>VOFH01000204.1_pt1 | contig 330000 bp, 278 predicted proteins | sample 5384091 | NCBI WGS metagenome assembly VOFH01 (sample SAMN12384727, study PRJNA508395) | human gut metagenome | isolation source: healthy gut G | host: Homo sapiens
AGGTACTCGTATGACGCAGGATTTTGCGTCTTTTTTAAAAGAACTATATTGATAGCTATCCGATCAGTTGCAAGCTCTTGGGTGTTTTATATGGAGTTGACGGGGATTTATTGAGCGTCAATACCGTAACCATCTAAGTGGTTATCTCCATTGGGACCAACTTGTTCATGCAGAGGATTGGCTACTAGTCGAAAAGAATATCGGTGCTTATATCTGTATTGATGAGGTAGCCCTCTCGCGTGGAGAACTCTATACTGTGTTGATTAATAAAGAGACTCACGGTGGTAAAGGCAGTATTATTGGTATCATTAAAGGTACGGACGTTCATTGGAGATACAAGAAAGCAGTTGTTAGCGAGAAGTATTTATCTGCTTTACAAGAAGGAATCCTTATGGACTCAGTCTCAAAGAATACGGGCTGAAATTCTTTTCAAGGAATATCCCGATATAAAGAAAGGATATTATCTGTCTATGCGGTTAGGCTTAATCTATCATCAGTGTAAGTTTAAGGATATTGCTTTGACAAGGCTGGCAAGGTGGTATGATGAAGTAGAATCAGGGTTCCTCACCTTTGGAAGGGTCGCACGTTCTATACAAACACATTATCTGGATATAATCAATTTTTTTTGAAAGGAGGGCAACCAATGCCGCAGCAGAGTCATTCAATGCTAAAATCAAAGCATTTAGAGCACAGTTCAGAGGAGTAAGAGATAGAGCTTTTTTTTCTTATATAGACTTGCTAAATTATATGCTTAAATATAAAATCCCTCAGATTTATAATACCACCGTGCCATAGCCAGACGTGCAGCATCCTTTATGGTATTCCTTGAGAATATCATCCGCAGGGAATGGCACAAAGGTAAATTTATAAATTGTTATCTTTGTCTCCAAATTCATAGCTTATGGAATTAAACGGTTATCGCCTTCTTCTTCCTGAAGGCACTTTAGACTACTTTGATCTTGTTGATGTGAAGGAAAGTGTAAATGAAGTTGTGTTCTACCTTGAGGAGAAAAATATGGTTCCTGAGAATTATACAGATCAGGATACTGAGAGTAAAGGCTTTTATGACCCTGTTATTGTTCAGGATTTTCCTCTCCGTGGCAAGAAGGTCTTCCTTAATATTCGTCGTCGTCGCTGGCTCTTAAAGAAGCATAATGAGTATATCTCTCGTAACTGGCGTATGGTGGCTGAAGGTACTCGTATGACGCAGGATTTTGCGTCTTTTTTAAAAGAACTATATTGATAGCTATCCGATCAGTTGCAAGCTCTTGGGTGTTTTATATGGAGTTGACGGGGATTTATTGGAGCGTCAATACCGTAACCATCTAAGTGGTTATCTCCATTGGGACCAACTTGTTCATGCAGAGGATTGGCTACTATTCGAAAAGAATATCGGTGCTTATATCTGTATTGATGAGGTAGCCCTCTCGCGTGGGGAACTCTATACTGTACTGACCAATAAAGAAGCTCACGGTGGTAAAGGTAGTATGATTGCCATCATTAAAGGTACGGACGTTCATACGGTCACTTCTGTCCTGCTTAAGCTCTCCCGTCGCCGCCGTTACCAAGTGCGCGAGATAACCTTGGATATGGCTCTAACATGGAGCAGATTGCACGCATCTGCTTTCCTGCGGCCAAACGTGTTACCGATCGCTTTCACGTACAGAAGTTAGCTTATGAAGCTGTGCAGGAGATGCGTGTAAAAGCTCGCTGGGAGGCTTTGGATGAAGAGTCCACTGCTTGCTTATGCAAAGGCCTGTGGAAAGATGTATCATGCACCTGTTTTCGCTAATGGAGATACAAGAAAGCAGTTGTTAGCGAGAAGTATTTATCTGCTTTACAAGAAGGAATCCTTATGGACTCAGTCTCAAAGAATACGGGCTGAAATTCTTTTCAAGGAATATCCCGATATAAAGAAAGGATATTATCTGTCTATGCGGTTAGGCTTAATCTATCATCAGTGTAAGTTTAAGGATATTGCTTTGACAAGGCTGGCAAGGTGGTATGATGAAGTAGATAAATCAGGGTTCCTCACCTTTGGAAGGGTCGCACGTTCTATACAAACACATTATCTGGATATAATCAGTTTTTTTGAAAGGAGGGCAACCAATGCCGCAGCAGAGTCATTCAATGCTAAAATCAAAGCATTTAGAGCACAGTTCAGAGGAGTAAGAGATAGAGCTTTTTTCTTATATAGACTTGCTAAATTATATGCTTAAATATATACCACGATGAATGATATTGCCCTCGCTTCAAAGAAAGGTAGGAGAACGCTCTATACCTATTTTAAGAGCAAGGAAGATATCTACTTGGCTGTTGTTGAGTCGGAGCTGGATATTCTTTCGGATATGATGAAGCACGTGGTAGAGAAAGATATTCAGCCGGACGAGAAACTGATGGAAATGATTTACACCCATCTGGATGCGGTAAAAGAGGTTGTCTTTCGGAATGGTACTCTTCGTGCCAATTTCTTTCGGGATATTTGGAGAGTGGAGAAAGTGCGCAAACGTTTCGATGCTACAGAAACCCAGCTTTTCAAAGAGGTTCTGCGTGAAGGTATGGAGAAGGGTGTTTTCCAGATAGATGACTTGGACATGACTGCCGAGATTGTGCATTATAGTGTAAAAGGTATTGAAACACCTTATATTCGCGGTCATATAGGGGCCAATCTGGACGATGCGATACGTGATGCTTACGTGACCCGTCTGGTACTTGGTGCATTGGGAAAGAAGTAAGAATACATTTTATAAATAATTTTTAAATAATATGGGATTATTAGATGGAAAAACAGCCATTGTGACAGGTGCTGCACGCGGCATCGGCAAGGCTATCGCTTTGAAGTTCGCTCAAGAAGGAGCAAATGTCGCATTCACTGACTTGGTGATTGATGAAAATGCCGAGGCTACGGCAAAGGAATTGGAAGCTTTGGGAGTAAAGGCAAAAGCTTATGCCTCCAATGCGGCAAACTTTGAAGACACTGCCAATGTAGTGGCAGAAATCCATAAGGACTTTGGACGTATTGATATTCTGGTAAACAATGCCGGTATTACACGTGACGGTCTGATGATGCGTATGAGCGAACAGCAATGGGATATGGTTATCAATGTCAACCTGAAATCGGCATTCAACTTTATCCATGCCTGCACACCCATCATGATGCGCCAGAAGGCGGGTAGCATTATCAATATGGCATCTGTGGTAGGTGTTCACGGCAATGCCGGCCAGGCCAACTATTCTGCTTCCAAAGCCGGTATGATTGCTTTGGCCAAGTCTATCGCTCAGGAGCTGGGTTCTCGTGGAATCCGTGCCAATGCCATTGCTCCGGGCTTCATCATGACAGCCATGACCGACGCCTTGTCTGAAGAGGTGAAGGCTGAATGGTGCAAGAAGATTCCTTTGCGTCGTGGCGGCACACCCGAAGACGTGGCAAATATCGCTACTTTCCTGGCTTCTGATATGTCTTCTTATGTATCCGGTCAGGTTATTCAGGTAGATGGTGGGATGAATATGTAATTTAATGATTAATGATTAGTGATTAATGATTAATGAGAAGTTGGGTGTTAGTCATTAATCATTAATCACTAATCATTAAACATTAACAACCGATGACTGTCGTATACGAAGACAATCATATCATTATAGTCAACAAGACCGCTTCCGAGATAGTTCAGGGAGACAAGACGGGTGATACGCCGCTTTCGGAAACTGTAAAGCAGTACCTGAAAGAGAAGTACAGCAAGCCTGGAAATGTCTTTATCGGTGTCGCTCACCGGCTGGACCGCCCCGTAAGCGGTCTTGTTGTTTTTGCCAAAACGAGTAAGGCACTTGCCCGTCTGAACGAGATGTTCAAGAATAGCGAGGTGAAGAAGACTTACTGGGCGGTAGTGAAGAACTTGCCCCGCGAGGAAGAGGGGGAATTGGTGAACTATCTGGTACGTAATGAGAAGCAAAACAAGAGCTATGCCTACGATAAGGAAGTGCCGAACAGCAAGAAAGCGATTTTGCATTATCGGCTCATAGCCCGGTCGCAGAACTATTATCTGCTGGAAATAGATTTGAAAACCGGACGCCATCACCAGATACGTTGTCAGTTGGCAAAGATGGGCTGTCCCATCAAGGGAGATTTGAAGTATGGTTCGCCCCGCTCCAATCCCGACGGCAGCATCTGTCTGCATGCGCGGTATATCCGTTTTGTGCATCCGGTGTCCAAAGAACTGATAGAAGTGGAGGCGCCCGTTCCTCCCGGAAATTTATGGAATGGTTTTGAAACGATTTAATCTTACAGTAATGAAGAAAATCACAGTTTTGTCGGGTTTGCTGCTCCTTGCGGGATTGGCTGCCCAAGCTCAGGAAAGAGTTGCTGAGTATAACGTGCGTCCGGCCGTTACGGTGCGCACTCCCCTCCAGGGCGATAGTATCAACTTCAAGGGAGACAAGTTTACTACCGGCAATCTTCTGAAGACGAAGGTCAGTCTCGACTTCGACGGAGGTCGGTACGAACGTATGATTGCTGATACGGCTGGATATGTAACTGTGGCAAAGGCGGACAAGGACAATCTGTTCTATCTGTTTGCTGCCAATCTGCGTGCGGAGCGTTTCATGAAGGGCAAGCTGAATGTATATTCTCCTGCCCGTTTTGAGGTGTTTGTAAACGGTGAATCCAAGCAAGTCAAGGAGACAGCGGAGGACAGCTTGTCGCAGGTCCGTCCTACGGCTGTCAGTTTACGTATGGACCCCGAAGCGGATTATGAGATTGTCATCAAGTTGCTTTCAAGCGCGGACGACAAGATGCAGCCGATGCTGAAATGCGAATTTGAAAAGGAAAAGGACTTTGCCGATGTAGCCTGCCGGATGGCACCGGACATGAAGAGACGTTTCTCTTTGTTCAACACCAATTTCGGCTCCCGAGCGAGCAGGGTTTCTCTTTCGCCCAACGGCAAGTATCTGCTGACCCGCTATTCGGACAATTACGACGTGAAGCGTTCCAGGACCCGTTGTGAGCTGACCGAGGTAAAGACCGGCCGGGTGATATTGCCCAATACCAATGAAAAGATGAACTGGATGCCCAACAGCAACAAGCTCTATTATACGGTTATGGGCGAGGAGCAGAATGACCTGGTTGTGTTCGATCCTGCCACGATGCGTGAGGAAGTGCTGCTGAAGAATGTTCCCGAAGGATATTTCAGCTGGTCTCCTACAGAAGACTATCTTATCTATATGCTCACGGACGAGGGCGAAAAGGTGAGTGGCCCGTTGAAACGTCTCTTGCATCCGGACGACCGTATCCCCAATTCTCGTGACCGCTATTATCTCATGAAATACGATGTGGCGACGGGACTTTCCGAGCGCCTGACCTACGGTAGTCACAACGTCTATCTGAATGATATTTCCCCGGATGGCAAGAAACTGTTGTGCAGCACTTCCAAGCCGGACATCACTCGATGCCCTTTCTCCCTCTCTTCTCTTTTCGAGATTGATTTGACCACCTTGCAGGCAGATACGCTGGTCGCCTGGGATGCTTATCTGGGAAGTGCTTCTTACTCTCCGGACGGGAAGCAGCTTCTGGTGACGGGCAGTCCGTCTGCTTTCGGAGGCATTGGCAAGAATTGCGGTGAACATCCCATAGCCAATGACTTTGATACCCAAGCATTCATTATGGATTTGGCTACAAAGAAAGTGCAGGCTATCACGCGCGATTTCAATCCTACGGTGTCTCCCGTGCAGTGGAACCGTGTGGACGGATGCATCTATTTCGATACGACTGATGGGGATTGCAGGCATATCTACCGTTATGTTCCGAAGACGGGCGGCTTTGAAATGCTTCCGCTTGAAGAAGATGTGATTACTTCCTTCACGCTGGCCAATGACAATCCGGTTGTGGCTGCCTATGTGGGTGGAGGAAACACCAGTACGGGCGTAGCCTATACGTACGACACGAAGAAAAAAGTTTCTACCCTGCTTGCCAACCCCATGAAGCCCGTCCTCGACAAGATTGAGCTGGGACAGATGGAAGAGTGGAACTTTACAGCTTCGGACGGTACGGAGATAAAGGGAATGATTTGCCTTCCGCCGTCTTTCGACCCGAGCAAGAAGTATCCGCTTATCGTGTACTATTATGGAGGAACGACTCCTACGACTCGCGGTATAACTTCCCCGTACTGTGCACAGTTGTTTGCATCACGCGATTATGTGGTTTATGTTATCCAGCCCAGCGGGGCTATCGGTTACGGTCAGGAGTTTTCCGCCCGTCATGTCAATGCGTGGGGAGAACGCACTGCCGATGAGATCATTGAAGGTACGAAGAAATTCTGTGCAGCCCATCCGTTTGTCAACGATAAACGTATCGGATGTCTGGGTGCCTCTTATGGAGGATTCATGACGATGTATCTGCAGACTAAGACGGACATGTTCGCTGCCGCTGCCTCGCATGCTGGCATCAGCAATGTAACGAGCTATTGGGGCGAGGGCTATTGGGGCTATTCCTACAACTCCGTTGCCGCTGCCGGGAGCTATCCGTGGAATAATCCCGATTTGTTTACCAAACACGGAGCATTGTTCAATGCGGACAAGATTAATACCCCTCTGTTGTTGCTGCATGGCACGGTAGATACAAACGTGCCTATCGGTGAAAGTATCCAGTTGTATAATGCGCTGAAGATATTGGGCAAGCCGGTGGAATTTATTACCGTGGACGGTGAAAACCATTTTGTACTTGATTATGCAAAACGTGAATTGTGGCACAATTCAATTATGGCTTGGTTTGCCCGCTGGCTGCAGGATAGTCCGGCATGGTGGAATGACCTTTATCCGGAAAGACATTGGTGATGTTTTAATTAACAATTGATAATAAAAAAAGCCGTTTCCCAGAATAGACAAGGAGGAAACGGCTTTTTTGTTGTAGTGTGCTTACTGTTATTGGGCCACTTTTGCTGTGTCTTGGACGTTCTCGGCTTTCTGCAAAGTATCCGTTACCACAGTGTCGTTAGACAAGGTTGTTGTCTTACTCGGCTGTTCTACCGGAGCCTTAGCTTGAGCCAAGAACGTTCCGCCACAAACAAACATAAACAGGGCTGCTACTAATACTAATTTTTTCATAATTCATTTGTTCTTTTAGGTTGGTATATCTTATTGTTAAGTCTAAGTGCTTGCTTGTTGTAGCGCTTGTTGCTTACGTCTAATATAGGTCAAATGGTGTGCCAGAAAGAGTGTGTGTTGGATAATGTTCTGATAGTTAGTGATATATGTTTCTGTGCAAAGTGTGGCATAGTGTGGAAAAGTGTGGAATGTGTGGAGGGGAGTGTGGAATAATTCCACACCCTTTAGTCGGATATGTTATAAAGCTTCAACTTGTTGTACAGCGTTTTGCGGTCAATGCCCAACAGTTGTGCAGCGCGGCTCTTGTTGTTTCCCGTCTGCCGCAAGGCTTCGATGATTTGATGCTTCTCTGCCTCCTCATTGCGGAGAGGGATACCGATGATGCCCGGTGCGGGTCCTTTCAGTTCATTCAGTTCGTTGATAGTAATGAATTTGCCTTGTGCCAGCAAGGTTGCACGGCGTACCATATTCTTCATTTGGCGTAGATTGCCGGGCCAGGGATATTCCAATAGGGCGCGGGATGCCTTGTCATCAAAGCCGGTCAGTTGCTTGTCCATTTCGCGGTTGGCCTGGTCCAGAAAGAAATTGGCAAAGAGCAGGATGTCTTCACGGCGGTCTTTGAGTTGCGGCATACGTAGGGTGAATTCATTGATACGGTGATATAAATCTTCACGGAACGCCCCTTTTTCGATGGCTTGCTCCAGATTTTCGTTGGTGGCGGATACCAGACGTACATCCACGCTTATCTCTTTGTTTGAACCTACCGGACGTATCTTGCGCTCTTGCAAAGCACGCAGCAACTGTATTTGCACTTCATAGCTCAGATTGCCTATCTCATCCAGGAAGATGGTACCGCCGTTGGCTTCGACGAAAGCGCCCGTTTTGTCGGTCAGTGCGCCGGTAAAGGCACCCTTTATGTGCCCGAAGAACTCCGAAGCGGCCAATTCTTTGGGAATAGAACCGCAATCGATGGCTACAAACGGCCGGTCGGCACGCTTGCTGAGCTGGTGGATGCGGTGGGCTACGTATTCTTTGCCCGTTCCGCTGGCACCATTGATGAGTACGGACATATTGGTAGGTGAAACCAGTTTCACATAATTGTAGAGTTGTTTGGCTGCGTCGCTCTCTCCTTCGAGGAAGTCGGAGGAAGACAATGAGCCTTCTGCACTCTTCTGAGACTGATTTTTCATCTTGTCGGAATGCATCGTCTGTTTGGGCGAGACGGATGGTCTGTTTGGGGTAAACGCGTCATCTGTTCGGGACGGATGCATCATCTGTTTCAAAGCGGAGGATGATGCATTCAAGGCTTCGCCTATTTTTTTCAGTAATTCGTCCGGATTCACAGGCTTGGCAATGTAATCGCAGGCTCCCAGTTTCATGGCTTGGACGGCCGACTGTATGTCAGCGTATCCCGTCATGATGATAAGCGGTATTTGCAGGCCGTGTTCGCCCAGCCATTTCAATAAGTCAATGCCATCCTTGTCGGGCAGGCGTAGGTCAGACAAAATCAAGTCCACGGTTTCCGACTCAATATGTTTTTGAGCACGGGCAATGCTGCTGGTGGAGGTTACTTGGAATCCTTTTTTGCCAAGCCATGTTTTCAATATCATGCCGTAAGTGATATCATCTTCTACGATTAATATGGATTTCATCCCTTCTGCTTTTTATCTCTTTTATGTAGGCAAAGGTAAGTGCTTTTGTCTGATTTTAGTATATTTGCAAACTAAATTAAATAAAAAACAAAATGAAAAGGAATCTAATTGTATTATTAACTATACTGGTTTGCGGTTTGACTGCTTGCAAGCCGGGACAAAAGAAAGAGGAAAATATGGAAAAAGAAACGAAGCTGAAGATTGAAACAAGTGCGGGTGACATCACCGTGAAACTGTATAATGAAACCCCGAAACATCGTGATAACTTTATTAAGCTGGTGAAAGACGGCACGTATGAAGGTACGCTGTTCCACCGTGTCATCAAGGACTTTATGATACAAGCAGGTGACCCGGAATCGAAAAAGGCTCCAAAAGGCAAGATGCTGGGGGCAGGCGACGTAGGTTATACTGTTCCTGCCGAATTTGTTTATCCGAAGTATTTTCACAAAAAAGGTGCTTTGTCGGCTGCACGCCAGGGTGATGAGGTGAATCCCGACAAGGCATCATCCGGCTGCCAGTTCTACATTGTGACTGGAAAAGTGTATAATGACTCTACCTTGCTGGGGATGGAACAGCAGATGAATCAGATGCGCCTGAACAATGCTTTCAATGCATTGGCCCAGAAGCATATGAAGGAAATCTACAAGATGCGTAAGAATAATGACCAGGACGGTCTGATGGATTTGCAAGATTCTTTGATTGCGCAGGCAGAGGCTCAGGTTGCCAAGGAACCGGAGTTCAAGTTTACTCCCGAGCAGGTGAAGGCTTATACTACCATGGGTGGTACTCCGCATTTGGACGGTGCATATACCGTATTCGGTGAAGTGCTGGAAGGTATGGATATAGTTGATAAAATACAGAAGGTCAAGACTGATCGTAACGACCGTCCTGAAGAGGATGTGGTTATTAAAAAAGTGACAGTGATAGATTGATGATAGATTCTGTCATTCTATTTTATGAAGATAAACAAAAAGATATTTGACAACGGTCTGCGGTTGGTGCACAATGAAGATACCAGCACGCAGATGGTTGCCTTGAATATTGTTTATGACGTAGGTGCCCGTGACGAGCATCCCGAGCATACGGGCTTTGCCCATTTGTTTGAGCATCTGATGTTTGGAGGTTCGGTGCATATTCCTGATTATGACGCTCCTTTGCAACTGGCAGGTGGGGAGAATAATGCATGGACCAATAATGATATTACCAATTACTATCTGACGGTTCCAAAATCGAATGTGGAAATCGGCTTCTGGCTGGAGTCCGACCGTATGCTGGAACTGGCATTCAGTGAGCAAAGTCTTGAGGTGCAGCGTGCAGTGGTGATGGAGGAGTTCAAGCAACGTTGTCTGAACCAGCCGTATGGTGATGTGGGGCATCTGCTTCGTCCTTTGGCTTATCAAACGCATCCTTATCGCTGGCCTACTATCGGGAAAGACCTCTCTCACATTGCCAATGCCACGCTGGATGAGGTAAAGGAATTCTTTTTCCGTTTTTATGCACCTAATAATGCAGTTCTGGCCGTTACCGGAAATATTTCGTGGGAAGAAACGATTAGGCTGACTGAAAAATGGTTTGCTCCTATTCCCCGTAGGAATGTGCCTGTAAGACAATTACCGCAAGAAGTTGTACAGACGGCGGAACGCCGGCAGACGGTGGAACGGAATGTTCCTCTGGATGCTTTGTTCATGGCTTATCACATGTGCAGTCGTGAAGATGCCGATTATTATGCCTTCGATATTCTGTCGGATATTCTGAGCAATGGACGTTCCAGTCGCTTGACCCGCAGGCTGGTGCAGGAGCAAAAGCTCTTTTCCAGTCTCGATGCCTATATCTCCGGTACACGGGATGCCGGACTGCTGCATATCAGTGGAAAGCCATCTGCTGGCGTATCTTTGGAGCAAGCCGAGGCTGCTGTCCGGAAAGAGTTGGAAGAGTTGAAATCCGGGTTTGTTGGAGAGCAGGAATTGGAGAAAGTAAAGAACAAGTTTGAGTCTACACAGATATTCGGCAACATCAATTATCTGAATGTTGCCACGAACCTTGCCTGGTTTGAACTGACCGGGCAGGCGGAAGACATAGACCGTGAAGTGGACAATTACCGCTCTGTGACGGCAGAACAGCTTCATAGGGTAGCCCAACAGACCTTCCGCGATGAAAATGGGATTGTGCTTTATTACCAAAAAAGAAAACCTTTAGTATGAGAAATTTATTTGATACGTATAAGCAACACTACAAAGCATTGCTTCTCCTGGGACTACCCATTGTGGTGGGGCAGTTGGGAGTCATTGTGCTGGGGTTTGCCGATACGCTGATGATTGGGCATCATAGCACGGAAGAGCTGGGTGCCGCTTCTTTCGTAAACAATCTGTTTACTCTCTGTATTATTTTCAGTACGGGGTTCAGCTACGGGCTGACCCCGGTTGTGGGAGGCTTCTACGGTAACCGCCGTTTTGCCGAAGCCGGACAAGCGTTACGGTGCAGTCTGGTGGCCAATGTGCTGGTAGCTTTATTGCTGACTCTTGTCATGGCTGTTCTGTATTTCAATGTGGAACGGCTGGGGCAGCCCGAAGAATTACTGCCTCTGATTAAGCCTTATTATCTAGTGCTGCTTGCTTCACTGGTTTTTGTCATGTTGTTCAACGGCTTTAAACAGTTTACGGATGGCATCACCGACACCAAGACGGCCATGTGGATTCTGCTTGGAGGGAATGCGCTTAACATCGTAGGAAACTATATTCTGATCAATGGAAAATTGGGTTTCCCGGAGATGGGATTGCTTGGCGCGGGTGTAAGTACCTTGTTCTCTCGCATTGTGATGGTCGTGGTCTTTGCGGTGATTGTGCTTCGTAGTCGCCGTTTTATCCGTTATAGACTCGGATTCATGAGGCTGGGATGGTCGACACCGATGTTTAGGAAACTCAATGCTCTGGGCTGGCCTGTCGGTATGCAGATGGGAATGGAGACCGCTTCCTTCAGCCTCAGTGTTGTCATGGTGGGGTGGCTGGGGACACTTGCTCTGGCATCACATCAGATAATGCTCACTGTCTCTCAGTTCACCTTCATGATGTATTATGGCATGGGTGCTGCAGTTGCTGTGCGTGTCAGTAACTTTAAGGGGCAGGGCGACGGGCAGAATGTGCGCCGTTCGGCGTATGCTGGCCTTCACGTCATCTTATGCATGGAAGTGGTGCTGTTGAGTATTGTCTTTGCACTTCGCGGTCAGGTCGGAGGATGGTTTACAGATAATATGGAAGTGTCCGGTATGGTAGCCGCTCTCTTCTTTCCGTTCCTGATTTACCAGTTCGGTGACGGATTGCAGATTAATTTTGCCAATGCCCTGCGTGGTATCTCGGATGTGAAACCGATGATGATTATTGCATTTATATCCTATTTTGTTATATCTTTGCCCGTAGGGTACCTCTGCGGTTTCATCTTCGGCTGGGGACTGACGGGGGTCTGGATGGCTTTCCCGTTTGGACTGACCAGTGCAGGGGTGATGCTGTGGCTGAGATTCCGTAGACAGACCAGGGAAAGGATTTGATAATATGAACAGTGTCTCCAAAGTAAAGATTGCCGTAGGCTACACTTTGTTGCTGGCGGTATTGTTTTTTTCCTTGTTTTTCGTACACCGGGAAATGGAGAACCTTATTCTTACTGATGACCGCGATGTACAATGGACAGACAGCGTGCTTGCTTTGATACGCGAGAAGGATACCAATACGATAAAAATGCTGCGCACGCTGAGTGAGGCGAATGACAGCATGGTATCCACCAGTGACATTGAGCAGATAATTGCCCAGCAGGACTCGGTAGTGACCCAGCAGCGTGTGCAGCACCGTATCATTACACATCGGGATACCGTCGTGACACGCCCTCGGAAGAAGGGGTTTTTCCGTCGTTTGGGTGAAGTGTTTGTCCCCCCAAAGAAAGATACGGCTATCCAGGTAAAGACCTCCCTTGAATTTGCAACGGATACGGTGATTGAACCCTATAATCCGGCCGATTCTTTGCATGAGAAACTGCGTGCCGTGGCCCAGCAGAAAAAAGCTGTAAACACTGTTATACAGCGACGTAAACGCTATCTGCAACGCTTGGACCATATGCTGACCGCTCGTATTGACAGCTTGCTGAAAGATTACGAGACGGAAACTCTGCTGCGTGCACGGACGGAAGCCGAGTATCAACAAGCGGTCCGACGCCGTTCGGCCAAGATTATCAGTGGCATTGCCGTAGGTGCGGTGTTGCTTTCCGCTTTTTTTCTTATTATCATCGGCCGCGACATAACCCGAAGCAACCGTTACCGTCGTGAGTTGGAAGAGGCCCGTCGTCGTGCCGAGGATTTACTCGCTGTCCGTGAAAAACTGATGCTTGCCATTACCCATGATTTCAAAGCCCCGCTCGGTTCTATTATGGGCTATGCCGACCTGCTCTCCCGTCTGACGGTGGACGAACGGCAACGCTTCTACCTGGATAATATGAAAACCTCATCGGAACATCTGCTGAAGCTGGTGGTCGATTTGCTCGATTTCCATCGTCTTGATTTGAACAAGGCCGAAATCAACCGGGTCACCTTTCATCCTTCCCGCCTGCTTGAAGAGATACACGTCAGTTTTGAACCACTTACGGCTGCCAAAGGACTGGCGCTTCATTGCGACATTGCCCCGGAGCTGGGCGGTACCTATATTTGCGACCCCTTGCGTCTGCGCCAGATTATCAACAATTTGCTGTCCAATGCCGTGAAGTTTACGGACCAAGGCAGTGTTACCATGACTGCCCGTTACGAGGACCGTCGACTGGTAGTTGCCATTGCTGATACCGGTAAAGGTATGGAACCTGCCGACCGGGAACGTATCTTCCAGGAGTTTACCCGCTTACCGGGTGCTCAGGGTAAAGAGGGGTTTGGACTTGGACTTTCCATTGTCCGTATGCTGGTACAGTTGCTTGAAGGCACGATTGATGTAGACAGTGTGCCAGGCAAGGGAAGCACTTTCACCATATATATTCCTATCTATCCCGTAAGGAGTGAAGGACGGAGAATGAAGGATGAAGAATCGGGATGTGCTGCCACGCCGAATGGCAATTCTTCATTCCCCGTTCCTCATTCTTCACTGAAGAATGTCCTCCTTATCGATGATGACCGTATTCAGCTTACCCTTACTGCCGCCATGCTTCAGCAGAGTGGTATAAATTCTGTCTCTTGTTTACAACTGGATGAACTGCTGGATGCCTTGCGCACTGCAACCTTTGATGTTCTGCTTACTGATGTGCAGATGCCTGCTATTAATGGTTTTGATTTACTGAAACTGCTTCGTGCTTCGAACATACCGCAGGCACAGTCTGTTCCGGTGATTGCTGTCACTGCCCGCAGTGACATGCAGCGTGAGGAATTTACGGTGCATGGATTTGCCGGATGCCTGCATAAGCCGTTTACCGTCAGTGAATTGCTACATGAATTGAATATGGAGGACAAAGGGATGGAGGTTATGGAAGTTTCGGAAACTTCGGCTTGCCCGGGGTATAAATTCTCTTCGCTCACTGCTTTTTCGGTCGATGACCCCGAGGCGGCAAAGTCCATTCTGGAAAGTTTTGTGGCTGAAACCCGCCTCAATGCGGAGCGTTTGCAGAAGGCTGTGGAGAATGAGGATGTGGACGAGATGGCTGCTGTCTCCCACAAAATGATTCCCCTCTTTACTTTAATTGGAGCAGCGGAACTGGTTGCATTGCTGAAACTGTTGGAAACTTCTCATGGAGTGCCTTTTACCGGAGAGTTGAAAGAACACGCCCTTGCCGCCCTCGTTTTGATAGAGGATGTCATTACTCAGGCAACAGCTTTTCCGTAATGGGGGAACAGAGAAGAATACGTGATTTTTCTCTGTCGGGAACCAAATGTCGAAAGAAATTGTTTACTTTGTAGGACTTTTAAATACGATGAAAGATTGACGTTCCGATGAGAAGAAAATGGTTGAGAACAGCACTGTGGGTGTTGCTTACTCCTATTATACTGTTTATAATATTGATGATATTGCTTTATGTGCCTCCCGTACAGAATTTGATACGGAAGCAGGCTACGGCAATTGCATCAGGTGCTACGGGTATGGACATATCCGTGGAGCGGATTGACCTTCGCTTTCCTTTGAATTTGTTGGTCCGCGGTGTATTGGTGGTACAGCCTGCCGACAGTGCTGTTGATGTGCAGCATCCCGATACCTTGCTGAATCTTGGAAGTTTGAACGTACGGGTACAGGCATGGCCTTTACTCAAAGGGAAAGTGGAGGTGGATGACATTACCTTGAAACAAGTTGCTGTCAACTCCTCCAATTTAATGGAAGGTATGTGCATCAAAGGAGTACTGGGGCATTTCTTTTTCGAAAGCCATGGCATAGACCTTACAAAAGAAGATGCCATCCTCAATAATATAGAATTGAGCGATACCCATGTGCAGGTGATGCTTGCAGATACCACTGAGACTCCCAAGGACACTACTGACACTGCGTTAAACTGGAAAGTCACACTCCATACTCTGAAGTTGAAGAACGTCTCGGTCGATTTACAGATGCCATTGGACTCCATGGGGCTGAAAGCCCATATAGGAGATGCTGAGATTGCGGACGCTGCTGCCGACCTGAAACACCAGTTCTATGGCTGGAGAAAATTCCTGCTGACTGGAACTTCTGTCAATTATGATACCGGTGGCCCGGGGAGTGCGATAGGCTTCGACCCCTCGCACATTGCTCTTCGCGACATTCGCCTGGGCATTGATTCTGTGATGTACTACGGCAGAGATATGAATGCCGTTATCCGGGAATTTTCCATGTATGAGCGTTCCGGTTTGAGTGTAACTTCCCTGACCGGGCGGTTGTTTGCCGATTCTACCGTTATCCGTATCCCTTCTTTGAAGTTGCTGACACCTCATAGTGAGATGAACCTTACGGCACAGACTTACTGGGAACTGATAAATATACCTACCACCGGCCGTCTGACAGCCCGTTTCAATGCCCGTATCGGCAAACAGGATGTACTGCTTTTTGCCGGTGGCTTGCCGGAAGCTTTCAAGGAAGCCTATCCGTTCCGTCCGTTGGTGATTCATGCCGGTACGGAAGGAAACCTGAAGCAGATGCAGATTTCCCGTTTTACGGCTGAGCTGCCCGGAGCCTTTTCGTTGAGTGGGGGAGGAGAATTCTGGAGCTTGACCGACAGTGTGAAACGTAATGGAAGCATGGACTTCGAAATGCATACGCAGAACTTGAACTTCCTGACCGGACTAGCTGACATTGCTCCCGATGGCTCCATCATTGTGCCGGACAGTATGCACCTTGCGGCACGTCTCGGTATGGAGGGGGCGCAGTGCACTGCCGCCCTGAAACTGAAGGAGAAGGAAGGCGCCTTGAATTTGGACGCCGCCTATAATCTTGCTACGGAAGCCTACCATGCCGACCTTGCCATCAACAACTTGCAGGTGCATCACTTCCTGCCCAAGGACTCTATCTATACTCTTACGGCAAAGATGTCCGCTAAGGGGCAAGGGGTGGATGTGGCATCACGAAAAACTGTGGCCGCTTTGAATGCCTCCTTGGAAAAACTACAGTATGGCCATTGGGACATTTCCGGTGTAGATGTGCATGCCGGACTCAAGTCATCCGTTGCTACCGTCCGTCTTGCCAGCGATAATGTCCTTCTCAAGATGCAGGGAAATGCGGATATGCGTCTTGACCGCAGCTATCTGGATGGCGCTTTGGATTTAAATGTGGAAGAGGTGAATCTGCATAAGCTGGGTTTGGTGCCCCGACCATTGAAACACCCGTTTGCCTTTACAATGGGAGCGGAGGCACGTCATGATTCTCTCAAGTTGAGGCTTGATGCCGGTGACTTGAATCTGCGTTTCCGCGCTCACAGCACGTTGAAGAAGTTGATGGAACAGTCGGATAAATTTGTCTCTATCCTGACAAAGCAGATTGATGAACGGCGTTTGGACCATGCCGCTTTGCGCCAAGTCCTTCCTTCAGCGGGCATGCATCTGGAAGCCGGTAACCAGAATCCCGTCAGCTATTTCCTGGCTGCAAAGGGTATTTCCTATAATGATTTCAAACTGAGCTTCGGATTTACTCCGCAAGTCGGCATCAATGGACGTACAGCTGTTCACGGATTGCGCATGGACTCCTTGCAGCTCGATACGATATTTTTTACAGTAAAGCAGGATACTGCCCGCATGAAGTTGCAAGGTGGTGTCATAAACGGTCCCAAGAACCCGCAGTTTGTGTTCCGTAGCACACTGACGGGTGAAGTCCGTAATGAAGATGCGGAACTGACTGTGGATTATGTGAATGGAAAAGGGCAGACCGGTGTTCTATTCGGTATTAATGCCCGTCCGTTGACCGAAGGACACGGTCGCGGTAATGGTGTGCTGCTGAACCTTATTCCTGCCGAGCCGATTATCGCTTTCCGTAAATTCCACTTTGCGGACAATAGTAACTGGATTTATCTGCATAAGAATATGCGCGTCTATGCCAATATTGATATGGACAGCGACGATGGTCTGTGTTTCCGTATGCAATCCGACAAGAATGATACCCTTTCCTTGCAGAATATAAACGTAGAACTGAGCCGATTGCGCTTGGATGAACTTACGGAGGTACTTCCTTATATGCCCCGGCTTACGGGATTGTTCTCCGCCGAAGCAAATTATATACAGACTGCCACTTCCCTGCAGGTGTCCGCCGAAGCCAATGTAGAGAAACTGACCTACGAACACCAACCGGTTGGAGACATCGGCCTGGGGGCTACCTGGTTGCCGGGCGACAAGAATACGCACTATCTGAATACCTATTTTACATATGATAATGAAGAAGTGATGACCGCCGACGGTATCTTGACGCAGAAGAACGGAAAGGATACCCTGGAAGTGTCCACCCGTTTCGAGCATTTTCCATTGAAGATGGCCAATGCATTCATCCCTGACCAAACGGTGGCCTTTACCGGAGATATTGATGGAGGGCTTTATATTTATGGTTCGCTGGACAAGCCTCAAATGCATGGTGATATTGTTTTGGACAGTGTGTCTGTCTATGCACGCCAGGCGGGAGCACGTTACTGGTTCGACAACCGTCCGGTACAGATAAAGGACAATCAGTTGATATTTGATAAGTTTGCCATTTATACCACCAGCAAGAATCCGTTTACGATTGACGGTAAGGTTGATTTCCGGAATATGGAGCGTCCTACTGCCAACCTCAATCTGCTGGCAGAGAACTATACGTTGCTGGATGCACCGCGTACCCGCGAAAGTCTGGTGTATGGAAAGGTGTTCGTCGACTTGCATGCCACGGTGAAGGGGCCGCTTGACGGGCTCACGATGCGTGGAAACATGAATTTGCTGGGCAATACCAACGTAACCTACGTGTTGACCGATTCCCCTTTAACGGTGGAAGACCGTCTCAGTGGGCTGGTTACCTTTACCTCGTTCACCGATACGACGTCGGTAAAAGCAGATGAGGTTCCTGCCATGTCTTTGGGAGGATTGGAAATGTATATGTCCGTCCATATTGACGATGCTGTCCGTCTTCGTGCCGATCTGAGTCCCGACCGTAGCAAATACATCGAACTGGAAGGTGGCGGTGATTTGAATATGCAGTATACTCCCCAAGGGGATATGAGCCTTACCGGACGCTATACCCTTTCGGGTGGCGTCATGAAATATTCGCTGCCTATCATCCCGTTGAAGGAGTTCCAGTTCAATCCCGGCAGTTATGTGGATTGGCGGGGGAATATTATGAATCCTACGCTGAGCCTGAAGGCTACGGAACGTATGCGTGCTTCTGTGGCCGATGGTGACGGGGACGGTTCGCGCATGGTGAACTTCGATGTTTCCATTTCCATCAAGAACAGGCTTGACGCTCCCGATTTGATATTCGATATTTCGGCGCCCGAAGATGCCGCAGTAGAGAATGAGCTGCAGGCAATGGGTGCAGAAGAGCGTAGCAAGCAGGCCATTGCCATGCTTGCCACGGGTATTTACCTGAACAGTGGTGCCAAAGGAGGAGGTTTGTCAATGGGAGCCGCCTTGAACTCAGTACTTCAGAGCCAGATAAACTCCTTGGCGGGAGGTATAAAAGGGGCCAATATCAGTGTAGGTGTGGAAGACCGTACCTCTGCTGAAACGGGTGACACGCAGAAAGACTTCAGTTTTCGTTATTCCCAGCGTTTCTTCAACGACCGCGTACAGATAGTCATCGGTGGAAAAGTGTCCACCGGGGCCAATGCCACGAACGATGCGGAATCATTCATTGACAATATATCGCTGGAATACCGTCTTGATGCGTCGGGTACTCGATATGTCCGTGTATTCCATAATAAAAACTACGAAAGCATACTCGACGGTGAGATAACCGAAACGGGTGTCGGCCTTGTGCTGCGCCGGAAGATGGACCGATTGAGTGAACTCTTCATCTTCAGGAAGAAAAAGATAAAACCGGAGGCTGAAAATAGCGATATGAAAAAGTAGGAATGTGATATGAAACGACTGATATTATATATTGCAGGATTGATATTTCTGGCAGGTTGCTCCACCACGAAGCACTTGCCCGAAGGGGGGAGATTCTCTATACCGGCAAAAAAGCCGATGATTGTATTGAACCGCAGTGAAACGTCTGTTGGTGAGATTGCTATGGAAGAGGTTGAAGCGGCGCTTGCCACTGCTCCGAACAATTCTTTGCTGGGTAGTTCCACTATCCGCTATCCCTTTCCTTTCGGACTGTGGATTTACACTGGTTTCCAGAAGTATGAGAAGGGATTCGGAAAGTGGATATTCAATAAATTTGCCGCCACCCGGTGCTTATGTCCACTGTCAATCCCGATATCCGGCAGAAGGCGGCCGCCAATTTATTGCGCGATTACGGTTACTTTAACGGAACGGTCAGCTATAAAACGTTCATCGATCCGAAGGATTCTTTGAAAGCGAAGCTGCAATATACGGTGGATATGCGCAACCCTTATTTTATCGATACGGTTTATTATCACGGTTTCAGTGAGCGTACCTTGCGCATTATGAATATGAGCCGGCGCCGCTCGCTCATCAGTCCGGGAGAACAGTTCAACGTGACCGACCTCGACGGAGAACGTACCCGTATCAGTACTTTGCTGCGCAATGTAGGGTGCTATTATTTCCGTCCTGATTATCTGACTTATCAGGCGGATACGACCTTAGTGCCCGGCGGACATGTTGCCATGCGCATGGTTCCTGCTCCCGGCATGCCTTCCGTTGCCGAGAAACCGTTTTATGTAGGCAGGAAAGCTTTTTATCTGTATGGCAAGCAGGGACAGACCCCTAATGACAGTATCGACTACAAAGGCCTGCGCATCTATTATCACGACAAGCTGCGGGTACGTCCCAATATGATTTACAGATGGCTGAACTATCAGGCGTATCGTCAGAAACGTCAGGTGCAGGACAGTACGGGTATTTCCCGCAGACGTTCCATGCAGAGTCTTTACAGCCTTTATCGCCAGACCCGCGTGCAGGAGCGTTTGAACAATGTAGGCATCTTCCGTTATCTTGAGATGCAGTATACCCCGCGTGATACGACATTCGTGTGCGATACGCTGGATGTGAATATTCATGCGGCACTCGACAAGCCTTATGATGCCGAACTGGACTTCAACGTAAAGATGAAAAGCAATAACCAGACCGGACCGGGAGCTTCGTTCACCGTAACGAAGAACAATGTGTTTGGCGGCGGTGAGGCATGGAATGTAAAGTTGGACGGTTCGTATGAGTGGCAGACGGGTAAAGACCGTTCTTCGCTGATGAACAGTTATGAAGTGGGGTTGTCTACCTCGCTTATGTTTCCGCGTGTGGTCTTCCCTCGCTTTGGCGACAAGGAGTATGACTTTCCGGCCACTACGACTTTCAAACTGTACATCGACCAGTTGAACCGTGCCAAGTATTATAAACTGCTGGCGTTTGGTGGAAACGCTACATACGATTTCCAGCCGAAGCGTACGAGCAAGCATAGTTTTACACCGTTCAAACTCACGTTCAACGTACTTCGCGACCCTACGGAAGCCTTCAAGGAGTTGCAGGCGGAGAATCCTGCACTCTACGTCAGCCTGCGCGACCAGTTTATTCCGGTCTTTGAGTATATGTACACCTACGACAACGCATCTTTGCCAGGTGTGCGCAATCCTATCTGGTGGCAGACGACAGTGAGCTCGGCTGGTAACCTTACTTCGTGCATTTATCGTATTTTCGGAAAGTCGTTCAAGGAGAAGGACAAAAAGCTGCTGGGTGTTCCTTTTGCACAGTTCCTGAAGGTAAACAGCGAATTCCGCTATCATTATAAGATAGACAAGAACCAGATGATTGCCTCGCGCATTGCCGGCGGCGTGATATGGTCGTACGGAAATGCGTTGGCGGCTCCTTATACCGAACAGTTCTATATCGGCGGCGCCAACAGTGTGCGTGCTTTTTCTGCACGTAGCATAGGTCCGGGCAGTTATGCTCCGGATAAGGAAAATAAGTATTCTTTCATCAATCATGTGGGTGATATACGTATGGAAGCTAATGTTGAATACCGCTTCCGCATTATCGGAGATTTGCATGGAGCTGTATTCTTGGATGCCGGTAATGTGTGGCTGATGCGTAAAGATGAGTCCCGTCCAGGCGGCGAGTTCACTTTAAAGAACTTTGCCAAACAGATAGCTTTGGGTACGGGAGCTGGTTTGCGTTATGATATGGACTTTCTGGTTTTCCGTCTGGATTGTGGAGTGGGGTTGCACGATCCGTATGATACCGGTAAGTCGGGATACTATAATATTCCCAAGTTCAAGGACAGTCTTGCCTTGCATTTCGCTATCGGTTATCCGTTCTAAGGCAAACTGTGGGTTTGGGGCTGACAATAGTGAAGAATTGTGGCTAATAAGCAAACTAAAAGTAGAAGTATCTGCCATTGAGGCGGAGTTTTGTACGATTATCTGTAGAAGGACTGAAGGTGGAATTTAATGCTACTCCTCTGTTTGAAGACGTTTCTTACGTTATTAATAAGAAAGACCGCATAGCCCTTGTAGGCAAGAATGGGGCGGGTAAGTCCACCATGCTCAAAATACTGGCAGGTATTCAGCAGCCCACTTCCGGTGTTGTTGCCGTTCCCCGCGAATGTACTATCGGGTATTTGCCCCAAGTGATGATACTCAGTGACAAGCGCACCGTAATGCAGGAGGCTGAACTTGCCTTTGAGCATATCTTTGAGATGCAGGCCGACATCGAACGTATGAACCAGCAACTTGCCGAACGTACCGATTATGACAGCGAGGATTATCAGAAGCTGATAGACCGCTTTACCCACGAGAACGAACGCTTTCTGATGATGGGCGGCACCAACTACCGTGCCGAAATAGAGCGCACGCTCCAAGGGCTGGGCTTCAGCCGCGAGGACTTTGACCGCTCTACAAGCGAGTTTTCCGGTGGTTGGCGTATGCGTATCGAACTTGCCAAGTTGTTGTTGCGCCGTCCGGATGTGTTGCTGCTCGACGAGCCTACCAACCACCTCGACATAGAGAGCATCCAGTGGTTGGAGAACTTTCTCTCCACCCGTGCCAATGCAGTGGTACTTGTCAGCCACGACCGCGCCTTTTTGAACAATGTCACTACGCGTACCATCGAAATAACTTGTGGACGCATTTACGACTATAAAGTGAAATACGATGAGTTCGTGGTGCTTCGCAAGGAACGCCGGGAGCAGCAACTACGTGCTTACGAGAATCAGCAGAAGCAGATACAAGATACGGAAGAGTTCATCGAGCGCTTCCGCTACAAAGCTACCAAGGCTGTGCAAGTGCAGAGCCGCATCAAGCAGCTCGAAAAGATAGAGCGCATCGAAGTGGATGAGGAAGACAACTCCTCTTTGCGCCTGAAGTTTGTTTGCAGTAGCCGTAGCGGTAATTATCCCGTTATCTGCGAGGATATGGAGAAATCCTACGGTGGGCACGTTGTTTTCCACGATGTGAATTTGACTATCAACCGAGGAGAGAAGGTTGCTTTTGTAGGTAAGAACGGTGAGGGTAAGTCTACACTCGTAAAGTGTATCATGGATGAGATTACGGATTATACCGGAAAACTTACTTTGGGACACAACGTGCAGATTGGTTATTTTGCCCAGAACCAGGCACAGCTTTTGGATGAGAGCCTGACTGTATTCGATACGATTGACCGCGTGGCCGTAGGGGATATCCGCCTCAAAATCCGTGATATTCTAGGTGCTTTCATGTTCGGCGGTGAGGCTTCGGATAAAAAGGTGAAGGTGCTCAGCGGTGGAGAGCGTACCCGTCTTGCCATGATTAAGCTGTTGCTGGAACCGGTGAATTTCCTGATTCTCGATGAACCTACGAATCATCTCGACATGCGCTCGAAGGATGTGTTGAAGGAAGCTATCCGCGATTTTGACGGTACGGTGATAATTGTCAGTCACGACCGTGATTTTCTGGACGGACTTGCGACTAAAGTGTACGAGTTTGGTGGCGGACTGGTGAAGGAGCATCTCGGAGGTATCTACGATTTCCTGCAGAAGAAGCAGATAGAGAGCCTGAATGATTTGCAGAAATCCCCTTCACTTTCCGCTTCGCCCACTGCCGGTAAGGCGGCATCGGGAAATGCTGGTGCAGAACCGGTTCAACCCTCGGCAGCCAAACTCTCTTATGAGGAGCAGAAGGAGCTTAATAAGAAGCTCAAGAAACTGGAACGTCGCGTTGCCGATTGTGAAGCGGAGATAGAGCAGACGGAGGCTGCCATTGCCATTCTTGAGGCCAGGATGGCCACACCGGAAGGTGCTTCGGACATGTCGCTTTATGAGCAGCACCAAAAACTGAAAGAGCAGCTTGACCGCGTGATGGAAGAGTGGGACGCGGCTACTGTAGAGTTGGAGAATCACTAACTATTATATTTTATATGTTTATGAAAGCAAATCATTTTTTACCCATTGCAGCATTCTGTCTGATGACGGCTTCCTGCAACACCGGCAAGAAGCAGGCTGAGCTCACAGCCGGCATTCAGTTTGCCAATCTCGACACAACGGCCTTGCCCGGAACGGACTTCTACCAATACGCTTGCGGCGGTTGGATGAAGAACAATCCTATTCCCGCCGAGTATTCACAGTATGGCTCTTTTACCATCCTTGCGGAAAATAACCGTAAGCAGATTCAGGGACTCATCGAGGAGCTGGCTGCCACGCAGCACGAAGCCGGTAGCGTAGCTCAGAAAGTTGGTGATTTGTATAAAATCGTAATGGACAGCGTGAAGCTGAACAAAGACGGTGTAGCCCCCATCAAGGCTGAACTCGACCAGCTGGCTGCTTTGAAGGACAAGAAGGAGCTTTATGCCTTGCTGGGCGATATGCAGAAGAAGGGTATCATCGCCTACAACGTGCTGTATGTTGGCGCTGATGAAATGAACAGCAGCATGAATGCCGTACAGTCTTATCAGGCTGGCTTGAGCATGGGCGAGCGCGAATATTATTTGGAGAATGATGAGGCTACTGCCAAGATACGCAATGCTTTTCGTGCGCATGTACAGAAGATGTATCAATTGGCAGGGTTTGATGAGGCTGTTGCCAAGAAAGGCGTAGAAGTGGTGATGGATGTGGAAACACGTCTTGCCAAAGCTTTCCGTTCGCGTACGGAGTTGCGCAATCCGCATGCCAATTACAACAAGATGACTTTGGAAGAACTGAAGAAGAATTATCCTACTTTTGATTGGGATGCTTATCTGTCTGCCATGGGCTTGAAGGATGTGAAGGAAATCATCGTAGGCCAACCCGCTTCACTGAAAGCTGCTGCCGATATTCTGGATACGCTGCCCATTGAACAGCAGAGCCTTTATCTGCAATGGAAATTGATTGATTCTGCCGCAAGCTTGTTGAACGATGCTATGGCAGAACAGAACTTCGACTTCTACAGCCGCACCATGAGCGGTACACAAGAAATGCAGCCCCGCTGGAAGAGAGCGGTAAGCACTGTAAGCAGCGCGCTGGGCGAAGCTGTAGGTCAGATGTACGTGGAGAAATATTTCCCGGCCGCAGCCAAAGAACGTATGGTGACTTTGGTGAAGAACCTGCAGGAAAGCTTGGGCGAACGTATTCAGAATCTTGCCTGGATGGGTGATTCCACTAAGGTGAAAGCTCTGGAGAAACTGGCTACCTTCCATGTGAAGATTGGTTATCCCGACACTTGGAAAGACTACTCCACACTGGAAATCAAAAACGACTCTTACTGGGCAAACATGGAACGTGCCAACGAGTGGAGCCATGCCGAAATGATAGCCAAAGCCGGCAAGCCGGTAGATAAAGACGAATGGCTGATGACTCCGCAAACCGTAAACGCTTATTATAACCCGACAACGAACGAAATCTGTTTCCCCGCCGGTATCCTGCAATATCCTTTCTTCGATATGAATGCGGATGATGCCTTCAACTATGGTGCCATCGGTGTGGTAATCGGTCATGAGATGACTCACGGATTCGACGACCAGGGTCGCCAATACGACAAGGACGGTAACCTGAAAGACTGGTGGACTGCTGAAGATGCCAAGAACTTTGACGAGCGTGCTCAGGTGATGGTGAACTTCTTCGATAGCATCGAGGTTGCTCCGGGCGTATATGCCAACGGACGCATGACATTGGGTGAGAATATTGCTGACCACGGCGGTCTGCAGGTTGCTTATCAGGCATTTAAGAAAGCTACGGTTGCCAATCCGCTGCCTGTAATGAATGGTCTTACTCCCGAACAGCGTTTCTTCCTTGCTTATGCAGGCGTATGGGGAAACAATATCCGTCCGGAAGAAGTGCTGAACCGTACCAAGAGTGATGTGCACTCATTGGGCGAATGGCGCGTAAACGGTGCATTGCCGCAAATCGGTGCTTGGTATGAGGCATTCAACGTGACAGAAAAAGACCCGATGTTCTTGCCGGTAGAAAAACGTGTATCTATTTGGTAAACCAACAAAATAACCCTTTAAAAAAAGGCGGCAGACTGGAAACAGATGCCGCCTTTTTTAATTATACCTAATTTATTGTGTATGAATGTATGTGTGAATAAACAAAATTAGTAACTTTGCGCATCAAATACTAATATACGCATACTTTAATACGCAAATCCATGTCTGAAACTAAAAGAATCAAAACAGCTCTGGTATCCGTTTACCACAAAGAAGGTTTGGACGAAATAATAACCAAACTGCATGAAGAAGGTGTAGAATTCCTTTCAACCGGCGGAACTCGTCAATTTATAGAATCTTTGGGTTATCCCTGCAAGGCAGTGGAAGACCTTACCACATATCCTTCCATTCTGGGTGGACGCGTTAAGACTTTGCATCCGAAGATTATTCGGAGGTATTCTTTGCCGCCGCGGATTGGAACAAGACATGCAACAGATAGAGAAATACGAGATTCCCGAAATAGACCTCGTTATCGTTGACCTCTATCCGTTTGAGGCTACCGTTGCCAGTGGTGCCGAAGAACCTGCCATCATCGAAAAGATTGACATAGGTGGTATCTCCTTGATTCGTGCCGCAGCCAAGAACTACAACGACGTGGTTATCATCGCTTCGCAAGCACAATATCAGCCGTTCCGTGATATGCTGATGGAACATGGTGCCACTACTACCATCGAAGAACGCCGTTGGTTTGCCAAAGAGGCGTTTGCCGTATCTTCTCATTACGATTCGGCTATCTTCAACTATTTCGATGGCGAAGAAGGGTCTGCTTTCCGTCAGTCCGCCAACAACCAAAAGACTTTGCGGTATGGTGAGAACCCGCATCAGAAAGGTTATTTCTATGGTAACATAGATGCTATGTTCGACCAGATACACGGTAAGGAAATCTCTTATAACAACCTGCTCGATATCAACGCTGCCGTTGATTTGATTGATGAATTCACAGATACTACCTTCGCTATACTGAAGCATAACAATGCCTGTGGTCTGGCTTCACGTCCCACTGTACTCGAAGCATGGAACGATGCGCTTGCCGGCGATCCGGTATCCGCATTCGGCGGTGTGCTCATCACAAATGCCGTGATAGACAAGGCTGCTGCCGAGGAAATCAACAAAATATTCTTTGAAGTTATCATAGCTCCCGATTATGATGTGGATGCACTGGAAATTCTCGGTCAGAAGAAGAACCGCATCATTCTGGTGCGCAAGCAGGCTGCTCTGCCCAAGAAGCAGTTCCGCTCTTTGCTGAATGGTGTGTTGGTTCAGGACCGTGACCTGAAGGTGGAAACTCCCGAAGATTTGAAAACCGTAACGACCAAGGCTCCGACTGCGGAGGAAGTTGAAGATATGCTTTTCGCAAACAAGATTGTGAAGAACAGCAAGTCCAATGCCATTGTGCTGGCAAAAGGAAAGCAGTTGTTGGCAAGTGGTGTAGGTCAGACCAGCCGTGTAGACGCTTTGAAGCAGGCTATTGAGAAAGCCAAGAACTTTGGTTTTGACTTGAACGGTGCCGTAATGGCAAGTGATGCTTTCTTCCCCTTCCCCGACTGCGTGGAAATTGCCGGCAATGAAGGCGTAACAGCCGTCATCCAGCCGGGTGGAAGCATCAAGGATGAACTCTCGTTTGAATATTGCAACGAGCATGGCATTGCCATGGTAACTACTGGGTTCCGTCACTTTAAACACTAAGGTCATTTACTATTTGACGATTTACTATTTACTATTTGCCGGGAGGCGTCATTGTAGGTGGGGGTCGTCAGATAGCAGATCTGCCAAATAGTAAATAGTAAATCATTTAATAGTAAATCAATAGATGGGATTATTCTCTTTTACACAAGAAATAGCGATGGACCTTGGCACTGCCAATACTATCATTACCACAAATGGCAAGATAGTAGTGGACGAGCCTTCGGTGGTGGCGTTGGACCGTCGTACAGACAAGATGATTGCCGTGGGTGAAAAAGCGAAGCTGATGCACGAAAAGACCCATGAGAACATACGTACTATCCGCCCTCTTCGCGACGGTGTGATTGCCGACTTCTATGCCTGCGAGCAGATGATACGCGGACTTATCAAGATGGTGAACAATCGAAACCGTCTGTTCTCCCCTTCGCTCCGTATGGTAATAGGCGTTCCTTCGGGCAGTACGGAAGTAGAGTTGCGTGCCGTGCGCGACTCTGCCGAGCATGCCGGCGGACGTGACGTTTACCTGATATTCGAGCCGATGGCTGCCGCTATCGGTATCGGCATCGATGTGGAAGCTCCGGAAGGAAACATGATTGTTGACATAGGTGGTGGTTCTACGGAAATTGCCGTTATCTCTTTGGGAGGTATCGTAAGTCCAACAACTCCATCCGCATTGCCGGTGACGACTTGACTGCCGATATTCAGGAATATATGAGCCGCCAGCACAACGTGAAGGTCAGCGAGCGTATGGCAGAACGTATCAAGATTAACGTAGGTGCGGCCTTGACCGAACTGGGCGAGGATGCTCCCGAAGATTATATCGTTCATGGTCCGAACCGTATTACGGCGCTTCCTATGGAGGTTCCCGTATGCTATCAGGAAGTGGCGCATTGCTTGGAGAAGTCCATTTCTAAGATTGAGACAGCTATTTTGAGCGCATTGGAGAATACGCCGCCCGAATTGTATGCCGACATCGTGCACAACGGTATCTATCTGGCAGGTGGCGGTGCTTTGCTTCGCGGACTGGATAAGCGTCTGACCGATAAAATCAACATACCGTTCCACATTGCGGAAGATCCTTGCATGCCGTTGCCAAAGGTACAGGCGTTGCACTGAAGAATGTCGACCGCTTCTCATTCTTGATGCGGTAATGCGAAATTTATTAAACTTTCTTATTAAATATAATTACTGGTTCCTCTTTCTTCTGTTAGAGGTTGCCAGTTTTATTTTATTATTTCGCTTTAATCATTACCAGCAGAGTGTGTATTTCACCTCTGCCAATGGCGTGGCGGGGAAGGTTTATGAAATATCGGGTGGCATCACTTCCTATTTCCACTTGAAGACGGCCAACGAAGACCTGCTCGACCGCAACATGTGGCTGGAGCAGCGGCTTTCGTTTCTGGAAAATGTCTTGAAGGAGAAAGGATTGGACTCCGCCAGGTTGTACAGCATGGAACGGCTTGCTCCTACGGAGTATCAGATATTCAAGGCGAATGTCATAAAGAACAGCTTGAACAAGGCTGACAATTATATCACTTTAGACCGTGGAACAACAGAAGGTATCCGTCCTGAGATGGGAGTTGTAGATGCCAATGGCGTGGTGGGTATCGTATATAAGACTTCTCCCCGCTATTCGCTGGTTATTCCGTTGCTGAACAGCAAGTCGAGTATCAGCTGCAAGATTGTGGGCAGTGAGTACTTCGGCTATTTGAAGTGGGAAGGGTGGAGATTCGCGTTTTGCTTATCTGAAAGACTTGCCCCGTCATGCGGAATTTAATCTGGGTGATACGGTGGTGACCAGCGGCTATTCCACAGTATTTCCTGAAGGAGTTATGGTAGGAACGGTCGATGATATGTCCGATTCCCATGACGGACTTTCATATCTGTTGAAGATAAAGTTAGCTACGGATTTTGGAAAGGTGAGCAATGTGCGCGTCATTTCCCGCAACGGGCAGGATGAACAAAAGGCATTGGAGTCGAGGGCAGACGAGAAGTGACTAAGAAATTAGGGATTAGGGGTTAAGGATTAGGGATTAATCATCTTTATATCTTATAACTTATACACTCAATAACTTGTAACTCGTAACTTATAACTCATTAGCGTTGTTAATTAATTATCTGCATAAAATAGGATGGTTCATAGGCTTGGTACTGTTGCAGGTGCTGATATTGAACAATGTGCATATTGCAGGATATGCCACTCCATTTCTGTATATCTACTTGATACTGAAGTTTGAGTCGGACACTCCCCGCAATGCGTTGATGTTGTGGGCATTCTTTTTAGGGCTGGCTGTCGACGTCTTTTCCGACACACCGGGGATGAACGCTGCCGCTACGGTGTTGCTGGCTTTCTTGCGCCCCACTTTCCTGCGGCTGTTCGTGCCTCGTGACACGCTGGATACACTGGTTCCGGCCATCCGTACAATGGGGATTCTTCCTTTCCTGAAATATCTGGTTGTGAGTGTGCTGATACATCACGGCTTGTTGCTTACCCTCGAATTCTTCTCTTTTGCCCATATTGGTACGCTGTTGTTGAGAATTGCGGCAAGTACCCTGCTTACTGTGACCTGCATTATGGCTGTTGAGGGAATAAGAAAGAAAGGATAAAGGGATTAAGGATTAGGAATTGATGAAAGACTATACACTGGAAAAGCGGAAATATGTAATTGGAGCGGCGGCTATTGTCATCGTTCTTATTTACGTGTTCCGGCTGTTCGACCTGCAAATCATGACTGATGACTACAAGAAGAACGCGGACAGTAACGCTTTTCTGAACAAGATACAATATCCATCACGGGGGGGCTATCTACGACCGTAACGGTAAGTTGCTCGTGTTTAACCAGCCTGCCTATGATATTACGTTTGTGCCTCGGGAGGTGACGCAGCTGGATACACTCGACCTTTGCAGTGCCTTGAACATTACCCGTGAGCAGTTTGACAAACGGATGAAGGACGTCAAGAACCGCTGGATGAACCCCGGTTATTCCAAATACACCCATCAGGTGTTCATGACGCAGCTTTCTGCCGAAGAGTGCGGTGTGTTTCAGGAGAAGCTGTTCAAATTTCCAGGTTTCTATATTCAGCGGCGTACTATCCGCCAATATACCTATAACTCTGCCGGCCATTTGCTGGGAGACATCGGCGAAGTGTCCAAGAAAGACATTGAGAACGATGACTATTATATTCGCGGAGACTATATAGGCAAGCAAGGCATCGAGAAATCCTATGAAAAGTATCTGCGTGGAGAGAAGGGGGTGGAGATTCTGCTTCGTGACGCTCACGGGCGCATCCAGGGACACTACATGGACGGACAGTTGGACCGTTCCTCCGTACCCGGCAAGAACCTGACACTAGGCATCGACATTGACCTCCAGATGTTGGGCGAACGGCTGCTTCAACACAAAATCGGTGCCATTGTGGCCATCGAACCGGCTACGGGTGAGATTCTGTGCATGGTTTCCTCGCCTACCTTTGACCCTCATCTGATGATAGGGCGCCAGCGGGGAAAGAACCACCGCCTGCTGCAGATGGACAAGCGGAAGCCTTTGTTGAACCGTGCCATCATGGGAGCTTATCCGCCGGGCTCCACCTTCAAGACGGCGCAGGCACTGACTTTCCTTCAGGAAGAGATTATCCACGAAGATTATCCGACTTTCCCTTGTGCGCATGGTTTCAATCATAAAGGCCTTCATGTGGGATGTCACGGACATGGTTCGCCTCTGTCGCTGATTCCTGCCATCGCTACCTCTTGTAATTCCTATTTCTGTTGGGGATTGTATCGCATGTTCGGTGATAAAAAATACGGTTCGCCGCAGAATGCCATTACCGTATGGAAAGACCACATGGTATCGCAGGGCTTCGGCTATCGGCTCGGTACCGACCTCCCCGGCGAACAGCGTGGACTGATACCGAATGCAAAGTTCTACGACAAGCCCTATCGGGGTTCGTGGAACGGTCTGACGGTGATTAGTATCTCCATCGGGCAGGGAGAGATTCTCGCCACCCCGTTGCAGATAGCCAATCTGGGTGCCACCATTGCCAACCGGGGGCATTTCATTACTCCGCACATCGTGAAGGAGATAGAAGACAATGAACTGGACAGCATCTATCGCAATCCCCGTTATCCCACCATCGACCGCGAATATTATGAAATGGTGGTGAAAGGCATGCGTGCCGCTGTAGACGGAAGTACGGGTAGCGCCACTTGCCGCATGGCGGGAGCCATCCTGCCGGGTGTGGAGGTCTGCGGAAAGACGGGCACGGCACAGAACCGCGGCAAGGACCATTCTGTCTTTATGGGCTTTGCCCCGATGGACAACCCTAAGATAGCCATTGCCGTCTATGTGGAGAACGGTGGTTTCGGTGCCACGTATGGCGTACCTATCGGTGCCATGATGATGGACCAGTATCTGCATGGAAAGCTGTCGCCCGAGAATGAGATACGGGCGGAAGAATTCAGTAACCGGGTGATACTTTACGGAGATGAGGAGAGATGATGATGAGGGGTTGGGGATTAAGGATTAGGGGTTAGGGATGAACGGTGAGTGACTTCAATAGTAAATAGTAAATCGTAAAATCGTAAATAAATTGGTGACAAGGAGAGATAGCATATGGAAATCATTGGACTGGGTGACGATTATAATCTACCTGATGTTGATTGTATTCGGCTGGTTCAGTATTTGCGGGGCAAGTTACGACTATGGTGATCGTGATTTTCTTGATTTCTCTACCCGTGCCGGCAAGCAGTTTGTCTGGATTATATGTTCCTTCGGGCTGGGGTTTGTGCTGCTGATGCTGGATGATTCCCTCTATGACATGTTCTCCTACCTTATATATATAGGGCTGATGCTGTTGCTGATTGTCACGATATTCATTGCGCCCGACACGAAAGGGTCGCGGTCGTGGCTCATCCTGGGGCCGGTCAGTTTGCAGCCGGCGGAGTTTGCCAAGTTTGCCACGGCGCTGGCGCTTGCCAAGTATATGAGTGCCTACTCGTTTACGATGAAGAATTGGAAAAGCTCCCTTATGTTGGCTTTCCTGATTCTCTTCCCCATGTTGCTGATTATCCTACAGCGGGAGACGGGTTCGGCATTGGTGTACTCTGCATTTTTCCTGATGCTTTATCGGGAGGGAATGCCGGGCGTGGTACTGTTCTCGGGTATATGTGCAGTGGCCTACTTTGTGGTGGGCATCCGTTTTGATGCGGTGATGATTGCCGATACGCCGACGCCTATCGGAGAATTTGCCGTACTGCTGATGGTACTGCTCTTTGCCGGAGGTATGGTGTGGGTTTATAAAAAGCGCTGGGAACCCACACGGAATATTATCGGCGGTTCGCTGGGAGTGCTGCTCGTGGCTTATCTGATTTCGGAATATGTGGTACCCTTCAACTTGGTGTGGGTGCAGTGGGGGCTTTGTGCACTTGTTGTCGGGTATCTTGTCTTTCTTTCTTTAAGCGAGCGCCATTTATCTTATTTTCTGATTGGGCTGTTTGCTTTGGGTTCGATAGGTTTCCTCTACTCCAGCGACTACTTCTTCAATAAAGTGCTGGAGCCCCATCAACAGATACGTATCAAGGTGGTGCTCGGTATGGAAGAGGACCTTGCTGGTGCCGGCTATAACGTGAACCAGTCGAAGATAGCCATCGGCTCCGGGGGGCTGACCGGCAAAGGTTTCTTGAATGGTACGCAGACAAAGCTGAAGTATGTGCCGGAGCAAGATACAGACTTCATTTTTTGCACCGTGGGTGAGGAGGAAGGATTCGTAGGGTCTACGGCTGTACTGTTACTGTTCCTTATTCTTATTTTACGGCTGATTGTCGTGGCCGAGCGGCAGCAATCTCCCTTTGGCCGGGTGTATGGTTATTCTGTGCTTAGTATATTCTTGTTCCATCTATTCATCAATATAGGCATGGTGCTGGGACTGACCCCCGTCATCGGTATCCCGTTGCCTTTCTTCAGTTACGGAGGTTCTTCTCTTTGGGGATTCACAATCCTGCTGTTTATTTTCCTGCGGATTGATGCGGGACGTAATCGCCGAATTTAGTTATGACCGTTTCCTTGTGGGACATACGAATGGACTTGATTATCATTACATTGCATTTACACATTGTTGACATCGTAATGTAAAGGCTGTTACACCGCATTGTAACGTCCTTTACGCTGTATCGTAACGACTTTTACGCTATATTGTAACGCCCTTTACATGCTGGTGTAACGGTCGTTACATCCTGGCGTAAAAGACGTAACGCTATGAGGTAAGAGGGCAAGTTATGATACCCCACCCGTTTCCGCTTCAAGGAGACGTGAGTGGGAGACTGAGGTGGTTGTTAGAAGAAGGTGATAAAGAACAATAGGGAGTTCCTATCTCTTCAGTTTGATGCCGATGTCATTGATTCCTTGCAGCCTTTCGTCCGGTAGCGTATAGGCCACTTTAAAGAGGTAGGTGCCGGGTTTGCCGATTCGAACGCTTCCTGCGGAGACGGCAGTCTGATAGAGACCTCCCCAGCCGTCACCTTTCCAGATTCCTTCTTTGTCCGCGAGGATTAGCTGTATGGTGTCCGTGGGTGACGGAATGGAATCTGCGATGGTGTAGCAGATGGATAGAGGTAGATTCTGATAGGGGTAGTTGCTTCGGTTACGAACTTCCAAAGACAGTTTGTAGTAGGTCAGTGAGTCGGTGACCTTCACGTCGAAAGAGAGCGTGTCTTCGCGCAGCCAGCCTTCGGTGGGAAGGGATTGGAAGGAATGGTATACAGTCTGTTTGTCGCAAGCGCTCAGCAGGCTTGCGACAAACAGTAGTATGATACCTTTCAGGCAGAGATTCCTATTCTTGAGCTGGTTTGTCATTTTGGGCAGGTCTTTCACCTTGAGGTTTGGGCTTATTGTTACGGGGCGGACGACGGTTGTTATTGTTCCGTTGTTGACGTTCGCCTTGTTGCTGTTCACCTTGTTTGGGTGCTTGCCGGTCTTGTTTCTGTCTCGGTTGCCGGTCTTGCCTGGATTGTTCTCTCTGGTTGTTGGATTGCGGAGCACCCTGCTGCTCACCTCCTTGCGGACGACCGTTTCCACTCTTTTTCTTTCTCTTGTTACGGCTGTTGTTGCTGTTCTCGCCACCGTTGCCGTCACTGCCACTCTTGCCTTTCCGGTTGCGGTCAAAGCGAGTGAGACTCTCTTGTTCCAGCAAGTCCACCGGCTTTTTGGGTTCGGAACGATGGGTTTCTTCTATCAGGCTGTCGGGCTTGATGCCACGTCTGTTCAAACCGATAATCTCGAAGGCGCGTCTGCCGCTGATGGTCACCAGGTTGGCGGGGATGTTCTTGTCGCTTGAGTAGGTTATCTGGTTGCTCAGAATGTCGGCTTTGAAGAAGAAGAACTCACCGTCTTTGGTCTCTAAGGTAATCTCGCGTGAGGGCAGGCGTTTCTGTGCTTCCACGTAGCAGTCTACTTCGTAGTTGAGGCAGCACTTCAGTTTGGCGCATTGTCCGGCAAGCTTTTGCGGGTTCAGTGAAATATCCTGGTAGCGGGCGGCGCTGGTCGAAACGGAAACGAACGATGTCATCCAGGTGGCGCAGCACAGCTCGCGTCCGCAGGGACCGATACCGCCGATGCGTCCGGCTTCCTGGCGGGCACCAATCTGTTTCATCTCGATACGCACGCGGAAAGCGTCGGCAAGTACCTTAATGAGCTGGCGGAAGTCCACGCGTTCGTCGGCAATGTAGTAGAAGATTGCTTTGTTGCCGTCTCCCTGATATTCCACATCCCCGATTTTCATATTGAGGTTGAGGTCCAGGGCTATCTGACGCGAGCGTATCATGGTGGAGTGTTCACGGGCTTTTGCCTCGTTGTACTTCTCCATATCCACAGGCTTCGCCTTGCGGTAAATGCGTTTGATGTCTGCCTCAGACTTGATATTGGCTTTCTTCATTTGCAGCGGCACGAGACGTCCGGTCAGGGTCACCACACCGATATCATGTCCGGGGGTGGCTTCTACGGCTACTATATCGCCTTTTTCCAAAGGAATTTTGTTGCTGTTGCGGAAATAACCCTTGCGGGTATTTTTGAACTGAACCTCTACCAGCTCGCTCTCATCGGCATTGCCCGGAATGTCTGCCAGCCAGTCGTAGGTGTTCAGTTGCTTGTCTTGCCTGCCGCAGCTTTTGCAGCAGAGACCGCCGCTTCCGTTATGTAGTTTAAATTCCATCATCTATTTATTTACTATTTGACTATTTACGATTTGATACTTTGCATTTCATTATTTTGCCACTTTTCATTGTTTCAATAAAACAATCATTTTGAGAGAGAAGTCGAAAAACACCATGCGGGCGTTTACGTTCTGCTCGATGTGGCGTTGCGCTTCGCTGAGTTCATCCATAATACCCATAACATTCCGTTCGTTGACAAACGGGGCAAACCGGGTAGCGAAGTTCTGTTCGGGCAGGGTCATGTAGTTCATTTCTTTCCGATGCAGGTTATAGATGAAATTTTCCCGTATCATGCGCTGGCAGTATTCCAGAAAATTCTTTTGCCGTTCGCGTCCCATGGCAGCAAGCTGCTCGCTCCATTGTTTCATTTCCCGTATCTTGCGCTGGTAGGAGAGTCGCATCAGGCTGACAAAGAGGTTGAAGAACAGTTCGTTCTCTTCATTCAGGTGGATTGTTTCCAATGCCTTGATGAAGTTTCCGTTTGCCAGATGGGCTATGGTCTCGCTGTCGCGGGGCTGCACTCCGTACTTCTGCTGCAGGGCTTCGGCTATGTCGGCTTCTTCAATCTTGGGAATGTTGAAGCGCTGCGTGCGGCTGAGGATGGTGGGCAGTATCATTTCCGGAGCTTCGGAGATGAGGAGGAATATCGTTTTCTCGGGTGGCTCTTCCAGCAGTTTCAGCAGCTTGTTGGCGCATACTTCATGCAGCTTTTCGGGTAGCCATACGATGGTGACTTTGTAACCTCCTTCACTGGATTTCAGACTCAGCTTGCGGGTTATCTCGTCGCTTTCCTTGGCATAGATGATGGCTTGTCCGTTTTCGGCATCCATCTCGTTCAGCCAATGGTTCAGTCCGAAGTAGGGGCTGTTCAGCAGCAGGTGCCGCCAGTTGGCGATATAGTCGTCGCAGACTTCCTTCTTCCCTTTGGCGCTTTTCACGATGGGGAATACGAAGTGTACGTCCGGATGCACCAACTTGTTCCATTTCACACACGAAGGACACGTGCCGCAGGCATCGGTTTCCGTCCGGTTGGGACAGCAGATGTAGCGGGCATAGGCAAGTGCCAATGGGAGTTTTCCTACTCCGGCAGGGCCACAGAAAAGTTGTGCGTGGGGAATACGTCCTTCCTGCACTTCTTGTATCAGCCTTTGTTTGGCTGCCTCTTGGCCTATTATGTCCTTGAAACTGAACACGGGTTAATTAGTTATAAGTTATTACTTGTGACACTGCCAGTTGTCAATTGTCAACTATCGATTATCTATTGTTTAGTAGATTTGTTTGGCTACTTCCCTGATGCTGTCTGTGGCTCCTACCGAGTAGAAGTGGAGGCTTGGGACGCCATGGGCTATCAGCTCTTTGCACTGCTGCACGCACCATTCGATACCCACTTGCTGAGCTTCCGCATCGGTGTTGCACTTCAGAACCTCTTGGGTCAGTTCCTCGGGCAAATCTACTTTGAACGTCTTGGGTATCATGCTGAGTTGCGAAAGCTTCTTGAAGGGCTTGATGCCCGGGATAATCGGGATGGTGACACCGGCTTGACGGGCACGTTCCACGAAGTCGAAATATTTCCGGTTGTCGTAGAAGAGCTGGGTCACGGCATACTCTGCACCCATTTCCATTTTCTTCTTTAGCCAGTAGATGTCTGTATCCATGTTGGGGGCTTCTTCATGCTTTTCCGGATAGCACGCCACACCGTATGAAAACGGGGTATTGGTAACTTTCATCTCGGAGCCGTCCACAAAAATACCTTTATTGAAGTTGTTGATTTGCTCTTGTAGTTCGACGGCGTGGTGGTAACCGTTGCCCACGGGGATAAAAGAGGATTCGTGCTTTGCCTTGTCGCCACGAAGCACCAGCAGGTCGGTGATGCCGAGGAATTGCAGGTCGAGCAGCACGTACTCCGTCTCTTCGCGGGTGAAGCCGCTGCAAAGGATGTGCGGCACCATGGTGATGTTGTACTTGTTCTGGATGGCAGCAGCTACGGCTACGGTGCCGGGGCGGCGGCGCAGGCGGTTTCGCTGGAACAATCCGTTGCCGAGGTCCTTGTACACGTACTCGCTGCGGTGTGTGGTGATATTGATGTATTTAGGGTCGAACTCCCGTAATGTATCTATTGTTTCGTACAACTTTTCGATGCCTGTACCTTTCAGAGGGGGCAATATTTCAAAAGAAAAAGCTGTTTTTTCGTTACTGTTTATCAGATCGATTACTCTCATTTCTCTTTCGTTATCTTTGTCCGATTGGCAAAAATCTTGCACATTGGGAACAAAAATACAAAAAAGAAATGAGAAATGCCGAAATTGCCGGCTATTCTTTTATACAGCGGATGGAAAGAGCTTTATAGTAGGGCTTACCGGTGACATGGGCAGTGCTTGATACAAACTCGTCGCTTTCGCCGAGAAAATAAATGGTGCTTTCCGAAAGGGTATGCTTTGTATGATCCCAACTCCAAAAGGCGGTCATTTTATTGGGGCTGTTGTGTCCTTTGTTGTACCACATTCCTACCGGGAAAGCATTGAACCGGGTATGGTTGTTGACGGGGGCAACTTCACCGGATACCATTGCCTGCCATTCTCCTGCTTTTAGTATGGAGGCATCGTTGCCGGTGTAGTTTTTCAGCTGTTCCCAGTCTGCATCCGATGGAATTTTCCAGCCCTCGGGAGCCAGCTCTCCTGCCAGTATGGATTCTCCATTGTAAAAATAAATGTCATATTTGTCCGGCTTGTAATATCCGGCTTTGTCTGTTCCCAAGTCACTCTGTTTTTTCAAGGGAGCTCCGTCACGGTAGGTGGTGGCATGGAGCTCTTTACCCATCCAGTATTGGGCTCCAATCTTGACAATGGGGTATTCGGTAGACACTCCTTTTCTGATGTCTCGAAGGGTGTAGCATGCCACATTCACTTTGATGGCGTTTTCCGGTTTATCCAGAAGTAGCTTATGGTTATTGTCTATATAGAGCTTGTCTATGCCGGTATATTCCCCTTTAGTGTAGGTAAATCCATAGTCGTCTGTATTCCAGCTTATTCTTCCTCCGCAGATGGTGTCTTTACGGTCTGCAAGCTGTAGGATGACTCCATTGCTCAGGTCGGTCTTTTCATTTTCGCCTATGGGATAGGCTATAACGGCTCTGGAAGTCAATGACGCTGATTTGAGATATTCCTTGCAGACTTCTGCAATGGGTATCCCTTCGTGATAAATTCTGTACACATTTGAAAGAGAAAAGGAGAGAGCGGAGATATGTATGGCAGTGTAATCTTCCATATTGTCGGTGTCGATGGGAGGGAGGCTGCTCCATTCCTTGATTTTTCCGGCAAAACTGCTCAGTACGTTGCTGTTGCTCTGCATGGCTGATATGTTAATGATACATTGCGTGCTGCTACTCATTTCCACTTCGGGTATTGCACAACTGTATATACGTCCGCTCCACTCCATAATGAAGGATTGCTTGCCATCATTTATCGTTTGGGGTATGATGATGAATTCCTTGCCGGTAAGTTTGTTGTCTTTGACGCTCCATTCGCCGGAGGCTATGATGTCTTGTGTCCCCGTAAGATTACTGAAAGTCCCGTCTTCCAGATTATAATCGGCCGAGGTCTTGAGCCCGGTTGCGATGATACGCGGATTGGCTTTCAGCAAATCATTGGCAGAGTTGCTTGCGTCGGGTGTCAGAGAGATTGCCAGTTTGGACAGCTTGTGTTGGAACTCCAGGGTTACAGATTTGGTTTTACTGGTGATTCCTTGCGCTTTAGCTACCAAGAAGTCACTTTGTGCGCGGTTTTTCTCATTGCTCTGGTCTATCTGCACAGATACGGGAAGAACGGGTGTACCGGCAGCTACCCCTTCGGTTTGGTAAGGGTGGTAACTGATAAAGTCCAGTGACACATCTCCTTCCGGATAGAATACTGTCTTTTTGGGAACCAGTGTGGAGCCTTCCGTATATTCCAGGGCCAGATTGTCAATATACCGTTTTCCCTTGATGGAGCCGGAGGAAGTGGTTGCAAACAAGCCCATTCTGTCTCCTTTTTCAAAGGCGGTGTTTGTGACCTTGGTACTGGCCTTTTCCATTTTGATAGAGAACGTGATAGGTGTCGTCCCTTCCTCGATTTCCGCTTCTGATTCTTCGTCAATCCGGTTCACACAAGCTGTATTCCCTAAGGACATGCAGCAGAATAAAGAGGCAGCCAAGACTCCTCTTGCAAGAATAAGTTTCTTCATTATATTATTATTGTGGGGCAACGGTTTTTCCGCTTTCCCAATTATACTCAATGAACCTTGTCTTAAAAATATGGATTTAGCAGAGCTATAACCGGTATGGAAAAGTCTTTTACGCTTTTGGATGCTAATTATCAGTATCACGCTTGATGCCGCAGTGCTTTTTAATCTTATTTTTTAATAACTTTTAATAGGTTTCGGGTACAAATGTAATTAAACGTGTTAAATGAAGAGGGATAAATCGATAAAACTTTTATAATTTATTTATCACACTCTGATTTTTTGCCTAACTTTACACGCTAAAATCGTAGACAGTAATAAGTTAAACCATAGATATAAACTCATGCCTTTAAATTTACCCGATAAACTACCCGCTATCGAGTTGCTGAAAGAGGAGAATATATTTGTCATTGACAATTCCCGGGCAACCCAGCAGGATATCCGTCCGCTGCGTATCGTGATTCTGAACTTGATGCCGCTAAAGATTACAACGGAAACGGACCTGGTGCGTCTGCTTTCCAATACTCCGCTTCAGGTGGAAATCTCGTTCATGAAGATAAAAAGCCATACTTCCAAGAACACTCCGATAGAACACATGAAAACATTTTATACGGATTTCGACAAGATGCGCGGTGAAAAGTACGATGGCATGATTATCACCGGTGCTCCGGTAGAGCAGATGGATTTTGAGGAGGTGACTTATTGGGATGAGATTACTGAAATCTTCGACTGGGCGCGTACGCATGTCACCTCTACGCTCTACATCTGCTGGGCGGCGCAGGCAGGGCTCTATCATCATTATGGAGTGCCGAAGTATGCACTGGATAAGAAGATGTTCGGTATCTTTGAACATCGTACCTTGCAACCGTTGCATCCCATTTTCCGTGGATTTGATGATATGTTCTATGTGCCGCATAGCCGCCACACGGAAGTGCGCCGGGAAGATATACAGAAGGTTCCGGAATTGACGCTGCTTTCCGAGTCGGAGGATGCTGGTGTATATATGGCGGTGGCCCGTGGAGGGCGTGAGTTCTTCGTGACCGGCCATTCGGAATACTCCCCGCTGACATTGGATACAGAGTATCGCCGTGACTTGAATAAGGGCCTGCCCATTGAGATACCCCGTAACTACTATGTGGACGATGACCCGGACAAAGGAGTGCTGGTGCGTTGGCGTGCCCATGCCAATCTGTTGTTCTCCAATTGGCTGAATTATTTTGTATATCAGGAGACGCCGTATAATATTAATGAAATAGGGTGAGTTACTCGTAACTAAACGATGATAAAGCAACGTAAAATAGAGCTGCTGGCTCCTGCCAAGAATTTGGAGTGTGGCATAGAAGCAGTGAATCATGGGGCAGATGCGGTATACATCGGTGCACCCAAGTTCGGTGCGCGTGCGGCTGCTGTCAACTCTTTGGAGGATATTGCCGCTTTGGTGGAGCATGCCCATCTGTATAATGCCCGTATCTATGTGACGGTCAATACCATTCTGAAAGAAGAAGAACTTGCTGAAACGGAGAGGATGATTTGGGAGCTGTACCGCATCGGTGTGGATGCACTGATTGTACAGGATATGGGGATTACGCGGTTGAATTTGCCGCCCATTCCGTTGCATGGCAGTACGCAGATGGATAACCGTACGCCGGAGAAAGTACGTTTCCTTGCCGATGCCGGTTTCCGTCAGGTGGTGTTGGCACGCGAACTTTCTTTGCAGGAGATACGCGGTATCCATGAGGCGTGTCCCGACGTGCCGCTCGAAGTCTTTGTACACGGGGCTCTTTGCGTCAGTTATAGCGGGCAGTGCTATGTCAGCCAGGCTTGTTTCGGACGGAGTGCCAACCGGGGGGAATGTGCGCAATTCTGCCGTTTACCCTTCAGTCTGGTAGATGCCGATGGCAAGACCATTGTGCGTAATAAGCATCTGCTTTCTTTGAAGGACCTCAACCAAAGCGAGGTGTTGGAAGAACTGCTGGATGCCGGAGCCACTTCGCTGAAGATAGAAGGCCGCTTGAAGGATGTGACCTATGTGAAGAATGTGACGGCGGCTTACCGTAGGAAGCTCGATGCCATTTTTGCCCGTCGCAAGGAATATGCCCGTGCTTCTTCGGGCACCTGCCGTTTCGATTTCCAGCCACAGTTGGACAAGAGCTTCAGCCGTGGTTTCACGCATTACTTCCTACAAGGCAGGGGAGGGGAAATCACTTCATTCGATACGCCCAAATCTTTAGGAGAGGAGATGGGCACTTTGAAGGAACAGCGCGGTGGATATATTACGGTGGCAGGCGTGAAGCCTTTCCACAACGGAGACGGCGTCTGTTTTTTGGACGAGCAAGGACGTTTGCAGGGTTTCCGTATCAACCGGGTGGACGGTAACAAACTCTATCCGGCAGGGGAAGTGCCTCGCATCAAACCTCGTACACGGCTTTATCGCAATTTCGACCAGGAGTTTGAACGTATCCTTACCCGTAAATCCTCCGAACGCAAAATCGGTGTTTGTTGGGAGTTGGCAGATACTTCTTTCGGTTTCAGCCTGACGGCTGCGGACGAAGATGATAACCGCGTGACACTCTCTTTCCCTTATCCGAAAGAACCGGCACGCACGCCACAGGCGGATAATCTGCGCAGCCAACTGGCTAAGTTGGGGAATACCCCTTTCGAGGTAGCCGGGCATTTATCAGAAGAGGCGTCGGGTATCAGGCTCAATCTCTCTGAAAACTGGTTTCTTCCTGCTTCCGTGGTGGCAGACTGGCGTCGGCAGGTGATAGATAGGCTGATTGTGGCTCGGCGTGTTACTTATCGTCGTGAGTTGGCTGTCTGGAAACCGACAAGCCATGCTTTCCCTGCTACTTCACTGACCTATCTGGGCAATGTGATGAACAGTGCTGCCCGGAGTTTTTACCGTGAGCATGGACTTTCGTCTATAGCACCTGCCTACGAGGCACAAGCGGTTCCGGATGCTGTACTCATGTTCTGCAAACATTGCCTGCGTTTCAGTATGGGATGGTGTCCCACCTATCAGAAAGGACATTCTCCTTATAGGGAACCTTATTATTTGGTTGGGACGGACGGCAAGCGTTTCCGCTTGTCTTTTGATTGCAAGAATTGCCAGATGAAAGTCATTGCTCATGAAGAGCCGCTTTAATGAAGGACGAAGAATGAGGAATTACTAATAAAGACTTGAAAATGAGGAGTGAGGAACGGGCACATAATGAAAGGCTGGCAAATGACCGGTACCGGGAAGCGGGCAGGGACAAACATCCTTTGCGTTCACTGCGTTCCCTCCTATTCTGCATTCTTTATTTTTCATGCTTCATTGCTTTAGTTTCCTGCCATTATTCCCGTCCTAATCTTGAAGATGAACATCTGTCTAAGGAGACGCGTGATTCGCTGGCCTATCTTTTTGAGCGGCATTATACTTGGAATACCAATCTGGAAGTGCTGGCAGATTCTGTGAATTTGGCTTGTCTGCCCGTGAAGGACTGCTATAATATGCTTTATCGGGGAGACCGCGTGGTGGTTGCCGAGTTCGCCATCCATCCTGCCGACAGTGTGGATAGTGTATGGGTGAAGCTTGCCCATTCGCAGGAAGTGCAGGGTTGGTTGCGGGAGTCCGAAATGATGCATGCCTTTGTTCCTACAGACAGCATTTCGCAGGCCATCTACTTGTTCAGTGATACCCATGCCTCTTATTTTATCATTATTTTTGCCTTGTTTGTGGCAGTCTGGCTGTTCCGGGCTTTTCGGCGCAAGCAGTTGAGGATGGTGTACTTTAATGATATAGACAGTCTCTATCCGTTGTTGCTATGTCTGCTGATGGCGTTCTGTGCCACTATTTACGAATCTATACAAGTGTTTGCGCCGGAGACGTGGCAACACTTCTATTTTAATCCTACCTTGTCGCCGTTCAAGGTACCGCTTGTGCTTTCTGCTTTTCTGATGGGTATCTGGCTGTTTATAGTGGTGTTGCTGGCGGTACTCGACGATTTGTTTCGCCAGTTAAGTCCGGCGGCGGCCGTATTCTATCTGTTGGGGCTGGCCTCCTGCTGCATCTTCTGTTATTTTTTCTTTATCCTGACTACATCTATCTACGTCGGATACTTGTTTTTGACCGCTTTTGTATGGGTATTCCTCAAAAGGCTTCGCATTTCGCTGCTGGCTTCACGCTATCGTTGCGGCAGATGCGGGCAGAAACTGAGGGAGAAGGGAGTCTGCCCACATTGCGGAGCTATCAATGAATAAAAAAGCTTTGTAACTTTTCCATATTCAGTAGGAAAATGTAACTTTGTAGTTGAACTTTTAAAAGGAGGAATTGATTATGAGTAGTTTGGAGTTGGAAGCCGGAAAATTGGAGTTGATTCGTGAGATAGTCAATATCAATAGCAGTACTGCATTGGAGAGCCTCAGAAAATATATGAAGGAGGTTTTGAATAAGAATAGTCATTCCATTCCGACAGCGGCAGATAGCAAATTGCTGACTAAGCGTATGCTTGCAAAGTATGCCGGTAGTTGGAAGGACAATCGTGATTCTGATGAAATCAATGATGATATATATGCATCACGCCTTTCTCGAAAAGAAGAAAACTTTAGCCCCTTTGACGAATGAAACGATATTTGCTTGATCTAATATTTGTGTTCACTTCATGCGTCAGAAATTTGGAGTAGACGAACATATTGAAAAGGTGGGCTGGGAACATTGTTGCATTTCGGAGGTTACGGTAGCAGAGTTGTTGTTCGGTGCAGAGCGAAGTAATAATGTGGAGAGAAACTTGCAGCTTGTTACTGATTTCTGCCAAGATATCAAGGTAATACCTTTGTCCTCGGCTTTATGTTGTTATGCCTGGAGTAAGGCTGCCTTATATAGTCAAGGAACTCCCATTGAGGATTTGGACTTATTTATAGGATGTACAGCGGTGGCTAACCAAATGATAATGGTTACTGAAAACAAGAAACATCTGGAAAGAATACCTAATATTGAAATTGAAAACTGGGTACATAGAGGATAACTTCTCCTCTGTCAGATAGAAACATAGAAACGGTCGTTCGGGTATGCAATGTGTAAGTACCCGAACGACCGTTTCTATTTTCCTTTACTTTCGGAGGGACAAAGCTCTCCAATCAGAACCTGCACCTCAACTCTATTCCCGCCTGCACAGGCCGTCCTTTCTGCATAAATCCGTTCCCCATACTCTCAAAATAGAACGAAGCATACTCTTTGTCCAGTGCATTGCGCACCCAGAAATCAATCTGTCCATGTCCTTTCTGGAAGCTGATACGTCCGTTCAGCGTGCCGTAGAAGGCTTGGCTCACGGTATTCTTCTCGGTCCAGTAGATGCGCCCGGCACCGGTGTAGTTAGCGTTCAGCTGGATGCGGTCCAGCCAGTGTCCCGGACGGATGCGGAAGATGTACTGACCGCCCACGTTCATGGTATGCTTGGGAACAAAGGGTACGTGCTTGCCGTTGTAGCTGATTTCCTGAAGCTCCCCATTCACTTTCTCGTTGGTGATGTAATCCTTAAAGGTGGCATAGGTATAACCATAACTTGCATTCAGCGTGAAGTCCGTAGCAACGGCAGCCGTCAAGGCAACCTCTGCCCCCTGGCTGCGGCTTTTGCCGGCATTTGCCGTTTCGCGTCCCAGTCCGCTTGGGGCGAAGCGTGAAATCTGCTGGTCGCGGGTTTCCAGCCAGAAGATGGCGGCGTCGGCATGCAGACGTCCGTCCAGCAGATTCAAGTGTGTTCCTATTTCGTAGTTCCAGGTCTGTTCGGGCTTGTAGACGGTGGCGGATTTTGCATCCGGATTCTCTCCCGCATCGGGGAAGTATTTGCCCACCAGCTCTTTGTAGGCATCCGGCACGTTGGGCATAATCGCCTCTTTGCTTTGCCGCATCATGTCATTCTTCAAACTGGATTGCAGCAGGTCGGAGAACATCTGCACGTTGTAGCCTCCCGAACGGTAACCTTTGCTGACCGTTGCATACACATTCCCTCTGTTTCGCGCAAAGTCATACTGCAAAGCAAACTTGGGCAACAGCTGAAGATAATCCTTATCAATGCTTCCTTGGTAGCGCGACTCTACGGTCAGCGCCGTCTCCGGCATCATCTCTATTTCGCGGATGACGACGTCGCCCCGCTTCATTTCTCCCTTGATGCCCACCTTGTAGTCCAGGCTGGTGCCGGAGTTGTAATCCATCTTCATACGCTCATAATCCAGGCGTAACCCGGCAGTGAACGACACTCCTTTCAGCCCGAATAAATCTCTGAAGGTGGATTGATGAAAGAGTGCCCCATTCAGCAGCGGAGTGTCGAAACTGCCCCCGATGGGCATGGTCCGGCTGCTGATGCCCAGTGAGGGCAGGATATTCATACTCATGGACGGTCCCATCTCTACTTGTATTTGCGATGGGATGACACTGCCCAACATCTGGTTCAGCATCCCCATTCCGGCTTCCCTGAAAGTGACGGGAGCTTCCGTATTCAGCCATTGGTAGAAGCCGAAGGCGCCGGTGGTCCATTGCCAGCGGCTGCCGCTTTTACTCTTCAAGATGATTTCCTCGCTCAGTGCGTGGGAGCGTTGTTTCTGTTGCAGGGTATAGATGTCGTTGGCGGTGAAGTCTTGGTCTATGTCCATGCAGTCCTTTAGAAACTGGTAGCCGGTGACCATGCTCAACGTGAAGTGCTGTGCCTGGTATTCCAGGTTCAGACCCGTGTTCAGCAGGTTGCGGTAGTAGTTGCTACGGGCGTTATTGGAGATTTTTCCGATGTAGGGCTTCAGCGGCTCGCTCTGTGCTTCGGGGGCCAGGCTGCCTTGGTAGAAATACGGGTAGCCACCCTGGTCGCTGTATTCGTAGTTGATGTTTAGGTCCACCTTCCAGTTGTCCGAGGGGAGGTAGATGGCGCGGATGCGTCCGCCTGCCGATTGCCCCTTGTCCGCTTTCTCGTCCCTCACCGTGTTGCGGAAGAATCCTCCTTGATAATCGTAAAAACCTCCGGTGGAAAAGGCGAACCGTTCCGAAAGGCGGTGATAGTGGGTCAGCGAGGTATTATAGGCATTGTACGTACCTGCCCCCATGCGGAAGTCCGTCCCCTGGTAGGAGAAGGGCGATTTGGTGTGCACCTTAATCAATCCGCCCATGGCATTGCGCCCGTAGAGCGTGCCCTGCGGACCGCGTAGCACGTCGATGCGCTCTACGTCGGCATAGCTGAAGTCGAAGGCTGACTTGTCTATATAAGGTATATTGTCTACATAAAGTCCTACGGAGGGAGTGTTGATGCGCGAGCCGATGCCGCGGATATAGACTGCCGAAGTCAGTCGCGAGCCGTAGTCGGGGATAAACATATTGGGCACTACGGATGTCAGATTCTTGATGGAGTTCACCTGTGCCGCCTGCATGTCCTGCTGCGAAAGCAGGGTGACGGCTGTGGGCTGCTCGCGCAGTTTCCGGTTTTCTTTGGGGGCGGCAATGACGGTTATTTCCTCTACATCCACCACTTTCAAGGTGTCTGCCTCTTCGGCAAGTACGTTGCCGGTTGCCAGGAGGCAGAAGATACCGGTCAAAATTCTATATCTATTCATAAACTGGTTTTTTAGCGCCTGCAAAGTAAAGGGATTCTTGCGGAAGGGACAATCCTCATTTATTAGGATTTCGTTCCTGGAGTGCTAATCTTAAATCGTTCCATCATGCGGAAAATATCGTTCCTCCGTGGGGTAAAAATCGTTCCACCATGGTGGAACGATTTTTACCCCACGGAGGAACGATTAGATGTTAGCACATTAGCACACTAATTGGGGCGAAGTTTTTCTGAAAAGACTTCGCTTCTGATGTATCCGGTTGTAGGATTATATTCTGTCCGCTTCCACATATCCGTGCATCACGGCATAGATAGTCAGCCCGGACACGGACTTGATACCCAGCTTCTCGGTGATATTCTTGCGGTGTGAGATGACGGTGGTCCGGCAGGTCGTAACTCAGTTTTTTCTTAGTGAAGTCTGCCATTCTCTGTGCCGGTGCTGTCTGCTTCATATTGCCTTGTTGCCAGCAAAGGCGTTCCAGATACTCTTGAAAATACATCATGCTTAATTGGGAATTGACGGTTGGCAATTGACAATTAGCCGCGCTGTCGTGCTGCATAGAAATTGTAAATTGTAGATTGTCAATAGTAAATTGCTCTATGTCTTCCGGACGCAGCTCCACTACCATTCCCGAATTGCTCCACCGGGAACCCCGGTTGCTGGGGCTCATTCCCGTTGACTACAATTTGCTGGGGACCGCTGGCTGCCGGAACTACAAAGCCGCCGGGACACATGCAGAAGCTGTACACGCCTCTTCCGTCCACTTGGGTAACGAAGCTGTACTCGGCGGCGGGCAGGTATTTGCCGCGTCCGTTGCGGTTGTGGTATTGTATCCGGTCTATCAAGGTGGCAGGGTGTTCTAGTCGTACGCCTACGGCAATGCCTTTAGCTTCAATCTCTACATTGTTGGCGACAAGCCAGCGGTATACGTCCCGGGCAGAGTGACCGGTGGCAAGTATCACCGGGCCAAGGAAAGTCTTGCCGGTATTTGTTTCAATGCCTTTGACTTCATCCTTCTCTATGAGTAGGGCGTCCATGCGTGTTTCGAAGTGGACTTCGCCACCACACTGGATGATAGTGTTCCGCATGTTTTCGATGACACGCGGCAGTTTGTCTGTACCTATGTGCGGATGTGCATCTACCAGAATGGAAGTGGAGGCTCCATGTTGGCAGAAGACGTTCAGAATCTTGTCTACATTGCCACGCTTCTTACTGCGTGTGTACAGCTTGCCATCCGAGTAAGCTCCGGCACCTCCCTCTCCGAAGCTGTAATTGGACTCCGGGTTGACGAGTTGCTGGCGGCTGATTTGCGCCAAGTCTTTCTTGCGTTCCCGTACGTCCTTTCCACGCTCCACAATGACGGGGCGCAGACCGAGCTCTATCAGTCGCAGGGCGGCGAAGAGTCCTCCGGGACCGGCGCCTACCACTACTACTTGGGGCTTTCCTTCTACATTATTATATAAGGTATGTTGATATTCGTCCTCTTTCGGCATTTCGTTCAGATATGCCCGTACGTTGAGGTTGATATAGATTGTCCGTTGGCGGGCATCGATACTGCGCTTCAAGATGCGCGTTGCTGTTATCTCCCGTGTATTCAGTCCTTTCTCATGTACTAAGTACTCTTTCAGGCGTTGCTCGTTTGCCGCTACTTCGGGCAATACGCGCAGTTGGTATTCTTGTATCATAATGATTATCCGAATAGGGCACGGAATGCTTCTTCCACCTTCCGTACCGGTATCAATTCCATTTTAATCTTCTTCGTGTTCAGTCCTTGCATATTATACTTGGGAAGTATGAATCGCTTGAATCCCAAGTTTCTCTGCTTCTCCGATGCGCTGCTCTATGCGGTTCACTGGACGGATTTCACCTGACAGACCTATTTCTCCCGCCATGCACACCTCCGGCTCTATGGCCGTGTCCATGTTGCTGGAGAGGATAGAGCTGATGACGGCAAGGTCTATTGCCGGGTCGTTCACTTTCAATCCGCCGGCAATATTGAGAAATACATCTTTCTGTGCCAGTTTGAAGCCTACACGTTTTTCCAATACGGCCAGCAGCATATTCATGCGGCGGATGTCGAACCCTGTGGCAGAGCGTTGTGGGTTACCATATACGGCACTGCTGACCAATGCCTGCGTCTCGATGAGGAACGGTCTGATGCCTTCTATCGCGGAGGCGATGGCTATGCCGCTCATACCTTCATGGTCTTGGCTCAGCAGCAGTTCGGATGGGTTGCTCACCTGCCGTAATCCATCTTGCCGCATTTCGTAAATACCCAGTTCGGCAGTGCTTCCGAAGCGGTTCTTGATGCTGCGCAGGATGCGGTACATGTAGTGCTGGTCGCCCTCGAACTGGAGTACGGTATCCACGATATGTTCCAGTACCTTGGGGCCGGCTATGCTTCCTTCCTTATTGATATGCCCGATAAGGATGACCGCCGTATGCGTTTCCTTGGCGAAGCGCAGGATAGAGGCGGAGCATTCCCTCACCTGGGCTATGCTTCCCGGCGACGATTCAAGGGTTTCGGTAGAAATCGTCTGTATGGAGTCGATGATGACGATGTCCGGGCGGATGTTCTTGATATGGACGTAAATCTGTTCCAGGGAAGTTTCGCACACGATGAGGCAATCACTGGAAGCACTTGTCAAACGGTCGGCACGCAGTTTCAACTGACGGGTACTTTCTTCGCCGGATATGTAGAGGATACGTTTCTCCGGTATGCGGAGTATAGTCTGCAGCACCAGGGTGGACTTTCCGATACCCGGTTCGCCGCCAATCAAAACAAGAGATCCTTGTACAAGACCACCACCTAGTACCCGGTTCAGTTCGGCATCATGGAGGTCGATGCGCGGTTCGTCATCGGCTACAATTTCATGGAGGGTTATGGGTTTGGCTTTGGCGGTCTCTATGCCCGATACGGGACGCTTGTTCACCACTTCTTTCCGTACCACCTCTTCCACATACGTGTTCCACATTCCGCACGACGGACACTTGCCTACCCATTTGGGAGAGTCTTGTCCGCAGTTGCTGCATACATAAACCGTCTTCTCTTTAGCCATAGTTGTGCATTCTCTTCTAAAATGATTGCCCAAAGGTACAATTTTTCGATGCAGGGCTTGCAGACTCCCATAGAGTTTTTTTATTTTTGTGAGTAGAAAACAATAACATGTTATAAAAGCCATGATAGAAGATATTCTTGCATACAACAAGCGTTTTGTAGCCGAGAAGGGGTATGAGAAATACATCACGAATAAATACCCGGATAAGAAGATTGCCATCCTCTCTTGTATGGATACCCGTTTGACCGCTTTACTGCCGGCAGCCTTGGGCATCAAGAACGGCGATGTAAAGATGATAAAGAATGCGGGCGGAATCATTTCGCATCCGTTCGGTAGTGTCATTCGTAGCCTGATGGTGGCCATCTACGAGTTGGGGGTGACGGAGGTGATGGTCATTGCGCATTCCGATTGCGGTGCGTGCCACATGAGCAGCGCCCAGATGATAGAGCACATGAAGGCGCGCGGCATCAAACAGGAAACGATAGATATGATACGTTTCTGCGGAGTGGATTTCGATTCGTGGCTTTATGGCTTCGGAGATACGGAGAAATCGGTAAAAGGTACGGTGGAAGCTATTATCAATCATCCGCTGATACCGAATGATATCAATGTCAGCGGTTTCATAATAGATTCTGTGACGGGAGAATTGACCCCGGTGCAGTGATAGTTGTGCTTCACACGGTAATTTCCCCTGCCAGCGGTCGTCCCATCAGTTCGCGTATTTCGGCAGGTGGATAATCGTGCCCCAGAAGGAACATCAGCTTGGTTACGGCAGATTCCGTTGTGCTGTCATATCCGCAGACAACTCCTGCCTGCATCAGGCGGTATCCCGTTTCATAACGCTCCATTTCTACCGTACCGGCGCTGCATTGGGTAACGTTTACAATGATAATGCCTTGTTCGCAGGCATCATGCAGGCGGCGTAGAAACCATTCCTTTCGGGGAGCGTTGCCGGAACCGTAGGTTTCGAGGACTACGGCCTTCAGTCCTTTAGTGGCAAGTATGGCTGCCACGACATTTTCCTGAATACCTGGAAAAAGCTTCAGTATGGCGATGTTGGTATCAAGCAGATAATGAGGCTCCAGTTCGTGGGGAGTGCCGTGCGTATGAATTTGCACATTATTATATTTAATATGTATACCGGCGGAAGCGAGTACCGGATAATTGAAGGAACGGAAAGCATTGAAGTTCTCCGCATTTATTTTGGTGGTACGGTTGCCGCGCATCAGGTGGTTTTCGAAGAAGATGCAGACTTCGGGTACGATGGGCTGTCCGTTGGAGTGGCGGTCGGTGGCTATTTCGATGCTGGTCAGCAGGTTTTCCTTGCCGTCTGTGCGGAGCACGCCAATGGGCAGTTGCGAGCCGGTTAGGATGACGGGCTTGTTCAGCCCTTCAAGCATGAAGCTGAGTGCAGAAGCTGTGTAGGCCATGGTGTCTGTGCCATGCAGGATGACGAAGCCTGTATATTGGTTGTAGTTGTTGCTGATGATGCGTACCAGTTTGCGCCAGGCATCGGGGTCCATGTCCGAGGAATCCATGGGCGGGTCGAATTGATAAGTGTCGATACGGAACGCAAATCTCTGAAGTTCGGGAACATGTTTCTGCAACTGCTCGAAGTTGAAGCTTTCCAGGGCGCCGGTTTCTGCATTCTCTATCATTCCGATAGTTCCACCGGTGTATATTAGCAAAACGGAAGTGTTTTCTGGGTTCATGCGCACTTTTCTTTCATGTTTTCCATGCAAATATAATATATATTGAGAATGATAGCAAAATGTTAGAAAAGAATAAACGGATATACAGAAAAAAGGTATGGAAAGTGTGAAAGTGTAAGCCGTAAGTTGTGCATATTTCTTGCCTTTTTAGAGGCTTTCTGTATTTTTTATCGCAAAAAAGTCGCAAAATGTAATAGTTTGAATGTTTTTATTGTTACTTTTGCAACACTTATCATAAGCGATAGCAGTAAGAGAGAATGAACAAGTACTATCAACATACAGTCACATCCATGTGTACCATGACCCTTAGGGGTTAGGGATAGTATTTTGTGTTTCTACGTGTTACACCAATTTTTCAGCAGTTTTTCCATTTAATTAAAGTCAATGCAAGCCGTAGCAGCTTGTTTCCGACACATTGTATCAACCATCTCAACAATATAAAGAGAAATGAAAGTAATGAAATTCGGCGGAACGTCCGTAGGTTCCGTGAACAGTATTTTGAGCGTCAAGAGAATTGTAGAAGCAGTCGATGAACCGGTTATCGTGGTGGTGTCCGCATTGGGCGGCATCACGGACAAGCTGATAAACACCTCTAGAATGGCGGCTGCCGGTGATTCCTCTTATGAAAACGAGTTTCGTGAGATTGTCTATCGTCATGTGGAAATGATAAAGGAAGTAATTCCGGCAGGCGAGGCGCAGGTTGCCTTGCAACGCCAGATTGGTGAGCTGCTCAACGAGCTGAAGGACATCTTTCAGGGCATTTATCTGATAAAGGACCTTTCGCAGAAGACGTCCGATACGATTGTGAGCTATGGCGAACGTCTTTCATCTATCATCGTTGCCCAGTTGACGGGAGCGGAGTGGTTTGACTCACGCAAGTTTATCAAGACGGAAAAGAAGCATTCCAAGCATGTGCTGGATACGGAGCTGACAAATTCGTTGGTGCGCGAGACATTCAGTAGCCTGCCCAAACGCGTATTGGTTCCGGGTTTTATCTCCACAGACAAAATGACGGGAGAGGTAACGAACCTGGGTAGAGGTGGCTCTGACTATACGGCGGCAATCATTGCTGCTGCACTGGATGCCGATGCACTGGAAATCTGGACGGATGTAGACGGATTCATGACAGCTGACCCGCGTGTGATTTCCAGGGCATACACTATCAATGAATTGAGCTATGTGGAAGCTACGGAGCTTTGTAACTTCGGTGCGAAAGTGGTCTATCCGCCTACAATCTATCCGGTTTGCCACAAGAATATCCCCATTCTGGTGAAGAATACCTTCAATCCGGAGGGTGTGGGAACTGTCATCAAGCGAGAGGTTTCCGACCCGCAAAGCAAGGCCATCAAGGGTATTTCATCCATCAATGATACGAGCCTAATTACAGTGCAAGGCCTTGGTATGGTAGGTGTCATCGGTGTGAACTACCGTATCTTCAAGGCGCTGGCAAAGAATGGCATCAGTGTGTTCCTTGTGTCCCAGGCTTCTTCGGAGAATTCAACGTCTATCGGTGTGCGCAATGCGGATGCTGATCTGGCTTGCGAGGTGCTGAACGAGGAGTTTGCCAAAGAAATAGAGATGGGAGAAATTTCTCCTATTCAGGCAGAAAAGAACCTGGCTACCGTGGCCATCGTAGGCGAGAACATGAAGCATACGCCGGGTATTGCCGGTAAGCTGTTCGGTACGCTGGGACGTAACGGTATCAATGTGATAGCTTGTGCACAGGGCGCTTCGGAAACGAATATTTCGTTTGTAGTGGACAGCAAATCATTGCGCAAATCGCTGAATGTCATCCATGATTCTTTCTTCTTGTCGGAATATCAGGTACTGAATCTTTTTATCTGCGGCATAGGAACCGTAGGCGGCAGCTTGATAGAGCAAATCCACAGCCAGCGCCAGAAGCTGATGCAGGAGAACGGCCTGCAGCTGAATGTAGTGGGCATTGCCGATGCAAACAAAGCCATGTTCAGCCGCGAAGGTTTCGATTTGGGACGTTTTCGTGAAGAACTGCAGGAGAAGGGAAAGGACAGCTCTCTGGAAACGCTGCGTAATGAGATTATCGGTATGAACATCTTTAACTCTGTCTTTGTGGACTGTACGGCAAGTGCAGGCGTGGCTTCCCTTTACAAGGACTTGCTGCTGCACAATGTTTCGGTAGTGGCTGCTAACAAGATTGCTGCTTCTTCCGAATACGAGAACTACCGTGAACTGAAACAGATTGCCCGCCAACGCGGTGTGAAGTACTTGTTTGAAACCAATGTAGGCGCCGGACTCCCCATCATCAATACCATTAACGACCTTATCCATAGCGGTGATAAGATATTGAAGATTGAAGCCGTGCTGAGCGGTACGTTGAACTATATCTTCAATAAAATCAGTGCCGACATTCCTTTCAGCAAGACCATCAAAATGGCTCAGGAGGAACGTTATTCCGAACCCGATCCGCGTATCGACCTCAGCGGCAAGGATGTAATCCGCAAACTGGTGATTCTGGCACGCGAGGCCGGTTACTGTTTGGAACAGAGCGATGTTGAGAAGAACCTCTTTGTACCCGATGATTTCTTCGAAGGTTCTTTGGATGACTTCTGGAAGAAAGTGCCGAGCCTCGACGCCGGCTTTGAAGCACGCCGCAAGGTGTTGGAAGCAGAAAACAAGCATTGGCGTTTCGTAGCCAAACTGGAAAATGGCAAAGCATCTGTCGGTTTGCAGGAAGTCGGCGCCAACCATCCGTTCTACGGGCTGGAAGGCAGCAATAACATCATCCTGCTGACAACGGAGCGTTATAAGGAATATCCGATGATGATACAAGGCTACGGTGCCGGTGCCGGTGTAACGGCTGCGGGAGTATTTGCGGATATAATGAGCATTGCAAACGTTTAATCCAAATCGTAATATAGAAAGATGAAACACATCATTATATTGGGTGATGGTATGGCCGACTGGCCCGTGAAGGCTCTGGGAGGCAAAACCTTGCTGCAGGCGGCTGCAACTCCCTATATGGACAAGCTGGCACGCATGGGACGTGTGGGAAGGCTGGTGACGGTGGCCGAGGGATTTCATCCCGGCAGTGAGGTGGCGAATATGTCCGTTTTGGGCTATGACCTGCCGAAGGTGTACGAAGGCCGCGGTCCATTGGAGGCGGCGAGTATCGGTGTGGACTTGCAGCCGGGTGAGATGGCGATGCGCTGCAACATTATCTGCATCGAGGGAGACAATATCAAGAATCATTCTGCCGGGCACATTACTACAGAGGAAGCGGATGTGTTGGTAAAATACCTTCAGGAGCATTTGGGTGATGACCGCGTGCATTTCCATACGGGCGTGCAATACCGCCATCTGCTGGTAATAAAAGGAGGGGACAAGCGCATTGACTGTACGCCGCCCCACGATGTCCCTTTGAGGCCTTTCCGTCCGTTGATGGTGAAGCCGATGGAGGGTACGGAGAATATTTCGCTCCCCGAAGGCGGTGCAGAGCTTACTCCGAAGCAGACTGCCGATTTGATTAATGATTTGATTCTCCGTTCGCAAGTGTTGCTGGAAAACCATCCGGTCAACATGAAGCGGAAGGCCGAGGGTAAGGACCCTGCCAATAGCATCTGGCCGTGGAGTCCCGGTTATCGTCCGCAGATGGAGCGCCTTTCAGACAAGTTCCCGCAGGTGAAGCGTGGTGCTGTGATTTCTGCCGTGGATTTGATTAACGGCATCGGCTACTATGCCGGATTGCGGCGCATCACCGTAGAAGGTGCGACGGGGCTTTATGATACCAACTATGAGAATAAGGTGGCTGCCGCCCTTGATGCATTGCGGACGGATGATTTTGTCTACCTGCATATCGAGGCCAGTGATGAGGCCGGTCACGAAGGAAATGTCCCCTTGAAGATTATGACGATTGAGAATCTGGACAGCCGTGCCGTAGGTCCTATCTACGAGGCTGTGAAGGATTGGGAGGAACCCGTTGCTATCTCCGTATTGCCCGACCATCCCACTCCCTGCGAACTCCGTACGCATACGGCCGAACCTATCCCGTTCCTCATTTGGCATCCGGGTATCGAGGCTGACGAAGTACGGACATTTGATGAAGTGGCAGCCTGCGAAGGCAGTTACGGACTGATGAAAGAAGACGAGTTTATTAATGAATTTATGAGTTCCACCACAGAGTAACACAGAGTTTCACGGGGTTTTATTTATAGAGAATTCTGTGAGACTCTGTGGTGAATAAAAAAATACCGCAATGAAATATTATAGCACCAACAAACAAGCCCCCGAAGCCACTCTTGAAGAGGCCGTGGTAAAGGGGCTTGCCGCAGACAAGGGGCTTTTCATGCCCTTTACAATCAAAACTCTGCCACAAGAGTTTTACGATAGCATCGATACACTCAGCTTTCAGGAGATAGCCTATCGCGTGGCAGATGCTTTCTTTGGCGAGGATGTTTCTGCCGATACGCTGAAACAGATTGTTTATGACACACTCAGTTTCGATGTCCCTCTGGTCCGGGTGACGGAGAATATTTATTCGCTTGAGCTGTTCCATGGTCCGACGCTTGCCTTTAAGGATGTGGGCGGTCGCTTCATGGCGCGTTTGCTGGGATACTTTATCAAGAAAGAGGGCAAGAAGCAGGTTAATGTATTGGTTGCTACCTCGGGTGATACGGGCAGTGCCGTTGCCAATGGTTTCCTCGGTGTAGAAGGTATTCATGTTTATGTGCTCTACCCGAAGGGAAAAGTCAGTGAAATCCAGGAGAAACAGTTTACTACCTTAGGGCAGAATATCACGGCCATTGAGGTCGATGGCACGTTCGACGATTGCCAGGCTCTGGTTAAATCCGCTTTTATGGACGGGGAACTCAACGAGCACCTGCAACTGACCAGCGCCAATTCCATCAACGTGGCGCGTTTCTTGCCGCAGGCATTCTATTACTTTTATGCCTATGCTCAACTGAAGCGTGCCGGTAAGGGAGACAATGCCGTCATTTGTGTACCCAGTGGTAACTTCGGCAATATCACTGCCGGCCTCTTCGGCAAGCGTATGGGACTACCCGTGGAACGCTTTATCGCTTCCAACAACCGCAATGATATCTTCTTCCAATATTTGCAGACGGGTGTTTATACACCGCGTCCCAGTATCGCTACCATTGCTAACGCGATGGATGTGGGCGACCCGAGCAACTTTGCCCGCGTACTCGACCTTTACGGAGGCAGCCATGCCGCCATCTCTGCCGAAATCAGCGGTGCCACTTATACCGACGAGCAGATTGCCGAAACTATGCGGGAAGTGTGGAAGAAAGACCATTACCTACTCGACCCGCACGGAGCCTGCGGCTTCCGGGCCCTGGCCGAAGGACTGAAACCCGGCGAAACGGGTGTATTCCTGGAGACGGCCCATCCGGCGAAGTTCAAGGATACAGTGGAGAAGATTATCGGTGAAGCGGTAGAGATACCTGCCAAGCTTCAGGCTTTTATGCGCGGTGAGAAGAAGAGCCTGCCAATGTCGAAGGACTTTGCAGACTTCAAGCAATATCTGATGCATGTATAAAGAATGGGACGTCAGTAAAGAAAAACACCGGATTGCTTGACATTGCCTTTCGGATGTTGTATCTTTGTAACTGCAATCTTAGTTCAGATTCAATTTTAAATTAGCATAAAAGGAGAGGCGTCGCTTCTCCTTTTTTGTTGTGTTCTTCCGTCACTTCATTAGCCAAAGCTTAGGGTTTACTCTCCTAAACCGGTGCTTTACAGATTTAATCCTCCACTTCAGCAAGCGGAATGGCAGGCATTTGCTTGGAAAATCCCGGTGGTTTTGACGAAAAGCTCGGATGTTTTTGACGAAAAGCTCGGATGTTTTTGACGAAAAGTCCGGATGTTTCGGATGAAAAGCTCCGAGCTTTCGGATGATATGTTCAGCGCTGACAGATGGTGTGTCGAGGATAAACGGATGATATGTTCGGGACGGATACATGGTTTGTTCCGGCTATATGAACGGACGATCATGCGTCTGTTCCGTTAATCTTCCATAAATCTGCTCTTGACAAGATTGGCTGCTTTATTCTGTATCGGGTTCTTCCCGGATGATGTTTATCATGCTGCCCAACTTATGATGGTTGTTCCATAGCACAAGCACTTCAATCTTCCGGAGACTGTGCCGGTAAAGAAGCGTATAGTCGGGATGCGGAATGATGTACCGTATGTTCTCTGCTTCGGTGGGCTGTCCGATAAACGGATTCAGTGTGACACGGTACAATGCATTTTGGAACAAGGTGTACAGAGTCCCGCCACACCGTTTGTTGCCATCTCTTTCTTGCGAGGAAATCAGCAGGTCCTTCAGAGCTTCTTTGGCAAGTGGCGACCAGATTATTTGTTTAGCCATGCTTCCACCTCCTTACTGATTGTGACATCCTCTTGTCCTTCTCCCTCATCCAGTTGCCGGCAGGCTTTCTTAAGGTCATGGCGTAGCCGGGTGGAGAATGCGAGGACTTGCTTTGTTTGCTGGGACGATTGCTCTTCTTTAACTTTTGCCATAACGTTATCTCCTTTTTCCTTAAAACATTTCAAAGTAATGAATTGTTTGAGGGGAAAAATACGAAGCTGATGAAAGATAAGAAACTGGAAGCCAATCTCAGTATGGTTGCATCGCGCGTCATGGCGGGGTTGAATATGAATGGATTGAAATTTCTGCTCCCTTTGTGGCTGGGTGCATTGACAGGTGTCACGGTGCGTTGTGTCTTTGCTGCCGTGGCATTTTGGATAACAAGCTGGTTTGTAAAGGAGGCACCGGTCACAAGGCGGCAGCGGATAGGGCTGTTCTGTCTGGGAGCTTTCGGACTCTACGGGTTCATGTTCTACTATCTGCTGGGTATCAGTAAGACGACTCCGGTTTCCAGTGCCATCTTCAACTCCATGCAGCCCATTTGGGTTTTTCTGATATCTGTCTTTTTCCTGCACGAAAAGGCTACGCTGATGAAGATAATCGGCATAGCGCTGGGTTTTGGCGGTGCGTTGTTGTGCATCCTTACGCAAGGCAGTGATGACCTGGCGCACGATGCGTTTACGGGCAACATGCTCTGCATGGTGAGCTCGCTGGTCTTTGCCGTTTACCTGATTGTGAGCAAGAAACTGCTGGAAGAGGTCGGGGTAGTGACGATGATGAAGTACATCTTTGGCGGTGCGGCAGTAACGGGATTGATTGTGTCGTCCATTATAGGCTGGGATGCACCCTTGCTTACGGATGCCTTGCATGGGAAGTGGCACTGGGTGCCGTGGGCGGTGTTGGCGTTTGTGCTGGTTTTCCCTACTTACCTCAGTTACTTTCTGGTTCCGGTGGGCTTGAAGTATCTCAAGACGACGGTTGTAGCCATGTACAGCTATCTGATACTGGTGGTGACTACCGTTGTTTCCCTCACCTTGGGGCAAGACCGTTTCAGTTGGACGCAAGCCGTTGCCATTGCTATGATTTGTATCAGCGTGTACTTTGTTGAAGTGGCGGAAGCGAAGAAGTAGTGACGAATACCAGGTATTCCCCTTCCGCTTCGATGGTGAATTCTGTACTGGTGCATTCGTTGAGTGTGCCTTGCCACCAGTTGGTGAAATCGCTGAGGGGATAGACCAGTCCTTTGCCATGCAGACCGTGTGCAGTGAAGTTGATGATGGATACTTGCTGTCCGGGATGGCTTGGGAAGGTGCGGGTACTCCGGCAGGGGATGAAGATGCCGTAATCGGTATAGGTACGTACATCGGCTCCGGCACGGAGATAGTCGATGAGCAGGCTGATATTTCCCAGTGTATGGTCTTCACGTTTGCCCGTGGCACCGATGATGGCGATACGGCGTTTGCCTTTCGCCAGCAGGAAGTTGACGGCTTTAGTCTGGTCGTTGGTCTCCTGGTCGCTGATACGGTGTAGGATATGTCCGAACTTCCGGCGGTTTTCATCACTGAGGGAGTCACCGTCGCCGATGATTACGTCGGGAGTATGGCCCCGGCGGATGTATTCGTCCGCTCCACCGTCGCAACAAACCACATAAGGCGCTTCCGCCAATATCTTTAAAGGTAGGGGACTTGCAGGATATTCCCCATTTGCCAAAACTACGGCATCAATAGTTAATAATTGCTCGTTGCTCGTTGATAGTTCGTCTTTCATGTCTTTCTTAATCCCTAATCTCTAATCCTTCATCCTTGTTCATCATTTTCCTCCATTTGAAGTAGCCAAAGATAGCTATAATTGTGTAAAGGGCATATAGTCCGGCTGTAAAATCAAGTCCTTTGTAGATGTACAGTCCGGCGCTAACGGCATCTACCGCAATCCATGCCCACCATTGCTCTACATATTTCCGTGCCAGCATCCACATGCCGGCTATGCTCAGTGCGGTGGTGAAGGAGTCCAGCCAGGGCACATTGCTGTCCGTGAAGTTTATCAATATCCAGGCAATGCCAAGCAGAGCGGCGATGAATACGGCAGTAAGTGGCAGCCGATAGCGCGCCGGCATATGGGTGATAGGAAGTTCCAGTTTTTGTTCTTCTGTTCTTGTGTCCTCTCCTTTCTGTCCTGCACCTTTCCGCCGCAAGATAGTCCGGCGCAGAAATGCTCCGTACTTCCACATCATCCAGCCGTAGATGGCAGCACCCAGATAATAGATGTTGATGCCGAAATCTGCATACAACCCCGCATCATAGTAGACAAAAATATAGATGGCAGGCATAATGATGCCCGCTATCCAAAGATAAATGCTTGCCCGGTACTCCAACCAGAGATAGAGAATCCCGACCACAGTGCCTATAATCTCAAGAGTATGTTCCATCAGAAATTGATTGCTATATGTCCCAATACATTCGTTCCCGCCTGGGCAGCGTAGCCGGCATAGTTGTAACGGACTTTTCCTCCGTTGTCGTCGTGATAGTATCCGCTGCCTGCGTATCCGTTGTTTTCGTATTCTTCATTGAACAGATTGTAGATGGTGCACCCTATGGTTACCGACTTTACTTTAGGCAACTTGAAGGTATAGGAAAGATTTAGGTTGCTTACGAAATAAGCATCCAGTGTGCACTCCTCTTGCTTGGCGTTACTCATGTATTGCTTGCTGATATATTGTGACTGTAACGAGGCCTCGAATCCCTTGAACGTATAGCCGAAGCGGTTGTTCAGTATGAAGTCGGGAGAGAATGCGATGGGGGTATCCCCGTGTTTGATGACCCATGCTTCCGACCCAGCCTCCTCGTTTTCAAAAAGTGTCTCGGTAAAGTTCTGCACACGGTTCTTGCTGAGTGTGGCATTGATGTCCCATTGGAAGCCGCAGTCCAGTTTGATGCCAGCCATCAGTTCAATACCCGTACGGTAGCTGTCGGGCACGTTGCTGGCCATGGCTTCGCCTATCTCGTTCAGCTCTCCCGTCAGTACCAGCTGGTCTTTATAGTCCATATAGTAGAAGTTGGCACCCGCATGGAGCCATGAGTTGGCGAAGGTATATCCCAGTTCGTAGTCGAACAAACGCTCAGCCTTGGGATGTTCGGTGAAGTAGCCGTCGGTGTAGTTGTTGCGCGTAGGTTCTTTATGGGCTACGCTGAACGAACCGTATAGGCGGTGGTTGCGGTCGATTTGCCAGGACAGTCCGGCTTTCGGGTTGAAGAAGTCGAAGTCTTCGTCGATGTCCAGCTTCTGCATTCCCGGAGTGGCGGCAGTCCAGTTGTACTTGTCGTTCAGTCCGTTTATCTTGTAGTTGATGTGGCGGTATTGCAGGTCGAGGTAGGCGCTGAGGCCGCTTACCAGTTCATAATTGGCTTTCAGATAAATATTTCCGTCATTCTTTGTGGCGTTGTTGCGGTAGTAGTCGTGGTCGGGGTTCAGATGGCCGATATAATTCTTTACCCAAAGCACCCTGCCGAAGTGGTCGCCGTCATAGCGGTTCAGTGCACCGCCTAGCGAGGCATGCAGACGGTCGGCTTTGTAGCTTACGGAGAAGATTCCACCGCCAAACCAGTTGTCCATTGCCTTCTTGCGGATAAGGTCGCTTACTTCTACCTTGCCGCCATTGTATTCGAAAGGAGACATGCCGTACTCTGCTAACGAGCGTTCACCTTTATATTCTTGATAGTATCCGTCGCCTTTGGTGTAGTGCAGGCCGATATTCAGGTTCCATTGTGGGGTGAAATTGTGGTTGAATAGCAGCTGGTAATTCTTTTTGCGTATAGTTGTCGGTCTGGTCGTCATAGAAATGCAGTGCACCTCCTTCGTCCGTGAGGTAATGCTTCTCGCCGTTGTCGTCTTTATAATATTCTTTGTTGTATACATGGCCGTCCCGGTCGGTGGCGTACATGAATCCGCAGGAATTATAACGCCGTCCGTAACGTTCCATCTCTTCCTTGCTGGCATAATTCCAGGCATGGTAGGTACGCTCTTTGCCGCCAAATGTTATTAACTTGATAGAAGTGTTGTCATTGTAGTACCCTCCTTGCAGGTAATAGGAGTTCAGTCCCACAGACGCCCGGTCTATATATCCGTCTGTACTGATGTTGGAGAGCCGCGCGTCGAACGACCAATGATTGTTGATGAGTCCCGTTCCCACTTTCACCGTCTCCTTGTGCGTATGGAAGGAGCCGTAGGAACCGTTGAATTCTGCATAGGGTTTCATGGAGAAATCACCCGTCTGCATGTTGATACTGGCTCCGAAAGCTCCTGCACCGTTCGTTGAGGTACCAGCTCCGCGTTGCACCTGCATATCCTTGACGGACGATGCGAAATCCGGCAGGTTTACCCAAAATACATTGTGGCTTTCGGCATCATTGATAGGAATACCGTTGGCGGTGACGTTGATGCGTGTTCCGTCCGTACCGCGGACTCTCAGTGTGGTGTAACCCACCCCGGCACCGGCGTCGCTGGTAGTGATGGCAGAGGGAGTCATACTCAACAGATACGGCAAGTCTTGTCCGAAGTTCTGTTTTTTAAGCTGTTCTTTGCCTATATTGGTGAATGCCACCGGTGTGCTGTTTGTGGCACGTGTGGAGATGACTTCCACTTCCTGCAGGTTTATCACCCGCAGACTGTCTTGCTCTTTGTCTGCGCACAGACACCCAGTGCTGCCATAAAGGAGGCAGGTCGCCATTGCATGTCTCTTCATTTGCAATTGTTTCGTTTAGATGAATACAGAAAAGGGGAACTTTTCTTCTTTTCCCTACGTCGGCACTACCCGAATCAGGTCAATGGGTATGATCTCAGCCCGTAATATTAGGGCACCCCTTAATTGAAATCAGAGGCAAAAGTATTTCTTTTGGTCGAAAGGTACAAATAATGTGAACGAAAAATGGATTTATTTGTTAATTTTGTATTCATTAATCCATTAAACTATAATCATTATGTTATCATTTTTATTAATGGCGGCGTTTGTCGCCCAGGCTTCTGAAGAGGGATTCAGCAAGCTTCAGATTTTTATGCAGCAACTGATTGATTGGGGGGTAGGAGCCGGCGGTCGTATTATAGGGGCAGTTATAATCTTTGTGGTTGGGCGTTTCCTTATTTCTTTCATTAAAAAACTTGTGTCTAAACTACTGATGAAGCGGCACATTGATGCGGGTATCCAAAGTTTCGTCAAGAGTCTGGTGAATATTCTACTGACAATTCTGTTAATTATTGCCGTTATCGGCAAGTTGGGAGTTGAAACAACTTCATTTGCAGCTTTGTTGGCATCTGCCGGTGTAGCGGTGGGTATGGCGTTATCCGGAAATTTGCAGAATTTTGCCGGCGGACTTATCGTCTTGCTGTTTCGCCCGTTTAAGGTAGGTGATTGGATTGAAAGCCAGGGTGTGTCCGGTACGGTGCGCGAGATTCAGATATTCCATACTATTCTTACTACGGCTGATAATAAGGTGATTTATATTCCTAACGGTGCTTTGAGTAGCGGTACTGTGACTAATTACAGTCGTGAGGATACCCGTCGCGTAGACTGGGTTATTGGAGTGGAATATGGCGAGAATTACGATAAGGTGGAAAGTTCCGTACGCCGTATACTTGCTGCCGACAGTCGTATTCTGAATGCTCCGGCGCCTTTTGTCGCCCTTCATGCTTTGGATGCCAGCAGTGTAAATATTGTTATCCGTGTTTGGGTAAAGAGCAGCGATTATTGGGGAGTTTATTTTGATATGAACAAGACTATTTATACTGTATTCAACGAGGAAGGAATCGGTTTCCCGTTCCCGCAACTGACAGTGCATCAGGCAAAAGATTGATAGGAAAGTCGAATGTTGAAAGAATATTGAGGTCAAAATACATCTGATGATTTCTTTTAGGCACGGAATTACACGGATTTCACGGAAAAAGAATAAAGAAAAATCTGTGTTTTCCGTGTAATCCCGTGCTCGGAAAGAAACAAATAGTAGGCGAATTTTAGTTTGGATATAGCCTCACTGATTATACATACATTGTTTTACATTTCGTACACTCCGAGTTCTTCTTCTACTTCCTCACAAATATTTTGCTCAAGATTAAGCAAACGGTTTATTTCCCTTCGTTTGTTCAAGTCAGTGAAATAACTCTCTACTACTGCATACAGATTAAATCCCGTTGTATGTTATAAAGTCCTACTTTTGCACCCGCTTTCGAGAACGGGAGCAGCGATGTTTTGACATTCTGGCAGGAACGGCGTAGGAACTCTTACATATTTCTTCTGCTTGGGACTTGTTTCTTTCTGAAATTCCCCTTTGAAAAAGCAGAATGAAAAAAAAACTTCCGGAAACATTTGGAAGATATGAAATAAAGTTCTTACCTTTGCACCCGCTTTCAAAAAGTAAGCAGCGTTGGTTGACACTTTTTCTTGAATCCGGGCCGGTAAAACAACCTTTCCTTTGTTCTCCCTTTCGCAAGAGAGATGACGGGAAAAAAGGAAAGATGAAAAAAAACTTCCGAAAATATTTGGAAGATATACTTAAAAGTTTTTACCTTTGCATCCGCTTTCCTGAAAAGAAAGCCGACATAAAAGAAGCGATCTTTGAAGAGATTTACATAAACAATACAAGTAGTACAAGAGCAAGACTTGTTTCTGAAAAAAAAGAAACAGTCTTGGGTAAAATAAAAAGAACCGTCATTACTTATTAAATAGGTAATAGATACTTTTTAAATTCGAGCGTCCTGAACAGAGCAACAACCATTCCTTTATGGAATGATTAACAATACTTTTACAATGAAGAGTTTGATCCTGGCTCAGGATGAACGCTAGCTACAGGCTTAACACATGCAAGTCGAGGGGCAGCATCATTAAAGCTTGCTTTGATGGATGGCGACCGGCGCACGGGTGAGTAACACGTATCCAACCTGCCGACAACACTGGGATAGCCTTTCGAAAGAAAGATTAATACCGGATGGCATAGTTTTCCCGCATGGGATAATTATTAAAGAATTTCGGTTGTCGATGGGGATGCGTTCCATTAGGCAGTTGGCGGGGTAACGGCCCACCAAACCAACGATGGATAGGGGTTCTGAGAGGAAGGTCCCCACATTGGAACTGAGACACGGTCCAAACTCCTACGGGAGGCAGCTGTGAGGAATATTGGTCAATGGACGAGAGTCTGAACCAGCCAAGTAGCGTGAAGGATGACTGCCCTATGGGTTGTAAACTTCTTTTATACGGGAATAAAGTGAGCCACGTGTGGCTTTTTGTATGTACCGTATGAATAAGGATCGGCTAACTCCGTGCCAGCAGCCGCGGTAATACGGAGGATCCGAGCGTTATCCGGATTTTATTGGGTTTAAAGGGAGCGTAGGCGGGTTGTTAAGTCAGTTGTGAAAGTTTGCGGCTCAACCGTAAAATTGCAGTTGATACTGGCGACCTTGAGTGCAACAGAGGTAGGCGGAATTCGTGGTGTAGCGGTGAAATGCTTAGATATCACGAAGAACTCCGATTGCGAAGGCAGCTTACTGGATTGTAACTGACGCTGATGCTCGAAAGTGTGGGTATCAAACAGGATTAGATACCCTGGTAGTCCACACAGTAAACGATGAATACTCGCTGTTGGCGATATACGGTCAGCGGCCAAGCGAAAGCATTAAGTATTCCACCTGGGGAGTACGCCGGCAACGGTGAAACTCAAAGGAATTGACGGGGGCCCGCACAAGCGGAGGAACATGTGGTTTAATTCGATGATACGCGAGGAACCTTACCCGGGCTTAAATTGCAACTGACTGAACCGGAAACGGTTCTTTCTTCGGACAGTTGTGAAGGTGCTGCATGGTTGTCGTCAGCTCGTGCCGTGAGGTGTCGGCTTAAGTGCCATAACGAGCGCAACCCTTATCGATAGTTACTAGCAGGTCATGCTGAGGACTCTATTGAGACTGCCGTCGTAAGATGTGAGGAAGGTGGGGATGACGTCAAATCAGCACGGCCCTTACGTCCGGGGCTACACACGTGTTACAATGGGGGGTACAGAAGGCAGCTACACGGCGACGTGGTGCTAATCCCTAAAGCCTCTCTCAGTTCGGATTGGAGTCTGCAACCCGACTCCATGAAGCTGGATTCGCTAGTAATCGCGCATCAGCCACGGCGCGGTGAATACGTTCCCGGGCCTTGTACACACCGCCCGTCAAGCCATGAAAGCCGGGGGTACCTGAAGTACGTAACCGCGAGGAGCGTCCTAGGGTAAAACTGGTGATTGGGGCTAAGTCGTAACAAGGTAGCCGTACCGGAAGGTGCGGCTGGAACACCTCCTTTCTGGAGCGACGCTCAGAAAAAGATTAAAAGTTGGTTCTAAAGAGATTACCTCCATAAGAACCTCTTGTACTGCGAAGATTGTTTATTAATAATATAAAGAGAAAGTAGAAGCCGAGCCTTCGGGCTAGGGTTTGACTGACAGTCCTATAGCTCAGTTGGTTAGAGCGCTACACTGATAATGTAGAGGTCGGCAGTTCAACTCTGCCTGGGACTACGACATAGTCTTGGTGACAGGTGCAGACGATTCACTGACCGACCCCCTCACTAATCACTATCTCGGGGATTAGCTCAGCTGGCTAGAGCACCTGCTTTGCACGCAGGGGGTCAACGGTTCGAATCCGTTATTCTCCACTCTTGAGATTCCGTTAAATCGGAATATTCTCAAACGATCTTTGACATGATGTAACAGAAAAAAGTAAAGTTAAAGCTGAAAGTATATATCGACCATACGTTGTCGGTAAGACTAAAAAGTAAGCAAGGGCGCATGGCGGATGCCTTGGCTCTCGGAGGCGATGAAGGACGTGATAAGCTGCGATAAGCTTCGGGTAGGTGCAAATAACCTTTGATCCGGAGATTTCCGAATGGGACAACCCGATTGGTTGAAGACCAATCATCCAACCAAGTTGGAGGCTAACGCAGGGAACTGAAACATCTTAGTACCTGCAGGAAAAGAAAATAAATAATGATTCCCCTAGTAGTGGCGAGCGAACGGGGACTAGCCCAAACCACCTATGTTACGGCATATGTGGGGTTGTAGGACCACGTTGTGGCAAGAAAACTGGTGAGTAGAATGTTCTGGAAAGTTCAACCATAGAGCATGATAGTTGCGTATACGAAGCCAGTCGAAGCCTAGTGGTATCCTGAGTAGCGCGGAGCACGAGGAATTCTGCGTGAATCAGCCGGGACCATCCGGTAAGGCTAAATACTCCCGAGAGACCGATAGTGAACCAGTACTGTGAAGGAAAGGTGAAAAGCACTTCGAACAGAAGAGTGAAATAGTTCCTGAAACCATGCGCCTACAAGCGGTCGGAGCTCGCAAGAGTGACGGCGTGCCTTTTGCATAATGAACCTACGAGTTACTTTTTCCGGCAAGGTTAAGGGTCTTGAGACCCGCAGCCGAAGCGAAAGCGAGTCTTAACAGGGCGTTCAGTCGGAAGGAGTAGACGCGAAACCAAGTGATCTACCCTTGGGCAGGTTGAAGGATGGGTAACACCATCTGGAGGACCGAACCAATAAGCGTTGAAAAGCTTCTGGATGACCTGAGGGTGGGGGTGAAAGGCTAATCAAACTTGGAGATAGCTCGTACTCCCCGAAATGCATTTAGGTGCAGCCTTGACTTATACTGGCATGAGGTAGAGCGACTGATAAGATGCGAGGGCTTCACCGCCTATCAAGTCTTGACAAACTCCGAATGCGTGTCAGTTCTATGTCAGGAGTGAGGGCATGGGTGCTAAGGTCCATGTCCTAAAGGAGAACAATCCGGACCAACAGCTAAGGTCCCTAAATGAATACTAAGTTGAACTAACGAAGTCAGATTGCTAAGACAGCTAGGATGTTGGCTTGGAAGCAGCCATTCATTTAAAGAGTGCGTAACAGCTCACTAGTCGAGGAGTTTGGCGTGGATAATAATCGGGCATTAAGTATTCTACCGAAGCTTTGGGATGTGTAAACATCGGTAGGGGAGCATTCCACTCGGCGTTGAAGGTGAGGCGTGAGCCTTGCTGGAGCGTGTGGAAAAGCAAATGTAGGTATAAGTAACGATAAAGGGGTGAGAAACCCCTCGCCGAAAGACTAAGGTTTCCTGATCAACGCTAATCGGATCAGGGTTAGTCGGGTCCTAAGGCTCAGCCGAACGGCGAGGCCGATGGCAGAACCGGTTAATATTCCGGTACTACCTCAAGGAGTGACGTGGAGACGGAGCAGTGACAGTGCCGCGGACTGACGGAATAGTCCGTTAAAGGGTGTAGATGTTGATTCCTGCAGGCAAATCCGCAGGAAGAGTCGAACCTGATAGTATGGAGCGTCCTTCGGGACAATCCAATAGTGCATGTAAACATACTCCCGAGAAAATCCGCTAAACTTAATCCTTGTGGTACCCGTACCGCAAACGGACACACGTAGTCGGGTTGAATATACTAAGGCGCTTGAGTGATTCACGGTTAAGGAACTAGGCAAACTGACCCTGTAACTTCGGGATAAAGGGTCCTCAGGGTGACTTGAGGCGCAGAGAATCGGTCCAGGCAACTGTTTAACAAAAACACAGGGCTGTGCAAAATAGAAATATGAAGTATACAGCCTGACACCTGCCCGGTGCTGGAAGGTTAAGAGGAGATGTCATCGCAAGAGAAGCATTGAATTGAAGCCCCAGTAAACGGCGGCCGTAACTATAACGGTCCTAAGGTAGCGAAATTCCTTGTCGGGTAAGTTCCGACCTGCACGAATGGTGTAATGATCTGGACGCTGTCTCAACCGTGAGCTCAGTGAAATTGTAGTATCGGTGAAGATGCCGATTACCCGCGATGGGACGAAAAGACCCCGTGAACCTTTACTATAGCTTAACATTGAATTTGGGTAATTGATGTGTAGGATAGGCCGGAGGCTTCGAAGCAGGTACGCCAGTATTTGTGGAGCCGCTGTTGAAATACGGCCCTTTGATTATTTGAGTTCTAACCCGCGGCTGCGGGGACACTGTTTGGTGGGTAGTTTGACTGGGGTGGTCGCCTCCAAAAGCGTAACGGAGGCTTCTAAAGGTGCCCTCACGACGATTGGTAACCGTCGGCAGAGTGTAATGGCATAAGGGCGCTTGACTGGGAGACTAACAAGTCGATCAGGTAGGAAACTAGAGCATAGTGATCCGGTGTTTCTGTATGGAAAGGACATCGCTCAAAGGATAAAAGGTACTCCGGGGATAACAGGCTGATCCCTCCCAAGAGCTCATATCGACGGAGGGGTTTGGCACCTCGATGTCGGCTCGTCACATCCTGGGGCTGGAGAAGGTCCCAAGGGTTGGGCTGTTCGCCCATTAAAGTGGCACGCGAGCTGGGTTCAGAACGTCGTGAGACAGTTCGGTCTCTATCTATCGTGGGCGTATGAAATTTGCGTGGCTCTGACACTAGTACGAGAGGACCGTGTTGGACTGACCTCTGGTTTACCGGTTGTGCCGCCAGGTGCATTGCCGGGTATCTAAGTCGGGATTGGATAAGTGCTGAAAGCATCTAAGTACGAAGCCAGCCACAAGATTAGATTTCTTAGGGTCGTCATAGACGATGACGTTGATAGGATGCAGGTGTACAGGCAGCGATGTCATAGCCGAGCATTACTAATTGCCCGTTCACTTTTGGTTTTGCCGTGTATGGGTGGTATATACGTTCAGTTTACCGGTTTCATTACCGGTTGTTCTTTACTTTTTACATCATGTCTGCCTTATTCAGGTGACTATAGCACTGAGGTTCCACCTCTTCCCATTCCGAACAGAGAAGTTAAGCTCAGTCACGCCGATGGTACTGCGTAACAGTGGGAGAGTAGGTAGTCGCCGTTTTTTTAGAGAGAGAAGCCCTTGTATCGGAAGATGCAGGGGCTTTCTTGTTTTCTGGCTATTTTGTCTGCCTTGCCTTATACTTGCCTTGTTTTGCTTGCTTTGTTTTGTTTTGCTTGTTTTCTTGGGGTCAATAGATTTTTAGTGGGGATTATTTTTATGCTTGTGAAGTATCTTTCTTTGCTTTTAGGATATTATATCGTATCACATCATACCCATATCACATCATATATCTGGCAAGCATCTCCTCTTATGTCTTTCTGTTCTTATGTCTAAAAAAATGCTCTGTCTCCTATGTGGGGAGAAGTTTTATTTATGTCTCTTTAAACAGGTTTTGAAATTTCCCTTTCCTTTCCCGTACCGAATGAGTATCCCATAGGGATGCCGGAACTTATATCTTATCATATCCGTATCACAGCGTATTTCGGGCACTGAGCTAACCCTTTACTTCACTCTATCCCTTAATAAAGAAGATTTGCTATACAGGCGCAAGAGCAGGCTAAGCTGTGTTCCTGCTTTTAGGGAATTTATGCTCTTTTGCCTGAAATTACCGGTTGTGCACATTATATTCCAACTGTATCCTATCGCCTTTTTGATAAGCATGTCTTCATGTCTTTCTGTTTTTATTCCTGAAAGAATCCTTCGTATTCTCTGTTGCGAAAAGTAATATTTCCCTCTTTGTGTACTGTTACGCTTCCTTTTATACCATATAAATCAGTCTTATCGGTAACTGAAACAGGGTGAAATGAATATAAAAATTGAATATTTTGTTCTAATTACTACATAATGAGGATAATTATTTGTATCTTTGTCGCCCGAATAAATAAAAGAAGCTTTGGGAAAGTTTGATAAATACAAAATCGATTTGAAAGGTATGCAGGCAGATTCATGCAAATATGAATTTGTATTGGATAATCTTTTCTTCGCTAATATTGACGGTCCGGAAGTGCAGAAGGGCAAAGTCAATGTTGTTTTGGTTGTAAAGAAAACATCTCGTGCTTTCGAATTGAATTTTCAGACAGACGGAATGGTGTGGGTTCCATGCGATCGCTGTTTGGATGACATGGAACAGCCGGTAAGTTCTACAGATAAGTTGCTGGTGAAGTTCGGACATGAATATGCCGAAGAGGGTGATAATCTGATTGTCATTCCTGAAGAAGAAGGAGAAATCAATGTGGCGTGGTTCATGTATGAGTTTATAGCCTTGGCAATCCCGATGAAGCATGTACACGCTCCGGGCAAATGCAACAAGGCAATGAGTAGTAAATTGAGCAAGCATTTGCGTACTACCCCGGATGATGAGATGGATGAAGATTCTTTTGTTCCGGAGGACAGCGATGAACTTGCAAATGATGATACGGAAACAGCGGTAGACCCGCGTTGGGACGAATTAAAAAAAATATTAGATAACAATTAAAGATTAAAGAAAATGGCACATCCTAAGAGAAGACAGTCAAAAACAAGAACTGCAAAGAGAAGAACTCATGATAAAGCAGTAGCTCCTACACTGGCTATTTGTCCGAATTGCGGTGAATGGCATGTATATCACACTGTATGTGGCGCATGTGGCTACTATCGTGGTAAGCTGGCAGTAGAGAAAGAAGCTGCTGTTTAATTGGGCAGTTTGACTAAACTTATACTTGAATATCGGGCGTCTGAAAAGATTTGTAGCATTCAATGAACAAACCTTTTTAGACTGCCGTTGTTTAAGTATCTTTATAAGTAAACAAGATTAATGGAAAAAATAAATGCAGTAATTACAGGAGTCGGCGGTTATGTGCCTGATTATATCTTGACAAATGACGAGATATCCAAAATGGTAGATACCAATGATGAATGGATTATGACCCGTATCGGAGTTAAGGAAAGACACATCCTGAATGAAGAGGGTTTGGGCACATCATACATGGCACGTAAGGCTGCAAAGCAATTGATGCAGCGTACCGGTTCCAATCCGGATGACATCGACCTGGTGATTGTCGCTACTTCCACTCCGGACTATCAATTCCCCTCTATTGCATCTATCTTGTGCGACAAGCTTGGATTGAAAAATGCCTTTGCATTTGATATGTCTGCCGCTTGTTGCGGTTTCCTTTATATGATGGAGACGGCTGCGAACTTTATCCGTTCGGGTAGATACAAGAAAGTTATTATTGTAGGTGCAGACAAGATGTCGTCAATCGTGAACTATACAGACCGTGCTACCTGTCCGATTTTCGGTGACGGTGCGGCTGCCTTTATGATGGAACCGACAACAGAAGAACTGGGCGTTATGGATGCTATGCTTAGAACAGACGGAAAGGGATTGCCTTTCCTGCATCTGAAAGCCGGCGGTTCTGTTTGTCCTCCTTCTTATTTCACGATAGACAATCACATGCATTACCTTTATCAGGAGGGTCGCACGGTATTTAAATATGCAGTATCCAACATGTCGGATATAAGCGCTGCGATTGCAGAAAAAAATAATCTGACAAAAGATACGATTGACTGGGTGGTTCCTCATCAGGCTAATCTGCGCATTATCGATGCTGTGGCGCACCGCTTGGAAGTTCCTCATGAGAAAGTGCTGATAAATATCGACCGCTACGGTAATACGAGCGCAGGTACGCTTCCGCTTTGTATCTGGGACTTTGAAGAGAAGCTGAAGAAAGGAGATAACCTTATCTTTACGGCATTCGGAGCAGGATTTACCTGGGGAGCTGTTTACGTGAAATGGGGTTATGACGGTAAGAAACAGTAATGTAACCGTTACAAACAAAATATGATAAAAAGACGCATCCTATTTCGATTCGATGCGTTTTTTTGTCTCAATTCAAATACGTGAGGATTATGCATAAAGCAGGTTTTGTCAATATTGTGGGAAATCCCAATGTAGGTAAGTCTACATTGATGAATGCACTGGTAGGTGAGCGTATTTCAATAGCCACTTTCAAAGCGCAGACCACCCGTCATCGGATTATGGGTATATATAATACGGATGATATGCAGATTGTATTTTCGGATACGCCGGGCGTACTGAAACCTACTTATAAATTGCAAGAGTCTATGCTGAACTTCTCCACTTCGGCATTGACAGATGCAGATGTGTTGCTGTATGTGACGGATGTGGTCGAGACACCTGACAAGCATAATGATTTTGTGGAGAAAGTAAGCCGCATGGAAGTACCTGTATTGTTGCTCGTCAATAAAATTGATTTGAGCAATCAGGAAAAGCTGGTGGAACTGGTGGAGGCGTGGAAAGAATTGTTGCCGAACGCAGAGATTATTCCTATTTCGGCTGCCACCAAGTTTAATGTGGATTACGTGATGAAGCGGATAAAGGAGTTGTTGCCGGATTCTCCCCCTTATTTCGATAAGGATCAGTGGACGGACAAACCGGCCCGTTTTTTTGTAAACGAGATTATCCGCGAAAAGATACTGTTATATTATGACAAGGAGATACCCTATTCGGTAGAGGTTGTTGTAGAGCAATTCAAGGAAGAAGAAAAGAAGATACATATCAATGCTGTGATATACGTTGAACGTGATTCGCAGAAAGGTATTATCATCGGTAAGCAGGGGAAGGCCCTGAAAAAAGTGGGCACCGAGGCTCGCCGTGATTTGGAGAGATTCTTCGGGAAAACAATATTCCTGGAGACATTTGTGAAGGTTGACAAGGATTGGCGCAGTTCGGACAAGGAACTGCGTAACTTCGGTTATCAACTGGACTAATATTCATACGACTGTGACAGTCGCAAAAAACAAAGAGTGTAACCTATGGGAAATTTAGTTGCAATCGTAGGACGTCCCAATGTGGGAAAGTCTACATTATTTAATCGCCTGACCAAAACAAGACAGGCTATTGTTAACGAAGAGGCAGGAACAACACGTGACCGTCAATATGGAAAGTCCGAATGGCTGGGGCGCGAATTTTCGGTTGTAGATACCGGTGGCTGGGTTGTGAACTCAGATGATATTTTTGAAGAGGAAATACGCAAGCAGGTGTTAATGGCTGTGGACGAAGCGGATGTTATTCTGTTCGTAGTGGATGTGATGAACGGAGTGACGGATTTGGATTTGCAGGTAGCTTCCATTTTGCGCCGTACCAAAAAGCCGGTTTTATTGGTTGCGAACAAGACCGATAATAATGAGTTGCAATATAATGCTCCCGAATTTTATAGTCTGGGTTTGGGCGATCCATACTGTATTTCGGCAGTGACCGGTAGCGGTACGGGCGATTTGATGGACCTTATCGTTGAGAATTTCAAGAAAGAGTCTGATGAAATTCTGGATGAGGATATTCCCCGTTTTGCGGTAGTGGGACGTCCGAATGCCGGAAAGTCATCTATCGTTAATGCTTTCATCGGTGAGGACCGCAATATCGTGACGGAAATAGCGGGAACGACTCGTGACTCAATCTATACCCGTTACAATAAGTTTGGCTTTGATTTCTATTTGGTAGATACGGCGGGTATTCGCAAGAAGAACAAGGTGAACGAAGATTTGGAATATTATTCGGTTATCCGTTCTATCCGTTCTATCGAAAATTCAGATGTCTGCATTTTGATGCTGGATGCTACACGCGGTATCGAGAGTCAGGATTTGAATATCTTCTCACTTATCCAGAAAAACTCCAAAGGGCTGGTGGTAGTTGTAAACAAGTGGGATTTGGTGGAAGATAAAACGGTGAAAGTAATGAAGACTTTTGAGAATGCAATCCGCAACCGTTTTGCTCCTTTTGTCGATTTTCCGATAATTTTTGCTTCGGCATTGACCAAACAGCGTATCCTGAAAGTATTGGAAGAAGCCCGTACTGTATATGAGAACCGTATGATACGCATACCGACTGCCCGCTTGAATGAGGAGATGCTGCCGCTTATAGAGGCTTATCCGCCCCCTGCCATCAAAGGTAAGTATATCAAAATAAAATACATTACGCAGTTGCCGAATACGCAAATTCCTTCTTTCGTTTATTTTGCTAATTTGCCGCAATATGTAAAGGAACCATATAGACGTTTCCTTGAAAATAAAATGCGTGAGAAATGGAATCTGACGGGGACGCCGATAAATGTATATATACGGCAGAAGTAAAAACAAGCCTGTATATATTGGATAAAAAAGTTAAAAGACTGGTTCATATTGACTCAGTCTTTTTTTTGCTTTTTTTATTAGATTGTTTTACCTAATTTTGTAGCTGTAATTGAGATTGCTGCTACCTTTGGTTGCTGCAATAAAAATATATCGTGATGATATACATCAATTCTATTAACTGGTTTTATGAGGATAGGTGTCCGGGGCGGTGGTCCCGGACACTTTTTTTAGGAATACAGTTGTTCTTACAGCCTTAGCCTTCTATGTTTTGTATTTCAACCTCTTTCACTTTACGGAAGAGATCGGAAGCAAAAATGAAATTATTCAAACGCTCATTGGTAGATGTAAAAATATCGTTTTTGCTGCCTTCCCATTCTTTATGCCCTTCATAAATGTAGATAATTTTTTCTCCGATACCCATTACAGAGTTCATGTCATGGGTATTGATGAGGGTGGTCATATTGTACTCACGGGTAATGTCCTGTATCAGTTCATCAATGACGAGCGAGGTCTTGGGGTCCAAGCCGGAATTGGGTTCATCGCAGAACAGATATTGAGGGTTCAAGGCAATGGCGCGTGCGATGGCAACGCGTTTTTGCATACCGCCACTGATTTCACCGGGGAATTTATCTTTCGCTTCAACAAGGTTTACGCGTTCCAGGCAAAACATGGCACGGCGCGTGCGGTCGCGCAAGGTATCCGAGCTGAACATGTTGAGGGGGAACATAACGTTGTCCAGCACCGTCATCGAGTCGAACAGGGCAGCACTTTGGAATATCATCCCCATTTCGCGGCGCAGGGCTTTCTTCTCTTTCTTTCCCATGGTAAGGAAATTGCGGTGGTCGTATAGTAATTCACCTTTTTCGGGTGTCAGCAGGCCTACGATACATTTCATCAGTACGGTTTTTCCGGAACCGCTCTGGCCAATAATAAGATTGGTCTTTCCGTTTTCGAATGTGGCATTGATATCCGTCAGTACCTCTTTCTCTTCAAATGACTTGCAAAGTCCTTTCAGTTCAATCATTCTTACTTAGTTTTGAATTTAGAATCAACTTGTCAGCCCATTAGCAACTGGGTCAGTATGAGATCGGCAAACAGAATCAGTACACTGCTGCATACCACTGAATCTGTAGATGCTTTACCTACCTCGATAGACCCTCCTTCGACCGAATAACCGAAGAATGCCGATACGCTGGCAATGATAAAGGCAAAAAACAGAGACTTGATGATGCCGCACCAGATAAACCATTCTACAAACATGTATTGCAGACCGTATTCCAAATCTACGGCCGACATGATGCCGCCGAACCAGCATGTACAAAAAGCACCGATGATGCCGGCGAATATACTGAACGTTACCATAAGAGGAATGGTTGACACCATTGCCGCTATCTTAGGTAATATCAGGTAATTGGCAGAGTTGACACCCATAATCTCAAGAGCGTCTATTTGCTGGGTAACCCGCATCGTTCCAAGTTCGGAAGCGATGTTCGAGCCTACTTTGCCTGCCAATATCAGACACATGATGGAGGACGAGAACTCCAGCAACATAATTTCGCGGGTGACATACCCCACCGTCCAGCGTGGCATGAAAGGGCTTTCTATGTTCAGTTTGATTTGTATGGTAATAACGGCTCCGATAAAAAATGATATTAGCAATACGATGCCGATGGAGTTTACGCCCAGTTGTTCTATCTCATTGATGTATTGGCGGAAGAACATACGCATGCGTTCCGGACGGGCAAAAACACGACCCATTAATATGATGTATCTTCCTACTGTTCTAAGTGCTTTAATCATGACTCGTAAGTATTTGTCTGCAAATGTACACTATTTCAGCTTATTTTTGCTACATTTGCGCCAGTTTCACCACAGATTACGCCGAATGGCACAGTATTTTTGCTGAAACCAGGATGAAGACGATTGTAATCTGGAGGAGAAACGGCAGTATTGAGGACTGATAGTAATCTGTATATATAATTGTGGTGATATAGCGTTATGGAAGAAGAAAGCAAAATGGTACTCCGGACAGAGGATTTGGTGAAGAAGTACGGAAAGCGTACAGTAGTCAGCCATGTCTCTATCAACGTAAAGCAGGGAGAAATTGTGGGATTGCTGGGGCCGAACGGCGCCGGTAAGACTACTTCGTTCTATATGACCGTAGGATTGATAACTCCCAATGAAGGACGCATCTTTTTGGATGATTTGGATATAACAAAATACCCTGTATACAAACGGGCGCAGACTGGTATCGGTTATTTGGCGCAGGAAGCATCGGTGTTTCGCCAGATGAGTGTGGAAGATAATATTGCGGCTGTGTTGGAAATGACAGACAAGCCTTTGGACTATCAGAAAGATAAGTTGGAAAGTCTGATTGCAGAGTTCCGTCTGCAAAAGGTCCGTAAGAATAAAGGCAACCAGTTATCCGGTGGCGAGCGCCGTCGTACGGAGATTGCCCGTTGCTTGGCCATCGATCCGAAGTTCATTATGCTGGACGAGCCGTTTGCCGGAGTAGACCCTATTGCGGTGGAAGATATTCAGCAGATTGTCTGGAAGTTGAAAGACCGGAATATCGGTATTCTGATAACCGACCACAATGTGCAGGAAACCTTGAGCATTACCGACCGTGCTTATCTGCTGTTTGAAGGAAAAATCCTGTTTCAAGGTACGCCCGAAGAGCTTGCCGAGAATAAGATTGTACGCGAAAAGTATTTGAGTAACAGTTTTGTGCTTCGCCGCAAGGACTTTATGGTGTAGAGCCGGTTTTTGCAGCAGCATATAACAATAAAAAAAGACCGTCCGAGACGGTCTTTTTTTATTTTCTCCTTTAATCTATATGATTAGTATTTCGGAGGTCTTGCTTCTTTTACCACCATCTGGCGACCGAAAAATTCGGCGCCGTCCAGTTCGGAGATAGCTTTGGCGGCAGCTGCGCTGTCTTCCATTTCTACGAATGCAATGCCTCTGAAACGTCCGGTTGCGCGGTCCATGATAAATTTAACAGAAGATACTGTGCCGTAGTCCTCCATAACCTTTTGCAGGTCATCTTCCTTAACTCGGTAGTTAAGGTTTCCAACATAAATGTTCATAACGAAAAATGTAAATAATATAAAAATGAATAAAACTCTCTTAGAAAGACAGCCGAATAATAAAAGGATTGCAACGACAGAGAGTTTACAAAAACGTTTTTTCAACGGAAGTAAAAACCATGTAATGGAAATCGAGAAACTAATATGCCATCATTCTGCGACAAAGGAACACATTAATTTCGGATATACAATACTTTTTCTCAATTATTTTTATTTCTCTTGCCATAAGACGGAAAGAATGCCCCGCTCATCTATATATTTCTTTGATTTTAATGGATTTGTTGTATTTACCTGCCGGCAATATGTTTTCCTGATATAGGTTTATTCCCTTGTTCAGGGGTGTCCGCTGATTTATGACATGTGTACCAAATAATTTCTTCCTTTGGTACACGTTGTACCTTACTAAGGTACGGCGGCTACCACTCTTTGGTACGACGGCTACCACCCTTTGGTACGACAGCTACCACAGTGTGGTATTCCTGCTATCAAGCGGTGGTATTGGGAAGATTGCCCGGAGGTACTGCATTAAAGAAACGGGATGGAAAAGTTTTGGCGGTAGGGGAGGCAAAGGAAATAATTGCTTGTGTTTTTTGATAATTAAAAGATTAACGTTAATTTTGCACGCTCAAATTGGAGAATGAAATAAAGTATAAATCAAATAAATAATTGTCAGAATGAACGTTTCATTGCAAAACATTGACAAAGTAAGCGCACTGCTTACTGTAAAGCTTGAGAAAGCAGACTATCAGGAAAAGGTAGACAAATCATTGAAGAACTTCCGTCAGAAAGCTCAAATCCCCGGTTTCCGTAAAGGCATGGTTCCGATGAGCCTGGTGAAGAAAATGTATGGTAAGTCGGTATTGGCTGAAGAGGTTAATAAGCTTCTTTCTGATTCTGTATATAAGTATATCCAAGATAATAAGGTGAATATTTTGGGCGAGCCTCTGCCTAATGAAGACAAGCAGAAAGCTATCGACTTCGATACAATGGAAGAATTTGAATTCCTGTTCGATATTGCTTTGGCTCCGGAATTCAAAGCTGAGATTACTGCAGACGATAAAGTAGATTACTATACGATCGATGTAACCGAAGAAATGGTTGACAACCAGGTGAAGGCTTATACGCAGCGTAACGGTAAGTACGAAAAGGTAGACGCCTATGCCGACAACGATATGTTGAAGGGTCTGCTCGCCGAACTGGACGCAGAAGGCAACACCAAAGAAGGCGGCATTCAGGTGGAAGGTGCCGTTATGATGCCGGCATATATGAAGAACGATGACCAGAAAGCTATCTTTGCCAATGCAAAGGTAAACGATGTACTCGTATTCAATCCTTATACAGCATGGGATGGCAATGCAGCCGAACTCTCTTCGCTGTTGAAGGTAGACAAAGAAGCTGCTGCCGAAATGAAATCCAACTTCAGCTTCCAGGTAGAGGAAATTACCCGTTTCGTGGCAGGTGAGCTGAATCAGGAGATTTTCGATCAGGTATTTGGCGAAGGCGTTGTCAAGACCGAAGAAGAATTCCGTGCTAAAGTGAAAGAGGTTATCGCCAACCAGTTTGTAGCTGACAGCGATTATAAATTCCTGTTGGATGCTCGTAAGATGCTGATGGAAAAAGTCGGTAAATTGGAATTCCCGGATGCGTTGCTCAAACGTATCATGCGTCTGAACAATCAGGACAAGGACGAAAAATTCGTAGAAGACAATTACGACAAGAGCATCGAAGAACTGACTTGGCATCTGATTAAAGAGCAACTGGTGAAAATCAACGATATTAAAGTTGAACAGGATGACATCCTCAATATGGCAAAGGAAACTACCCGTGCACAGTTTGCACAGTACGGTATGCTGAGCGTGCCCGAAGAAATCCTCGACAACTATGCAAAAGAAATGTTGAAGAAGAAAGAAAGCATCGAAGGCCTGGTGAACCGCGTTGTCGAAACGAAATTGGCTTCAGCCTTGAAAACGCAGGTAACGTTGGAGAACAAGAGCATCTCGGCTGCGGATTTCAACAAGATGTTTGAATAAGATTTTGGCGGGAAGCCGCTGATTTTTATAAAGAAACACAGAGTTTGACAAACTATAACTCTGTGTTTTTTTGTGTCTCTGTGTTCTTTTTCGTTTCTTTGCATTCACATTAAAAAATTAAAAAGAGAAAGACAATGGATGATTTTAGAAAATACGCTACCAAGCATTTGGGAATGAACAGCTTGGTGCTGGATGATGTGATTAAATCACAAGCCGGGTATTTAAATCCCTATATCCTGGAAGAGCGTCAGTTGAATGTAACTCAATTGGACGTATTCTCCCGCCTGATGATGGACCGCATCATTTTCCTCGGTACGCAGATAGATGACTATACCGCCAATACCCTGCAGGCTCAATTACTGTATCTGGATTCTGTAGACCCGGGCAAGGACATCTCTATCTATATCAACTCGCCGGGTGGTTCGGTATATGCCGGACTGGGCATTTACGACACCATGCAGTTCATTAGCAGCGATGTAGCCACCATCTGCACCGGTATGGCTGCCAGTATGGCGGCAGTATTGCTGGTGGCCGGAGCGGAAGGCAAGCGTTCTGCACTGACGCACTCGCGCGTAATGATTCACCAGCCGATGGGCGGCGCACAAGGACAAGCCTCGGACATTGAAATCACGGCACGCGAAATCCAAAAATTGAAGAAAGAACTTTATACTATCATAGCCGACCATTCGCATACATCTTTCGATAAGGTGTGGGCCGACTCCGATCGCGACTATTGGATGACGGCGCAGGAAGCCAAAGAGTATGGTATGATAGACCAAGTCTATACAAAGAAATAAATATGGCAGACTCTAAACGAAACAAGAACAGATGCAGTTTCTGCGGACGCTCGGAAGATGAGGTCGGCTTCCTTATAACGGGGATGAACGGCTACATCTGCGATAGTTGTGCTGTCCAGGCCTATGAGATTACTCAAGAGGCTTTGGATGCCCAAAAAGGCGGTGGCGCTATGAAACTGAATCTGAAAGAACTTCCTAAACCTGTAGAGATTAAGAATTTTCTCGATCAGTATGTTATCGGGCAGGATGATGCGAAACGTTTCCTGTCGGTATCTGTGTACAATCATTATAAGCGCCTGCTGCAGAAAGCGGGGGATGATGATGTGGAGATTGAAAAGTCCAATATCATCATGGTGGGCAGTACCGGAACCGGTAAGACTTTGCTTGCCCGTACCATTGCCAAATTGTTGCATGTACCTTTTACTATCGTGGATGCAACCGTGCTGACGGAAGCCGGTTACGTAGGCGAGGATATTGAAAGTATCCTTACCCGTCTGTTGCAGGTGGCGGACTATAACGTGGCGCAAGCGGAGCAAGGCATTGTGTTTATAGATGAAATAGACAAGATAGCCCGTAAAAGCGACAATCCTTCCATTACCCGTGATGTAAGCGGTGAGGGCGTACAACAGGGATTGTTGAAGCTGCTGGAAGGCTCGGTCGTGAATGTTCCGCCTCAGGGAGGACGTAAGCATCCTGACCAGAAGATGATCCCGGTGAACACCAAGAATATATTGTTTATTTGCGGCGGTGCATTCGACGGCATCGAGAAGAAAATAGCGCAACGCCTCAATACTAATGTCGTGGGTTATGGAGCGGTGCGCAATACGGCATCCATCGACAAGAATAATATGATGCAGTACATTGCTCCGCAGGATTTGAAATCGTTCGGCCTGATTCCCGAAATCATCGGTCGTCTGCCGGTATTGACCTATTTGGATCCTTTGGACCGTACGGCATTGCGTGCCATTCTGACGGAACCGAAAAATTCCATAATCAAGCAATACGTCAAGTTGTTTGAAATGGATGGTGTGAAGCTGACTTTTGAAGATGCGGTGTTTGAGTATATTGTAGACAAAGCTATTGAATACAAGCTGGGAGCTCGCGGTTTGCGTTCCATCGTAGAAACCATTATGATGGATGCGATGTTTGAAATCCCTTCCGAACACAAAGATGGTTTTACAGTAACTTTGGACTATGCCCGTGCCCAGTTGGAAAAAGCGAATATGGCAAGACTTCAAAATGCTTAAAATCAAAAGGTAATACAAATAAAGCAGACTTTTTTGTGTTTTATTGAAAAATATTCGGCGGATTATGCTTGAAATTTAAGAAGTTGTTTATAACTTTGTTAGAGTTCTTGAAAATAAGAAACGTCATGTAGCGGCGTTATTAATAGCTTAACTCAATAAACAACCTAATGAATCATGGCAGGGAAGAAGATTAATTTGACAGACCAGCTGAAGAACTACTTCGGGTTCGACACTTTTAAAGGAAATCAGGAAGCAATCATACAGAATCTGTTGGCGGGTAACGATACTTTCGTGTTGATGCCCACCGGCGGTGGAAAGTCTTTGTGCTATCAGTTACCCTCTTTGTTGATGGACGGCACGGCCATTGTGATTTCTCCTCTGATTGCCCTGATGAAGAATCAGGTCGATGCGATGCGTAATTTCAGCGAGGAGGATGGAATAGCTCATTTCATCAATTCTTCCCTAAACAAGAGTGCGATAGACCAGGTGAAGTCCGATATCCTTGCCGGGCGGACGAAACTGCTGTATGTAGCTCCGGAGTCTTTGACAAAAGAAGAGAACGTGGAGTTCCTGAAAACGGTTAAGATTTCTTTCTATGCCGTAGATGAGGCCCATTGTATTTCTGAATGGGGACATGACTTCCGACCGGAATATCGTCGTATCCGTCCTATTATCAATGAAATCGGGAAAGCTCCGCTCATTGCATTGACTGCAACCGCCACACCGAAGGTGCAGCACGATATCCAAAAGAATCTGGGTATGGTGGAAGCGCAGGTGTTCAAGTCGTCTTTCAATCGTCCGAACCTTTATTATGAGGTACGTCCCAAGACTGCAAACGTAGATAAGGATATTATCAAGTTCATCAAGAACAATCCGGAAAAGTCGGGTATCATTTATTGCCTGAGCCGGAAGAAAGTAGAGGAACTTGCCGAGATACTTCAGGCAAACGGGATTAATGCCCGTGCCTATCATGCCGGAATGGATTCGGCCACACGAACACAGAATCAGGATGATTTCCTTATGGAAAAAATCGATGTGATCGTGGCCACGATTGCTTTCGGTATGGGTATTGACAAACCGGATGTGCGTTATGTGATTCACTATGATATTCCGAAAAGCCTGGAGGGGTATTATCAGGAAACCGGACGTGCCGGAAGAGATGGAGGCGAAGGACAGTGTATTACTTTTTATACCAATAAAGACCTGCAGAAACTGGAAAAGTTTATGCAAGGCAAGCCTGTTGCAGAGCAGGAAATAGGCAAGCAGCTTCTGCTGGAAACCGCTGCGTATGCCGAATCGTCCGTTTGCCGCCGAAAAACGTTGCTACACTATTTCGGTGAGGAATATACGGAAGAAAATTGTGGAAATTGTGACAACTGTTTAAATCCGAAAAAACAAGTGGAAGCTCAGGAATTATTGTGCACCGTAATAGAAACTGTTCTTGCGGTAAAAGAAAATTTTAAAGCAGACTATATTATAGATATTATACAGGGAAAAGAAACTTCGGAAGTGCAGGCGCATCTGCATGAAGATTTGGAAGTGTTCGGTTCCGGTATGGGAGAAGAAGACAAAACTTGGAATGCTGTTATCCGCCAGGCATTGATTGCCGGTTATTTGACCAAAGAAGTCGAAAACTACGGCTTGTTGAAAGTAACGGATTCAGGTAAGAAATTCTTGAAGCATCCTAAATCCTTTAAGATTACGGAAGATAATGATTTCGAGGAAGTGGAGGAAGAAGCACCGGCACGCGGCGGTGGCGCCTGTGCGGTAGACCCGGCTCTCTATTCCATGTTGAAAGACTTGCGTAAGAAGCTCTCCAAGAAGTTGGAAGTACCGCCTTATGTTATATTCCAGGACCCTTCTTTGGAGGCAATGGCAACTATTTATCCGATAACTTTGGATGAGTTGCAGAATATTCCGGGGGTAGGAGCCGGCAAGGCGAAGCGTTATGGTGAAGAGTTTTGTAAGCTGATTAAACGCCATTGTGAGGAAAACGAGATAGAGCGTCCGGAAGATTTACGTGTGCGTACCGTAGCCAACAAGTCTAAGATGAAGGTCGCTATCATTCAGGCTATTGACCGCAAGGTGGCTTTGGACGATATCGCCATGTCAAAAGGTATTGAGTTTGAGGAGTTGCTGGATGAGATAGAAGCTATTGTCTACTCCGGTACGAAACTGAATATCGACTACTTCCTGGAAGATATTATGGATGAAGACCATCTGTTGGATATATACGACTATTTCAAAGAATCTACTACGGATAATATCGATGATGCTCTGGATGAGCTGGGAGATGATTTTACAGAAGAAGAAGTGCGTTTGGTACGTATTAAATTCATCTCCGAAATGGCAAATTAATCCTCGGGCTACGATAAAAAAAAGAAAAAAATATTGCGTGTAAATATACGGAATGGAATAAAAACCGTATATTTGCACGCAATAAATTTTAAACGCATAGCCCTATGTCATTTATTGCTGATAAGATTGTAATGGACGGATTGACTTACGATGACGTTCTGTTAATCCCTGCTTACTCTGAGGTACTTCCTAAAACAGTCGAACTCTCGACTAAGTTTTCACGTAACATTGAGTTGAAAATTCCGTTTGTAACAGCCGCTATGGACACTGTTACCGAAGCGAAGATGGCTATTGCCATTGCCCGTGAAGGCGGTATTGGCGTGATTCATAAGAATATGTCTATTGAGGAGCAAGCCCGTCAGGTTGCTATTGTAAAACGTGCCGAAAACGGTATGATTTACGATCCGGTAACAATCAAGAGAGGTTCTTCGGTAGCTGATGCATTGGGCTTGATGTCCGAGTATAAGATTGGCGGTATTCCGGTAGTGGACGATGAAGGACATTTAGTGGGAATCGTAACCAACCGTGACCTCCGTTTCGAGAAAGACCATAACAAGCGTATCGATGAGGTGATGACGAAAGACAACATCGTTACCACCAACCAGACAACCGATTTGGAAGCTGCTGCTCAAATCTTGCAGGAGCACAAAATCGAGAAGTTGCCGGTGGTCGATAAAGACAATAAACTGGTAGGTTTGATTACCTATAAAGACATCACCAAGGCTAAAGACAAACCTATGGCTTGCAAGGATAGCAAAGGCCGTCTTCGTGTGGCTGCCGGTGTGGGTGTGACAGCCGATACATTGGATCGTATGCAGGCATTGGTCGATGCCGGAGCAGATGCTATTGTAATTGATACGGCGCACGGGCATTCCATGTATGTAATAGAAAAATTGAAAGAAGCTAAGAAGCGTTTTCCGAATATTGATATAGTAGTAGGCAACATCGCTACCGGAGAGGCTGCCAAGGCATTGGTTGAGGCCGGTGCGGACGGAGTAAAGGTCGGTATCGGTCCGGGCTCCATTTGTACCACTCGTGTCGTTGCAGGTGTAGGTGTTCCTCAGTTGTCTGCCGTGTACGATGTGGCAAAGGCACTGAAAGGCACAGGCATTCCTTTGATTGCCGATGGCGGTTTGCGTTATTCCGGTGATGTCGTGAAGGCTTTGGCTGCCGGCGGTTACTCTGTTATGATTGGTTCATTGGTTGCCGGAACAGAAGAATCTCCGGGTGAAACGATTATTTTCAACGGACGTAAATTCAAGTCTTATCGCGGCATGGGTTCTTTGGAAGCCATGGAGCATGGTTCTAAAGACCGTTACTTCCAGAGCGGAACGAGCGATGTGAAGAAGCTTGTACCGGAAGGTATTGCAGCCCGTGTTCCTTATAAGGGAACTTTATATGAAGTGATTTATCAGCTGACCGGCGGTTTGCGTGCAGGTATGGGATATTGCGGCGCTGCCAATATAGAGAAGCTGCATGATGCCAAATTCACCCGCATCACCAATGCCGGTGTGTTGGAAAGCCATCCGCATGATGTTGCGATAACCAGCGAGGCTCCGAATTATAGCCGTCCCGAATAAGGATATTCATCCATAAAGATATATGCCCGGAGAGTAAATTATACTTTTCGGGCATTATTTGTTTATGATATTGTATCTTTGTGAACTTGCTTGTTTATTGGTTTTGCCTATTTTAGACAGATGGTTATGATAAGGACTTGTTTGATGATGATTTTTTTCGGAGTGAGCTGGCTTGCTTTTTCTCAGCAGGACCCGGTGTTGATGCGTGTCAATGGAAAGGATGTGTTGCGTTCTGAGTTTGAGTATTATTATAACAAGGATGCGGCATCGTTTGCTTCCGGGTATGTTGCACCGGAAAAGTATGCGGAGCGGTTTGCAGACTTCAAGTTGAAAGTATCTGCTGCCGAGACAGCCGGTTTGGATACGGCTCTTTCATTTCGTGAGAAGGTTGAAAATTACCGCAACCGGTTGATAAAATCGTATCTGACAGATACGGCTGTCATTGAAAATGAAGTCCGCCGGTTGTATGATAAAATGAAAGCCAGTCATCATGCGGGACGCGTCCGTGTGAGTCATATTTTTAAGTATCTTCCTCAAAATGTATCCGGTCATGCATTGCGTAAAGCTATTGCCGGCATGGACTCCATTTACGAATATCTCCGGAAGAATCAGACACCCGAGGCTTTTGATGCCTGCGTAAAACGTTTTTCTGATGAGAAACAGCCATTTTGGGTGAGTTGGCTGCAAATGCCGGTAGAGTTTGAGAATGTAGCTTTTGAGTTATCGGCAGGCGAAGTGTCCCAGCCTTTTTTTACGCCGCAAGGCATTCATATTGTGAAAGTTATTGAGCGAATGGAAATGCTGTCTTTTGACGATGTGAAGAATGGAATGGAGGTTTGTCGGGCTCATCGCCACGGGACTGATTGGGGAGTTGAAGCACAGGTGGAGAAGCTGAAGAAAGAATATGGGTATGCTCCCGACAAAACGGGTATGGACGAACTGATACGTACAGGACAAACAAAACGTACGCTGTTTACATTGGCAGGAAAGAATTATACAGGAAATGACTTTGTTCGTTTTGCAGCAGCATATCCGGCTGGTATACGCAGGCAGCTGGATGCTTTTGTAATGAAAACTGTACTTGATTATGAAAATGTATGTTTGGAACGGAAATATCCGGAATTACGTTATCAGGTGGAGGAGTATAGGAACCGCTTGTTGCTGGATAAAATCACCGGACAGGAAATCCATAAACGAATCGGGTCAGATGAGGCCAGTCTGCAAACTTATTTTGAAAAACATCGTTCCGACTATCAGTGGAGGGAACAGCGGTATAAAGGTATTGTTCTGCACGGAGTAAGCAAACGTATTGTCAAACAAGCCCGTAAATTTTTGAAGAGTCTGCCGGAAGAAGAATGGAAAGATGCGATTCGCTTGACTTTTAATGCCGGTGCACAGCCTCAGATACAGGCGGAGCAGGGAACATTCGCTTCCGGTGACAATGTATATGTCGATGATTTGGTGTTTAAGGGCAAGGACGCAGCGCCTATGGTGTCATTCCCTTTTACTGCCGTGCTGGGTAAGAAGGTGAAAGCGCCGGATGACTATCGGGAAGTAAAAGACAGGGTGGTTACTGATTATCGGAATTGTCTGGAGAAGCAGTGGATAACCCGTTTGCGCACCTCGGCTAAGGTTGAAATTAACCAAGAGGTTTTAAAAACCGTTAATAATCACTGATGCAACCGATTAAAGCCGTATCTTCGTACCTTAAAATGTAGTAAATATCAGCTGGTAATGCGAACAACCTGTTTGGGACTTTTAATCCTTCTTTTCTGTGGCTCGTGCAAGGAACAGCACGATCATGGAGGGCGAACACCGTTAGTGGAATTGGATGGTAACTTCCTTTACCATGAAGACCTGCAGGCGGTGCTTCCCGCAGGGTTGTCGAAAGATGACAGCCTGTTGTTTGCGGAGCATTACATCCGTAACTGGGCAGAAGATGTGCTGTTGTATGAGAAGGCGCAAAGTAATATTCCCAACAGCGGAGAGATTGACAAACTGGTGGAGAATTACCGGAAGGCGTTGATTATGCATGCATACCAGCAGGCGCTGATAAACCAAACTCTTTCTGAAGAAATTTCGGAAACGGAACTGGCTGATTATTATGAGAAGCATCAAGAGCTTTTTAAGGTGGAGAGTCCTTTGATAAAGGGATTGTTTATCAAAGTTCCCCTCACAGCCCCTCAACTGGGCAGTGTTCGCCGTTGGTACAGGACCGAAAACCGCGAGGCCGTAGAGCATCTGGAAAAATACAGTCTGCAGAATGCCGTGAAGTACGAGTATTTTTATGACAAGTGGGTTCCGATAACCGAAGTGATGGACTTGATGCCGCTGAAAGTGCCCGATGCCGGAGAATATCTGAATAAGAACCGCCACGTGGAACTGAAAGATACGGCTTTTCATTATTTTCTGAATGTGAGCGATTATCGTGCTGTGGGAGAACAGGAACCGTATGAGTTTGCCCGTAGTCAGGTGAAGGATATGATGCTGAACATGAAGCAGGTGAATTTTATGAAGCAGGTGAAAGAAGATTTGTATCAGCGTGCGGAGAAAAAAGATAAAATTAAGTATTATTAGTATAAGATACCAAGAATGAAGATGTGTATGAACTTTAAGTTTGTAGTTTTATTTGCCTTGACGCTGTTAGCCGGTTCTACCGTTTATGGACAAGACAATGTGATTGACGAGGTCGTGTGGGTAGTGGGCGACGAGGCTATATTAAAGTCCGAAGTGGAAGAAGCTCGCATGAGCGCTTTGTACGAAGGACGTAAGTTCGACCGGGACCCCTATTGTGTGATACCGGAAGAGATAGCCGTACAAAAGCTGTTCTTGCATCAGGCGGCACTTGACAGTATTGAAGTTTCCGAATCCGAAGTCATCCAGCGTGTGGATTATATGACAAATATGTATATCAGCAATATCGGTTCACGTGAAAAGATGGAAGAATACTTCAATAAAACTTCCAGTCAGATTCGTGAAACATTGCGGGAAAATGCCCGTGAAGGGTTGAAAGTACAGAAGATGCAGCAGAAACTGGTTGGTGAAATCAAAGTTACGCCGGCCGAGGTGCGTCGTTATTTCAAAGATCTGCCGCAAGATAGTATTCCCTATATACCGACGCAGGTGGAGGTGCAGATAATTACCCAGCAGCCGAAAGTACCTTTGGAAGAAATAGAAAACGTAAAGAAACGCTTGCGCGATTTTACCGACCGTATAACAAAGGGTGAGACCAGTTTCTCTACGTTGGCTCGTATGTATTCGGAAGACCGTGGTTCTGCCATTCGCGGTGGCGAAATCGAGTTTTCCGGACGTGGTATGCTGGATCCGGCATATGCCAATGTTGCTTTCAACTTGCAAGACCCCAATAAGGTCTCTAAAATAGTGGAGTCCGAATATGGTTTTCATATCATTCAGCTGATAGAGAAGCGTGGAGACCGTATTAAAACCCGTCATATATTGCTGAAACCGCATATCCCGGAAGAATCTTTGACAGCAGGTATGGCTCGTCTGGACTCTATAGCCGATGATATTCGTAACGGGAAGTTCTCTTTTGAGGAAGCGGCATCGGTGCTTTCACAAGACAAAGATACACGCAATAATCACGGTTTGCTGCCTAACCCCAATACCAATACCTCCAAATTCGAGATGCAGGAGCTGCCGCCTGAAATTGCAAAAGTGGTAGACAAGATGAAAGTTGGCGAGATTTCTGAAGCATTTACCATGATTCCGCAGAAAACCGGAAAAGAAGAATGTGTCATCGTGAAGTTGAAGAGCCGTACCAATGGACATAAGGCTACCGTTGCCGATGACTACCAGAACCTGAAAGAGATTGTTCTGGAGAAACGTCGGGATGAAATGCTGGACAAGTGGATTCGTGAAAAGCAGAAACACACTTACGTTCGCATCAACGAAAATTGGAGAAACTGTACATTCAAGTATCCGGGATGGATAAAAGACTGATATTTGGTTTGGTATGTTTGTTCGGCGTTTGTTTGTTGAGCGCGCAGGACAGGAAAAGTGAGCCTGACAAGAAAAAGAAACGTGTGGATTTGCTTTACGCCGATGAGGCGCAGGCGGATCAGCAGTTGCGCCCTGATGTGCAGGTGCTGATTGGCTCGGTCAGGATGAAGCACGATAGTATGTACATGTTTTGTGACAGTGCTCTGATTTACGAGAAAATTAACTCTGTGGAAGCATTCGGTAATGTTCGTATGGAGCAGGGAGACACTTTGTTCATATACGGTGATTACTTGTATTATGACGGTATGTCCCAGCTTGCCATGCTGCGTGAGAATGTCCGTATGATTAACCGCAATACGGAACTTACTACGGATAGCTTGAACTATGACCGTCTGTATAATTTAGGATATTACTTTGACGGCGGTACGCTGACCGATGAAGAAAATGTCCTGACTTCCGAATGGGGAGAATACAGCCCGGCAACCAAACTGGCAGTGTTCAACCATGAAGTGAAATTGGTAAATCCGAAGTTTGTCCTGACTTCCGATACGTTAAAGTACAGTACGGAGTCCAAAATCGCTACGATTCTGGGGCCTTCCGATATAGTCAGTGATAAAAACCATATCTATTCGGAGCGTGGAGAATACAATACCGTATCCGAGCAAGCAGAGCTGTTGGACCGTTCCATTTTGACTAATGAAGGCAAGAAACTTACCGGAGACAGTCTTTTCTATGACCGCAAGCTGGGTTATGGTGAAGCTTTCGATAACGTACAGATGAATGATACGGTAAACAAGAATATGCTTACCGGCAATTACTGTTTTTATAATGAGCTAACCGGTAATGCCATTGCTACCCAACGTGCCGTTGCTATAGACTATTCTCAGGGTGACAGTCTTTTTATGCATGGTGATACACTGCGTTTGGTAACTTACCACATGAATACAGACTCTGCCTATCGTGAAATGCGTGTTTATCACAAGGTGCGTGCTTACCGCACAGATGTGCAGGCAGTGTGCGATTCTTTGGTTTATAATTCCAAGGATTCCTGTTTGACGATGTATACCGACCCTGTTTTGTGGCACGGTGCGCAGCAGTTGCTCGGTGAAGAGGTAAAGGTCTACATGAACGACAGCACCATCGACTGGGCGCACATCATTGATCAGGCGCTGGCTGTGGAACAGAAAGATTCTATCCATTATAACCAAGTGACAGGCAAGGAGATGAAAGCTTTTTTCCAGGACGGAAATATGCGCCGGGTAGATGTGAACGGTAATGTCCTGATTGTGTTCTATCCGGAAGAGAAAGACAGTACAATGATTGGCATGAACTATGCCGAAGGCAGTTTCCTGCGTATTTATCTCAAAGACCGTAAAATGGAAGAAGCTGCATTGATAGGCAAGTCCAACGGCATATTGTATCCTATGGACCAAATACCGGCCGACAAGATGAAACTTCCTTCATTTGTGTGGTTTGATTATATTCGTCCCTTGAACAAGGATGACATCTTTGAGTGGCGGGGTAAAAAAGCGGGTGAAACATTGCAGAAAAGTGACCGGAAACCTTTAACTTCGCCAAGAGATATGCATATAAAACGAACTAAAAAATAATGCTATGGGAATGTTTGCAATGCGTAAGCCGCGGGGATTTCATCATTCATACATTTATGTAGATGAACGGAAAGAGAAACTGGCCAAAATGGAGGAAGATGCCAAACGCGAGTTAGGCATGTTGCCGGAAAAGGAATTTTCGCCCGAAGATATCCGGGGGAAGTTCATTGAAGGCACTACCCATCTGAAACGTCGTAAGGAAAGCGGACGCAGACCGGTGCATCTGGGGGTGATACTGGTGGTTGTGGCATTGCTGATATATTTGTGGTATGCCATTACCAACGGTATTATCTAATTTTTTCTGTACCCTTTATTTCATACTTTATACTTTATACTTATCATGAGCGATATCATTCATTTGCTGCCCGATTCGGTTGCGAACCAGATTGCTGCCGGAGAGGTGATTCAGCGTCCGGCGTCTGTCATCAAGGAATTGGTAGAAAACGCGATTGATGCAGAAGCCACCGAAATACATGTTTTGGTAACGGATGCTGGAAAGACCTGCATCCAGGTTATTGACGACGGAAAAGGAATGTCCGAAACGGATGCGCGTCTGTCCTTTGAGCGTCATGCCACTTCCAAGATACGTGAGGCCTCTGATTTGTTTGCGTTACGTACAATGGGTTTTCGCGGTGAAGCGCTGGCGTCTGTTGCGGCGGTGGCGGAGGTAGAGTTGAAAACCCGTCCGGCTGGTGAAGAACTTGGTACGCGTCTGGTTATTGCCGGTTCCAAAGTAGAGAGTCAGGAGGCCGTTTCTTGTCCTAAGGGAAGTAACTTTTCAGTGAAGAACCTATTCTTCAATATTCCTGCCCGCCGTAAGTTTCTGAAAGCAAATTCAACGGAATTAAGCAATATTCTTGCCGAGTTTGAGCGCATAGCCTTGGTGCATCCGGATGTTGCTTTCTATCTGTATAGTAATGATGCGGAGTTGTTCAATTTACCTGTCATGCCGTTGCGCCAGCGCATTCTCGCCATATTCGGTAAGAAGTTGAACCAGCAGTTGCTTTCGGTGGATGTAGACACGACGATGATAAAAGTTTCTGGTTTTGTGGCAAAGCCGGAGGCATCCCGTAAGAAAGGTGCGCACCAGTATTTTTTTGTGAACGGCCGTTATATGCGCCATCCATATTTTCATAAGGCAGTTATGGATGCCTATGAGCAACTGATTCCTGCCGGTGAACAGATATCCTATTTCATCTATTTCGAGGTAGACCCTGCGAATATAGATGTAAACATTCATCCTACAAAGACGGAAATCAAGTTTGAGAACGAGCAGGCTATTTGGCAGATACTTTCAGCGGCTGTGAAGGAATCGCTTGGAAAATTCAATGCTGTACCGTCCATAGACTTTGATACAGAGGGCATGCCTGACATTCCGGCATTTGAGCAGAGCCGTCCCATCGAACCGCCTAAGGTGCATTATAATGCGGACTTCAATCCTTTCAAGACTTCCTCTGCCTCTTCTTATAGCAGCGGAGGAAGTTATCCGCGCCAAAGTGTAGAGTGGGAGGGACTGTATTCCGGTTTGGAGAAAGCAAGTAGAATGAATGAGCCTGTCGAGGAAGAACCGCTTGCTTTCGAGGAGGCGGTTTCCGCTGTAACGGAAGCCGTTGAGCCCGCTTCCCAATCTTCTTCTTTGTACTCCGGTGATTCTTCTTCCATGGAGAAGGGGGCACAGCATTTGCAATTCAAAGGACGTTTTATCCTTACTTCCGTAAAATCCGGCCTGATGTTGATAGATCAGCACCGTGCGCATGTCCGTGTGCTGTTCGACCGGTACATGACTCAAATTCGCCAAAGGCAGGGAGTATCTCAGGGTGTGTTATTTCCGGAATTGATTCAATTACCAGTTTCCGAAGCTGCGGTGTTGGAAAGTCTGTCGGACGATTTGGCGGCAGTCGGTTTCGACCTCAGTCCTTTAGGTGGCGGCAGCTACGCTATCAATGGTATTCCTTCCGGCATCGAGGGGTTGAATCCGGTGGAACTGGTGCGCAATATGGTACATACCGCTATGGAGAAAGGTAGTGACGTCAAGGAAGAAGTCCGGACAATCCTTGCGCTGACACTGGCGCGTGCAGCAGCTATCGTTTACGGACAGGTGCTGAGCAATGATGAGATGTCCAATTTGGTAGACAGCCTTTTTGCCTGTTCCACGCCCAGCTATACGCCTGATGGCCGTACGGTGCTTTCCACTATCAGGGAAGAGGATATTGAAAAGTTGTTCCAGAAATGATGATTTGTACATTATTTATCCATAACAATTAAAAAAAATCTTTTTTTCAGAACCTTTTAGTCTTGTCGGCGTTAATTAATCAGTTTGAATGATAAAGAATTTAATTAACCAACTTAACTATTTTAAGGTATATGAAAAAGATTCTAATGTTGCTGGCTTTGGCCGGCGTATCTGCTGCCACTATGGCACAACAAAAACCTGTTGTTGTAGAGCAGGTTGACATTATTCAGGTACAGGATAAGTACCAGGTAATCACAAATCCATTCTGGAGCAACTGGTTTTTCTCTATCGGTGGCGGTGCATCGGTAATGTATGGAGATAACGACCAGCAGTTGGGTGATTTCGGAAAGCGCATCAGTCCCACGATGAATATTTCTGTGGGTAAATGGTTTACTCCGGGGCTCGGATTACGTTTGCAGTATAGCGGCCTTCAGGCAAAAGGCTTTACCATGGACCCCTTTGCTGATTATGTAAAGGGTACTCAGCGTGCGAATGGTTCGTACAAGCAACGCTTTGATTACATGAATTTCCACGGTGATGTAATGTTCAACCTGAATGCCTTGTTTGGCGGATACAACGAAGACCGTGTATATGAAATCATTCCTTATCTGGGTGCCGGTCTCACTCATAACTATACGAAGCCTCACCGTCAGGCACTTGCTCTGAATGCCGGTATCATCAACCGCTTTCGCATTTCAAATGCAATAGATATTAATTTGGAACTTAGTGCAATGGGAGCCGAAGATAAATTTGACGGAACAGTTGCCGGTAAGGGGTATGATGGTGTGTTCAGTGCAACGCTTGGTTTGACTTACCACTTCCCGAAACGTGGTTTCAACCGTCCGACGCCACAATTGATTTCCGCTCTTGAGCTGTCTGCCATGCAACAGCAGATAGCTGAAATGGCTGCTGCCAACCAACAGTTGGAGTCGGCTCTGACCGCTGCACAGAACAAACCGGTGGAAGTTACTGAAACTGAAGTTGTCGTTACCGATCCGAATATCGCACCGCGTACCGTATTCTTCAAGATTGGTTCTGCCGAAGTATCTCCGCGTGAGGTGATGAATATTTCTTATCTGGCCAAACAGATGCAAGAGTTCCCGAACACTACCTATACCGTAAACGGCTATGCCGACTCTGCAACAGGTACTCCTGAATTCAACAAAGAGCTGAGCTTGAAACGTGCACAGGCTGTAGTGGATGTTTTGGTAAAGGATTACGGTATCCCTGCCAACCGCTTGAAAATTTCTGCCGATGGTGGTGTCGACAAGTTCGGACAACCGATTCTGAACCGTGTGGTATTAGTGAAGTCTGCTAACTAACAGATAAATAGAAAAGAACAAGAGGTTGTGTCAAAACGTTGGCACAACCTCTTTTATATTTTACAGTTCTGCTATATTTTCTTTTGGCTATGCTGCTTTTTCCTCATGCATTTGGCAACTGTAATGAGCCCCTTTCCTTCTTTTATCAGTTTAGCACACATTTTTTTGATATTAAAGGCTATAGCAAAGAAAGCAAAGTCCATTGTAACCTTGTCTTCTCCCACATGCCGGAATCTTCTGTATGTCATGTTGTATTTCATTTGTCCAAACACAGCCTCTGGTTCTATACACCTCCTGCCTCTATGCTTGATCCCTTCTTCTGAGAGCAACCTTTCCCGTGCCTGCCGTTTGTATTGATTTAATCGGTGGTTGACTTCTATAATACGGTTCCCCCGAGCTTTAAAACAACTGCCACGCAAAGGGCAACCTTCGCATCTTTTTGCTTTATACCGGGCACTTTCGGTGATGTATCCGCTCGCTGTCTTGTCACGTTTGGTTCCTATACGGTTCATGTGCTGTCCCATAAGACAAACGTAATAATCCTCTTGGGCATTGTAATGGAGACTTTCGGTATGGAACGGGTTGGGAGCATAACGAGGACGCTGTTCTTTATGGAAGTAATTGTACTTGATGAAGGCTTCTATCCCATTCTCCTGCATGAACCGGTAATTTTCTTCCGAACCGTAACCGGAGTCTGCCACACAGATATTCGGTAAACGGTTATAGCGGTACTGGAAAGAGTGGAAAAAGGTATGAGGGTCAGTGTATCGGTAGGGTTTGGAAACAGACGGAAGTCTGTGATGAATTGGTTTTCAGTACCTATTTGCAGATTATATCCGGGTTTGGTCTGCCCGTTCTTCATGGCATCTTCTTTCATGCGCATGAATGTGGCGCCAGGATCGGTCTTGGAATAGGAGTTACGTTCTCCAAGGGTATCAAGGTGATTGTCGTATTCTATCAGCTTGTCACGATACCCTTCAAGTTCCCTGACCTGCTTCTTCTTTTTGCGCAGGGCTTTCTTTAAGTTCATCCACTATGTCAGAGAGCCTGCAGGGAGTAAACTCCACGGATGTGTCTTTTATAGAGTTCTCCTGTGCAATGGCTTCATCCACCTGCTCCAAGAGAATACGGATTTTATCCATTAGTCTCGTACGGTTCCGTTCGATTGTCTTGCGCCAGACAAAAGTATATTTGTTGGCTTTGGATTCAATCTTGGTGCCGTCGATATACTCCACATCAAGGCTGATGAAACCTTTAGCGGCAAGGACAAGAACCAACTGGGTAAATACATTATTTATTTCCTCCTTTACACGGTTACGAAAACAGTTGATCATGATAAAATCCGGATGCTCATTACCGGCAAGCCAAATATAATGAATGTCACGAAGGAGGTGCTTCTCTATTTTACGGCAAGAATAGATATTATTCATGTAGGCGTAGATTATCACCTTAAGCATCATTTTAGGATGATAAGGACAACGGCCCGTTTCCTTATAAAGCTTCTTGAAACTCTCAAGATTGAGATTGTCAATAACAGCATTCACGATGCGGACCGGGTCGGTCGCAGCTATGTTTTCATCAATTCTTTGTGAAAAAAGAACGGTTTGGTTGGGAATGTAAGGACGAAAATGTAACTTTGCCATAACGAAAAACTTTATACCTAAAGATACGAAAACTTTGGGTAATAACAAAGCCCGGGCTTGAGAAAGTCTGGGCTTTGCACATAAAAAAAGCTGTGTCAGCGTTTTAACACAACCTCATTATTTGTAGGAGACTTAATGCAACACCGGGCGCAAATAGATGCCGACCGCACTTCCGACGGGAAATATGATTATTCTCCTTGTTTCTCCCTTGTAAAGGAAGAAATCTCTCGTGCCGATTAGGTAATCTTGAAGCGACTCTCAGTGGAAAACCTTATCAAGGCTATCCTACTTTCAGTGTACCCGACGAATATCTGCAAGCTATCAAAGATGCCGGATTCGACGTTCTTCTCACAGCAAACAATCATTGCCTGGATCGCGGCAAGACTGGATTGGAACGAACCATCACACAAATCGAATCATTTTCCATACCCTATGCAGGTACTTACCGGAACGCTATAGAACGTAAACAATTCTATCCTCTCTTCATCCGGAAAAAAGGTTTCTGCATAGCCATACTCAACTACACTTACGGCACTAATGGAATCAAGGCATCTGCACCCAACATCGTCAATTACATTGACAAAAAACAATTCTAAAAGACATACATAGCGCCCAAGCCGTACGCCCGGATGCTATTATAGCCTGTATGCATTGGGGAGAAGAATATCAATCACTCCCGAACCGTGAGCAATGCGAGCTTGCCGACTGGTTGCTGAAACAGGGGGTGACCCATATTATCGGTTCGCATCCGCACGTAATCCAGCCTATGGAATTACGCACGAACGGCAATCAACAGCATGCCATCGTCTATTCTTTAGGAAACTTCATCTTCAATATGAGCGCTGCAAATACAGACGGTGGACTCATCTTTACGCTGCAACTTGAAAAATATCCTCTCCCCAAGCCCATCCGTCCATTACAAAACCATTCAAATCATTCACCGTCGCCCGAATCTTTTGCCTCTTCTTTTCCATTCGCCCGTGTTGTCCGATGCGGATACACTTTAATATGGACCGGCCGCCCCACTCTCACCGGAGAAAAAAATTACATTTTATATCCTTCTTACTCACCACATAGCCATTTGCCGCAATCAGCCCGTAACCATCTGAATATCTTCATTAAAAACACTCGAAAGTTCCTGGTACTGCATAATACAGAAATTTATGAAAATAATAAATAGCTATTTTCATAAAAAAAAGTTCTTTTTTGAGTAAGTTTATTTTTGGTTTGAATTGTTATAATAAAGTATGCTTCTCAGGAAGACACCTGATGAAGAAACACGTTAACTTATGTATAATTTTAAATTATGTTTATGAAAAACAATCATGTTTCTCATGCCCCATGGATGATGCGGGTTTCATTGATGTTGTTGTTCATGGCATTTTCCGTCCAGTGGTCATTTGCTCAGTTGGATTTAAATGTTTCCCGAACCACTTTGGGGAAAGTCATCGAACAAATCAAGTCTCAATCCAGTTACAATTTTTTCTATGATGATAAGCTAGCTTCCTTATCTGTAGAAAATGTAAAGCTTTCCAATGCTTCGATAGAGAAAGTGTTGGATGCTGTGTTGAAAGGTAAAAACATCGCTTTCAAGATTGAGGGGGATGTCATCTATCTGTCAGAAAAGAGCCAGACTCCCCAAAACGGCTCTCAACAAGGTAAGGAACGCACCATTATCGGTACTGTATCCGATGATATGGGTCCGCTGATTGGTGTAAACGTATTGGTAAAGGGTACTACTGTAGGTGCCATTACCGATATGGACGGTAACTTTACCTTGGTTACTACCGAAGCCAATCCGGTGCTTCAGATTTCTTACATCGGCTACACCACGCAGGAAATTGCCGTAAAGGGTAACACTCCGCTGGCTGTGAAACTGGCTACAGACTCTCAGCTGATTGATGAAGTGGTGGTTACTGCCTTGGGTATTAAAAGAGCAGAAAAGGCATTGAGCTACAACGTAACTCAGGTAGACGCTGAATCGGCTTTGGCTGTGAAAGATGCTAACTTTATTAATTCTTTGAACGGTAAGGTAGCCGGTCTGAACATCAATGCTTCTTCTTCTGGTATCGGTGGTGCCAGCAAGGTAGTGATGCGTGGTTCTAGAGGTATCGAACAATCTTCCAATGCATTGTATGTAATTGATGGTATTCCTATGTATAGCTTAAGTGGAACAGGAGGTGGAACAGAATTCGATTCTCAAGGTTCTACTGAAGCTATTGCCGATCTCAACCCTGAAGATATCGAATCAATGTCAGTGCTGTCGGGTGCTGCTGCAGCTGCTTTGTATGGTAGCAATGCCTCCAACGGTGCCATCGTTATCACTACCAAGAAAGGTAAAGTAGGTCGCGTATCACTGACCGTATCTAGCAATACAGAAATGCTGAACCCCTTCGTAATGCCTGATTTCCAAAATCGTTACGGAACTTCTGGTACAGATGCCAGCTGGGGTAAAAAACTAAATGACGCCAATTACCGTGGTTACGATCCGAAAGATGATTATATGCAAACCGGTATCATCGGTACCGAAACTGTAACCTTGTCTACTGGTACAGAGAAAAACCAGACGTATTTGTCGGCTGCTGCTGTAAACTCTCGCGGTATCATCCCTAACAATAAGTACGACCGTTACAACTTTACGTTCCGCAACACTACTTCTTTCTTGGATGATAAAATGAAACTGGATGTAGGTGCACAGTACGTGATGCAGAAAGACCGTAATATGACTAATCAGGGTATTTATGCCAATCCCTTGGCTTCAGCTTATTTGTTCCCGCGTGGCAACGATTGGGATGATTATAAGATGTATGAACGTTATGACCCAGAACGTAATATTTATACACAATATTGGCCGCAGGGAGGAGGATCTTTCCGTCTGCAGAATCCGTATTGGATCAACTACCGTAATTTGCGTGAAAACGATAAGAACCGTTACATGCTAAGCGCTGGTTTGAGCTACGACATCTTAAGCTGGCTGAATGTAAGCGGACGTGTGCGTATTGATAACTCTTACAACGACTATACTCAAAAGTATTATGCTTCTACTGAAACGACCATTGCTGAAGGTTCAAACGGCTATTATGGTATTACTCGTATGCACGACAAGCAGACCTATGCAGACCTTTTGATTAACATCAACAAGAATTTTGGAGAAGATTGGAGCCTGACCGCTAATATCGGTGCTTCTTATTCAGATAACCTTTCGGAATCACTGGCAGTGAAAGGTCCTATCGCTTCCAACGGTTTGCCTAATTTCTTTTCTGTATCTCAGCTTGACAAGCAAACTACTAGACGTGAAGAAGTAGGTTATCGTGAACAGACTCAGTCGGTATTTACTTCAGCTGAAGTTGGTTATAAGAATGCTTATTACCTGACACTGACTGGCCGTAACGATTGGCCTTCTCAGTTGGCTGGTCCTAATTCTAAGCAGTCTTCTTTCTTCTATCCTTCAGTAGGTACTTCTATTTTGCTGTCTGAAATCTTCAACTTGCCGGAAAGCATCTCTTATTTGAAATTGCGTGCTTCGTGGGCTTCTGTAGGTTTGCCGTTTGGTCGCTTCCTGGCTAACCCGACTTTTGAATGGGATTTTTCCACAGGTGCTTATAAGTCACAGGCTGCTTATCCGTTGTATGAATTGAAACCCGAACGTACAGAGTCTTGGGAAGTAGGTTTGACAGCTCGTTTCTTGAAATACTTCAACTTCGATGTATCGTTCTATAACACGAAGACTTATAACCAGACCGTAGACGCTCAGTTGTCTCCGACAGGTGGTTATAACAAGTTCTATGCACAGACTGGCGAAGTACGCAACCGTGGTGTGGAATTGTCGCTTGAATTCAAGAATACTTGGAATAAGTTCACTTGGAACTCTAACTACACCTTCAGTGCCAATAAGAATAAGATTCTGAGTTTGATAGATGGTTATGTAAACCCTGTTACTGGTGAAACCATTTCAAAAGAACGTTTGGAAGTAGGTGGTTTGGCCAATGCTAAATTCCTGCTGAAAGTAGGTGGCTCTTTGGGTGACCTTTATTCAGTAAAAGACTTGGTTCGCGATTCTAACAACAATATCTATGTAGACGAAGAAGGTAAGGTGGTTATTAATGAAAAGGCTGGCGACATCTTCTTGGGTTCGGTATTTCCGAAAGCCAATATGGCTTGGCGTAACGATTTCCAATACGGTAACTGGGGGCTGGGCTTCTTGCTGACTGCCCGCTTAGGTGGTGTGGTTTATTCAGCTACACAGGCTGTGTTAGACTCTTACGGTGTATCTGAAGCTTCGGCTGCTGCCCGTGATAACGGTGGTGTATGGGTGAATGGAATCGATCAGGTAGATGCCCAAAACTGGTATACAGTAGTAGGTGCTGACAGTGGTATTCCTCAATATTATACCTATAGTGCTACTAATTTGCGTCTGCAAGAAGCTTCTATCAGCTACACTATTCCTAGAGCGAAGCTGAAAAATGTAATGGATATTACCTTGTCATTGGTAGGTCGCAACTTGTGGATGATTTACAGCAAGGCTCCGTTCGATCCTGAAGCTGTGGCTAGTACAGGCAACTATTACCAAGGTATTGACTACTTCATGATGCCTAGTCTTCGCAGTGTGGGATTCAATTTGAAACTTAAATTCTAAAAAGATACAGATGAAAAAGAATACAATATTACAGTTGGTTGCGGGTATATTTCTTTTTGGAACTACGGCTTGCACCAGCAATTTCGAAGACTATAATAAAAATCCCCATGAACCCGATACGGAGGATATGGGTGCTGACTTGTATTTGGTGAAAGCATTGGTGCTGAACCTTCAGGACTTGATGATGCCCGAGAATGAAAACTTCGCCCAGTATGTAGAATGCTTGATGGCAGGTAACTTGGGTGGCTATGCTGCTGACTCTAATCTGGGTACAGGTTGGTCTGGCCGTTATGCTACATTCAATCCTTCTGAAGCGTGGCAGGCCATTCCATTCAATGATTTTTATGAAAAATTCTATCCTACTTATTTCAACCTGACTTCTCAGAGTCAAGAAGAGTTGTACTTGAGTTTGGCGGAATTGTATCGAATTGCCGTTATGTTGCGCGTTACCGACACATATGGTCCTATCCCTTATTCTAAGGTAGGTGTGGCCAATGCCATCAAGTCGCCGTACGATTCTCAGAAGGAAGTTTACACCAAGATGTTTCAGGATTTGGATAAGGTTATCGAAGTTCTGGGCAAGTATGCTGCCCAAAACTTTAGTTCCGGTGCCGATAAAATTTACGAAGGTAACACTGCTGCTTGGGTGAAATTTGCTAATTCCTTGAAGCTGCGTATGGCTATGCGTACTTGCTATGTCAGCGGATTTAATGTAGACGGTAAGTCTTCTCAGCAGTTAGCTGAAGAAGCCGTAGCCGGTGGAGTAATGACTACCGCTGCCGACGGTGCTTACCGCAAGGTAGCCGATCACAATCCGTGGCAACGCTTTATGGTAATGTGGTCTGATGCCCGCATAGCAGCCGATCTTACTTGTTACATGAATGCCTTCAATGACCCCCGTCGTGAAGCCTACTATGGTAAGAATACTTTTGCTACTGTTTCTGATGATAATTATACAGGCAATCAGAATACTTATGTAGGTTTGCGTCGCGGTATCCGTCAAGGTGAGTTTAACTCTTGGTCTCACGGTTATTCTACGATGAAGGTGACTGAAACCAGTGATATTGTAGTGTTCCGTGCTTCAGAAGTGGCTTTCCTTCGTGCTGAAGGTGCACTTCGCGGATGGAATATGGGTGGTACAGTCAAAAATTTGTATGAAGAAGGTATCCGTATTTCTTTCGAAGAAAACGACATCTCTGAAGGGTTGAGTACATACTTGGCTAATACAAATAAGGTGTCAAATTATGTAGACCCTCTGAAAGGACAAAACGGTCAGAGTTATGATTATTCAGCTCCACTTAACACTAATGTAACGGTGGCATGGCAAGATGGTGATTTTGAGCAATCACTGGAACGCATCATCACTCAGAAGTGGATTGCCAACTTTCCTAATGGTATGGAAGCTTGGTCTGAATATCGTCGTACTGGTTATCCGAAACTCATGCCGATGGCTGCCAATGAAAGTAAGGGCGTGGTAGACGATCAGGAAGGTGCTCGACGTATGCCTTATCCGGCAAATGAATACCGTGAGAATAAAGAATATGTGGAAGCTGCTGCTATTGTATTGGGCGAAGAGTCTAACACGAAAAAAGGTGATACCATGGCCACACACGTATGGTGGGATTGTAAATAATTGGATTTAAAATGACTATTACGAATATGAAAAGAAATATTAGAAACGGCCTGTTCAAGACATCGCTTTTAGGAGTGGCATTGGTGGCCGCTACTTCTTGCTCGGATTGGACAGAAGTGGAAAGTTTGGAGTTAAATGCTCCTACCTTGGAATCTCAAAATCCAGAGCTGTATGCACAATACCTGCAATCGCTGGTGGACTTCAAGAACTCAGATCATCAGGTGGTGATTGCTTCCTTCAATAATCAGGGAGGTATACCTTCTAACCGCAGCCAGCATCTTTGCGATATGCCCGACAGCTTGGATTACATTTGCTTTGCCAATGTATTGGAAGTAAGTCAAGTGAACAAGGACGAGATGTCCGAGGTGCGTAAGAAAGGTACCAAGGTAATTGGTTTGATAGACTTCGATAAAATAGATAGCGATTGGAAGGCTATCTTGGAAGCTGAAGCCAATCAGCAGCCTGTTCCTGCCGAAGAAGGGCAGGAAGGAAGCGAGGGTGAAGACGATGTAGAGGTAGATAATGCTACTCGCTTCATTGAATTCTGCAAGGCTGAAACAACCAAAGCTCTTGATGCCTGCACCGCTTTAGGGGTAGATGGTATCGAAATGAACTTTACCGGATACGATTTGAATTCTTTGGTAGAAGAAGCTATTGCAGCTGAAACAGCCCGTCAGGGAGCATTTTTCGATTTGATTGCTGCTTGGAAAGCTGTAAATGCCGACAAAGATTTGTTGTTCAAAGGACTTCCGCAGAATGTAATGATCAAGAGCATTCTGTCTGAATGTAAATACATCATTGTATATGCTCATCATGCGGTGAATTTGTCTCAGATGTCTTACTTAGTTCACATGGGTATAGTGAAGGATGTACCTACCGATCGTTTTGTAATCGGTGTATCTACTCCGTATAAGACAGCTTCAGGAGATGCTTACGGCCAGTTTGTAGACGGAACTTCCAGTATCATCGGTGCTGCTAACTGGGCTTTGGGTATATCGGATGTGTTTACCAGAGTCGGTATCTCTGTAGATAATATCGAAAAGGATTATTTTAATGTAGCACGTATTTATCCTACATTGAAAGATGCTATCAATATCATAAGTCCAACTGTAAAATAACGATTATCTATGAAATTAAATAAATTATTATTCACTGCTGTAGCCGGCTTTGCCACTTTGCTGGTCGGTTGCCAAGAGTATGATGAAGACAAGCATCATTACGACAACCAGCTTTTTATTTCTTCTTCTATCTTTACGAAAGAAATTAAATTTAAAGCGGGCGATGACAAGCTACAGGATGGCTTGTCGGTAGCCATTGCCAAGCCGGAAGCCTATGACATCAAGGTAACAATGGAGCCTGCTCCAGAGTTATTGCCTACTTATCGCTTGGCTTATTACGATGAAAATGCCATATTGCTGCCCGAAGAATATTATTCTATGTCTGAAACTTCTACGGTGATTTCGTCGGGTGCTGTGGCCAGTGCTAAACTGCCTATCGAATTCAGTAACATCGGTAATCTGGATAGAAACGAAACGTATGTATTACCGATAACTGTGCAATCGGCCGATGGTATCGGCATTCTGCAGAGTGCTAAGAATTACTATTACGTGTTCCGCGGAGCTTCCTTGGTGAACGTGGTTTGTAACATTGCTAAGAACAGAGCTTATCCGGACTTTAATGACGATGCTAAGTTTAATAATCTCTCTCAACAGACTATGGAGGTATTGTTCAAGGCAAACGCATTTCCCAATCAGCTGAACACCTTGATAGGTATTGAAGGCCATTACTTGCTGCGTATGGGTGATGCTGGTGTACCTTCTAACCAGCTGCAGGTGGCTACTAGTAGCGGTAATTTAACCAGTACTGACTTGACATTCGAAAGCAACAAATGGTATCACGTGGCAGTTACTTTCAATCGCGGCAATATTAAGGTATACGTGAACGGTGAAGAAAAATATGCCGGTAATGTAAGTATGTCTTCAGTTGACTTGGGTGCCAAGCATCATAACGAAGAAGATGGTAGTCGTGTGTTCTGGATAGGTTATTCTTATTCTTCTGACCGCTTCTTCGATGGTGTGGTATCTGAAGTTAGAATCTGGAATAAGGAACTGACAGCCGATGAAATCAAGGCTCCTAATCATTTCTATACGGTAGATCCCGCATCAGATGGACTGCTTTCTTACTGGAAGTTTGATGATGGTGCTGGTCAGGTAGCTAAAGACTATACAGCCAACGGTTACGATTTGACTATCGAAGATGAACCTACGTGGGTACCGGTTTCTTTGCCGGAAAATTAATTCTTTAACGATTTAACATATGAATATGAAAAACAATTTAAGATATACTTTCCTGTTATTGTTGCTGTGTGGCATGGCGTTTACAGCGTGCGAGGACGATGTGACCGTGGGTCAGGAAGTGGATGAATCTCAATATGAAAATGTCACAAAATTGCAGGGGTTGCTGGTGGATCAGTCTACCAATAAGAATAGTTCTGTGATTGAGATGAGAGGTGATGTACATAGTACAGACATATCTTTCCGTTTGTCTAAATTGCCCAACAAGGGAGTGGACGTGAAGATTACCGTAGATGAAGCTTATGCTGCTGAATACAATGCTGCACATAATACTACGTATGAAGTATACCCCGCTGCCAATGTGAAAATAGCCAACGATGGTGTGTTTGTACTGGCTCCCGATGATAAGGTTACACCTAGCATCAAGGTAACGCTCAATGCGTTCGATGGCATGAAGGAAGATAAGACTTATATCGTGCCTATTACAGCTAGCTCTACTACAGAAGGTGTAAGTTTTACCAAGGAGTCTCAACATATGGTGCTGTTGATTACTGACTGCCGCAACAAGCCCAATAACTTCAAGGGCGATGGTGCTGTGACTATGGTGTTGTATTTCGAAGTAAACGATACTAATCCGCTGAATGCACTGGAATTCTTGACTGAAAGTGGTAAATATTACTTCGACCACGTGGTGCTCTTTGCTGCCAACATCAACTGGGATCCCGTGAAGAAGCGTGTATACTTGGCAAACAACCCTAACGTACAATTCTTATTGGACAACAACGAAGAATACCTACAACCGCTTCGCAGAGCTGGTATAAAGGTGATTCTGAGTATCTTGGGTAACCATGACGAGGCTGGAGTAGCTCAATTGTCGGACATGGGTGCTCGTGAGTTTGCCAAGGAACTAGCTGCTTATTGCCGTGCCTATAACTTGGACGGTGTAGCGTTTGATGATGAATATTCAGATAATCCGGATTTAAATAATCCTTGGTTTGCTCCTCAATCAGCTTATGCAGGTTCTCGCCTGATGTATGAATGTAAAAAGGCAATGCCTGAAAAAATAGTTTCTCTGTATAATTTGGGCGCTATGTATTCTGATAGACTGGAGATTGTCGACGGTGTTGATCCCGGTCAGTATTGTGACTATGCAGTAGCCGACTACGGTGGTGCTGCTAGTCCGGGTGTAGGCATGACTTTGAAGCAATGCGGTGGCATGTCAATTGAACTTCGTCGCGGTAGTGGTGATTCCAGTGAATCTACAGCAAAACGTAAAAAAGAGCAAGGATATGGTTATTACATGTTCTTTGCTTTGGATCCTTCTTTGTATAGAAGTCAAGTTGGACGTTTGCAATCAGTATGTAGAGGATTATATAATCAAGAATTGCTTTATCCTACTCATCAATATAAGAAAAACAGTACGGAGCGCATTCCTTTAAATTAATATTCGAGCTTGTTTAAATTTTATTTTCTCTTATTATGAGAACTGTTTTTGAAGATTTTTCTGCGCTGTGATAAAGAGCATAGCGAGTTATGTGACGAAGAACAGCACAGAAAAAGACTGAAAACTAACTCAGAAGAAGCAGAATAAACTCTTTCTGAATATAATTTAAACAAGCTCTTAGTGTATTTTCATAAAATAATAGTCTGATATGAAATTTTTAAACGTTTTACTGATAACATTGTTTGCAACAACGTTGTTTTGGGGTTGTTCTGACGATGATGATTCTACAGCAGGAGTGAATAGTTCGATTTCTTTGTCAACTGGAATAGTTCAGGTGGACAAAAAGGGAGGAGAAGTAAGTGTAACGGTAACTAGCTCTGGTTATTGGAGATTGGCTGGTGTGTGTGACTGGGCTCATCCGTCTGTTACTTCCGGGAAAAATGGTGATGTAGTAACTTTTACAGTAGATTCCAATGAAGAGAATGTTTATCGTTGTTGTACATTCAAGTTCTTTGTTGGAGCGCAAGTAGCCCCATTGAAAATAGAATCTTATCCGGGTTATGTAATGCAACTACTTTCTGAAGAAAGCTTATCTTTCAGTAGAGATAAAGATATTCTTACGATTAAGTTAAATACAAATATAGAAGATCCTACTATTGCTTTTAGTGACGGAGGTGAGGAATGGATTACTTTCATTAAACGTGCAGAGTTTGGAGAAAAAGTATCTTTGCAATTCGAAGTTGCAGCCAATGAAACCTATAAAAATCGTTCTTCTAGAATTACACTTTCTAGTCCTTTGGTAGATAATGAGGTTATTGTTGATGTTCTGCAAAAACAGACTGATGCTATTATTACAGATCAACAGTCTATCGTGCATGATTTATCCGCTAGGACTATTTCTTTTGAAGTTAAATATAATGTCGAGAATGAAATTTCTGTAATTAAGGGCGATGACTGGATTACTAATCAGCAAATTTCCGAACCTACAGTAGGTGATGACGGTTTGTCTACAGTTACCGTTAGCTATCAGTTGGGTGAGGCTACGGTAACTCGTGGTGGTGTTATTTATATCAAGCAGAAAGATGGACCTGTCTATTGTGAAATATCTGTTATACAGAAAGATTCCGATGCAGAAATTGTAGAAGTTCCTGATGAAAATCTCAGAACAGCCATTATAAATAATGGTTGGGCTATTTCTGTTGGAGGTAACAATTGTATTGTGGTAGAAGAAGGTTTGAAAGCTACATCTTTCGAAAATGATTATTATAATAAAATAGAAAATTTGAAAGGTATAGAAGCTTTTCCTAATTTGGAAAAGCTTGCTTTAGGGAATGTTTCAAACATGGTTAAATTGGATATTTCAGGCTTGCATAAAGTTAAAACTCTTACTTTTTCTACAAATCGATATGTGGCAGAGTATAATTTAGGAGATAATCCTGTTGAAAACTTTTCTTTAGGTACTTCATATTTGTATGTATCTGATATTAAGATTGTATCTTCAGTAATAGAATCTTTTAATTTGATGTTGTCTGGTTGGTATGCTGAATATGACAATGTTGAATCCATTGATGTATCTGAGTGTTCTGCGTTGAAAACATTGGATGTGCGTCGTGGTTCAAAATTGAAAACTCTCTACTTGAAGACAGGGCAGGATATTCCTAATCTGACAAAGAATGAATTTACTCAAATCGTATATAAATAATATGGACTGAACTTTATACCTAAGGGTATTTTATATATTTTGGGGCATTTGGCTGCTAATAGCCAAATGCCCCAATTTTTTTGTAGAATATCTATAGTCTTGTAGGTTGATAGTAAGCATCCGAAGAACTACTGGTTTTGAACCTTTCTATACACCAATAGCGACTGTCACTATAAACCTAATAGCTGCAGTCGCTATTGTTTTGTCGAACCTATATGTTGTAATTGAGATTAGTTGCCAGATTCTATAGCCTGTTTGGTCAACACACTTTCCGGATGTTACAACTTCCACTGATGTGGAAGCAGATTCAATAGCTCATCATGCGTTGCCTTCTTATGATAGGGTGGGTTAGCAGTTCTATCAACAATTTCTCAGATTCGCTCCCGAAGTGGGCACGGAGCCCGTTGGGGAAAAGCAGGGCTACACCCTGTGGTATCTGTTCTACCAAGGTCAGTTCTGTAGTGGATTGCTTGAAACTGATGGGAGCCAACTCCTGTTTGAGACTGTATTTTCGGCAGCACATTTTTACGCCAGTAGGCTGTGCAATGTGTAGTTCTTCGGATGCTTACGTTTTAGTCACTATATTTTTTTTGTAGAACTTATATGTTGCAGCTGTTGCAAGTACCATTGTAGTATTTTTATAAACGCCGCTGTCGTTTATATTTCTCTCTATAGTTTTTGCTGATAAACTTAGAAGCTATTTAAAAATAACACAATAATTTTGTTAAGCATGATTTTGCAAAAAGCAAGTTGAATCATAGCCTCTGCAGTATCAGCATGAAACTCGTAGTCTATCGTCAGCCTTCTGAAGTTTTCCAGCCATGCGAATGCTCTTTCAACAATCCATCGTTTCGGAATGACTTTAAACTTTGACGGGCATTCATCAGGTCTGAGAACGACTTCAAGTCCCCATTTGAATTTGTCAAATACCTAATCTGCAAGGCTTCCTCTATAGCCACCATCCGCAAGACTTTTGGCAAGACGAGGAAATTTGTAGGATAGTTTCTCCATGACCTTCGGAGCACCCTTGCTGTCATGAATATTGGCTTCATGCACAGCTACAGATATCAGAAGTTCTTGGTTATCAACGATTATATGCTGTTTTCTGCCCTTAATCTTCTTGTTGCCGTCAAGTGCTCGAACAGAATCTACATGATGTGAAGTCTTAACACTTCGTGAGTCTATGATGCCCATGTTGGGGCTTTCGTTGCGACCAGACTGGATGCGTACCATAGAGCGAAGTTTATCAAGGAGTTCCTCAATGATGTCTTCGTTTTTCCACTTGCTGCAATAGTAGTATACGCTCTCCCACGGAGCAAAATCCTTGGGAATCATGCGCTACTGACAGACTCTGAGAGAATGTTTTCGCTTCCTTTCTTGCGGATTTATAATTTTTTCTATAACTTGCCACTGTTTATCAGTAAGGTTAGTTGAGTATTGTTCCATAACTTTAATTGATTGGTACTCATAAAGTTAAGAATAAATATTAAATTAACCTGCTGATTTGCAATATATTAATTGTTGCTATAACATTTATTTTCAATAATTTTTAAACAGTTTCTTATGGCTTTCCCAAAAAATATTCAGGGTAACTGCACCAAAATTTTTGATTCATGATTGATAGCATCATCTTTGTCGAATAAATACTATTTCTTATTTTTCAGAAGTAACCGATCCTCGTGTGACGGGTCGTTCTCTGCACTTGTTGTCAGACATATTAATGATAGGTTTATGTACTTATCTGACAGGTGGTACCGATTATGAACGACTTGACAGACGACGGCAGCTCACGGGATTTCAAGGTCTTGTACCCGTAATCCCGGCAATACAGATAAATAAGTGCGGCAATGTCGCACTTATCACAAAATTATTTCCGGATATGTTTTGTAGTTTAAGAGATAAGTTCTATATTTGCAACCAATAGAACCTGCCAAGCCTCTTAACAATGCTCAAATAGGCGGGTCGTTTTTTTATATACACCTATGAAACAACTGTTTACCAAAACATTCTACTTCCCACAACAGCATATTGTCCTTTTAAAGAATAGAGGTTTGTTAATAGCGGACGAGGAAAAAGCCGTCGGGTATATTTACAATATCGGTTATTTCCGTCTAAGTGCTTACTTCTATCCGTTGTTGAAGTTCCCCAAGGAACAACATCTGTACAAGCCGGGGGCAACTTTCGTGCAGGCGTTGAACATGTATCGTTTCGACCGCAAACTAAGGTTGTTGCTTTTTAACGAGATAGAGAAGATAGAAGTGGCTATCCGCAGTTGCATAACCAATGCGGTCAGCGAATATTTTAACGATTTGTTTTGGATTACCAACCCTGCATATTTTTTCAATATGCAGAGCTTCCGATACACACAGGACACGATAGATGCGGAATTGAAAAAATCAAAGGAAGACTTTATACTCCATTTCCGTTCCGCTTATACAGACGATTATCCGCCTGCATGGATGATTGCTGAAATTCTGCCGTTAGGATTGCTTTGCAGGATTTACACGAACCTGAAAGATAATGTGATAAAAAAACGTGTCGCCCAACATTTCGGTTTGCAAGTCCCGATGTTCAGTTCATAGATTCTCATTCTGGCTGGCTTGCGCAATATGTGTTGCCACCATTGCCGGACATGGAACAGGGAACTGGCGACCATCACCACGGAAAAAGAAGAAGCAGGTCAGGGAACTTGAAGGGTATCGTGACAAGCTGATAGAATACGACAATCACCTTGATACCCTTGGAGAACGTAACTCCTATTCCAAGACCGATCCTGGCGCCACATTCATGCGCATGAAAGAAGATGCCATGAAGAACGGGCAGACCAAACCCGGATATAATCTGCAAATAGGTACTGAAAACCAATTCATCACAGACTTCCGTCTGTTTCCAAACCCTACCGATACACTGACCCTCATACCTTTTTCCACTCTTTCCAGTACCGCTATAACCATTTACCGAATATCTGTGTGGCAGACTCCGGTTACGGTTCGGAAGAAAATTACCGGTTCATGCAGGAGAATGGGATAGAAGCCTTCATCAAGTACAATTACTTCCATAAAGAACAACGTCCTCGTTATGCTCCCAACCCGTTCCATACCGAAAGTCTCCATTACAATGCCCAAGAGGATTATTACGTTTGTCTTATGGGACAGCACATGAACCGTATAGGAACCAAACGTGACAAGACAGCGAGCGGATACATCACCGAAAGTGCCTGGTATAAAGCAAAAAGATGCAAAGGTTGCCCTTTGCGTGGCAGTTGTTTTAAAGCCCGGGGGAACCGTATTATAGAAGTCAACCACCGATTAAATCAATACAAACGGCAGGCACGGGAAAGGTTGCTCTCAGAAGAAGGTATCAAGCATAGAGGCAGGAGGTGTATAGAGCCAGAGGCTGTGTTTGGACAAATGAAATACAACATGACATACAGAAGATTCCGGCATGTGGGAGAAGACAAGGTTACAATGGACTTTGCTTTCTTTGCTATAGCCTTTAATATCAAAAAAATGTGTGCTAAACTGATAAAAGAAGGAAAGGGGTTCATTACAGTTGCCAAATGCATGAGGAAAAAGCAGCATAGCCCAAAGAAAATATAGCAGAACTGTAAAATATAAAAGAGGTTGTGCCAACGTTTTGACACAACTTCTTTTTTTTATGCCTTGCCGCGCGGAGATTATTCCGCGCTGAATTTCTTTACCTGCTCTGCGATAAGTTCCGCATCATCGAAATAGTTAATCTTCATGGCACGACGCACGTCGTCCAATGTCGCTGCGGCTGTTTCGCGTGCCGCTTCACAGCCTTTCTTCAGCATATCGTAGATAGCCGGAATATCTTTTTCGAATTCCTTGCGGCGGTTACGAATCGGCTCCAACGTTTCCTGCATGATATTGTTGAGGAAGCCTTTCACTTTCATATCGCCTAAACCACCACGTTGATAGTGGGCTTTCAGTTCTTCCAGAGAAGGATAGTCGGGCAGGTAACGTTCGAAGTGTTCGGGGTGGCAGAAAGCGTCCAAATAAGTAAATACGGTATTTCCCTCAATCTTGCCCGGGTCTTGTACGCGCAGATGATCGGGGTCGGTGTACATGCTCTTCACTTTCTTCTGAATCTCGTCGGCTGTATCGGAAAGGTAGATACAGTTTCCCAAAGACTTACTCATCTTGGCTTTTCCGTCTGTACCCGGCAGACGCAGACAGGCTGCATTGTCAGGCAGAAGGATTTCCGGTTCTACCAATGTGTCGCCGTAGATAAAGTTGAAGCGGCGTACGATTTCACGGGCTTGTTCAATCATCGGTTCCTGATCTTCGCCAACGGGAACGGTGGTGGCGCGAAACGCCGTGATGTCCGCAGCCTGGCTGATAGGGTAGGTGAAGAACCCCACCGGAATACTTGTTTCAAAGTTGCGCATCTGGATTTCCGTCTTTACCGTCGGGTTACGTTGCAGGCGCGATACGGTGACAAGGTCCATATAATAGAATGTCAGTTCGCACAATTCCGGAATCTGTGACTGGATAAAGATGGTACTCTTCGTAGGATCCAATCCGCAAGCCAGATAGTCGAGAGCTACTTCGATAACGTTCTGACGTACCTTTTCCGGGTTTTCCATGTTATCTGTCAATGCTTGTGCATCGGCTATGAACACGAACGTCTTGTCATACAGTCCGGAGTTCTGCAACTCCACTCTGCGTCTTAATGAGCCTACATAATGTCCGATATGCAGGCGTCCCGTGGGGCGGTCGCCCGTAAGGATGATTTTTTCTTTTGCCATATCTGTATTGATTATTTTTTCTTCATAAAACGCTGTCTGTTATAATGGAATGCAAAGATACCATTATTTTTATCGAATGCAGTGTATTACTTTAAAAATTAAACAGTGAAAGTACGCTCTGTCGTCCAAACCTCGTTATAACATCCGGGAAGGCTGATGCTTGCTTTTCTGTTTTTATCCTCCATATCTTTTGGTGTCTGTTTGATTTTTCTTCAAGAAGTATCCTTCCTGCTATATTCAAAGATTGCATTGCGGTAAAAGTAACTATTCTTTTGGGATAAGAAATTTATTCCTTTGATTAATTTGCTCAAATCGTAAATAAGTCGTTACTTTGCAGAAATTTTAGAGATAACTATGCAATCGCAGGAAAAGAGAAGTACATATAACCTACGTTCGAATGAATTTCATTCGCTGGCTGTCGGTTTCTCTTTTTCCGAAAACGATATTTTTAGTTCTTTGGTAATGCGTTAATCCTTATTCGGGGTAACGCATTTTTTTTGTGCCGGAATGTGAAGAATGAACTTAAATAGACAATAAGAGAATATGGAAAAGAATTTGAAGAAAGTGCTTGTCTTGGGCTCGGGTGCGCTCAAGATCGGTCAGGCCGGAGAGTTTGATTATTCCGGTTCGCAAGCTTTGAAGGCTTTGCGCGAAGAAGGTGTGGGTTCGGTATTGGTAAACCCGAATATTGCTACAATTCAGACATCAGAAGGTATTGCCGATAAAGTTTATTTCTTGCCGGTAACTCCTTATTTCGTAGAAGAAATCATCAAAAAAGAACAGCCGGACGGCATTCTGCTGGCTTTCGGCGGACAGACTGCGCTGAACTGCGGTACGGAACTTTACCTGAACGGTACTTTGCAGAAATACGGCGTGCGTGTGTTGGGTACTTCGGTAGAGGCTATCATGTACACGGAAGACCGCGACCTCTTTGTGAAGAAGCTGGATGAGATTCCTATGAAAACTCCGAAGAGCCACGCTGTGGAAAGCATGGAAGATGCCTTGAAAGCTGCCCGCGAAATCGGATATCCGGTAATGGTACGCTCGGCTTATGCTTTGGGTGGTTTGGGCAGCGGTATCTGTCCGGACGAGGAAGCGTTTGTCAAACTGGCTGAAAGTTCTTTCACGTTCTCCAAGCAAATCCTGGTGGAAGAATCCCTGAAAGGTTGGAAAGAAATCGAATTCGAGGTAATCCGCGACGCCAACGACCACTGCTTCACCGTAGCAAGTATGGAAAACTTCGACCCTCTGGGCATCCATACCGGTGAGTCTATCGTGGTTGCTCCTACCTGCTCGCTTACCGACGAACAGGTGAAGATGTTGCAGGAACTTTCTACCAAGTGTATCCGTCACCTCGGCATCGTGGGTGAATGTAACATTCAGTATGCATTCAACGCCGAAACCAACGACTATCGCGTAATCGAGGTGAACGCCCGCTTGTCCCGTTCTTCTGCATTGGCATCCAAAGCTACCGGTTATCCGCTCGCTTTTGTTGCCGCCAAGATTGCATTGGGTTATACGCTCGACCAAATCGGTGAAATGGGAACTCCTAATTCTGCTTACGAAGCTCCGCAATTGGACTACCTGATTTGTAAGATTCCCCGTTGGGACTTGACGAAGTTTGCAGGTGTGTCTCGCGAAATCGGTTCAAGCATGAAGTCTGTAGGTGAAATCATGTCTATCGGCCGTTCTTTCGAGGAAATTATTCAGAAAGGTTTGCGTATGATAGGTCAGGGCATGCACGGCTTTGTGGGTAATGATAGTGTGGAATTCGAAGATTTGGATCACGAATTGGCTCACCCCACCGATCTGCGTGTGTTTGCTATCGCCCAGGCTCTGGAAAAAGGCTATACAATTGACCGTATCTTTGAGCTGACGAAGATTGACCCTTGGTTCCTCGGCAAACTGAAGAACATTGTAGACTATAAGAATAAACTCTCACAATATAATAAGGTGGAGGATATTCCTGCCGATGTGCTGCGTGAAGCGAAAGTGCTCGGTTTCTCCGACTTCCAGATTGCACGTTTCGTACTGAATCCGGAAGGTAATATGGAAAAGGAAAACCTTATGGTACGCGCCCGTCGTAAGGAACTGGGTATTCTTCCGGCTGTGAAACGTATCAATACCGTCGCTTCCGAGCATCCGGAACTGACGAACTACCTTTATATGACGTATGCCGTACAAGGGTATGATGTGAACTATTATAAGAATGAAAAATCGGTAGTTGTATTGGGCTCGGGAGCTTACCGCATCGGTTCTTCCGTTGAGTTCGACTGGTGTTCGGTGAACGCTATCCAGACTGCACGCAAGTTGGGGTACAAATCCATCATGATTAACTATAACCCCGAAACAGTATCTACCGACTACGATATGTGCGACCGTCTGTACTTCGACGAACTTTCTTTTGAACGTGTGCTCGATGTTATAGACCTCGAACAGCCGCGCGGCGTAATCGTATCCGTAGGCGGTCAGATTCCTAATAATCTGGCAATGAAACTCTATCGTCAGTCTGTTCCTGTATTGGGCACTTCGCCTGTTTCTATCGACCGTGCAGAGAACCGTAACAAATTCTCTGCCATGCTCGACCAGCTCGGCATCGACCAGCCGGCTTGGCAGGAACTTACCAGTCTGGAAGATGTGAAGGGCTTCGTTGAGAAAGTAGGCTATCCGGTATTGGTGCGTCCGTCGTATGTGCTTTCCGGTGCTGCAATGAATGTATGCTACGATGAAGAAGAATTGGAGAACTTCCTGAAAATGGCTGCCGAGGTTTCCAAGGAATATCCGGTAGTGGTTTCCCAGTTCCTGCAGAATACGAAAGAGATTGAGTTCGATGCCGTGGCACAGAACGGCGAGGTGGTGGAATATGCCATTTCTGAGCATGTTGAGTTTGCCGGTGTGCACTCCGGTGACGCTACGCTGGTATTCCCGGCACAGAAGATTTACTTCGCTACGGCACGCCGTATCAAGAAAATCAGTCGTCAGATTGCAAAGGAACTCAATATCTCCGGTCCTTTCAACATCCAGTTCCTGGCACGTAACAATGAGGTGAAAGTTATCGAATGTAACCTGCGTGCTTCACGTAGTTTCCCGTTTGTATCCAAAGTGCTGAAACGTAACTTTATCGAGACGGCCACGAAGATTATGCTGGATGCTCCTTACTCTCGTCCGGACAAGTCGGCGTTCGACATCGACTGGATTGGCGTGAAGGCTTCCCAGTTCTCATTCTCCCGCCTGCATAACGCAGACCCGGTATTGGGCGTGGATATGTCTTCTACGGGGGAGGTAGGCTGTATCGGCGACGACTTCTCCGAAGCATTGCTGAACTCCATGATTGCTACCGGTTTCAAGATTCCGCGTCCAGAAAAAGGTGTGATGTTCTCTTCCGGTGCAATGAAATCGAAAGTGGACTTGCTGGATGCCAGCCGCATGCTTTTTGCGAAGGGATATAAGATTTACGCTACGGCAGGTACCGCTGCATTCCTCAATGCGCACGGTGTAAGCACCGAAGCTGTGTTCTGGCCGGATGAACGTGCCGATGCGGAGAATAATGTAATGACAATGATTGCCGAACATAAGTTCGACTTGATTGTAAATATTCCGAAGAACCACTCTAAACGCGAGCTGACCAACGGTTACAAGATTCGCCGCGGTGCTATCGACCATAATATTCCGTTGATTACGAATGCCCGTCTGGCAGGTGCTTTCATTGAAGCTTTCTGTGAGATGAAGATGGAAGATATCCAAATCAAGAACTGGCAGGAATATAAATAAGCCGGTTGATATATTATTGTAATAAAGCGGACATCCGGCAACGGGTGTCCGTTTTCCTTAAATAAGCATTGGCATATGATAAAGAATATATTATTTGATATGGGCGGTGTGATATTCCGTCAGAATTCGGAAGAGGCTTTCCGCCGTTTTCGTGAAGCGGGAGTGAATACGGATGAGTATATGGGAGAATACGGCCAAAAAGGTTTTTTCCTGGATGTAGAGACGGGAAAGATTGATGCCAGTGAGTTTTGCCGGAGAATGGCTGAGGCTGCCGGGCGCGAATCTGTCGGTTGGGATGAGGCGCAATATTGCTGGCTGGGCTTTATACGTGATGTGCCTCTGAACCGGCTTCACAATTTATTGAAGTTAAAAGAGGAGTATCACATTTGCCTGCTTAGCAATACTAATCCGTTTATTATGGCTTTTACCCGCAGTGATAAGTTTAGTGACGAACATAAACCGATAAGCGATTATTTTGATACGCTGTTTTGCAGCTATGAAATGCAGGCTTACAAGCCTGAACCGGATATTTTCCTGAAAGCATTGGCTGCTGACGGTATGAAAGCTGAAGAAACGATATTTGTAGATGACAGTTTAAAGAATATCAAGGCGGCGGAAGCGCTTGGCATACGCGGATTGCATGTGGCTCCCGATGAAGACTGGATGGAGAAACTGACGGCATTGCTGCATATATGTAATGGCTTGTAGTATATTGTACAATAAAAATGGATAAGAATATGGATGAGGTAGATAAAATGCGGAGTTCACAATTGGCGAATACGGCTTCCCCGGAAATTCAAGAGCGTTTTAAACGTGCGAAAAAACTGTTGCTGAAGCTGAACGCTATGAGCGGTTATGAGGAAGAATGCCGGAGCGTATTGGAAGAATTGATACCCGGTATTCCAGCTTCTGCCACTATTTGCCCGCCTTTTTGTTGCGATCATGGTGATGGTATCCGCCTTGGGGAACATGTCTTTATCAACTCCAATTGTACTTTTCTGGACGGTGGCTATATCACTGTTGGGGCATATACGCTGATAGGGCCTTGTGTGCAGATTTATACTCCTCAACACCCGTTTGATTATCTGGAGAGGCGTATAGAGCAGGAGTATGCCTATCCGGTGACGATAGGTGAAGATTGCTGGATTGGCGGTGGCGCTGTTATTTGTCCCGGGGTAACTATTGGCGACCGTTGCATTATAGGTGCGGGAAGTGTAGTGACCAAAGATATTCCGTCCGATTGTGTGGCTGTTGGGAATCCGGCAAAGGTAATCCGCAAAAATGATATAAAAAAGTGATGAGGCTAATTGGTTGAAATTCAATAGTAGTTAATGTTGTATGAAAAAAAACTTGAAAAATAAATGGCGAAAGTTTTGGTAATTTCAAAATAAGCTGTACCTTTGCATCGCTTTTGAAACGGAAGTGTACGGGCGTTTAGCTCAGCTGGTTCAGAGCATCTGCCTTACAAGCAGAGGGTCGGCGGTTCGAATCCGTCAACGCCCACACAAAAAAACAAGCACTTTCGTTTATCAAAAGGGCGTTTAGCTCAGCTGGTTCAGAGCATCTGCCTTACAAGCAGAGGGTCGGCGGTTCGAATCCGTCAACGCCCACACGAGCAAAAGTCTTCTATGAGGCTGATTACTAAGGAAATAATTATTGGTTACGAGCTGATGCGTTTTGCGTCGGCTCTTCCTTTTTTGTCAAACGGCTCTTATTTGAGCCTGTTTAAATGCAAATAAGGGTGGGTTTTCTTATAACTATCTTATAACATTTCGATGCAATGCTGCCAATTTTGGAAATGAAGTATGGCAACATTTAAAGCAGTAGTGTTTCAAGGTGGTCGTCATCTGAAAAAAGATGGCACTACCAATGTTAAAATAAGGGTCTATCATAACAGTTCGGCCCAGTATATTCCTACAGAATATTTCATAGAGCCTGATTTGATGAATGAGGACGGTTCAATATCTTCATTATCAGCTAATAGCGAGAATTTGAACTATGAAATAACCAATCTGGTACAGAAGTATCGTGGCGCATATATAAAGCTTGGCAGTACCCGAACGGCAAAAATGAGCTGTTCGGAGTTAAAAGAAGAAGTATTGAAAATAGCTTCTCCTGAAAGTGAATTTATTGATTTTGTGGAATTTGCAAGAGGAATTATAACAAAAACAGTTAAAAGAAAGACTGCTAACTGGTATGAGTCATCCCTTAATGCTTTTATTGCTTTCTATGGTTATGAGCGTATTGATGCCAAGGATATAAAATCGAAAACTTTGGAAAGTTTTAAAGAATACCTTGAGAATCGGGTAATCATAGTTAAGAGCAAAGCTGATGGAGTTGCTGATATGCAGCGAAGAATGGAGCCGGGTACAGTTAATAATTACCTTCGCGGTATCCGTTCTTTGTATAATAAAGCAAGGAAGCATTTCAATAATGAAGATTATGATATAATACGTATCCCGAACAATCCTTTTTCTCGTGTTGTGATACCGGAGTATATACGGAAACGGAAAAGCCTGCCGATAGATGCCATTAAAAGGATTAGGGATGCCCGGTTTGATAATCCACGTACAGCCATGGCACGTGATGTCTTTATGATGTTGTTCTACCTGATGGGTATTAACATGAAAGATTTTTTCTCTTTGGCCAACGAGACTTACGGCAGGGTTGAATATAGGCGCTCAAAAGAGACGACGATAGACAACAAGAGTTATGTACCTTTATCTGTAAGGGTGGAACCGGAGCTACGCCCTCTGCTTGATTATTATAGCAATGGTACATTCTTGTCTTATTTCCGTATGAGATATACCGACTATAATAATTTCCTGAAAGCGGTCAATAAGGAGCTGAAGCTGGTTTCCAAGCAGCTTGGATTAGGGGTACAACTATCTACCAACTGGGCCCGCCATAGTTGGGCAAGTATAGCAAGAAATAAAGCCGGGATAGCCAAAGCGGATGTTGATTTTTGCCTTGGGCACGTGAACAATGATTTTAAAATGGCAGATATCTATATTGATATTGATTATTCCATTTGCGACAAGGCAAATAGGGCTGTTTTGGACCTTTTGAAGAAAAATGAATAAAAAAAGTCTGAAAAAGTTTGTTGTGAAATAAACTCTTTCTATATTTGCACCGAGCAATTGGTTACGAGCTGGATAAAATACTATATTTATCCGGCTTTTGCTGTTTATAACATATTGAAAGCAGCATTTTTCACTTCTAACACATTCTTCTCTTTGCTATGTGCCATAAAACAAATGACACATGGAAATACTTGTTTCAAAAACAGCATTATTAGACAAACTGAAATCAGTAGGCAGAATCATTCAGCCAAAGAACACATTGCCGGCTTATGACAATTTTTTGTTTGTCATTGACGAATCAGGCTTTATTCAAGTAACGGCCGGTGAGGAAGGTGGCCGCATATCTACCAATGTGGATGGCAAGGCGGATTTCGTAAACCGTTCTTTTCTGGCAAGTGCCAAGACATTATTGGATGGTTTAAAAGAAATGTCCGAACAGCCTTTAACCATTTCCATTTATGAAAAGGAAATGATAGTCAAGTATGCAAACGGAAAATTCACCATGCCTATTGAGGATGGCAAGCAATATCCGGAAATGAATATTGATGATAGTAGTCATTCGTTTCTGCTATCAGGTAATGACTTGCTGTATGGGGTTCGCCAAGTTCAGTTCTGCAGTGCAAATGACGAACTTCGTCCTACGATGAACGGAGTCTATTTTGACATAGATTTGGAAAAGACTTCTTATGTAGGTACAGATGGCAGTCGGTTGGCAATGGTTGAACTGCCGGCTTCATATACACGTAAGGAGCGCGCCGGATTTATTCTTCCGAGCAAGTTTGCAAAATTGCTTTCCAATCTGGTTCCGGAAGATTGCTTGGAATTGGAAGTAAAAGTGAATAGAACTAATGTTCAGTTTGATTTTGACTCTTATCGGCTTGTGTGCCGAATGATAGAAGGACGATATCCCAATTATCGTGCGGTCATTCCTCAAAATCAGTCCAAGAGAGTAGTTCTAAAAAGAAATGACTTATTGGCGGCTTTAAAGCGTGTTTCGGTATTCTGCAATATGTCTTCTTCTTTGGTTATCCTAAAATTTGATAAGAGCTCCCTGCTTATAACTGCCCATGATTTCGATTTTTCCAAGTCTGCGGAAGAAACTGTAATTTTGCAGGATGGGTGTGAAGCCATTGAGATAGGATTTAAGAGCGGTTTCTTGATAGAACTTGTGAATAGTATTCCCTCGGAAGACATTTCTATATCCATGACGGACCCGTCAAGAGCGGCTGTTTTATCTCGCTGCGATGAAGAAGAACGCAGCCTTACTTACTTATTAATGCCGATGTCTATAAATAATTAATGCTATGGAAAAAACTAAGACACCCAAACAGATCATCCAATCGTATTTGGAAGAACGGGCGAAGAATGACCCTCTTTTCGCTAGTGTATATGCGAAACCTAATAAGAATATAAACGAATGTTTTGATTATATTCTTAGTGAGGCAAAGAAACGCGGTAATGCCGTATGTATGTCTGACGATGAGGTTTTCGGTCTTGCAGTACATTACTATGATGAAGACGACATTAAGGTTAGTAAGCAGACCAATTACAAAGCAGCCACTTCTCAGGCACCTAAAAGTGATGTGGGTGCTGCACCTCAAAAAGAAACCGGTTCCCTGGAAAAAATGAAGAGCAGGCGTAAAGGAAAGAAAAACGAGTCATCTTCTTTGCAATTCTCATTATTTGAAGGATTATGAAACCGAGAACGAAATTACAATTTAGGGTAGTTGGTTTGAGTAGCCAGCTACCCGATATAAAAAGTATGATAACTGAGTGGGCTAATAATGATTGTCTGGACCATATAGGATATGCTACCAAGTCCCGTGTCGTATGTATGGAATGTGGAGAACGTTTTTCTACAAAACTTGTAAATCGCAAGCGTGCCGTTTGTCCTCATTGCGGTGCATCCTTAAAAATAGAATGGTCGAGGAAACGTACTAATCAGCAATTTATAAGGATAGGAAAGGCAGATATATGTGAAGAGTTCCAGGTTATCCGATGCTTTGAACTATATGCTTATTATCGTGAAGGCAGGGAACCTCATTATTTTATTCGGGAAGTGCTTCAACATTGGATTAAAGACGATGGAAAACGGGAAGTGATGGCTCTTGCAAGAAATACGGGCTGTAGTGGTTGGTATGGAAATCTTGAAATTCGTAACAAGACTGTGGGATCGTATTATTATATCGAAGATAATGATGTTTACTGCGATAAGTACCATCCAGATTCTGTATTCAAACCGCAATATACAAGGATGGGAATAGATTACAGACTTCATGGACTGTCATTTCTTGATGCAATTAATGCCATTCCTGTTAATCCTAAACTCGAAACGCTTCTTAAAGCAAAGCGGTATGATTTATTGAGTCATTGGTACAGTCTTCGTTATAAAGTGAGCAGCTATTGGCCTTCTATAAAAATCTGTCTTCGGAACAAGTATAAGATAAAGGATGCTTCGATGTGGTTTGATTATTTGGACTTGCTGGCACGTTATCATAAAGACCTGCATAACGCTTACTATGTTTGCCCTACGAATCTGAAAAGAGCCCATGACTTATATGTGGCAAAGAAAAAGCGTGATGATGAAAAGGCACGCAAGGCACGTGATATGCAGCGTTTGCTTGAACTTAAGAAATATGCCGAAGACTACATTAAGGAGAAATCGAAATTCTTTGATTTGAAACTGTCGGATGGTAAGATAGTGGTGATACCGTTGAAGAGCCTTGAGGAATTTAAGAAAGAAGGAGAAATTATGCACCATTGTGTCTTCTCAAATGAATATTTCAAGAAGAAGGATTCTCTTATCCTTTCTGCCCGGATAGGCAAGAAGCATATTGAAACGGTTGAAGTTAATTTAAAGACATTCAGTATCGTCCAATCTCGTGGTGTCTGCAATAAAGACACAGAATACCATGATAGCATAGTAAAGCTGGTGAATAATAATATGAATTTGATACAGAAGTGCCTAAAGAAGGTTGCATAATTAGATAGTGTAATAATGCCAAGAATTAGAACTATAGTTCCGGAATTTTGGGAAGATGAAAGATTTTCGAATGTATCTCTTCCTGCTTGGCTGCTTTATATCGGCATGAAGAACTTTGCTGATGATAGCGGCGTCATTCTTGCGAATGAGGTTATCATTAAGTCGAAAGTTTTTCCTGCCCGCGAAGACATTCGTAAGCAGCAGGTTTCTGGGTGGCTGAAAGAGCTGATTGAGAACTCCGTCCTTGTACCTTTTACATACGAGAACAAAAGCTACTACGTGATGGACTTTTCCAGCGAACGCATCGACAAACCGCAAAAGTCAAAAATTCCAGAAGAAGTTATAGAAAAGGCTCTTCTTTCCGCCCAAACAGGAAATTCGGGAACATTCGAGAATATTCCCGAAGAATCGGGAACGGTAGAGAATGTTCCTGCTGGAAAGGATAGGAAAGGAAAGGAGAGTAAAGGAGAGGATGGGAGTGTTACGCGCACGCGCGAGGAGCCCCCACCCCCCGAGAGTGAGAATTTTAAAAAGTTCAAGGCTTGGATTGATACAAACGCTCCTAATGTGGGTAAATTGAAGGAGCCGTTTACAGAAGCCCAGTTTGAACGGATAAAACAAGATTTCCCCATTGAGGTAATCGAGAATACTTTGCGCTCCATGCACAATTACCGTGAGCTGTTGAAGAAATACGTCAGCGCAAATTTGACATTCCGAAAATGGGCAAAAAAGGATATGGAAGATGGAAAATACAGAAAGACAAATGGTGGTGGTACGGCAGCCGGGGGAAACTCGAATGTTAGCGACGATTACAAAAGAAACATTCTTGAGAGAATTCTCGGTTCCGGCGGTACAGGTGGCATGCAGGGCGGTTAATTCTTATCCGGCTGTATTTAGTGCCAATACACCTGCGTTGATTGAGATAGAGCAAGCATACGGTTATGATTGTCTTCAAGCATACTTGGAGGGATGGCTTGTTAATCTGCGTGAGTTTGTGAATGTAGGCAAGAAGATGACGGATGCCCAAACTTTTGAAACTGCCATGATAATCTTACAGGATTATAAGTTTCTGACTATAGCAGATATAAATTTGCTCTTTAAGCGCGCCAAAAGCGGCTATTACGGCAATTTATATGACCGATTGGACGGGCAGATAATACTTGGGTGGTTTCGCAGGTATTTTTCCGAACGCTGTGGTGCAGCCGAGGAAGAATCTATAAATGAAGCTTCCAGATATAAATCAGACCCTTATGATAGGACCTGTGAACGGTTATCGGAACGTGAGCATGAATTTAAGAAATGGAGAATGAAACACTTTACAGATGGAAGAAGATAAAAGATACAGGCTGTTAGCATTTTGGATTATGGCTACTGTGATTGTTTGTACGGTGTTTTACTTTGGATTGTATTGGTATTTAAATTATCTAATAGCAAAATTATGAAAGCAAACCTAATATTTTTTCTTGCGATATTCATCATATCAGCATTATTTATCGGTCACTTCCGACTGACATTCTCACCGTTCAGTGTATCCCTACCCTATTGGCATAGAACTTTAGGAGTAGTTCTTATCGTTGTAGGATGCTTGGTTTACAACATAGGTGAGCATATATCCGGTTACAAGAAAGGACTGGAGGAAGGCATAGAGATTGTTTTGAAAGAGTTAAAAGAAAAACAAGAGTAATAATAAAAAGCGGCCGATACACCACTACCGACCGCCAGTAAGCTATAAAGCTTTCTCAGAACACACAAAGATAACAACTTTATAGCTTATGGCAAGTGCATTAGTAGAAAAATATATAGGACGGAGATATGAACGCTGGTTGGACTATGCGGTCTATCATTGTGGCTTGGCCGGTATTCCGGATGAGGCTAACGACGTGTTGAATGAGGTGCTTTGTTCTTTGCTGCAAAAGGATGATGCTAAACTGCAGCAACTTCTTTCCGCAAAGAAAAACGGCTGTACGGAATTGGATTTCTTTGTGTTGAAGATGATAAAACTGAATGTAACTTCAGACACTTCACCTTATCGGAGCAAATATCGTCCAATGCCGGTGGATCAGAACGTGGACTATTCGCGGTTGGAAATTGAGGATGTGAAAGAAGAATCAGTCGATAAGAACGAACTTCTTCTTAGTCGTTTCCATCAGGTACGCGATGTATTGCAGGATTTGGACTTGAGTCCTTTGGCGCGAAGGGTCTTTGAATATCGTTTTTTTGAAGATGCAAATTTTTCGGACTGGCCGGGAAAGGAATCTTTAAAGCAGCTTTATGAAATCTATAACAAAGTACAGGAACTGATTCGAAAGAAAATTGCAGGGGAGTCTATATTTTAATCGAAAAACGAAATTGCTATGTCTAAAGTAAGTGAGATTAAGTTAGACCCCCGCAATTATCGTATTCATGGAGAAGAAAACAAACGTCTTATTCGTAAGAGCCTTACGGAGTGTGGGGCCGGACGTTCTATTCTTGTGGATAAAAACGATATTGTCATTGCCGGGAATGGTGTCTATGAACAAGCCCAGGAACTTGGGTTAAAAGTGCGTGTTATCGAGTCTGACGGTACGGAATTAATCGCTATTAAGAGAACCGACCTATCAACAAAAGATGAAAAGAGGAAGCTGTTGGCATTGGCTGACAATCGTGCTTCCGATTCCTCCCAATTTAATTTTGCCGCTATTGTAGAAGATTTCTGCTTGGAAGAACTCAATGATTGGAATATGGACCTACCATTTGATGAAATTCCTACCGATATTGAGGGCTTCTTTGAAGGTGCTGATAAGGTAGAGCATAAAAAGAAAGTATTGGTTTGTCCATATTGTAACAAAGAGATAGAGGTATGATTCTTTATCTTGCTGGATATAAGCCATGTGCCAGAAGATGGTGCATGGATACATCGGATATATATCTTCTTAGTTCCTTTTGGGAACACAAATCCGGCAGATATGGCAACTATGTGCTCCAAGAAAAGCATATTCTTGATAGTGGCGCTTTTTCTGCCTTTTCTGGAAATAATAATGGATTTGACTGGGATAGCTATGTAAGAAAGTATGCTGATTTCATTCTCAAAAATAATATCCAAAAGTTTTTTGAACTTGATATTGATGTTGTTGTCGGGTTGCGTAAGGTTGAATATTACCGTCGTTACTTGGAAGATAAGACAGGGCGGAAACCTATTCCCGTGTGGCATGCTTCAAGAAAAAGGGATTATTTTCTACGTATGTGTGAAGAATATCCTTATGTGGCTATCGGTACGACTTCCGCAATGGAAGAAGGTAGAAGAATCAGACAGAATCCTATGATTCTGAAATGGTTTATAGACCAGGCCCATAGTGCCGGTATCCGTATTCATGGGCTTGGCTTTACAAGCTCCAAGTATCTTCCATACCTTAAGTTTGATAGTGTTGATAGTACGACATGGCTATCCGGTGCCCGATATGGACAGATATATAAGTTTGATAACGGTCAGATGCAATGCTACGATCCGCCAAAAGGGATGAGAGCCAGGCATCATGATTTGGTGAATAGACATAATTTTAATGAATGGATAAAATTTCAAAAGTATGCAGAAGAGTTCTTATGAAAAGAAAGTCCTCCTATATTCAGGGGGCATGGATAGCTGGCTTATAGACAAGATTTGGAAGCCTGATGTGAAATTATACGTGGATATGGGTACAAAGTATTCACAAGAGGAAATAAAGCGCCTTCCTGCTGATGTTGTAGTGGAGAAACTAAACCTTTCCAAGTGGGAACGGGAAGATAAGATAATTCCGTTGCGGAATATGTACCTTATCGGGATTGCCACTAATTATGGGAATGAAATTTGTCTAGGTGCTACGGCCGGGGACCGGGTGCTTGACAAATCTCCGGTATTTGCTGATATCTATGAGCAGTTATTGAACTATCTTTATCAGAAACAGCATTGGACGGAAGAAAGGAAAATCAAAATAAATCTGGATTTCAAGCGATACACAAAGGCTGAACTCGTTAGGGCTTTTGTTACGCAAGGTGGCGATATGGATGAGGCCTTTTCTTCATCGTTCAGTTGTTATACTCCGGAGCATGGGAAAGAATGTTGGAGTTGTAAACCGTGTTTCCGCAAGTTTATAGCCTTTGCCCTGAATGGCTATCCTTTTACTGAAGATATTATAGATAGGAATGTATCTTACATCAGAAAAGAAATTCTTCCTTTGATAGAATCCGGAACTTATGGCCGGAAACAAGAAGAAGATGAAATAATGCAGGTATTGTCATTTTATAAATAGTTATTATGTACACAGTTAGAAAACGTATTGAAATATCAGCTTCACATAGTTTGAAGTTGTCTTATGAGAGCAAATGTGAGAATTTACATGGGCATAATTGGGTAATCGTGGTTTGGTGTCGGGCAAAACAGTTGAATGATGATGGTATGGTTGTAGATTTTACTCACATAAAACAAAAGATTCAGGAACAGTTGGACCACCGTAACTTAAATGAAGTGCTTTCATTTAATACGACAGCGGAGAATATGGCATGCTGGATATGCAGCCAGATACCTGCCTGCTTTAAAGTGGAAGTGCAGGAATCCGAGTCGAATATAGCCATCTATGAGGAGGATTGACAGGAGCGCTTATGAGGAAGATTAACGAAATATTTTACAGCTTGCAAGGAGAGGGCTTTCATACGGGTACTCCGGCTGTTTTTGTGCGTTTCTCCGGTTGCAACCTGAAATGTTCTTTTTGCGATACGCAGCACGAAGAGGGTGTGTTGATGTCCGATGAGGAAATTTTGGCGGAAGTGGGGAAATATCCTGCGGTGATGGTGATACTGACGGGCGGAGAGCCTTCGCTTTGGATTGATAGGGAGTTTGTAGACCGTCTGCATCGGATAGGTAAATATGTCTGTATAGAAACTAACGGGACGCGCTCCTTACCGAATAATATAGATTGGGTAACTTGCTCACCGAAAGAAGGAAGTAATGCTATTGTTGTTAATCCTCATGAAATAAAAGTAGTCTATACTGGGCAGGATTTATCAACCTATGAAGAAATGACAGCAGCTGTATATTATTTACAGCCATGCTCTTGTCAGAATACAGAAGAAGTTATTGATTATATTAAAAAGCATCCCAAATGGAAACTAAGCTTACAGACCCAAAAGATATTGAATGTGCGATAAGAAATATCCTTTCGTACATTGGTGAGAATCCTAATCGAGAAGGACTTGTTGGCACTCCGGATCGTATTTTAAGGATGTGGCAAGAGATATTTCGTGGATATGACCCTGAACAAAAGCCAAAGATTACTGTATTCCCGAATGGCAAGGATGGTTTATCTTGTGGTAGTGTTGTGTCTGATTCCGGTACATATTATTCTATGTGCGAGCATCACATGATGCCTTTCTTTGGTAAGTATTGGTTTGCATATATCCCTAATCCTAAAGGAAAGATTCTTGGCATTTCCAAAGTGGGCCGTGTAGTAGATTACTGCGCTGCCCGCTTACAGATACAAGAAAGATTGGCGCAAGATATTGTTGATATGATAAGGAATGCACTTGGTGATGAATATCCACCTTTAGCTATAGGTATAGTATTGGAGGGAGAACACTTGTGTAAAACCATGCGTGGGGTAAAAAAACAGGGAAAAATGCGTTCTTCTTTCTATTTTGATAATGGAGGCTTGCCCGAATTAAAGGATGAGTTGTCTCAATTTGTCAGTTTTGGTTAGTTATTGGTTATGACAGAAAAGAAGAATTCAGCAGAAAAAAAGAAAAGAGGACGTAAATCGGATTACAAAGAAGAGTATTCCGACCAAGTCCTTAAACTCTGTCTGCTTGGTGCGACAGACAAGGAAATTGCTGAATTCTTCTCTGTTTCAGAACAGACAATCAATAGTTGGAAAAAGAAATATCCTGAATTTCTTGAGTCCTTAAAAAAAGGAAAGAATTTGGCTGATGCCAATGTAGCTTCTCGTTTGTATAATCGTGCTATTGGTTACTCATGTAAAGCAACCAAATTCGCTACATCTGACGGGCGTATAACTGACCAAAAGGAGTATATAGAACATTATCCACCGGACACAACGGCTGCAATATTTTGGTTAAAGAACCGACAGCCGGAAAAATGGCGCGACCGTAAAGAAGTTGATACCAATGTGAATTTAGGTGATGAACTTGAAAGTATGACCGATGAACAGTTAATAGCTATAATACGTGGCGAACAAGAGTAAAAGCAACCGGGAAATTCTTATAAAGCGTGCGAAGGCAGTAACAATTCTTCGCAAGCGGGAAGCTCAGAAAGATTTCTGGGCTTTCTGTTTATACTATGACCCGAAGTTTTTTGCAAAGCGTTTATTCTTGAAGAAAGTTGCAGAAGCTTTTATGCGTGTATATGAGTCATACTCTGCCGGCATAATCTATCGCCTTGCAGTAAGTATGCCGCCACGTGCAGGAAAGTCTTATATTTCATCTTTGTTTATCGCATGGATGCTTGGGCATTTTCCGGAAGAATCAGTTATGCGTAACTGTTGTTCTGATACATTGTATAATAAACTTTCCTATGATGCCCGTGATATTGTGAAGTCCAAACGTTTTCATGAAATATTTCCGGATATTTATCTTAAAGGTGATAAACAGAATGTGAAGAGCTGGAATGTTGAGGGAGCCCGTCAGGTTTCTTATTTTGGCGGTGGTGTTGGTGGAACTGTTATCGGTTTTGGTGCGTCCATGCTCGCCATGACGGACGACTTGTACAAGAGCTTGGAAGATGCCTTATCCGATAACAATAATGAAAAAGTATGGTCATGGAAACAAGGTACGCATGATTCTCGTATAGAGGGTAACTGTTGTCTTATTGACATTGGTACACGCTGGTCTGCCAATGATGTACTTGGGCGTTTGGAAGAAGCAGGAAAATATAATGAAATCATCCGTATTGCAGCTCTTGATGAAAACGAACGGTCCTTCTGTGAAGATGTACACACGACCGAATATTACCTTGAATTGCGCTCGGAGACAGACGAAAGTATTTGGATGGCCGAGTATATGCAGGAGCCATTCGAAGCAAAAGGTTTACTATTTCCGAAGTCCTCCCTTATGCGCTTTAAACTCGCCGATATTGCAGGTAAAAGACCTGATGGCACTATTGGCGCTTGTGATACTGCGGATAAAGGTGATGATGATTTCTGTGCACCATTCGCAAAGGTATTCGGACCGAAATACTTTATCACAGATGTATTATTTACCAAAGACCCGGTTGAGGTTACGGAGCCACGCTTGGCACAAATGGTAATAGATACCGAATGCGACCAGTTACGTATCGAGTCAAACAATGGTGGGCGTATATTCGCTATCAATGTGCGTAAACTTGTTACCACGAAAAGAAAGTCCTGTCTTATCCAAGCGCGTCCTACTACTCAGCATAAAGAAACTCGTATTCTGATGAAAGCCGGCTGGATAAAAAAGCATTGCGCATTTCTTGATGAAACAGAATACACTAAAGGCTCTGACTACGGACGCTTTATGAAAGCTCTTACAAACTATAAGCGTGAGGGGGATAATGCTCATGATGATGCACCGGACGGATGCACCATTCTTGCAGAGTTTGCCGAGTCAATCGGACTGAATTTCAAAAAATCAACACGCAAAGTAGGACGCGGATAAAATTACTACATAAAGAATGTTGTGATTATATCCCCAATAAACCATAATAATAGATTTTCTCTACTTTGTTCTTGATATAAGAACCATTTGATTGTATTGGTTATTCTTTTAAGTCTTTTCATATTCTTCTTTTTTGAAGAATAGAGTTTTTGTATGTATGGCAGGGGATTTATAGTTGAGGTGAAATACAATAGGGGGATATATTTTAAGAGAAAAGTATATGCCAGGAATATCCGAAATATTGAGTAATGACGACTTTTCTCGAATAGTCAGTGATTTATGTGTAGATACCATAGAAGATAGAGACCCCAAAGAATATTTGGAGGAATATAACGGAGAACGCCGCCGTCGTAAAACTTCAGTAGGTTTCCGTGAACCTAAAAAAGTGGCTGTATATTCAGATACAGAGTTTGAAACAGACCCAAATACTGGCGAAGAAAAACCAAAACGTTTGGAAGATAAGACTGTGCCGGTTGCTAAGATTGTAACTAATATCCCAAAGAAGATAGTACGTACAGCAGCAGCTTTTTTGTTCGGTGGGGATATGATTGTATCGGCAGATAATATGGATGATGATAGCTTGCAAGACTTCAAGCAGGTATTTGTCCGTAAGCTTAAGATGAAATCAGTCTTTATGAGATTTGCTCGTATTGTACTATCTGAAACCAAAGGGGCGATTGTCTTTTATCCTGTAACGAAAAGCAATATTAAGGGAACGGATAAGGATGGAAATCCTATCTTAAAAAAAGAAGTCGTATTAAAAGCCAAAATATTATCAACACCAAAGGATGATAATGTAACGAATGAATTTTACCCGCATTTTGACGATGATGATGATATGGATGGCTTCATTCATAAATACACAGCTATGGTTAATGGCAGAAGTTGTGAATGCGTGAAGATTTATACCGCTAATGAGATTATAACCGGAATCAATGATGGGCAGTGGGTTATAACAAAGGATAAGAATCTATTCGGGAAAATTCCAGTTGTCTATGCAGAGGTAGACCAACCGGACTGGGAAGATGTAGCAGTTCTTATGGATGCGTATGAAATGCGCCTTTCTCGAATGTCAGATACTAATGACTATTTTGGAGACCCTATGCTAAAGACTTACGGCCAGACCAATTTACCTTCAAAGGAAACGGTGGGAAAGGAGTTGAATTTCTCCATGGAAGTGGACCCGGATACCGGAACTGCTTATCATGGCGATGCAGAATATTTATCCTGGCAGCAGTCTATTGATTCTCAGAAAGAGGAAATCGCAAACGAAAGGCATGAGATATTTTCCGGTGCTTCTTGCCCTGACCTCTCCTTTGACAACCTTATCGGTATAGGTGATTTATCCGGAGTGGCTCGTGAGTTTATGACTATTGACGCAAAGATAAAAGCTACGGAACAGATGGAAATATTCGGCCCGGTGGTACAGCGTTGTGTGGCAATCGTGCAGGCTGGTATGGCCCGTATTTCCCATATCAAAAACGCTGGCGCAATAGAGGAAAATTATTTCGAGGTGAAGTTCGGTTCAATCTTGCCCAAGAACCTTACGGAAATTTTGCAGAACTTGGCTATTGCAAACGGTAATAAGCCTATTAATTCGCAAGAGACCATTACTGCAGAATCTCCTTATACAAAGAATGCCAAACAAGAGATTACAACCATGAAGAAAGAAGAAAAAGAAATGGCACAAAACAGCAATCCTTTTGGTGCTACATTTTCTGCTAATCCAGATGAATGATGAAACGTAAAGGGCTTTCCTTTTATGATAGTCAGCATTTGCAAAAAATGTTGGTGCAGCAAAATGATATAACAGCTATCTTTAATCGTTTTATTGCTGCTATTTCCCCTTATCTTCAACAATGGGCAGATAAGGGGCAAGATAGTGTATGGGTAAGAAACCAGTCAATAGAAAAACGTATTGATAGGGAGTTGGTAAAGTTACAATCTGACCTACTTGCCAATATTACTCAATTCCAAATGGACGCATGGAAACGTTCTGAACTAAAGAATGATGATTTTATTTCAAGGTATATTGAGGGATTGGCTATCAATACAGCTATAAAAGAAGGGCTGTTTGCTCATAATGCCAAAGCTATGTTGCAGCTAAAAAAAGGTATGGATATTAGGGGAAATGCCTTATCTGACCGTGTGTGGAATATTGCGGAGCTGGCAAAAGAGCAACTGGAGTATTATCTTGCATCCGGAGTATCGGTAGGCCGTAATGCCGGGCAGATAGGCCGGGATGTGCGCCAACTTCTTAAAGAGCCGGACAAACGTTTTAGGCGTGTGCGTGATGCAAATGGGAAACTGATTTTATCTCAGCCTATGAAGAATTATCATCCGGGCCAAGGTGTGTACCGTAGTGCAAGCATGAACGCATTGCGATTATCCTCTACGACAACCAATATGGCTTATCGTGCAGCAGATTATGAACGATGGAATAGTCAGGACTTTGTTTTGGGCATAGAGATAAGACGGTCTGATAGTAATCGAGGACCGTGTGCACTTTGTGATTCGATGGTTGGCAAATATCCGAAAACATTTAAATTCACAGGGTTTCATCCATTTTGCATTTGTTATGCGACTCCAATAGTTATGGAACCGGAAGATTTGGCCGAGTATTTGGTAAATGATACGATACCAGAAGAACTTGTTGTGAAAGATATACCTCAATCGGCTAAAGCTTGGGTAAACAAGAACCTTGAAAGGGCTAAAGGATGGAGCAATGAACCCTATTTTATTCGTGATAACCGGCGGTTCTTTGGAGAGTTGAAAACCAATATTTATACATTGGAAGAAAAGAAGTTTACCCGCACAAGAAGCACATCTGTATCGATGCAGCGTGCTATTGATTTTCTTTCAAAGGAATATCCGAATATTTCTAATACAAGGTTGGCCGCTATACATCATTATACTAAAGCCGGAGGCAACTATCGACAATTAAATAAGCAGTTGTATAATGAGAACCTTAGCGAGTTTAATAAAGCTGCCGCAACATTAATTCGTGAAGGGTTGAATTTGTTGCCAACATTTAAAGGCATTACGTATCGTGGTACTATAATAAAGCGAAAGGAATACGAAGCTTTGTATAAGGATAAAAAAGAGGTTTCCCACAAGATATTTACATCATGTAGCAAATCTCCGGAAATAGCTGATATGTTTGCGAGTTATCGCCCTTTGAAAAGAAATGAAGTGAGCATAGTTTTTAGGATTCAGGGTAAAAATGGAAAGGATATATCGAAAATCTCGGAATTTAACGGTAAATTTGTAGAAAAGAATCAATATGAAATACTTTTTGCCACTGATACAAGATTTGAGATAATATCGATATCGGAGCAGGAAGATAAGATTAATATTAAATTGAAAGAGCTATGAGCAAGGAACCGAAAGTACCGGAAGTTACAGATGAGCTTCGCCAATATTGGAAAGAAAGATCAGAAAAGATTCTCAGAAATTACGAAGCAGGGAAGTATGATGAGAACGATGAAGTAATGATGGCTTCCGTTAAGTGGGCAAGGTTAAGCATGGAGGAAAAGGAAGAGGGATATAAAAAGTATTACTTTATGTTTGACCGCTGGCAGGCGGAAGCTGATGCCATGTGTGGATATGATGAAGACGATAAAGATTAGTATTTAAAGTTTATTTGAATATAGGCTATCCGGGTGCGGGTAGCCTTTTTTTATGGTAAAAATCCTGCTCCAATATATTTTAAAGCAAAAAGTATGGAAATTTTAGTTGCAATTAAAAAAGCTTTAAAGAAAGCAGGTATTCCAGAGAAATATGCTGCAAAGGTAAAAGCCTTGTTTAATGTTGAGAGCGAGGAAAATCTGGAAAACTATGTCTCTCTTTTTAAGGATAACATTCTTCCGGATTTGGAAGCAAGCGAGCAGAACAAACAGAATGTTATCAATAATGCTATTGCTGAATATGAAAAGGAGCATGGTCTGAAAGATGGCAAGCCTATAGAGGGAAAGGGCAAAAAAGGGAAGAAAAACAAAACGGTCGTTGACGACGATGACGATGATGTAGATGATGATTTGGATGATCTTCCGCCTGTTTTCAAAAAGATGCTTCAAGCCCAGCAAAAGCAAATCCAGACCTTAACGGATAATATTTCCACCTTAACAAAAACTGTTTCCGATTCCGGCAAAAACGCGTCTGCTAAGGCATTGTTTGATACGGCCAAGTTGCCGGAAAAATGGTTTAAGCGTATTGATGTAAATTCCGAAACATCTGTAGAAGACCAAATTAAGGAGCTTCAAGAAGAATATAAGGAAATTCGCCAAAGCGCAATATCCGATGAAGTGGATGCAGGCAATTATCGTCCGTATGTAGCCCAGCCAAAAGACCGGACAGAAAAGGAATGGTTGGAAATCATGAATAAAGATGAGGGTACTGGGGATTCTAACGGGGTTGCCAGTCTCGGTATTGATTAATAATTAATCCATTGTAGCTATGTTTTTTAAGAAAGAAAAAGAATTTCAGTACCATCCTGCGGTCATAAAAATGCTCGAGGATGTTGTCGGTGGCGGTACCATTGTTCGCGCTGATTTAAGAACTGCGATTTTTGACGGTATGCCATTGGACGAATTGCCGCCATATTGTGTTGTCGGCAAAGATGAAAATGGAGGGTATCGTGTAATCAAGACTGCTTTGGTTACAGAAGCCTTGGAAGCAGAGGGAACGACTGTAAAAGTCAATAAAAGCCATCTGTTTGCTGTTGGGGATTTTGTTACCGTTGGAGGGGGCTTAAAAGGTGCATCCGATAAGATTACAGCCATAGACAAGAGTAATGCCGGATATGATGTTATTACTCTTGAAGCCACGATTGGCGCAGCAAAGGTAGGTCAAATATTAGTCGGGGTAAAAGAGAAGACTACGGCAGGAAAGGCAACCCTTGTTACAAGTTCATCTGAGTTGGTGATAACCTTGTCAAAAGTAGATTTGACTGTTGCTAACCAATCATGCGGCTTAATGGTGCGTGGAACCATTAGTGAAGGTAATATGCCCTTCCCTATCGATGCAGGCTTGAAGGCTTTGATGCCGTTAATCAGATTCGTAAACAAGAAATCATAATTGATTTATGGAAAGAAGTTTAATTAGACAAGTAAACAAGAAAAACATGAGCGCCCGTTTAAACTCGCGCCATGTAAAACCAATGTATTACCCTAATTTCTTTACTCCCAAAAGAGTTACAAGCTTGAAATGGGAAACATTGGTTGGAGAGAAAGGTGCTCCGGTAATTGCCGATGTCGTTTCTTTTGATTCTTCCGCTCCGGAGAAGACGCGGGAAGTAATCAGCAAAATGTCCGGTGATATTCCAAAAACAGCCGTAAAGCGTGGCATGAACGAAAGCGACTATCAGGAATATAAGAATCTGGAACGTGATGCGCAAGGAGATGCAGAGCAAATGGAGTTGCTGAATCTTGCTTTTAAAGACCAGGATTTTGTGTATAATGCAGTGCGTGGTCGTATGGAATGGTGGGCTATGCAGTATATGAGCCGTGCAGGTTTCAACTTGTCAGCAAAGAATAATAATGGCATTGTAACCACTGAATTTGTAGGTTGTGGTATGCCGGCAGATAACAGAAAGAAATCTTCTGCAGACTGGGCTGATGCTGCAAAAGCTGACGGTTTGCAAGATATTGAAGATGTACTTTCTGCAGCAAGTGCCAAGGGGGTAAGTCTGCGATACATCATTATGCTGACATCTGATTTCACTTTATTGAAGAAGCAGAAATCAACTTTGGATAAGATTAAGGGCTGGATTAACCAGACATCGAAACTCGTTATCACCAAGAAGGTTATTAACGAGTATTTGGCTGAACAAGAATATCCGGCACAGATTATCACTATCAATCCGGCTGTGCGTATTGAAGATGCAAACCACAAACGTACTACTGTTTGCCCATGGAAGAAGCATCGTATTTGCTTCCTTGAGGATTTGAATGTTGGTAATATCCAGCACGGTCCTATTATGGCTGAAAATTCGGAGTCTTTGAAGAAGAAAGCAATCATGGTAAAGAAAGACTTTATCTTGGTTACAAAATTCTCTACTGAAGAGCCGTTCAAGGAGTGGACCAAGGCTGAAGCTAATGCAATTCCTGTAGTCAATGACCCGGAAGCTATGTATATCTTGCAGGCTGATGGTAAGGAATGGCCTTCTGACGAAGCAACAGAAGGTACGGATAATATTCCTGCTAAGTTCTTGGGTCAGGAAGTGGATGATGAAAACTTAGAACCGGGTGACGAAGAATAATACAGTTATGGCAACAATCAGAGAAACGATACTGGAATATCCCTCTATTGGAGATATGGAAGGCTTCTTGGAAAAGGTAGTATTTGTAAAGCGTGGTATTAATCCCGAAGAACAATGTACTACTGATAATATAAAGCAAGTTGGTCTATGTGTCGCTGATACGTATGCCATGCTGATAAATTCTCCGGATTTCACGGAAAACAAGTTATCTGTCTCTCATCCCCGCTCTTACTATATACAGACTGCAAAGCAGTTATATATTGAGAACGGGGAGCCTGAAAAGGCTGCCAAATTAGGAAAGAAAATCATTATTAGGGGAAGGGCAAGGAACGCATGGTAACCAGATATCCTCATACTGCCTTGATAACTTATGAAATTGGCGGAAAATTAGTCAATGGTGAGTGGGCTGATGGAGAAACAAAAACTCTGTCAGTAAAGGGAAGATATGATTCCGTTAGTGATGGGCGTATAGTTATGAAGAAAAACAGCCTTGGCGACGAAAAGCAAGTACATGGCTATTTCTATACTAAAGTCCGTCCTGATATTGATGTTAAATATTTGCGTTTACAAGTTCCTTCTCTTAATGTTGATGTGGATATAATTTGCTGGGAACCGTATCAATCCCATTCAATTATAAATGTATGAAATCAGGACTGACGCCTTTGTTTTCGGATGCGGATATAGACCGCTGGTTTGACAAATTCCAAGAACGAGCAGAAGAAAGGATTTTTAAATTACTTTCTGCTGCCGGAGAAAAATTTGTAGAAGTGGCCCGTAAATCGGGTAACTATACAGACCGCACAGGCAATCTTCGTTCTTCTGTAGGTTATATAATAGCTATGGATGGAGAAACCGTTTCTGAAAACTTTGAGAAAAGCGGTAAAGGGAATGACGGTGATACTGGTATTTCCAAAGCCAGACAGTTGGCCGAAGATATTTCTTTGGCTTATCAAGGCAGTTACGTACTGATTGGTGTTGCCGGTATGGAATATGCGGTTCATGTTGAAGCCAAAGGAAAAGATGTGGCTACTACGGGATATATCCAATGTCAGGAGTATTTGCGTAAGGCATTGATTAGGGTATTTGAAAAAATCTAGTTTATGGATGAATTTGATGTAATAGATTTCGTATATGAAGCGATAGAAGCTGCCGGTACTGGAATTGCCATATATAAAGACAAATCTGAGGCCGGTGTTAAGGACGAACATATCGTAATTAATCATCTATCATTAACGGAGTTGGATTTCATTAATAAAATCCCTGTAAATGTGAATGTGTTTGTTCCTTTGAAGCATAATGGAATGTATCAGCGTCAACGTATGAAAGAGTTAAAACGTATGGTGCGTAAGGCTCTTGCTTCGATAAATAGCGATGATGGCAATTGTAGAGAAATAGAGGATTTCCTAAGTATTCCGATACCGGATTTAAAAGAGGGATTTATGTGTACTAATATTCGATTTAATGTAAAAGTGGATAATTGATTATGGCAGAAACAAAAACGGTAAGGCCTATTGCTATGGGCGTAGGCGCGATTAGAATTGCAGATGTTGGTGATGGAGTGCCGGGAACGGATTTTACCACACTTCCCTTACCCACCAAAAGTAGTGTTGCTTTCAACTTTGCAGACCCTAAGGAAGTGAAGATAGACATTGAAGGCAGTACCGAACCATTATATGTGGAATTTGTAAAAGATACCACTGATTATATTGAGTTCTCTATTCCTACTCCAAGTAATGATACAATAGCATTGCTTGCCGGTGGAACCGTTGACAAAGGGGAAGAATTATCTCCAAAGGATGTTTGGAATAAGCCTACGGATATTCCGTCAATCAATAAGACATTCCAATGCGAAACATTGCCCAAAAAAGGAAAGAAAGTAGTCTATACTGTTGTCAATGGTAAGATAGCTGCTAAGATTTCACAGGCTCCGGGCGCAGAACAGGCAGAGTTGTTATTGGTTCGTGTGTACGTACAGGCAGCTATTACAGAAAAAGGGGAAACCAAAACTGCCTTTATGCGTGAAGTTACTGATGCGGCGCCTAAAGCTAAGGCGGCCAAAACCGCATCCAAGTAATAACTATGGTTCTATATAGCTCAGTCGGCAGAGCGCATTGTATAATGAGGTCGGCGGTTCGAGTCCGCCTATAGAAACAAACTTTTGATGGATAGGGGCGAAACAATTCTATAATAGTCGCGAATATTATGGAGTTTTCCCGGAAGTACAACGGGATAGCCCCTTTGGATAAATTTATGAGCATAAAGAATTTGTTTAAATTGGAGTCGGCTTCCATAACGGAGCAACCAGTCAAGATACCATTTGATTTTAGCGAGAGAAAATCTATTCCGGCAGGAAAGGAAGTCGGGGATAGTATAGTCATACGTCCGATAACGGTTAGGACATGGTTTAAGTTGCGACCTCTTTTGCTTGAAATAGATCCGGCAGACCTTGATAAGATGATTGTCAAGTCTGATGAGCCGACTAGTGATTTTCCGGTTATGATGGATAAGTATGGAGAGTTGCTTCTTGATATTGTATGTTTGGGCATTCATAATAAGCCGTCGGAGCCACCGGCATGGTTTCGCAATGTTCTTATAGATAATTCCACATGGGAAGATATACGAATACTTCTCAATGCCATATTCTTTAGAATAGGTTACTTCCCTTTTTGCGACTCTATCACGATGCTTCAGAACGTGAGCCCATTGGGAGAGACGGAGATAATAGCCGCTCAGAAGAATCTGCAAAGTTGGCAGGATACAGTCAAGCAAGATTCTTAGTTATAGTGCATGATTCGTTAGGATTGACTTATATGGAAACAATGGAAAGCAGTTATTCCTTGATTGAAATAATGATGCAGGAATATGCTTCTGTGATGAAAGAAAGAAACCGGACAGTTGATGAAGATGGAGAAACCGAAGGCGTGGATTATGAATGGGTTGAGTTACCAAGTTTTGATGATCCGACAAAAACAATTCGGATGAAGAGGTACTATGATATTGAAGGCGCAAAAGCGAAATAATGCCTGTTTTTATATATTACAATGTTGAAACATTGTTTCATGTCTTGTTTTTAGAGGTTGATGCCCCGTGTCTGTGAAGATATGGGGCTTTCTTATATTTTAAAAATAAATGAATTATGGGTATTCAGAATAAAGATGGTGCATTATATTTTGCTACAGGCATAGATAATACCGGACTTTATAAAAGTCGTCGGGAAGCTATTGGTATAATAAAGGCGATGGCTGATGAAATTACATCGTTTGATGTGTTCGGAGGTATCGGTATCAGTGCAGGGATAGCCTTTGCTCGTGCGGCCAAAGAATCATACGATTTTGAAAAACGTTTTCAGAAAGCCATGCTTGAAGTTGCTACTCTTTCTAAAGAGGTAGACGGTAGTTTGACAGAATACATGAATCGTGTTATGGATATGATTCGTGATATTCCTATTGCCGGTGATGAAGCGGCTAAAGCATTGTATCAAATTGTGTCTGCCGGTCATGATGGAGCAAATGGCATGAAAATTTTAGAGGTATCCGCTAAGGCGGCTACCGGCGGTCTGACTGAAACGGCAACGGCTGCTGATGCCATTACTACTATTTTGAATGCTTATGGTATGCAGGCAGATAAAGCAAAATCCGTGTCCGATAAGCTATTTACTACGGTCCGTTTAGGTAAGACCACGTTTGGGGAACTTGGCACAAGTATTGCCCAAGCTGCACCGATTGCTGCTTCATTTGGCATAAGCCTTGATGATGTACTGGCTGCTGTGGCTACTATAACTAAGCAAGGTGTACCGACATCGGAAGCCATGACAAAGATACGTGCTGCTATACTTGGTACAGCTAACCAGCTCGGAGATGCAGCTTTCCAAGGCCGTACATTCCAAGAAGCATTACAGTTGATTTATGATAAAGCTGATGGTTCTGCAACCAAGATGAAAGAGTTGCTTGGTACTGATGAAGCATTGCAAGCTGCATTGGCTCTTACCGGAAAGAATGCCAAGGGAGCTTCTAAGGATTTGGCGGAGTTGGGAAATTCCGCTGGAGCTGCGGAAACTGCTTTTAAAAAGATGAATGATAGTACTGAAAATCAGTTGGTACTTCTTCGTAATAATATAACTGCGGCACTCCGGCCGATGGGCGAGGAAATAATGAAGCAAGTTGCCGATATTGCTGAAAGTTTCAATAATGCGTTTTCTAATGGGGATTTGGTAAACACATTATCTACCTTGCAAGATTTGTTGGTAGTAGGTGCTACGGCGTGGGGAAGCTATCGTGTTGCGGTATTGCTCGCTGCGCAAGCAGAGTTGTATCAACAAGGATTGGCTAAAGGGTGGACCCTATCGATGCAGCTTCAAGCAAACTGGCTTAATATAGTCAGCAAGGCAAAGGAAATACTTGCCATGAAAACAAAAGCATTGAATGCTATAATGGCTAAAAGTCCTTATGTGCTTATTGCAACAGCCATAACAGCTTTAGGATATGCTATATATAAGCATATAACATACGTTAGTGAAGCAGAGAAGGCAAATAGGAAATTAAATGAGTCTTATAACGAGTGCATAGCATTACAGTTGAAAGAGAAAAGAGAACTGGATGATGTATTTTCGGCATTGGCTCGCGCTAAGGAAGGGACAGAAGAAAGAAGGAAAGTGATAAACCTGATAAACGGACAGTATGGAAGTTATCTTAGTAATATGCTTACTGAAAAATCTTCTGCAGAAGAAATTAAGAGTGCTTATGACCGTATAAATGCTTCATTGAAAGAAAAGATTGCCTTACAGATACAAAACCAAGCTACCGATGAAATCGCTACATCTGGAGTAAAGAAGCAGGCTGATGAGTTGGAGAATTTACGTAAGGGGCTTTCACAATATTCAAACAACGATGGATTAGTAGAATTGACAGTTCAGAATATTGTAGATAAGGTGACAGAAGCTCAACGAGCCGGAACGGGAAACATGAAAGTTTTGTATGATACACAAAGAGAGCTGTTGAAAGGCATTGCTAGTGGCAATAGGCAGTTAAGTGATGAGGTTGTGGATGCTTTGGATGAATATATCAGAAGCGTTTATTCGACCGAATATAATATCTATCAAGTAAAAAAGAGATTTGCTCCGTTTATCAAAGGTCTGACTTCTGTCAATACTGGTACGACCACTACGACTACTACGACAACCGGCACAACTGTGGTTAATACAGAACCGGATAAAAAAGATTATAAAGGCGATATTGAGAATGCAAAAAAAGAACAGGGAAAACTGTTTGAACAATTTTCAATGGATTTGCAACAGATGAGAATTGATGCAATGGAAGAAGGAGAAGAAAAGTATCAAGCTCAGCGCCGTTTGGATTTTCAGAAAGAGTTGTTTTCGATACAAGAATATGGAGAAGCTTTGATAAAGGCTCAACAAGAAATCGAAAAAAAACAATGGGAGGAAAGGAATAAAGGTAAGAAGAATAATGAAAAGGGAGTTTTCAAGCCTACAACTACATCCATAGAGCAGTTACCACAAGAGCAGAAAGACTTATTGAGTAATATGTATTCTGAAGCTCAAGTTAAGAATCTGATGAATGAAGAAAAAATACTCAAGGAAAAATACGATGCCCTTATTGCCCAACTTGATGATTATAAGAGCCGCGAATACACTATAACCAAAGAATGGGATGAAAAGATTGCTCAAGCAGCAGGAAATGAGGAATTGGTAGATAAACTAACCAAAGGCAAAGAAAAAGCTTTGAATGAGTTAAATGCACAGATGTTGATGCAGTCGGATGAATGGGTAAAATTGTTCGGTGATTTGGATAACCTTACCATTTCCGAAATAGAAAATCTTATTCAGATAATCAAGTCGAAAGCTAAAGATTTGAAGCTGGACCCTATTAACCTGGATAAGGTCTTGGAGAAACTGAAAGATGCGGAGAATGAAATCAAATCCCGTAACCCGTTCCGCAGCTTGGTTAGTCATATAAAAGAATATCAGCAAGAGGCTGATAAGACTAAAAAGAAAGCGTCCTTAAAAGAAATATTTGGTGATACTTCCGAAGTGCTTGGAATGGTGAACGAATGTTTTGATTCGGTCATAGGTGGTTTAAAGAATATGGGGTTAGCAGGGGATGAAGAAACCCAAAAGTTACTTGGAAGTATATCCAATATGGTTGGGTCGGCAGGTAAATTGGCCGATGGTATCGCTTCCATGAATCCGGCTACTATGATTTCAGGTGCCGTTGGGCTTATATCTTCTGCATTTGATGTCTTTGACCGAAGAAGTCGTAAGGCTAATCGGGCAATTAAACAACATCAAGAGAATGTGAAAAACTTGGAAAAGCAATATCGGCAGTTGGAACGTGAAACAGCCAAAGCTATCGGCAGTGAGAAATATAGCAAGCAGATAGAGCAGGTAAATAACTTGTATCAAAAGATAGCGGAAACTGAGGGTATGATAGCTGCAGAGCAAAGCAAAAGGTCTAAAAAACGTGACGACGGAAAGATTGCTGATTGGGAAAGCCAAATAGAGGATTATAGGGATAAGATAGAAGAACTCAGGCAGGGAATTATAGATGAATTATCAACGACTGATTTGTATTCATTTTCCAATGATATGGCTTCGAGTATTGTCGACGGATTATGTAATGGTCTTGATAACGGCAAAGAAGCTATACAAGAAAAGATAAATGACTTAATGAAGAGTATCATATCTAAGCAACTGGACGTTTTTGTAATCCAAAAATCGATGTCCGATATGTTTCAAAAAATGGCAGATGCTTTTAATGAAAACAGTGCCGGCGGTTTTGAACTTACCAATTGGGAAATAGACCAAATTGTTTCAGCAGGTCAGCAGGGAAAAGAACAGATATTGGGACAGTTGGGGCGTTATCAGGAGTTGTTGAAGAAGTTGGGACTTGTAAATAGCGAAGTTGAAGATGAAATAGAGAATGGCGTTACTGGTGAACTGCAGGCTGCGGTAACTGAGGGGACTGCTTCCCAGCTTGTAGGTCTATGGAATATGTCTGCTTTAGATATACGTTCTTTGCTTAATTTGAGCCATGAGCATTTTATAGAATGCCGGAAGCAGCTTGCCAATATAGCTAATATTTATGTGCAGATTGTTGAAATAAACAATAATACAAAAGCAACGGCAGATAATACCGAAACTCTTGTTGAAGAACTGAAAACGGGTATTAAATCATTAGAAACAAAGCTTGATGAAATAAGAAAAAACACTAAAAACTATAATGGTAGAGGATAGTATGGAACTGAAAGAACGAATTGCATTATTAGCGGGTGCTGCTGGAGCCTGCAGTGAAGGGTTACAAGAATTAGCAGCTACAAAGTCTAGGGTTGATATGCTCAGATGCTTTTTTGATAATATTAAGTTTTGCCTTTCAAGACACACTCCGTCAAGTGTATTTCTTCGCTCTAATTTTGGAGATATGATGCACGGACAAGGATTGTATGCCGATGAAACAGTAAATGTGAAAAACCAAAAGGAAATAGCCTTTGTAGGGAAGTGTTATGCCGTAGTGGAAATAACAGAACGAATGATGTGCCGAATATGGGCTGCTGATAGCACAAAGCTGAATATTCGGGCTTCCAATGGGGCACGCTTGATTATAGATGCTTTGGATACTGCAGATATAATCGTAGATGAATGCAGCGGTGCTCATATTACGGTTTATTTATATGGTAATGCAACTTGTACGGGAGCTGATTTAATAGTTCGGAAAGGAAATACTTATGAGTTATAAACTTGACGATATAGATATATCTTCTTACGATGCTTTCCCCTATGTAGGTCAGACAAAAGATTCAAAAGATTGTATTGCCATATCAGGAGTATTTGACCTTCCTAAGCGTAAAGGAACAACGGAATATAATTGGGGAACCAGTATTGAACCGTTTGTTGATGCAGAAGATATTGAACTGGATGGTCGGACTTTAGTTCTATCTTTGGTGGTTCGCTCTGAAAATGTAAAATCCCAATTAGATAAGCTAAAGAAGGCTTGTATTTCATGCAGGCGCTTATCGACCGGATTTGGTAGCTTCAATGTTATCTGTAAGGATGAGATTTCTGTAGAAGAATACGTTTCTTTAAATATGGCTATTGTGCAAGTGAAATTTTGGCAACAAAGCTATATTCCGGCAGAAATAGGAATTAATCCGTCAGGTGGGAATAATTACGTAATGGATGGTTATTCTTTAAATGCAGATTTTGGGATTTATGTATCTTCTCGTTCTGGTGTTGAGACTGTTGGAAAGCGGATAGAGATAGGTACAACTTTGCCATATATGCAAAATGAATACCGTGAGCCTACCACATTGACATTAAAATGTACTATGTTGGGAAATAGCCTGGAATGGTTGTATTCGAGCATGAGTCAGTTTTCGGCATTATGTATTAGTCCAGGACTCAGAAATTTGATTTTGAAAGGTAATGAACGTCTGGAGATATATTTTAAAGATGGAATAACCGTTACAGTGCGGACTAAGCATGTATTGGAATTCGATTTAAAATGTAGGGTAATGCAACAATGATTGACATCTTAGAGGTATATCGTGTAGTTTCTGGAATTGATACCAAGGTAGCCAGTATTGCATCTGATGATGCTATATTGGCTAATGGCATAATGAATAAGAATGAAGTATCGGTAACTGTGGTTACTGATACCATTCCTGATATTCAAGAGGGGGATTTTATAAGGGTTGGCGGAATAAAATATAAAATTAATCGTGCATCTGAATTTGCCGATAAAAGTTCTGTGAATCATACTACAACATACCTATTTGAAGCACCGGAATATACTTTAATAGATAAGATTCTAACCAATAAGATAACCCAAAGCACTCGCGTTACTCTTACGGGAAAATTGAGGGATTGGTTGGAATTGTTGATATGGAATGTCAATAAGACAGATGATAATCCTTTAGGGGTAGATACGGGATGGCAGCTTGGCAATATTCCTGATACGGAATATATGACATTATCATTTGACGGGATAGATTGCCGTAGTTTATTATCAGAGCTGGCTTCGGCGTATGGCTATGAGTATTATGTACATGACCATACGATAAATTATGTATCACGCATTGAAAATGAAAGAAATCTGACATTTACACAAGGGCAAGGTGGCGGATTGTATGAGGTAGAGCAAAGCAACGTTGATAGTGGTGATGTTACTACCCGTGTATATCCAGTTGGTGGAACAAAGAATATGGCTTCAGGGGAAGGCGATGAAGAAGGACGTTTGATGTTGCCCGAAAAGTATTTGGAAAACTTTTCAGAAACCAATCGGGCAGTTGAGAAAAAGATTGTCTTTGATGATATTCATCCCTCTTTTACTGGTTTTGTTGAGAATCCTACGGGGGAGAATTATCGTGAGTTTATATGCCGTGATATTGATTTTAATATCGACGAATTGGCTATTGGCGATGATGCGCGTATTAATTTTCTCACAGGAGATTTAATGGGAAAATCCTTTGAATTTAAGTGGGATAATTCTAATAAGAAAATAACCCTAATCTACCAAGAAGATGAATTGGCTCCCATTGACCCGGAAACCCAAAGCAGACCTCTTATCCCATCAGCGGCCAAACATTTGAGAGGTGGTGAGGAGTTTAATTTTACCGGTATTCGTCTCGGAGAGTCATACAAGCAAGCTGCAATATCAAAGTTACGTGAGAAAGCTACGGATTGGCTTGCTTTTAATTCGCAAAAAAGGGTAAAGTTTACTCTTGATGTGGATTATCGTTATATGAGGAAAAAGGGTGGCTTAGAGTGTGGGGATTTGATAACTGTAAGCATACCGTCGCGTAATATCAGTAGAATTATTCGTATTGTTTCTACAGAAAAGAATCTGAAGACCGGAAAACTTTCGTGTGTCGTATCAAACTATCTGACTGAAAAATGGGAAGATAAGATTGAGGGGCAGATCAGTTCTATGCAGGCTACTATAAATGGAGGTGGTGCTGGCAGTGTTACTGTTCTAGAAAAATATGATGAACGGCCCCTAACAGATAAGAACGTATTATCCTCTTTACGTACTTTATTGGAGATTGCGAAAAGAGCCTTAAGTAAAGAACACTCGGACTCTACAGATTATTTGCTTAAACTCCTCGCAGGCGGCGAGTTCGGCGAGTTCGTAGACAGTATGATTGCCGGCAAGGGTGCAGGGATATTCCCTGATGGCCGGGCACAGGTAGAACGGTTGGAAGTCCGCGGTTCACTGTCAGTGCTTGACCTTATTATCAATCAGATTCAAGGAATGGAATCTGATTACTCCTTTACTGAGATTGGTAAGATAAAATCCGTGGAGGATTTGGGCGAGAGCACCTATCGTTTGAAAATAGAGAAACGCACAGACTTCGACTTCATGAAGTTCCAGGACAACGATGTCTGCTTCTCCATCATTAACACACTGCTTACGGGTGGTTCCGAGTATTATACAAGCTGGATGCGTATTCTTACCACCAATGCGCAGGAGAATAGCATAACGGTCGTGCTCTACCCGGACAGCGAAGTACCGGGCGGCACGAACTATCCGCCATTGGCTGGTTACAACGTAACCCGTAGGGGTAACAGTACGCTTCCTGAAGAGGGCGGCTTCAACGGTCGGGCGCAGTCGTGGATGATTTCTTCGCGTGAGGGGCGCATCATGTTTTTGTCCAACGTGTATAAGCCAATACTGGAGGACTACAACTACTCAATCAGTATCGGCAGATTTCCCCGTACCAAGGCACTTGAAAAGCTGCCGATTTCCGAGAATGAGACAGGCGTCATGGCACAGACAGTCATTGCCGAGAAATTCTACCAGCTCGACCACAACGGCGATGTCATTCCCAGCAAGGTAGACCGGGGTATCTGGTCTCTGGAAACGGCCCAGAGTGGCGCTCCTTATCGCTTTGTACAGCATGAACTGTCGAAACCTTCCGGCAGCGAATATACCCTGCTGGAACAGCATACGGTCTACCACCTTGGCTGCAAGTGGGGCTGTCTGTCAGATAGGACAACGGATGAACCGAAATGGAATTCCCCGTCATGGGGACTCCTTGAGGGCGACAGCAGGTATTCGCTCCAGCTCTCACTATCAGGCGGGGAGGCATTCGTCATAGGCGGTGTGGATGAGGTAATTTCCGGACGCGTTTTCTATGGTACAATTGACATAACGGATGATGTGATGGCGGACGATGCTACCGAAGTGGAGTGGTTCCGCAACAGTGGCAATGTTCCGGCGGACAACCTCTGGACGCCTGAGTACGTGGATGGCAACAGGCTTGCCATCCATATCGACAACGGGAACCAGCACGGGGTCGGTTCGGATTTCGGTTTTGTCAGCAAGTCCGTGATATTCACCTGCCGGGTGTTCTTTCCGGTAAACGGCAGGTTGGAGGAAGTGGATAAGAATTTAGGATTTGACATCGTATAAGAATTTATAGGTATATGGGATTAAAGAGTAACAAGCAGTGGGGCCGTATTTACGTTGCCCCCCTTTCCCTTCAGGGAGAGATAATAGTATTGTCGGGCAGTCCCGTGCAGACGTATGACAAGGAACTGCGGGAATACAGCCCCGACCGGACCCTGACACCGCTGGTCATCGTACCGAAGGTATCGGCGTTCGATGAGAAGACGGTATTCGGTGAAATGGAACTCACGGGGGTGGAGTGGTTCGAGGGCGCGCCCCGTGACAAGTCGGCCAACCGCATCGTCGAGGGTGAGTATTACAGCATTTCAGACGGCAGCGGTGGTGTGCCCAAATACGCGCTTACCATCCGGAAGAACACGCCGCCGGAGAAGCCGGTGGAGTATTTCGGCATCGCGATATTCACGGACCCTCGTACGAACCGCGAGGTCCGCTGTGAACGGAGCGTGAAGTCCTATGCGCACCTTTATGACAACAAGGCGTATTCGTTGCGCCTGAAGGGTGATTCCGTGATGGTGACCGACCCTCTGCGCCTGGCCGACCGTTCCGGTTATTGGGACAGGGAGATAGAACCGCAGCTCTATACAGGCACTGAACCCGTGGATGATGAACATGCCGCATACTTCTGGGACATACTTGAAAACGGAGCATACCGCCCGGTTACGCCGGACGACCCCGGTATTGTCTGCCATGACGGGAACGGAGTGTACACCCGCAAGCTGATGTATCAGGCGAAGTATGTCACCGGTGCAAGTTTCCGTTGCCGCGCCTGTGAATATGCGGGCAACAGACCGCAGGCCCCTACGGACGGGCGGCTGGAAGTGGTAATTGAGGTAAAGACGGAGATGGCAGCTTCCCTCAATTGCGAAATTATCCAGACAAAAGGCTTCACCCTGTCGGAGGACATGAAGCAGCCGAGCGCCTATGAAATACGCATTTTCGACAACCGCCGCGAGTACGGTACAGAGTACGATGACCTTTTCCGCATCACATGGAAAGGCCAGAGTGCCAAGCCGGGCGAGCCGGAAAAGGTGCTGGCAACCGGTGGGCGGACGTTGGAGTTCATTCCGGCGGACAAGGGTTTCCCGGCAGGACATATCTTCCATGTGCGGGCGGAAGTGGGGCTTCTCATCGGTGAGTCCCTGATGGGCGATGAGGAAGGCGCCGTTATCTCCTCACAGATTGACGGACAGACGGTATTCATTGCCACGGGTCCGGTATATGAATAGTAATAACTTTAAACTTTAATCAATATGTACGTAATTGTAGAAAAGGCAAAGCTCGAAGGCAAATTCTTTGGAATAATGAATACCCTTCCGGACGGCAGGGTGTACATTCCTATCAGTGAGATGCGGAATGTGGGTACTCTTCTTGACATCGACATCATCGGTTCTGCACGTGAGTTGAAGGAACTGATAGAGAAACAGCAGGAAGCGATGCAGGGTACGGAGGACATCGACCCCGGTTTCAGTGTGACACCCGGAGAGGAAGAGGAAATAGACCCCGGTTTCAGCCAGGAGCAGAATTCGGACAGCGGGGCGTCGGAAGAGGGTGAAGGCAGCGTGACCGGTCCGGAACAGCCGGCCGGGGTAAAGACTGACGGAAAAAGGAAAGGAGGCGGACGATGAACCAGAATCAAGTGACCGCTTCACTGGCTATCGTGGCGGTGAGCAACGGAACAACCGTCAACGGGTATGTGCGCGTAGACAATGGTCCGCTTATCCAGGCATGGACAAAGGGAAGTGACAAGTATACGCCGGACTTTGAAGCGTTGGCGGAGGACAAACGCCCTATTGTCATTGTCGTGTTACGTGACGTGAGCAGCGGGCGCATCCTCATCCCTTCCAGGCTTGTTTTCAAGTACAACGGAACCGAACTTGCATTCGGGGAGGATGGGCTGTGCAATACGGAACAGTTTGTCGGCATGTTCAAGCGCGTAACCGGATACAATGTAAGTGTGGACTCGCAGTCCTATCCCATGACGGGACTTCGGGTGATGAAGAACCTCGTACCTATTTCCGGATATGACAATGACCGCATAACCGTTTCCGGTGAGGTTGAAATCGGCGGGCATACGGTCGCATTCAACGAGCTTGCGACGGATGTTGTCATCCAGGAATCATCCGGTAAACAGTATGAGTTATTCATCACTTCAGACAAGGGTACGCAGATAATCAATCCGTCCGAAGTGCTGACTTTGAAGGCATCGCTGTACAGTGGCGGAGACCTTATCAACGATTTGGGCAATATCACGCTCCAATGGAAGAAGCAACTGCCTTCCGGGGAAGAGAATCTCGGAACTCAGGGAACCCAGAACATTGCCGCGAATGATATTGACGGTTCGCTGGTGGTAAGTTGTGAGGCTGTGCAGAATGCGAAAGTTATTGCAAAGGGCTTCATTACCGTGTTCGACCTTAGCGACCCTATACTGGCGGCATTCAAGGTTAAGGGGCTTGCTTCTGACGGGCAGATATATCCGGGAGAAACGGGAACGCTGACGCCGTATGCCTATAAACGCCAGTCCGGAGAGGAAGTGGCGGTGGCAAGCTGGGACTTCGCCACGTTTGATGGCGAGAACAATCCGTTCACACTGTCGGGAAAGGATAGCAACAAGTTCCAGGGCAAGGACATCGCACTGACCTATACGGATGCAGCACGCGCCAAGACATTCAGAGTAATTGCAACGAACACTAATCCTATTGAACTATGATGGTGACAGCGTTTTTGAGTGTCGTGGCGGTACGTGAGCCTGACCCGGTGGAATACGTTGACATCGAGTGCCAGCCGGCTGCCATCTCTGTGGACTGTAACAATGTGCAGATGGTGCCGCTGAAGCTGAAAGCCCTGCACCGCAGCGGGGCTGATGCGGCCCTGCTGGATGTATTCTGGCGGCTGCATGTCCAGTCGGCCGGCAAGGACCTCGGTACGGCGGATTCCCCCGGTGCATTGTCCGAATGGGAATACTACCTTCCGTCTGACAAGTGGGGCAATGCGGATTCTATTATCGTGGAAGCGTACCGTGATAGTGCCCGCGAGACCCTTCTTGCTCAGAAGAGGGCCAGCATTGTGCGGCAGAACCCGTCCCCCTTCCCGGTCGATGGTGACTGGAAACCGCTGCCATTCAAGTATAAGAATGGGGAATATTTCCTGGATAAGGAGAAGGGGTTTGTATTCATGTGGATGAATCCGGTGGCAGGAAACAGCGAGATGCACCCGTTCGACGACGTGGCCCAGAACCCGGACACTACTTCCTGGAAATCCATCCAGGAATACCCGCTACTGGGTACGCAGCTTTTGCTTGCCAGGAAGATAGACGCAGACCTTATCGACGTGGATAATCTGCGGGTGAAGCACCTGGATGGCGCAGACGGGACTTTTACAGGTGATTTAAAAAGTGGTAGTGTCAATATTGCCGGCGGGAAAACCCTTCTGAATAAGGATGGAAGCGGGAAATTAGCCAATGGAGCGGTAAGCTGGACAAAGGAAGGTGATGTGGACTTTTCGGGAAAGGTGCATTTGAATAAGGTCACTATAGAGAGGGGTGTTACCCCTGATATTGTCGGAAACGGGCAGATGTGGAAACTTCCTGATACGGCAGAGACCTTTATGGACCACATGGTACTGACCGGTGGCTTGCCCCAGGTGGCTTTGTCCCCTAATTACGATTTTTGGGGCGGGCGTTCACTCACCATTTTTAATGTCAGTGATACGAAAGTAAAGATATGGGGTAGTGGCGACCCCGGTGTATATATTCCTGCATACGGCTGTGCTCATTTGGAATGTATTGCATCGATAGGTGGTTCATTGGCACAGTGGAATGTATTGGGGGTTTCAGATACGGGTATTATAGCATACCCGATTGCGTAATTAAAAAAGTATTGTATGGATATGCTTTTAAGAATTAACGACAAGCTGCTGCATTTTCTTGCATGCCTTGCCATCACGCTGACAGCGGGTGAACTCTGTGCCGTTACGGCAGGCGTGACGAAAGAAGCCGCTGACTGGATGTATAAGAAGAACTGCAAGGTCGGTTCGGGATGGGACTGGCTGGACGTACTTGCGGATGCTGTCGGCATAGCGGTCGGCAGCGTATTAAGGAGATTGGTATTCGATTATTAATATTAATAAAAAGGATTATGTTAGACACATTATTGGTTGCGTTGATTATCTCGGTAGATACCGCGCAGGTAAAGGAATTTCCGCAGAAGGCGGAAGTCGAGTTCAAGAAAAACGATTTAAAAGAGAATATCATTAAGTCAGCCCTGAATTTCCATAACAGCGGAAAGAAGGACGATAAGACCTGGAACTGGAAGATTCAGGATGTGGTGTTCAAAAAGGATTAAAACAATGTTCAATTTAAATTCAAATAATTATGGGAGCTATAAAAACGATGAAGGAAGTCGAAAGCGCACTTCCCCAGAAAAAAGAGATAAATTATGTACGTGCTTTGGACAAAGAAGGTAATCCGATTTTAATCAATAAAGAGGACCTGGCGCAAGTTGTGGGAGAACTGTTATGGAAAAAATTACGTGTCACAAACTCTTTTGCAATCCATTATACCCATCAAATCCAATGGAACGGAGTAAGTCTCAATATCATTGGAAGCCATAATTTCTACAACGTAGGGGTTCGATTGGCAACCTACGCAAACAAAGTACCTTCCGATGGAATAGTCGGAGAGTTTTATTCCATACCATCCGGGTTTACCGATATAAAAGTGGTTTATAAGAATTGGGATGTTTACGTAGTATTCACTGTAGTACAAGGGCAATCTGTTTATTTTAAATACGATTGTAGCACCCCATGCGATATAATTAAAGATATTAGTTTCATTGACGAATCATACAAGGAGATAAAACCTATTGCACAATAGTGCAATCTGCCAGTCCGGTAATTTCATCATCTTGTGTAGCCATATCATACATTGAATCTCTAACTATCAGTTCTCTGACAATAGTTCTATCACCTAATGAATTATCCGAAGTCAAGTATATGGATATTCTATGGTCAGTTTCGTATTTCATTTTTAGATATGTATCGCTATTGGGTTGTCCATACAGGTATTTGACATATACTTTTGTGGTATCTTGTAATTCCATAGTATTACCAGCAATGTAAACGCAAAAATCACTTGATGGTTCACCTGTGGATATACATGATACTCTGATTGCAAAAGGAGCCCATTGGGAAGATGATGAACGGTATAGTAATATGCTACGTTTGCCTTCTGATTTTATCTTTGTTGTTGCAAACTTGGAATTACTTAATCCGTCTTTCCCAGGAGTTACAACCGGTATCAGTTCTCCCACATCGGTTTGCAGCTTCTCGACCAAAAAAGTACATTTGGCTTAAAAATGGATAAAATCAAATACCGCTTAGTTTACAACAGAAAGAAACAGCTAAACAAACAGGGAACGGCTCTTGTGCAAGTAGAAGCCTTGCTCAATCAGAGGAAAGTTTATTTCCGTACAAATTTATATCTCAAGCCGGAACATTGGAACAGTCGCAATGCCCAGGTTGATAATCACCCACAGGCTCATGACCTCAATTCGATGCTGTTTGAGTTTGTCCTACACCTGCAAGCGATTGAGTTATCCTTATGGAAGCGCGGCATTCCTGTAACGCTATCACTACTTAAAGATGCGATAAAGAAAGACAAGCCGGTCAATGTCACTTTCCCCGTATTTGCCAGAACCTATATTCAGGAATCCGACCGTAAAAGAAGTACCAAGGAAAATCTTCTGACAACGATAACCGTGCTTCAGGAGTTCCGTCCCGGATTGGATTTCAAAGACATTACCTATACTTTTTTAAGGGATTTTGAAGTGCATTTGAAAGAGAAAGGAAATAGTGTTAATACAGTTGCCAAACACATGAGGCAGCTTCGTACATTAGTGAATGAGGCCATTAATCAGGGGTATATTCCTTCCGATGCCTACCCCTTCCGGAAGTACAAGATAAAGCAAGCGAAGGGGCGGAAAGAATTCCTAACCCCGGATGAGTTGAAGAGGCTGGAGAACCTTGATGTGGACAAGAAGCTCCGCCATGTACTCGATGCCTTCTTGTTCTGCTGCTATACCGGACTGCGCTTCTCAGACTTTTGCCAGCTATCTCCGGCCAACTTTATCAAGGTAAACGGTAAGCGTTGGTTACACTTCACATCCATTAAGACAGGAGTAGAACTTCGGCTTCCGCTACATCTTTTGTTTGAGGGTAAGGCATTGGCTGTATTGGAACGTTACGATATAGTAACAGATTTTGCTAAAATCGGACCCAATTCAGAGGCCAATAAGTATCTTGCCCAATTAGCTGCCCTTGCCAGGATAAGGAAGCACATAACCTATCACACGGCCCGTCATACTTGTGCGACCCTGCTTGTTCACCAAGGCGTTCCGATTACCACCGTCCAAAAGCTACTTGGTCATACTTCCGTCAGAACTACGGAGGTGTATTCAGAGGTTCTTTCTAATACGATTATTCGGGATTTGAAGGCTGTAAAAAGGAAGAAAAAAACACCTGATTTTAGACGCCCGGTAGAATGTGGGTAGAATGTATGGAATCTACTGATATTCTACCCAAGATGTTTTAATTCTGAAAATTATATACAACAATACCTCAATAACTTTACAGTGCCGAGATAGCTTTTAATCTACTTTTTAGAATAAAAAAGGGGGGAGAAGAATACAGAAAAGCCCCCGGCCTGTTAATTGTCATCTCACCTACATATTAACGCACGACGCTACTAGAACGTAACCGGGGGCATATACCCTCTGATGTTCTAGTAGCAATTTGCGTTTGTAAGTGAGATGTTGCAAAGATAATCATTAAAAGTTAAAGCAGTCGAATTCCGGCTGTTTTTTTATGCTTCAAATTCTCTCTTGGCTTATATTTTAGGAGAAAAGAGTTATGAAAGCGAGTAATAATTTGGTGGAAAAGTATGGCTGGGATAAAATAATTCACAGTCCAAGTGATGGTCGAGCAGTTTTTTCGTATAAACCTATCCATAAAGTAAAATGACAAAAATATGAATACGGATGCAGTGAATGCTGCCCTTCAGGTGGGCAAGGGGATTAGCGATTTTGGCATGGTGGCCATTGCAGGAGCCTTCTTCCTCATTATATGCGGTGTGATGTGGCTATTCATTTTCAAATGGTTCAAACATTTGGTGGATAATGTGATAACCAGGCAGGAAAAGGTGATAAATGATTTGCTCGTGGAAACCAAGGCTCAAAATGAGGTCCTTTCTGATATTAACGAGGGGCTAAAACCTATTTCTCAGATGCAGATAAATTCGGTTTGTAACAACTTCTTTGACCTTGATTGTGAAAGGCTGTGCCGGCTGGTCCGCAATGTGCGCGATGAGAACAATATTGATGATAAGCAGAAGACGAGACGAAAAATAGAGACGCGTTGTAATGCCATAATCAAAAAGCGGAGTATTGAACTCGATAACTTTATTCACCGCGGAAAAAGGCTCAGTGAGTTTATGTCAACGGATTGGGTAAAGAAGTTTTCAGACATAATAGAGTCGGAAATCTATAATCCTGTCGGCGCCAATAACGCACGTGCCTATGCCAATATCAAAACAGCCATTGATGAGGCTAAGGTTGAATTTTTTAATAACATGAATAAATAAGGAGTAACAGAATGAAAAAGAAACTGATTATTGCAGCGATTGTTATCGCTATCATCGTGGGAGTTATGCTTTACATGCACTACACTCCGTTTTGGGTAAATCTGACTACTGTTGTATCATTCGGTGTCGGTGTTGTTGCCGGATGGGTGGCTCGTGTGGTTTATGACAAATATTTCAAGGAGGACGTGCAGAATGAAAATATTGATTGACAACGGACACGGAAGTAACACTCCGGGCAAGTGTTCACCGGACGGAAGATTGAAAGAGTATGCGTATGCCCGTGAGATTGCTGTACGTTTGGAAGCGGAATTGCGCAAACAAGGCGTTGATGCCGAACGTATCGTCAAAGAGGAAATAGATGTCCCCTTATCCGAGCGTTGTCGTAGGGCAAACGAATACAAGTCCGGTGACACTATCCTTGTATCCATTCACTGTAATGCAGCGGGAAATGGTTCTGCCTGGATGCAGGCGCGCGGTTGGGAAGCATGGACTTCGGCAGGTCAGACGAAAGCCGACAGACTGGCTGATTGTCTATATGCAGCGGCCGGACAGCTTTTGCCGGATATGAAGGTGCGCAAGGATACCACAGACGGTGATGCAGATAAGGAAAGCAACTTCTACATCTTGAAGCACACAAAGTGTCCGGCAGTTTTGACCGAAAACTTATTCCAGGATAATATGGAAGATGTGGATTTCTTATTATCGGAAGAAGGGAAGAAAAGTATTGTAGAGACTCATGTTATTGGTATTATTAATTATCTTAAAATCAAATGAAGAAGTGGATGCTGATGGCTGTCGGGATACTAATATTGGTTATTGGTATCTTAATTAAATACAATAGGGGTTTGCATAGTGAATGTGCTCGTCATTCAAATAATATTTCTGTACATTACTGTCCACTAAAAATCGCAAATAGTTCTTTGAAATAATTGAATTACAGTTTGTTACAAGAGATTTTCTTGCGCAACGATTTGAAATCATAACTTTGCAGCCTTAACTTAGGCTGTATATGAATAAAGACAAATACGTTTTCGCCCAAATGGTTGAGTTTTTAGACAACTACAAGTTTCTCCGTATCGTAAAGAAGTATGATGGCAACAAGTATGTTAAGCATTTTACTTGCTGGAATCAACTTCTTACTTTGATGTTCGGACAATTGTGCAACCGCGAAAGTCTTCGTGATCTGATTGTTGCGCTGAATGCACATCAAGAGAAATGCTACCATCTTGGGGTTGGGAAACATGTCACTCGGAGTAACCTTGCAAAAGCAAATGAAAACCGGGACTACCGTATCTTTGAGGACTTCGCATTCTATATGATAAGCGAGGCCAGAAAGAAAAGAGTAAATGACATATTCAAACTAAACGGAAATGTATATGCCTTCGATTCTACCACGATTGACTTGTGTCTCAAGCTGTTTCCTTGGGCTAACTTTCGTACACATAAGGGAGGTATAAAAAATCCACACGTTGTATGACGTAGAGACTCAAGTGCCTGCCTTTGTCCATATAACCGAAGCAAAGATAAACGATGTCAAGGCAATGGATGTAATACCTTATGAATCTGGCTCTTTCTATGTTTTCGACCGTGCATATAACGATTATCATCGTCTCTATAAGATACATATGATGGATTCGTTCTTTGTTGTACGGGCTAAAACAAATATTAAGGCGAAAGTACTCAAATGGAAACGACGTCTGCCTAAGAATATATTGTCCGACTGTGAGATTGAACTTACCGGTTTCTATACCCAAAAATCATATCCTGAAACGATTCGTTTAGTGAGGTTTTGGGATGAAGAAGACGAACGGGAGTTCATTTATCTGACAAATGCAAAACATATTCCAGCCTTACAAGTTGCGGAACTTTACAAGAATCGTTGGCAAGTGGAACTGTTCTTTAAATGGCTCAAGCAACACCTTAAAATAAAGAAATTTTGGGGTACTTCCCAGAACGCTGTAAAGATACAAGTCTACTCAGCAATCATTGCCTACTGTCTTGTGGCTATCATGCAACATGATATGAAACTGGATAGATCGACATACGAGGTTCTACAAATTCTTGGCATTTCTCTTACAGACAAGACTCCATTAAAGAATCTCTTCAGCAAAACTAAATTCAATGATGTCAAAGAACAAAGCGGTCTTGATGGACCAAATTTATTTAGTAATTATAATTTTTAACTCGTCCTCTAATTTTTAGTGGACACTAGTGATTTATGATATATATTCAATTATCAGCAATTAAGCCCTCTCTGTCATTTCTCAATTTTCAATTCTCAGCTCTCAATTCAACAGGAACATCAGCAGCACCTGCGCTATGATTACCCGCAGGAACATACACATCGGATACACCGTTGCATAAGCCACCGATGGATTATCGCCCGGAATGGTGTCGTTGGCATAGTTCAGCGCCATCGGGTTGGCCATGCTTCCGCACAGCATACCTGCCATGGAGCCGAAGTCCACCTTCATCCATTTAAAGGCAACCACTCCCACTATCAGCACCGGCACAACGGTCAGCACGAACCCTGCGGCAATCCACAGCAGGCCTTCCGGGCGGAACACCGTATCGAAGAAATGCGCTCCGGCATCTAGTCCAGACAAGCCAGGTAGAGCGACAGTCCCAATGCACGGAGCATCAGGTTGGCGCTTCGTGTGGTATAGGTTATCATGTGCATTCTCGGCCCGAACGTACCGATCAGAATACCTACAATAATCGGTCCGCCGGCAAGTCCCAGCTTCACCGGAGCACTGATGCCCGGCAGGGAAATGGGAATCGCACCCAAAGCCAGCCCCAGGATGATACCGATAAACACTGCTACCAGATTCGGTTCTTTCAGACTCTTGATGGCATTTCCCAACACTTTTTCCACATTCTGGATGGCGGCAGCCTCACCTACCACTGTCAGACGGTCGCCCAACTGCAAGGTCAGTTCCGCGGTGGCAAGCAACTGCACGCCGCTACGGTACACACGGCTGATGTTGATGCCGTAATGATTGCGCAGGTGCAGCGAGCCCAGTTTCTTTCCGTTCAGTTCGGGACGCGTCACCACGATACGCTGCGAGATGAGCTGGCTGTCTATAGCATTCCAGTCTATATCCTCTTTGTTCCAGTCGGTATGTTCCTGTTCGCCGAACAGTACGGTCAGTGCCGGAGCATACTTCTCCGAAGTCACCACCAGCAAGCGGTCTCCTTCCCTGATTATCTTCTCGGAAGTGGGAATGCTTACGTTGCCGTCCCGCCACAGACGGGAGATAACGAACTTCGGATAATTCAAGCCGCCTATCTCCTTGATGCTTTTATCGAAGATGGCCGGATTGTGTACTTGAAACGCCGCAATGTAAGTTTTGTTCGCATCGTCCTTCTCTTTCAACTCCAAATCTTCCTTACGCGCCAATGCCTTGCGTATTATCAGCACGGCAAGAATAACGCCCACTACCCCCAGCGGATATGCCACGGCACATCCCAAAGCCGGCGTACTGGCTTCCAGCCCCATTTGCTTCAATGTCTGCTGTGCCGCACCCAGCGCCGGCGTATTGGTGGTAGCGCCACAAAGGATACCCACCATGTCCGGCAGTGAAATATCCAGGGTATAACTGAATACGGTCATCAGCGTACCGATGAGCACCACTCCCAGCGCCAGCATATTCAACTGCACCCCGCCCTTGCGGAAGGAGCTGAAAAAGCCCGGCCCCACTTGCAGCCCCAGTGCATACACAAAAATTATCAGTCCGAAACTTTCCGCGTAGTTCAGCATCTGCGGGTCGATGGACAGTCCGAAATGTCCGGCAAGGATACCGGCAAAGAAAACAAACGTCACGCCGAGGGAAATACCACAAATATGCACTTTCCCCAACCCTAATCCGATAGCGGAAATCAGCGAGAGCACCACCACCGCCTGCAAAGCGGAGTGTTCGACAAACAAACTATATAGCCATTCCAAAGTGTTACGGTTTTATCTACATTTAGAAGTGCAAAGATAGGAAGTTCCGCGAAGCCTAAAAAAAGAAATGCAGGAAATTCACACAAAGCTCCTCATTTCCCGCCTTTCACTTGTGCAAAACATCTTTTATCACTACATTCATGGCATGAAACGCTTATCATACCTATTATATGTATGCTCCTATCGCTGGCGGGATGCCATGAACGCAAACCGCTCCCCAGCCTTGACCTCGCGGACAGCCTGCTGACCGATGCCGGCGATAAATCCGGGGCTTTGCGTATCTTCCTGCAAATCGAAGAGCAGCTGCAAAGCCGGCAAGACCCTTACAATAAAGGGCTTCTCTACGAACGCATCGGCAGTATATACTACGGACAGATGAACTACGTCCGCGCCTACCACTACTTCAAGCAGGCCAGAGAGAATTTTCAGGTATCCGACAGTCTTCGTAAGGAAACGGAAGCTACGCTTGATATGGCAGCCTCATCCTACCGCCAGAAAGACCTGGAGCGTGCCATCAGACTATATTCCGCCGCCCTCGACCTTGCCGACGAGCATGCAGGCGAGCGTCTTGCCGGTGCAGCCCTCAGCAACCTTGCCTCCCTCTATGTAAAATCGGGCAGAAAACAAATCCCCAGGACCTGCTGCAACGCATCTAACAGTCGGCACGCAAGGCATCCCGCTACAGCGCACACACTATGGTGGACGTCCAGCTCCTCAAACACCATACGGATAGTGCGCGCCACTACCTGCAACTGGCAGAGGCGCAAGACAATGACGTGCTCGACCGGGCCGAACTGCAATACACAGCCTACCGGATAGAGGCCCTCTCCGGAAACTTCCGGAAAGCGACCGACCACATACACCGCTATATCTACCTCACAGACTCCCTCACCCGTTCCACCATGCAGGTCTCTGCCGGCATAACGGAGAAAGAATATTTCCAGGAACAATCCGCCTTTGCCGAATACCGGATGAAGAACCGCATCTTCTGGGAAACCACCGTTATCTGCGCCATATTCATCCTCGCCGGAATAGCCGTTTATATCATCCGCCAGCGCCTGCGCATCCAGCGCGAACGCACCGACCGTTACCTGCTGCTGGCGGAAGAGGCCCGTGCCGAATACCGGGCGCTCACCCGGCAACTGAAAGGACGGCAAGACACGGAAAAGCGGCTGAAGAGTCTGGTTGCTTCCCGCTTCGACATCCTCGACAAACTCGGAAAGACCTATTACGAGCGCGAGAATACCCCATCGCAACAGGCAGCCATGTTTCAGGAAGTAAAACGGATAATCACCGACTTCTCAGAAAACAGTGAAATGCTCCGGGAACTCGAACAAATGGCAGATACCTGCCATGACAACGTCATGCAGAAACTCCGGCAGGACTTTCCGGCAATGAAAGAAAATGACATCCTCCTGCTCTGCTACATCTTCACCGGATTCTCCCCGCAGGTAATCAGTCTGTTCACGAAAGAGAGCGTGGCAAACATCTATGCCCGGAAATCCCGGTTGAAGTCGCGCATCAAAACTGCCGGAACGCCCCATACCGACCTGTTCTTATCCCTTTTCGGATAGATGTCAGAGCCGTGTTAGAAAAAGGCAAAATCTCATTTTATAATTCACTGTAAAACAACAGCATAAAAACACGTCCGTTAGATTTACACATTCAAATCGTAACTCCCAGAAGAGCCGTATTCACTATCTTTGCAACCGGAACAACGATTAAAAATGTGTAAGAATATGAAGAATAAAATTATTTTTTTAGTATGTGCGGTCTTCCTGACGGTAGCATGCGAAAAGGAGCAGCACACAGGAAAAGAAAGCCGTGTAAGCGTAACCGTTTATGACAAAAACGGAAAAGTGATGCCCGGCGTTCCCGTAAAGATGTATGACGAAAAAGACTACAAGGCATTCGAGCAAGATAACCTCACACCGCCTACTGCCGGCGCAACCGCCAACGCGCAGGGTATCGCCCTGTTCACGCTGCCCGGCGAAACATGGTTCTCCGGACAATCGCAGCGCTTCCTGACGTTTGTCGTACAGGAAGGCGGCGGTCCGGATAACTACCGTATATGGTCCGTCGGAAAAACGATAGATGCCGGAAAAGACATACAGCTTGAAATCCGCCTGACTTCCGCCCTCGCCCCCGGAGAAGAGCAGCCGGAAGACAAAGGAACACTCATCGGGCTGTCCATTGCACAGCCGCCTCATAAAATAGCATATACTTTGGGAGAACCACTCGATTTGGACGGCCTCCTGCTGACCGGCGTATATAGTAATGGCAAAGAATATCCCGTCACTGTAACTCCGGAACAAGTCAGCGGCTTTTCTTCCGATGCTCCGGCAGACCGGCTGGTACTGACCATCGGCATAGAAGACCGTCAGGTAACCTTCACCGTCAGCATTGCTCCCATCCGCGTACAGGAAGGCGTACTGACAGAAATATATAAAGGATACAGCGAAACCATCCTTCCCCCACACGTAACAGCCATTGCACCGGAAGCCTTTATGCAGAACAGGCAAATCACCAGAGTCGTGATGAACGAGGGACTGACCTCTATCGGCGAAATGGCCTTCTTCAACTCCGGCATACAGGAAATCGTATTCCCGTCCACCTTGCAGCAGCTTGCGCCGGATTTGTTCTACTACTGCGACCGGCTGAAACGGGTCGACCTCTCGCACACCCAAATCACCCGGATTCCCGAAAGCGCTTTCGCATGCTCCGGAGTAGAAGAAGTATTACTACCGTCTGCACTCACAGCCATCGGAACACAAGCATTCATGATGACGGAACATCTGAAATCCGCAGTAATCCCCCAAAGCGTCACACATATCGGTATGGAAGCATTCCGGGAAGCGGCATCACCACTGTACAACTTCCCAACAGCATCTCCACCATAGAAGCACGTGCCTTCTACCTATGCCCCAACCTGACGGAAGTATCCGCATACGGTCCTGCCTCAAGCAACCATCCGGATGCCGTAATCAAAGAGCACTGCCTTGTAGGCTGCCCCAACCTTGCCCGCTTTGAAATTCCTCAAAGCATAAGCATCCTGGGGCAAGGCCTGATAACCGGCAACCAAAAGGTACATACACTGACCATTCCGCCCGTGTCACCCGCATCGACTTTTCCGCTTTCGACAACACAGGCATAAAGAGGTCATTGTAGAAGCCCTCACACCGCCTGCCACCTCCGAGGGCGAATGGTACGGATTTCCGGAAACCATAACAAGCATTTCCGTACCCGCACAAGCCGTCGAAGCCTACAAAACGGCCGAAGGCTGGAAAAAGTTCGCGGATAAAATCAGGGCACGCTCCTAAGCAAACCCGAGCCCGGCATTAGACTCTCTCTGTAACATTATAAGAGGTCGTGCAAAATGCACTTGATTTTTTTTTTCAGGCACGGAAATATACGCTGCTCCCTTAGAATCTGTATGCAGCTCCTATATTGATAACCCCCTGGTCGAAATCGCTTACCAGCTGGTATCTGAACTCAAAATTCATCGCCCAGTTACGAGGCAGTGCAAATTCCGCTCCTGCTCCCAGATTTACACCGAACCGGCATTCGTTATGATTGCCGTTATCGTCGATATGCACATGGCCTTCGTCCATATCAATATCAAAGTCGTGCATGTCGAACATCCAGTTGGACAATGTCAAACCGAACAACGGATAAAGCTTAACGCTCTTGGCCACCGGAAACAGATAGTGAAAATTCACGTTCAAATCCAGCATGCTTACATTGTCATTCTCGAAGAAATAGTTGAAAGATGGCTCTATACGGATAGGATTGGTAATATTGTACTGATACTTGATACCCAACCCGATACTTTCGATTTCCGTTCCGTAACTCAGGCCAAAACCTATCGCCTGTTTTCCTTTCTGTGCATGGGCACTACCCAACAGCACAAAAAGCAATCCGAATAAAGTTAATACTTTTTTCATACGTTCATTTTTTATTAATTTATTTAAGTTAGAGTGTAATATTCGGCAAAATTAATGTTTTAATTCTATTTAGGAAATAATACGCATTATATATTTCATACGCCACAACCGCCCGGATTTTGATTATCTTTGCATGCTGAATATACACCTATTTTCACTAGTGTCCACTAAAAATTAGAGGACGAGTTAAAAATTATAATTACTAACATTAGTGTCCCGTTAAAATGGGACGAGTTAAACAATTAATCAAAAAGCCCCGGAATCAGGGGATCATTTAGATCTTTGACATCATTGAAATTAGTCTTGTCGAACAGGTCACGCAAGTGGGTTTTGTCAGTCAATGATATGCTGAGAATTTGTAAAACTTCATAGGTTGAACGTTTCAACTTCATATCATGTTGGACAATAGCCACAAGACAGTACGTGATAATAGCCACACTGATTTGTATGCGAACAGCGTTCTCTGTTGTGCCCCAGAATTTCTTTATCTTGAGATGCTGCTTGAGCCATTTGAAGAACAGCTCGATTAACCATCTTTTCTTATAAAGATCGGCGACATCCAGTGCAGAAAGTTGTTTTGCATTCGTCAAAAAAGTGAACTCACGGTCATCCTCTTCGTCGTAATATCGGACGAGTCTGAATGACTCAGGATATTTTTCTCGGAGAGATATCCGGTCAGTTTCACTTCCGCATCTGTCATTATGTTCTTTGGCATTCTTCGCTTCCATCTGACTGTCTTATACTTTAAGTTCGTCTTGGCTCTGACAACAAAGAAAGAGTCTGTAAGATGTATCCTATAGAGTTCTTTAAAGGAGTCATAAGCCCTGTCGAATATATAATAAGCATTTGGTTCATAATGGATTGAAGACATTGCTGTGGAATCATGCTTTGATGCAGTAGTTACAGTATAGAAGGCAGGAACTTGTGCTTCAATGTCGTATAAGACATGAGCTTTCACCCCTCCTTTCTTGCTTCGGAACTTTGCCCATGGGAATGTTGCAAGACACAACGGAATCGTTGTTGAATCAAACGCATATTTCTTTCCGGAAATGTCAAGGATGTTGGTCGTCCGCTTCTCGCAGGCTTCCTTCATCATATAGAATGCAAAGTCTTCGAAGATTCTGTAATCACGGTTCTGGTTCGCTGTCGCAAGAGTTGTCTTGGCTATCGGTTCACGACCTAAACCAAGATGATATTGCTTGGCCCTATGCGCCTAGCAACGACTAAGTCTCGCAGGCTCTCACGGTTACTCAGTTGTCCAAACATCATCGCGAGCATCTGATTCCAGCAAGTGAAATGTTTCACATATCTGTTGCCATCATACTTGCGAACATAGTTGTTGAACTGAGTCCTGTTCAGAAAAGCGGTTAATTGAGAGAATACGTATTTGTCTTGGAACATAGCAGCCATTTGTATTAGACTGCAAAGTTGCAAAATCAAGTCCGTTTCATTTCAAAAACCGTGTAATTGACTATATTTCAATAATTTCAAAGAACTATTTATCCACTTTTACGGGACAGTAGTGAATTACTAAATAAATTTGGTCCATCAAGACCGCTTTGTTCTTTGACATCATTGAATTTAGTTTTGCTGAAGAGATTCTTTAATGGAGTCTTGTCTGTAAGAGAAATGCCAAGAATTTGTAGAACCTCGTATGTCGATCTATCCAGTTTCATATCATGTTGCATGATAGCCACAAGACAGTAGGCAATGATTGCTGAGTAGACTTGTATCTTTACAGCGTTCTGGGAAGTACCCCAAAATTTCTTTATTTTAAGGTGTTGCTTGAGCCATTTAAAGAACAGTTCCACTTGCCAACGATTCTTGTAAAGTTCCGCAACTTGTAAGGCTGGAATATGTTTTGCATTTGTCAGATAAATGAACTCCCTGTTCGTCTTCTTCATCCCAAAACCTCACTAAACGAATCGTTTCAGGATATGATTTTGGGTATAGAAACCGGTAAGTTCAATCTCACAGTCGGACAATATATTCTTAGGCAGACGTCGTTTCCATTTGAGTACTTTCGTTTTAATATTTGTTTTAGCCCGTACAACAAAGAACGAATCCATCATATGTATCTTATAGAGACGATGATAATCGTTATATGCACGGTCGAAAACATAGAAAGAGCCAGATTCATAAGGTATTACATCCATTGCCTTGACATCGTTTATCTTTTGCTTCGGTTATATGGACAAAGGCAGGCACTTGAGTCTCTACGTCATACAACGTGTGGATTTTTATACCTCCCTTATGTGTACGAAAGTTAGCCCAAGGAAACAGCTTCAGACACAAGTCAATCGTGGTAGAATCGAAGGCATATACATTTCCGTTTAGTTTGAATATGTCATTTACTCTTTTTTCTTTCTGGCCTCGCTTATCATATAGAATGCGAAGTCCTCAAAGATACGGTAGTCCCGGTTTTCATTTGCTTTTGCAAGGTTACTCCGAGTGACATGTTTCCCAACCCCAAGATGGTAGCATTTCTCTTGATGTGCATTCAGCGCAACAATCAGATCACGAAGACTTTCGCGGTTGCACAATTGTCCGAACATCAAAGTAAGAAGTTGATTCCAGCAAGTAAAATGCTTAACATACTTGTTGCCATCATACTTCTTTACGATACGGAGAAACTTGTAGTTGTCTAAAAACTCAACCATTTGGGCGAAAACGTATTTGTCTTTATTCATATACAGCCTAAGTTAAGGCTGCAAAGTTATGATTTCAAATCGTTGCGCAAGAAAATCTCTTGTAACAAACTGTAATTCAATTATTTCAAAGAACTATTTGCGATTTTTAGTGGACAGTAATGATTTCTGTATTAAATAAAGAGATCGAGCGTTATAAAATTCAGGATAGTTTAAATGCTGTTTCCGTATCGGCATTGAACTTGACTATTGATGAGCTGAAAGAGTATCGTGCAGATGATGCTCAAACAATAAAAGAACTCGGAATTAAAAACAAGCATCTTGAGGCTTTGGTTAAAACCGGGATTCATTCAACAGAAACAATCTATGCAGACCGTTGGCATCCACTTCCGGACAGGTCGGATTGTTTAGAGGTTAATAGCAAATGGTCTCATGTGATAGCCTGTTTCAAGGATTCTACGGTTTATTATAATATTCGTGATAGTCTGGCGGCTGCTGTTCATCGAATCCCAAAACGAAAATTCTTGTGGTGGAGTTGGGGCACAAAGGGGTATAAACTGGAATTGGTTAATTTTAATCCCAACACAAAGATTGATTACAATGAATTTATAAAAGTCTCAAAATAGCAGTGAGGGGGTCTCGTGAATAGCGACCCCTCACCTTTATAGCAGATATTCCTTTAGTGCGTCAATGCCTTGTTTGACACTGCGGGCAATAACATACTTATTTCGGCAGTTTTCCGCTTGCCTTTGAAATTCTTTTTGTTCTTCCGATTGGATGCCTTTCTTTGTCTTAAACTCTATACATAGCGAAGCGTAGCCTTTCTTTGGGATTAGTAGGATAACATCGGATACGCCGGAAGTTACACCTTGCCGTTTGAGATTAGCGGCTTCCCTTATATGGCGGCTTCCACCATTCGGAACAGCGAAAAGAAGTTTATTGGGCAACCTAGGGAATAGCTTTCCCACTTCTTCAAAGAACTTGCATTGCATACGTTCTTCCTCGTTGTTTTTCTTCCTTTTTCTTTTGGATGGATTCTTTTGCTCAGCATAACAGTTATAGCAGATATAGCCTGCATCAGTCTTAATGACTGATACAGTTTCTTTTCCGCATACAACACATTTTTCTTTAGTCATTTTTGCTATTCGTTCTGAATAGCTGCTCAATAAGTTGTAAAATATTCGTTTCTTCTCAATGTATTTTAGTCTGTTCCTGCGAAGTCTCCTTTTGTTCTTGGATACAATCATTTGACAACCTCTAACGCCAATGTAGATGCAATTTGAATGATGTCTTTTAGCTTGTCTGAAAGCCCACCGAATCGCTTCACGACAATATCTGTAACTGTCATTTTGAACACCTTCATAGCCTTTTCGCATTATGAAATGTCCAATTTCGTTAGCCTCTTCTTCTGAATAGCAAATTGTAAATATATTATTCATATTTGTTCGGATTTGAATTAAACTTCTTATTCACAAAGCCCATGATAAAGGCTCATACAGCTATATCCACCTTCAGGTTCAAACATATCATCCATGCCGGCATCTTTCCGGTTTACATACTCGAAAACTTCTTCTACTGTTGGATAAGTCTTATTTTTACAGAAACGATTAGGGATGTAGCCCGGTGAGAAGAAAGACGAACCATTTGGGGTTTCTTCTTTCATTCGTTGTTCGGCATCTATCAAGCGACTTCGTCCAAACTTTTCTTGCGAAATTAGCTTTACCTCTTGCTTCCTGCACATAATACAGGGATAGCAACCAACTCGGGAAAATCCACGATAATATAAAGGATTTGGATTTTGTCCAGCAGAAAGGATCTGGTCTATAACTTCTTGTGCTGACCATTGGAAGATTGGGCGGGAAACACTGGCATCATAATGTTCGCACCATTTAAGCACATCTTTTCTACGATAATCTTGCTTCCATACCTCAATAACCTTTCCTTTACGATTCATTTTCACACGTTCGAAATATTCTCCGAAGTAGTTGCACTCATAAGGAAGTTTGGCGCGTTCTTTGCTTTCTTTTGCTCGAATACCTTGAATTATCAAGCAAGGTTCAGTAAGTGAGAGAATATAATCAATCATCGGCTTTATTTTTAATTCAGAGGTGCAAAACCTTCTTTGGGAAGACGGGAATCGGGAACGTTTGATAGACATATCCACAAAATCAGTGTATTTCTTACTTCTCAAAATTACTAATCTGACATCAAGTTGTTTGCACACGTTACTAATATGTTGATAAGTATCGGGATGCTCCCAACCTGTATCACAAAATACGGCTTCTATTTTATCGGCTCCATATTTATTGGCAGCCTGGATTAAACAGGCTTGCGAATCCTTACCACCGGAAAAACTAACAATTATCTTCATGCTATATGAACTTTTTTATTTCACGCTTCATTATCAATTATATTTCTTCGTAATCCTTACACTCTTTGCAATAAAATCCCCAATTATCATCGTTATATTCGTTGGGCATTTTAAATCTAAGAGAATGGTTTAACGCACAAAGGTCACTATAATGTCGTTTGGCTGACTCCTCAACAGCTCTATCCATTTCATCATCATTCAATTCTCTTTCATCCGATTTAAAGTTCCTGCATGTATCACAGAAACGGATGGGTTTCCGTTTCCCCTTTTTCCCGGCAGGCTTTTCAACTTCTCTTAACCAGCAGTTTTCATCCTTGACCGGGCAACATCTACAGTAGTCATCCATTCCGTAGAATTGGCAGTAACCTTCACAGAACCATTCCCGAAATTCTGCGAGCAGTTTTTTCTTTATAAGCTCCTCTTTCAATCAATCCTCCACTTTTTCAAAGTGCACATCTTGTTTATCTTGTCTTTCAAAATGCAAGCAATAATAATCACCGCATTCCGGTTTACCATTAAAGACGCATCTATCACATTCGTATATAAAATCGCTATCTTTTTTCACGATAATTTTTTCTCCATTATATTCAAATACCTCTCCGATTTTTCTTTCTTGTTCCATAATCAAATCTCCTCTACTTTAAAAGATAATTTCTCAAGTTTCTCAATCTGTTTACGAAGAGAAGCGATTTTCCTAATCCTCATTTCTTCCGCCTTTTTCAAGGCTTCGGATTTATCGGTGAATGCGTTTTCCCCTATACAGAAGTAAGAACATAAACCATCCCTTACATATTCTCCATCTCCAAATCTACTTCTAATAATATTTGCTTCTATCTCTTTAATACCTTCTGTTAAGGCATACTTTGTTATAAATACTTTTGCCATAGTTATAATCATTTATAAGGTTAAAGTGAATTAAGAGAGGCAGCGGACACGGGGCGAACCCAATTATAATTGTCCTGATAGCTGTAGTCATACCTACCGTCGAGCCAATCGAGAATAAAAATGCGTTTGTTTGCTTTTCTTGTAGAACACCAATACCATTCATTTTTCATTGGTTGTTTTCCGCAGATAGTTAAGGCTGCCTTCAGCATAATTTCATGTTCATACCCTAAGACACTCTCTTGTAGTGTAGGAATGTGCCAACTTAATCCACATAAGTCCAATGCTATGACTTTCTCAGCAATTTCGCTTTCGGATGCAGCCAATGCTTTGGTATTACTTATTCCATCGGTATCCTTCATACCTTCTTCTGTGGTTGGATATATCTTCCCTGTTTGCTCTTTCTCCCAATCAAGAAGAATATGGGTATCATTATCCATATCTTCCGGATAGAAGAATAAAGCATTGCCATCATGGATAATAACTACACATTGTGCCTGTTCGTTTTCTTCATGCAGTCCCCAAAATTTAGGTTCTACAAAACTCTTGTTGGCGGTAAAGATGAATACACCATTACCTACATTTTCTTTTGTGTAAATTCCTTTTTTCATAATAGTTATATAAGTTTTAATGCTTCTTGTATTCCAGCTTCCAGTGCTTCCTCGTAAGATTTATAAATTTTATCAACTTCTGTTTCAGAAAGAAAATCATAATCCTTTATATCGTAAAGTCGATAATACCATCGTCCATATTGATTAAAATCAACAGCTATATGAATAGAATGATTTTCACGCAGCCACTTTTGGGCGATATACAATGTTGGACACAAAAATTCAACTGATTCGTTATCTATTTCCGTACAACACGACATACTTTGCGGAAGGTCATATTTTGTAATAACCTTATTGCAGCCTATTATGTGTTCACACTTCCAATTGAAACCTTTCTCTTTCAGCAGCTTCGCAGTCTCTAATGTCACAAGTTCTTCGGTCATAACTATATAAATAATGCGGTTGTTGAAACAATAGTCATAATGAAAAAGATTAATGCAATACATTTCCATATTTTTGCAGTAGCCTCCAAACCGTATTTCCGCTTGTCAAACTCGCTTATTGCGTAATTCAAAGCCTCGTCTTTCAGTCCTTTAAACTTGTCGTTCAAAGCCTCTGTTATATCGTCTGCAATAACATACTTCACCTTCTCTAACACAGATTCAGGATAACCTCTCTCATCATAATTTATTTCATACAACAAGTCGTGGTGAAAAAGATAAGGTATATCGTTTACTTTATAGGAAAGTTTGATGCCGCTTTCTTTGACATATTTCAAAGACCTTTCTTCGGCAATCTCATTTATCTTTTCCTGGTTAAATTCTGACTCCTTCTTTATCTCATTAAAATATTCCTCGTCAACAATCACACAATTGTTTTCAAGTTTCATTACATGTGCTTTCATTCTTTTTCTTTAGTTTTAATATATCTGTTTTTCAATACACCAGCACAGCATCCCGTAGGCCGCGTCAATGAGATTTTCTGAATAAAAATAAGATAAAGTACACCCTCTTCCATTATATTCTACATACCACATTCCCTTGTGTGCACTAACTCTGATTGCAAGCCAATAATATTTTTTTATGACAGGCGGCAGCTTATCGAGAATGTCCTGCAAAGTGTAAGTTTCATGATAATAGTCGTAATTCGTATCGGCATCCGGAGAGGTTACAACCATGTTGTCTGAATCTGATTCATTCCACTCAAAACACATGCTTCCATCGCTTGTATCCAGCCCAAGCTCCTGCAAATGTTTCATCTGTTCGACTGATAATACTTGTTTTGATTTCATAATTCCTCCTCCAATTTTTCCAAAAGTTCCTTGGATAACATTTCACAATAGTAAATATTATCTATCATTGTGTCATCAGAACTTATATCTGCCTTAAACCTCTTAACAAGTACCCAGCCATACCATTTTTTCACTTGAACGTCAAAAATGTGGTCAAAAAGTCCGTATCTGTATATTCTGTATCTTTTCATTTGTCTAAGTTTTTTTTCATCCATATTAGTCCGCTTCTTTCTTGGCAAAATTCATAGCCGCTTCTTCTACTGTCTGTTTCATAACTGTTCCGTTTTAAATTAATCTTCTTTATTTTCTAAATCTCTGTATGCCACGCAATAGTCAAGTAAATTTAAATCTGGTTCATTCATTAAACATTCGTTCAATCGGGCGCAGTTCATACAACACCATTCGTCAGATAATCTCCCCATAGTTTTTTAGCTAATTCGTAATTCTTTTGTGCCTCATTAACTGCTTTCTTGGCATAAGCGAGAGAATAGGAGTGTTCACGCGGATATTTGCCGGATTTCAATCCCTCATGGTATTCTTTCGCTTTCTCTAACTTGTGTTCGTAGAAATCGATACTTTCCGGCATAGAAAGATTGATAGTGTTTGCCTTTTCTTCCCAATATTTGGCAATTCTTTCGTGTTCGGCAGCCTTGTCGCTAAATTCAACACTTTTTCCCATATTGTTCCAAGCATCATTAATCGCTTTTCGATGCCGTTTCTCACTATGGTGTCCGACCTTGATTGGCTCTCCAAGAGAAAGAAAATCTTTGTCTTTGTTCGAGCGGTTGAAATATTCGTTACTTTTTTGTCCGGCAGACTGGGCCCAATCATGGCGGCGCTCGGCTCTTTGTTTGGCCCATTCTTGCACATTAAATCCGTCAGCTCTGACGATGGAGTAATAATAAAAGCCTTCACGTTCATAGATGAGATTGAATACAATACATTCATTCTCTTTGCCATATTTGGTTGTAACTTCAATAACTTCTCCTTTTTCGTGTTTTTCACTGCATTTTGCGAGAAAAACATTGGGTACATATTTGCTATACGTATTCATATCAATATAATTATCGGTTAAAAACTTCTTTGTGTACTTGGTTTATAGTGCCATTGATTATCAAAGAACCTTTAGCGGCACGGATTTTATTACCTTTTTCTTGAACTTGATAGCCGGCTTTTTTCAGCCGGTCTATTTTTTGTTGTGGTGTTATTTTAGAAACCTTCATCATCATAATCTGTGCTGAAAATATTAGCTACCATATCAACGATATTCTCTTCTATATCTTCCGTGGAACCGGTAACATCCTTAGCAATAGCTTTCTTATTTTGAATGATACGGTAAACTTTCTCGTCAATGGTACGTCGGCCGAGGAAATAGTAACAGGTTACAGAATCCTTTTGCCCTATACGATGCGCACGGTCTTCGCACTGGCAACAATCGGCATAAGTCCAGGGGAATTCAACAAAGGCAACATTGCTTGATGCAGTTAGGGTCAGTCCGACTCCTGCAGCTTTAATGGAACAGATGATAATATCCGTTTTGGGATTGTTTTGAAAAGAATCCACTGCTCTTTGTTTCTCATCTTGTGAGTCCCTTCCTGTTACAGATACAGCCGTAGGAAAATAACTTTTCAGTTGATCTACCACTTCGTGAAGTGAGCAAAAGAGGATGATTTTCTTTCCATTCTCACGAAAGTCTTTTACGAACTCAATTACATCACGTACTTTCCCTCTGGCTGATATTTGGCGGAGGATATTAATACGTACCATGACTTCACCTCGTAATGCTTTCTCTATCTTTTCATCATCCGCTTCTTTATATTTCTGTAGGTACATGATAAGATCACGCTCTGCATCGATATACTCCTTACGGTTAGTTATCTCACAAGTATTTACTTGTCGTATTTTATCGGGAAGGTCTGTTAGCACCAATGACTTTTCACGCCGGAACATACATTTAGTCCATAACATATAGTTAAGCTCTTTCAGGTTTGATGCTTCATTTTGGCCGGAGCAATATCTATTGACGAATGTCTTATATCCTCCAAAATCTTCCATTCTGGAAAGGATAGATAACTGCGGAATTAAATCTTTAGGCTTATTGACAACTGGAGTTCCGGTAAGTTCAATAACCCATTCCTTACCATTGCATATACCTTTACAGAATTTAGCCTGCTGAGTGGATGATGATTTGCAACGGTGGCTTTCATCAATGATTACAGATTTGAAAAGTTGGATGCTGTTTCTGAATTCCACATCTCTTAAAGTCCAACCAGATTCTTTTTTGATACGTTGTACAAAGTATTTTTTAAGCGATTCATAATTAACGATGAATACCTGATACATGCCAGTCTGATAAAAGAAAGTCCATGTATCTCGTACTTTGTCCGTCAGTACCATTGCCTTTTTATCTGTGAACTTATGCCATTCTCTTTCCCAATTAACCTTTAAGGCAGAAGGACAAATAACCAAACAAGGAAAGGCATTCCCAAGATTAATGGTTGCAATGCTTTGCAGTGTCTTTCCGAGGCCCGGCTCGTCGCAATTCATGAATCGTTTGAGCTGTAATCCTCTTGCAATTCCTTTTAATTGATAGGGATATGGGTTTACTTTTAGTAAGTGGGGAATATCAAGCTCCGGCAGCTCCGGTATATTGTATGCAACTTCTTCCTCTTCTTCTTGTTTCTGTTGTCCTGTAACCCATTGGATATTTTCAAATGGTCTGATTTGATAGACCATTTTTTCAAGTTCGACACGACTGGAAACAGGAATAAGCCATTTCTTTCTGCTTCCGTCATATCTCTTGCCTGTGATTTGACGTATTCTGTCAACAATAGTGGGCTTGTACTTGAAAGTAACTTCAAAAACGTTTCCTTTTAATTCTATAATCATGACTTGTAATTTAGAGTTTTATGGGGCTGACGAAATCAGCCCCGAATTTGATTAAGCGGCAGGAGCTATAGTTTTGGTCTTTCTGCTTTTTCTTTTAGGCTTTTCTTCTTCTGCAGGAAGTTCTTCTGTATCGGTAACAGCTTCATCGGGGATATCGCTATCAAAGTCTAACCGCTCTTGCTTAATGCCCCATTTCTCTTCAAAGAGATATGCTTCCACTTCCGCATCGCAAGCTGCTGCATCTATTTGTAGTTCTTCTGAAAATTTATATTCTTCGTCTCCGAATGGAGTAAAGATTTTCAAATCCACAATTTTACCGGATTGTAGTAATTTGCCTCCCATTATGGTTATACCCGGTACTCCATCGTTACTATCATTGGCATATCCGGTAATGAAGTAGTTATTCAGAGTTTCATCAAAGCCCGGTGATGTAAAACTTGATTTGTAGATTTTTTCCGCTTCGGGTTGCTCGCATAATACCACAAGATGCAGTTTCAAGTGATTAAAAATCTCCTTCAGTTCGGAATGTACGATTTGGTCGCAATTCTTGGTAACCTTGTTTGTGTAGTTGGCTTCTGTGAATCGCTCGTTGTACACAACATTTAATCTGTCTTTTTTAATGACAGCCTGCTTGATGTCAATTTTTGCAGTTTCCATTGTTCTCTTTTTTAGGCTCATCCTTTGATGTAAGAATAAGCATGTTAATAAATAGATATATGATTATACCGGCTCCCATGATGAATGGGAATCCAGTAATGTTTTCGTCTAATCCCATTAGGATAATGGCTATAAGAAGCCAAAGCAAGTATTTGGGTGCTTCTTGGTCGTTTAGCATTTTTGTCTGTTGTTATTGTTGTACATACCAGCCATTTTCATTTCTTCTTTGGCTTTGCTTATTACTGTCACGCACCATGATAGCTGATGTGTTGCGGTTCGATTGCACCGTTCACACCAATCGACCAAATATCGTTCTTCCCTGCAAAGGGAGTTTACTAAAGCGTTTATTGCCGTAGCTGTAGCCTTGGCATTTTTTGCTGTTTCGGCAAGTGTTTTCATTGTTTCGGAATTCATGGCTTCGTTAAGCCAATATTTAGCATCAGCTAATAACTTGCCTGAACGGGCGACATATACAGCCAAGTCATTTCCGCGCAATACGGCTTCTTCTGCATTTTCGCTCATTGTTATATTGAGGAATGAGTCAATATCTGTAAGTTCCTTGCAGATTTGTTCTTTGGGTGTGATAAGTATGTTCATATTATAACGAATTTAGCATTTCAATATAAGCTTGGCTGGCTTCAGATGGTGTATCAAAGCATTTGGATGTTTTTCTCTTACCGTTTATTTGGATCTTGGCTTGATATTTGTTTCTTCTTTTGTCTAAAGATACTCCAACAGGCAACCCAGACTTTATTGTTTTCTCTTTACTAGAATTCTGCCTTTTAGTAACGATTTGCAAATTCTCAGGAAGATTGTTTAACTTATTAGAGTCTAAATGATCTATAATTTCATACTTACTGCCACCTCCTGCAACTTTGCTGATAACATTGTGATTTGCGTCACCAAAAAGATATACAACTAATCGGTGTTCGAAAAGATGGTATGTCTTTTGTCGTTTGTTTCCTAAACAGAAGGTTATAATTGATGCCTTATAACCGAAAAGAATCCTTTGTTTTGCAGGATACCCCTTGGGAGTATATACTTGCAAAGTATCTGGATTGACTTTCACACTTCCTTCGGGAAAATCAATAGTAACGAAGCCATTATCATCTAATGCTTTTAATAATTTTCTATTCATTTTTCTGATAAAATATAATTAGACCATTAGTTGCCACCATTTAAAAGCCAATTCATCATATTTCTCTTTCCCACGTTTATAGGTATCATCGTCTCGTCTAATGAATGCTTTGAATATTTTCAGGTTCTTCTTGCTGATGGCATAGATAAAGTCCTGTTGGCTTCCTGCTATATCCATATACCATGCTCTGGAACGGTCCCAATCAAAAAAATCTATAGCTTCATTGAACTGGTTTTGTGATTCTGCAAAAGTGGTCTTTAAATCTCCGCCAAATCCAAAACTCGGTAACCACCAATCCCATTTACACCGGGTATCAAGAGTGTACTCAAAGTTTCCGTAGAGAAATCGCTGGGATTTGTTTACCATGAATTTCTGGGTATCGGAGTTGGAAAGAACGGCTCTAAGGAACTCGTCTTTTCTTGCCTCTTTTCTTAAAGCTTCCCTCATGGCAAGGCCTAACTCGAAATCTTCCCGTGAATAGGTTACATCATCCACCATGCGCTTACTATAATGTACCCGTTCGTTTTCGGTAATAAGTGCATCTACCAATGTCCCAAACTTGAAGGCTTTTTCTTTATCCCCATACTGGGTACGGGGATAAAGATAGTTTTTGAGTTCTGTCAGATCGGAGTTGCTGACTTCTGTACGCAAGTAATATGAATCCGGATTTGCCATTACTTTCCTGCTTTAACTTCTTCTTCGTATCGGATATATTTTGATTTGATTTTCATTTCATCATCGCTGTTAGCTTTCTTTTCGCAGAAGGAAATCATCTTTTTGTGGATTTTTTCAAGTTCTTCTATTGTCAGATTCTGACCTTCATTTATCCACCACATCTGATATATTTCCAAGAAGCCGGCAGGGTGTAGTATTTTAATCCTTTCAGTCACTTTGGCTTTGCTGGTTCTTGTTGTAACAGAAGCGGCAGCCGTTGCAAACAGACTATTCATTTGTGCGGATTGTATAGAAGATTCCGCTTTTTGTTGCTGCTCATGTTCTTTTTGCTGTATTTCAAGTTCACGTTGTTTTCGCTCCTCTTCTTCCCGTTGTTTCCTTTCGGTTTCCGCTTTGGCAGCAGCTTCAGCATCTTTCTTACGCAATTCTTCTTCCTCAATAAGTTCTTGCTTTTTGGAGGAAAGACGGTCAATAAATGACTGACGTAAATCCTCCATGTCAAACTTATACTGTTGAGAGAAAGCGGAATATTTATTGCTTAGAATTTCAGCCTTGATATTCTCTTTGGTTTGTGCGTCCAGATAGTAAGTTGTAATATCTTTATTGAAAGTGTCGAAGTGCTCACGAGGATACAGAGTTGACCAACCTCTGATACTCTTTTCTTTCAGCTCAAATGTAGCCAGTGTAATGCTTTCCCAAATATGGCTCAGATTCTTCTGTTGTTCGGCAAAATAGGAACTCATGTGTGTATTGATAGCCTGTTCAATAGCAAGCCGATACATTCCTTTTTCCTTTTCAATATTGGCTTGTCGTTGCATTTCCTGCTGCTTCCTTCTTTCTTCTTCACGCTTCAGTGCTGCATATCTGTCACGTTCTGCAGCTATTTTGCCCGGAATTGTTGATTTGTCTTTTGGGTCAATAGCTTTTTCATCTGTCGTGAAAATGGATCGGATACGGTCGAATAGTTGGGTAACAGGCGCACGACGGCTTTTCATGTTGGTAATTGTAACATTGACTTTCTTCAGATACTCCGCAGCTTTGGCATCCAGTTCATCAGTCATACCTTCTCCTTGAATCGTATCTAAGATTGCCTGTCCCGCTGAATTACAGTTGGCTATTGATTTTTGGTTCTTGCCTAAGGCGTCAGGGGCACTTTTCATTAAAGAGGTAAACTCTTCTACTTTTATTAATTCTGTTGACATAGCTTTAAGTATTAATGGTTAGAATCCTTCTTCTTCATCTGCTTTGCTGACATTTACAGATACCGGTTCCGGTGCGGTGAGCTGTTTTTCTTCACCGAAAGGAATGTTTGGGTCTTCCTGTGCAATATTGGCATCTTCCACAATTCCATAATCGATGATTTCTTCTTCCTCCTGGTCGGTTGCCATAATGGTATATTTTCCGGTACGTACTTTAGGGTATGCGTCGAAGGCGTGTTTAATCATTTTGTTTTCAAGGAAACCGGGGTCAATACCGCCATTATTGGAAGTGTATAAAGCATTGGCATTACCAAGTTCTCTCCGTCTGGTCTGCTCATTCCATTTGGAATTTGCTTTTTCGCTATAATGCTTCAAGCGTTCAATATCCCCTTGCATGAGCCATTGATAGTCCACTGAATTATCATTGCGTACAATGCGTATGAATGCTGCGATAACCTTGGTTGATGTGCGGGGGGCATTGTGCTTCGTACTCGATGTTTTTTACTCCATTGACTAAAGATGCCTTGAAATGGTCTCCCTCATAAACGACGACGGGGTTGTCAGCATATTTAATTTGGCCGGCACGCATACGCATGGTAAGTTCACCGTAGCCGGTAACCGAAACGTATGCACGTTTTTCGTAAATATCGTTCCCATGTTCGTTTTTGTACCCAGTTTTGCAGTTGCGACTCAGAATATAGCAGAGCGGATGCCCTGTCTGGTCTAATGTTAGTCCATTGACTGCGATATCAAGGAAACAGCCATAAAGGGATATTTTGCTTGAAGTGGCTACATCGGGGTTATCCCGAAGTAATTTTTGAAAATTGAATACTTCTTTGTGGTACATCTGCTCACCCTTATCCGTACCCCAAATTGCATTGTACATTTGAATAAACTTTGCTTGTACACCTTCATTTTCGACAATTTTCGTTGCTGGAAGCGCATTTAGCTCTTCCATCTTAACTTGAATAATACTGCTCATAATGAGAATTTTAGTTGTTAATATTAAAATCTGCTTTGTCTAACCGTACCCAGACTGATTTGCCGGGACTATTAAACGATTGTTCTAAATCGACATCAACAAGCACCTGATTATAGCATTCCAATTTGCGTATAACCACTCCGGTAATAATGGCGTAGTCCACATCATCCCCGTAATGTCCGCACCGGAAAAAGAATCCGGCTGAAATGTTCTGCCCTATTTGTATATCTTTTGCAGTCATGGTACTTGCATTAATACTTTGATTATGTTGGCCGGTACTTTGTTATGAATATCCATCATGGCACTTGCTGTTTCTAGTTCGGACATTTTCACATAATACTTGCCGCGTTCCTTGTTCTTTGCAGGATAAAACTTTATCCATTCCTTACTACGCCATTCTGTAATGAGACGACGTCCGTATATCTTTTCTGCTTGGGAGATTGTTACCACCTCCGGCAGTAGCCCTAATGCTTTAAGCGTCTGAATCGTTCCGATTTTTATGCCGCTTGCTACAATTCTTTCTAAATATCTTTCTCCCATTTTAGCTGTTTCTTAGGTTGGTTAATTATTGGTTACGAGCTTTCTTCACTATCTGAAACACATTGCAACTCTATGCTATGCTGCCTGTTTATAATTAGGTTGAGATATTTCTTCTGTCTTGTATCTTTGCGTTCTTCCTCTTCTTGTTCGGTAGTAATAATCGTGATGATTATCTACTGAAAATTGGAATATTGTTATTCCCAAGAAGCAGAGCTATAATCGTTTTTTTGTAGCTGTTGAAAATCTATGTTTAGAGTAAATACTCTATTGGCCCACCATGACCCCAGTTCATTTAATTTGCTGGTTCCGGTCTTTTTGTATGCTTTGTCGAGCAATACGTTGATAGTTCCGTAAGCCACGTGAAGCCTGTCTGCCATTTCTTTCTTTGCGAGTCCGCAAAAGGCAAGTCCGGCGATCTGATTTTCACGCTTGGTTAATTCATTGTTCGCTTGTAGTTCCATTTTGCAATGTTTCTAATTCGGCTGCCGCTTTAGAAACTCCTTTTGAGGCTTCCAAGGCTTCTTTAGCCATTCTGGTTGCTATTGTGAGAACTTTAGCCTTATAAGATGAACGGGCAGATGCAGGCTTGTTGTTTAGGATATTATGTACTGTGCCTTTTGAACATCCTGCTTCTTTTGCAATGCTCCCCTCATAGCCATAAGGGAGATTGGATTTAATAATTTCTAATTGATTTTCCATATACCTGATATTATTGTCTGAGTTCCCGGCAAGGTGGTCAAGCCCGGCCGGGATTGGTTATCTATTTTTGTTTTTTCTTTTCGTATTCCAAACAAGCCTTTCCATTTGCGAGCCATTTTTCGGAATCTCTTTTAGCGCAAAGACCAATAGCTTTATTTTCAGTGCTGCGACTAAAGTATTTGCACGTGGCACATCTTGAAAATCCCATGATTATTACTTGCTTAAAATATTATCCAACAACTTCTTATCATCATCCCAGAGGTTATAACCCTTAGCAATCTTTCTTCTGAGGTACTCACGTTCGCCAATCATAGCGATTGCCATTTCTCTCAAATCGCTTGCATTACATTTTTCTGCTTGATCTATCAAAAGGTTAGAAAGGCATTTACGCTCTTCGTATAGTTCACGTATTAATACGGTCTTCCGTTCTATCTCTTTAAGTGCGGTTGGATTTTCAATCCACAGCTTACAAAAAAGGTCTTTATCAAGGTCTGTATTCATATAGAATTCTTCTACTTCTGAATAATCACCTACGAACTTTCCACCGATTCTATCTTCGAATTCTTTTTGTGTCATATCTTGTCTTTTTTAGAGTGAATAATCTATTTTGCTGTTTTTATTCCAACTTTATTTTGCTGTTATTGCACTTTTGCACTAACTTTATGGTGCAAATATAGATAAATATCTAATATATCTATATTATATCTATCAATGTTGTTAGATATTTAAAATAAATTAAGATTTTATATGGACATAAAAGGACGATTGATGCAATTTATTACCCATACCGGGTTGAGTGTGCAAGCTTTTGAAAATGCTGTAAATCTGAGTAATGGAGCAGTATCTAAGATGGGAGATGGAACTAGGAGAACCACAATAAATAAAATATCTAATAGATTCCCTGAACTGAATACAAATTGGTTAGTTACAGGTGAAGGGGAAATGTTGAAGCCGATTCAAACAGTTGGAGATATTTCTAATAGCCATGTTGCTGGAGTTAATGTAAATGGGCAGGAGATTCATATAAATCCAGATGCCTATAACACTCTTTTAAAAATAGTAGAATCCAATCAAAAGACAACAGAAAAATTTCAAGAGCAAATCGATAGATTAATTTCTATAATTGAATACAAGTATGGAACAACGAACGGGTGATTTTATAAATAGTCATAATTTGTATGGAATTAATAATACAGGAAGTGTCTATATCGAAAATCCTTCTGAAAAAGGAAAGAATGATATGCTCTTAAAAAAGCATACTCATAGATTTATATATATATCGATAGTCGTAATAGGCATATTATCTATTATTGCAATTTTGTTGCATTTTATAGATAATACTACTATATCAGGTAGTGTTTATATTGGTATTATTACAACATTAATGGGAATATGTACGACATTTATTGTTGGTTTTCAGATATATAACTCAATAGAATACAGAGCTGAAATACGTAATCTTCAGCAGATACAAGAAAAATATAGAAGTGAAATTCAGAGGATAGATGAAAAACTTTTTTATGAGTCTAACGAAGCCTATATAGGCATATATATGGTACAAGGGATAACTTTTAAAGATAAATATTTATCTTCTTCTCTAAGAAGTTTTTTAAAATCTATAGTTCATTCCTTAAATGTATATGATATGAAACGGGCACATATTGCTGTCGATCATATTGTCAGTTTAGCTCGTCAGCAACGTGATACTTTTATTAAAGTATTAGATAATGATGAAATAAAAGCTGTTATCGCAGAAATAAAGACTCATCGGAACTATTCTTTTATTGAAGATAAATTAGCACCTTTTTTAGAGTTGTCTAATTAACTTAAAGGTATTAATATATAATAAATTAGTACCCTTTTATAATGTAATCATATATTTCTAAAAACAATTATGGAACAAGATATACGTTGGCTTCAAAGATACGACAGCTTTCATCGCGCTAATAAGCGTATTCAGGATATAACAGAATCTGATAAGAAAGCGGATGATTTGTCTGAATTGGAAATGGAAGGGTTGATACAGCGATTTGAATATACTTTCGAACTTGGCTGGAAGGTTCTTCAAGACTTATTAAAGTACAAAGGCTATGAATTTGTGCAAGGTCCGAACGGTACGCTTCAGAAGGCTTTCGAAGATGGCTTGATTGCCGACCACGACGGTTGGCGCAGAATGGCGAAAGCCAGAGTAACCACTTCACACACTTACAATGAAGGTGATGCCATTGAAATCGTCCGTAATATATATGATGAGTATTCCCATTTGTTGCAGCGATTGGATGATAAACTCAATGAAGAAAAGTTACGGCTTGAAATGAATACATTGTTTTGATATGTACGGATTAAGCGATACGGTAATAACGGATATCTGCGGTGTGTTCCGGCGTTATCCCAATATAGAAAAGGTACTTATTTTCGGTTCCCGTGCCAAGGGTACGTATTCCGAGGGATCGGATATTGACTTGGCTGCGGTGGGGGATGGGCTTACCTTTAATCAGCTAATGGATATCAATATTCAGATAGAGGATTTAGGTTTGTTATATAAGGTTGATGTGGTTGATTACAATAAGAATATAGGTACTCCTATTGGTGAGCATATAAATCGTGTGGGAAAACCTTTTTATAACAAAACCGGGATATGAACGACAAGGATGAACTGATAGCTTCCCTTCGGAAACAGCTACGGGAAGCATTGCGAAAATGCAGTGCTCAGGAGCAGGAAATCGCTCTTTTGAACCATGAGATAGAGTTGTTAAAACAGAAGTCTAATTTGAAATAGTTTATAACAAAAGCAGCTTGCTCTGATAATTGTTTGTGAGATAATTAGTTATGTGCCGGACTTTTCTGCCTTACAAGCAGAGGGTCGGCGGTTCGAATCCGTCAACGCCCACACAATTGTTGCGGATTTTAGCTTTGTATATAGTATACAAAGCTATTTTTTTTATTCTGAAACTTCATTTTTTTAATTTATTTCCCCATTATACCTGATTACTCGGAAAAAAGCCGTAATTTTGCAATCCGATAATTATCATAAATACGACGTATGGAACTTGATTTACTTACCGCAATCTCCCCGATTGACGGTCGCTACAGGGGCAAGACAGATGCTTTGGCTGCCTATTTCTCAGAATTCGCACTGATAAAATACCGTGTACAGGTTGAAGTGGAATATTTTATAACCTTATGTGAACTGCCTTTGCCTCAGTTGAAAGGGGTGAATAAGGATGTATTCGAAACTTTGAGAAATATTTACCGTAATTTTTCAGAAGCCGATGCCGGACGTATCAAGGATATTGAAAGCGTGACTAACCATGATGTGAAGGCTGTTGAATATTTTTTGAAAGAAGAATTTGATAAGTTAGGCGGAATGGACGACTATAAAGAGTTTATCCACTTCGGGCTGACTTCACAAGATATTAACAATACTTCTATTCCTCTGTCTGTAAAAGAGGCATTGGAACAGGTATATTATCCGCAGATAGAGGAATTGATAGCGCAACTCCGTGCTTATGCTGAAGAGTGGGCGAATATTCCGATGCTCGCCAAAACGCACGGACAGCCGGCTTCTCCTACTCGTCTGGGAAAAGAGATAATGGTGTTTGTATATCGTTTGGAACGCCAACTGGTTGCATTGAAGGCTTGTCCGGTTACTGCTAAGTTTGGCGGTGCTACGGGAAATTACAATGCACATCATGTGGCTTATCCGGAATATGACTGGAAAGCTTTCGGTACTAAGTTCGTTGCAGAGAAACTGGGGTTGGAGCGCGAAGAATATACGACTCAGATTTCCAATTATGATAATCTATCTGCTATCTTCGATGCGATGAAGCGAATTAATACGGTGATGATTGATATGAACCGTGACTTCTGGCAGTATATCTCCATGGAATATTTCAAGCAGAAGATCAAGGCTGGTGAGGTTGGTTCGAGTGCAATGCCGCATAAGGTGAATCCAATTGATTTTGAAAATGCCGAAGGTAATCTGGGTATAGCAAACGCTATCCTTGAACATCTGGCTGTGAAGTTGCCGGTGTCACGTTTGCAGCGCGACCTGACGGATTCTACCGTATTGCGTAATGTGGGCGTTCCGTTCGGACATATCATAATAGCCATTCAGAGTTCATTGAAAGGATTGCGTAAGCTGCTGTTGAACGAAACGGCTATCTATCGCGATTTGGATAACTGCTGGAGTGTTGTGGCCGAGGCCATTCAAACAATCCTGCGCCGTGAGGCATATCCGCATCCTTACGAAGCGCTGAAAGCATTGACACGTACCAATCAGGCTATCACAGAGAATTCTATCAAGGAATTCATAGAAGAATTGAATGTAAGCGAAGATATAAAAAAAGAATTATGTGCAATTACTCCCCATACATATACGGGGCTTTAAGAAGCGACAAGGGAAACCGGAGATTTCAACTTTTTTAATCCGGAATTTGTTATAAGCTAAAATAAAGGTAATTAGAGATAAAGAAAGAATGGCCGTGAGGCCAGTAGGTTTAATTTTATTCGAATAAAACAATGAGTACAGAAAATGAAACTTGGCGTGATGCTTCTTCTTCAGAGGAGAATTCAGGCGCCGGCCGTGATGGTAACCAATTTAACAGAGAGGGAAGCTATAGTCGCCCGTCTTATAACCGTGAAAATGGCGACCGCCCTTATCGTCCGAGATTTAATAGTGAAAATGGCGACCGTCCGCAACGTTCGTACAGCAGTGACCGTCCTTACCGTCAGCGCTTTAATCCGAATGCGGAAAATGGCGACCGTCCTCAGCGTTCCTATAACAACGACCGTTCTTACCGTCCTCGCTATAATAGTGAAGGTGGCGACCGTCCTCAACGCTCTTACGGTAACAATGCCGGCGGTGAGCGTCCTTACCGTCCCCGTTATAACAGTGAAGGTGGCGACCGTCCTCAGCGCTCTTACGGTAACAATGCCGGCAGTGACCGTCCTTACCGTCCCCGTTATAACAGTGAAGGTGGCGACCGTCCTCAGCGTCCTTACGGTAACAATGCCGGCGGTGATCGTCCTTATCGTCCCCGTTATAACAGTGAAGGTGGCGACCGTTCTCAGCGTCCTTATGGTAACAATGCCGGTGGTGACCGCCCTTTCCGTCCGCGCTATAACTCGAACGGTGACCGTCCTCAACGCCCTTATGGCAACAGAGACAGCTACAGTCGCCCGATTCGCCGTACGGGAGATTACGATCCCAATGCCAAGTACAGTAAGAAGAAACAGATAGAGTATAAAGAACAATTTGTCGATCCGAACGAACCGATTCGTTTGAATAAGTTTCTGGCTAATGCCGGTGTATGCTCGCGTCGTGAAGCGGATGAGTTTATTACGGCAGGCGTAGTGTCTGTAAACGGAGAAGTGGTTACGGAATTGGGTACTAAGATTAAGCGTGGCGATGAAGTGAAGTTTCACGACCAGACGGTCAGCATCGAACGTAAGATATATGTCCTGTTGAACAAGCCGAAAGATACGGTGACAACTTCCGATGACCCGCAGGCGCGTCGTACTGTAATGGACTTGGTGAAAGGTGCTTGTGACGAACGTATCTATCCGGTAGGTCGTCTGGACCGTAATACTACGGGGGTATTATTGCTGACGAACGATGGCGACCTGGCTTCCAAGCTGACCCATCCCAAGTATCTGAAAAAGAAAATATATCATGTGCATTTGGATAAGAATCTGACTAAAGCCGATATGGAGCAGATTGCAGCCGGTATTCAGTTGGACGATGGTGAAATCCAGGCAGATGCTATCAGCTATACGGATGATTTCAAAAAAGATGAAGTGGGCATAGAAATCCACTCCGGCAAGAACCGTATCGTGCGTCGTATTTTCGAATCGCTGGGATACAAGGTTGTGAAACTGGATCGTGTATTCTTTGCCGGCTTAACCAAGAAAGGCTTGCGTCGCGGCGAGTGGCGTTACCTCACGGAACAAGAGGTGAACTTCCTGCGCATGGGCTCTTTCGAATAATATATATAATCAAGTTATAATAACTGTTTTATGGAAAAGATTAGTAGAACAAAGATTGTTGACCTGCTGAAGCGCGAGGATTTTGGCGCTATGGTCAACGTGAAAGGTTGGGTTCGTACCCGCAGAGGTAGTAAGCAAGTTAATTTTATCGCGCTGAACGACGGTTCTACAATAAATAATGTGCAGATTGTGGTGGATTTGGCAAACTTCGATGAGCAGATGCTGAAAGAAATTACCACAGGAGCTTGTTTGAGCGTGAACGGTGTGCTGACGGAATCGGTAGGCTCCGGTCAGAAAGCTGAAATCCAGGCACGTGAAATTGAAGTGTTGGGTACTTGCGACAATACGTATCCTTTGCAGAAAAAAGGGCACTCTATGGAGTTCCTTCGCGAGATAGCCCATCTGCGTCCTCGTACGAATACATTCGGTGCTGTGTTCCGTATCCGTCACAATATGGCTATTGCCATTCATGAATTCTTCCATAAGAAAGGGTTCTTCTATTTTCATACGCCTATCATTACGGCTTCCGACTGCGAAGGAGCCGGACAGATGTTTCAGGTTACTACGATGAACCTTTATGATTTGAAGAAAGACGAAAACGGTTCTATTATCTACGATGACGATTTTTTCGGAAAGCAGGCGAGTCTGACGGTTTCCGGTCAGTTGGAAGGTGAACTTGCCGCTACGGCGTTGGGCGCTATCTATACGTTCGGGCCTACGTTCCGTGCGGAAAACTCCAATACCCCCCGTCACTTGGCTGAGTTCTGGATGGTGGAGCCGGAAGTTGCGTTCAATGACATTACCGATAACATGGACTTGGCGGAAGAATTCATCAAGTTCTGCGTACAGTGGGCTTTGGATAACTGCGCCGATGATGTGAAGTTCTTGAATGATATGTTTGACAAGGGTTTGATAGAGCGCTTGCAAGGTGTACTGAAAGAAAACTTCGTTCGTCTGCCTTATACGGAAGGTATCAAGATTCTGGAAGAAGCCGTAGCACAGGGGCATAAGTTTGAATTCCCCGTATACTGGGGGGTCGACCTGGCTTCCGAGCACGAACGCTATTTGGTAGAAGACCACTTCAAGCGTCCGGTTATCCTAACGGATTATCCGAAAGAAATCAAGGCGTTCTATATGAAGCAGAACGACGATGGTAAAACGGTACGTGCTATGGATGTGCTCTTCCCGAAGATTGGCGAGATAATCGGCGGCTCCGAGCGTGAGTCCGATTATGCTAAACTGATGAACCGCATCGAAGAACTTCATATTCCGATGAAAGATATGTGGTGGTATCTTGATACCCGCAAGTTCGGTACGTGCCCGCACTCAGGCTTCGGATTGGGCTTTGAACGTCTGTTGCTGTTTGTAACCGGTATGACTAATATTCGTGACGTGATACCGTTCCCGCGTACTCCGCGCAATGCGGAGTTCTAACCGCCGGAGAACGAAATAAAATATCCTTGATGGATAAGAGGTTGTGTCAAAACGCTGACACAGCCTTTTTTTATGCGCAAAGCCCAGACTTTCTCAAGCCCGGGCTTTGTTATTACCCAAAGTTTTCGTATCTTTAGGCATAAAGTTTTTCGTTATGGCAAAGTTACATTTTCGTCCTTACATTCCCAACCAAACCGTTCTTTTTCCACAAAGAATTGATGAAAACATAGCTGCGACCGACCCGGTCCGCATCGTGAATGCTGTTATTGATAACCTCAATCTTGAGAGTTTCAAGAAGCTTTATAAGGAAACGGGCCGTTGTCCTTATCATCCTAAAATGATGCTTAAGGTGATAATCTACGCCTACATGAATAATATCTATTCTTGCCGTAAAATAGAGAAGCACCTCCTTCGTGACATTCATTATATTTGGCTTGCCGGTAATGAGCATCCGGATTTTATCACGATCAACCGTTTTCGTAACCGTGTAAAGGAGGAAATAAATAATGTATTTACCCAGTTGGTTCTTGTCCTTGCCGATAAAGGCTTCATCAGCCTTGATGTGGAGTATATCGACGGTACTAAGATTGAATCCAAAGCCAACAAATATACTTTTGTCTGGCGCAAGACAGTCGAACGGAACCGTACGAGACTAATGGATAAAATCCGTATTCTCTTGGAGCAGGTGGATGAAACCATTGCACAGGAGAACTCTATAAAAGACACATCCGTGGAGTTTACTTCCTGCAAGCTCTCTGACATAGTGGATAAAGAAGCCCTGGAACGCCAGCCTGCAACAAAGGATAAGGAAGAAAAGAAAGCTCTGCGCAAAAAAGAAGAAGCAGGTCAGGGAACTTGAAGGGTATCGTGACAAGCTGATAGAATATGACAGTCACCTTGATACCCTTGGAGAACGTAACTCCTATTCCAAGACCGATCCTGGTGCCACATTCATGCGCATGAAAGAAGATGCCATGAAGAACGGGCAGACCAAACCCGGATATAATCTGCAAATAGGTACTGAAAACCAATTTATCACAGACTTCTGTCTGTTTCCCAACCCTACCGATACACTGACCCTCATACCTTTTTTTCCACTCTTTCCAGTACCGCTATAACCGTTTACCGAATATCTGCGTGGCAGACTCCGGTTACGGTTCGGAAGAAAATTACCGGTTCATGCAGGAGAATGGGATAGAAGCCTTCATCAAGTACAATTACTTCCATAAAGAACAGCGTCCCCGTTATACTCCCAACCCGTTCCATGCCGAAAGTCTCCATTACAATGAGGGGGAGGATTATTACGTTTGTCCTATGGGACAGCACATGAACCGTATAGGAACCAAACGTGACAAGACAGCGAGCGGATACATCACCGAAAGTGCCCGGTATAAAGCAAAAAGATGTGAAGGTTGCCCTTTACGTGGCAGTTGTTTTAAAGCTCGGGGGAACCGTATTATAGAAGTCAACCACCGGTTAAATCAATACAAACGGCAGGCACGGGAAAGGTTGCTCTCAGAAGAAGGTATCAAGCATAGAGGCAGGAGGTGTATAGAACCAGAAGCGGTGTTTGGACAAATGAAATACAACATGGCATACAGAAGATTCCGGCATGTGGGAGAAGACAAGGTTACAATGGACTTTGCTTTCTTTGCTATAGCCTTTAATATCAAAAAAATGTGTGCTAAACTGATAAAAGAAGGAAAGGGGCTCATTACAGTTGCCAAATATATGTTTATGGGACTATTTATAACCCGATATAATTGGAATATAGCAACTTGTTGCCAAATGCATGAGGAAAAAGTAGCATAGCCAAAAGAAAATATAGCAGAACTTAAAATATAAATGAGGTTTTGACACAACCTCTTTTTTATCGGATAAACTGTTATTTTCTCGAAATAAATCTTTATATTTGTGTCAATAGGAATGGCATAGCGTTAACCAAGTTTTATGTCCCTTGCGCAAATCCGGAAAATTTTCTGTTTATAAGTGTTTGCGTGTGCGGGCGGGAACTTTTAAAATTCTCTTCCGAGGAAATCTGTATTTCCTCGGAAGAGAATTTCTTTTTGTTGTATATCAGCCAAGTGCAAATCAAAAAAAAGAAGAAAACGTTTGCCAGTTATAAGAAAATCCGTACCTTTGCAAGCCGATTATTATCTCATAAGGATAAGCATTTAATTCATAGCGGATTAATCTCCCTTTGTCCGAGGCGGTTGATTCGTGGTGAAGCAAAAATTTAGTAGTAACATTTAAAAAAACAATTAAGAGTGGATACTTTAAGTTACAAGACCATTTCTGCAAACAAAGCTACAGTGACTAAAGAATGGGTCATTGTTGACGCTACAGACCAGGTATTGGGTCGTCTGGGCGCAAAAGTTGCGAAACTGTTGAGAGGAAAGTATAAACCTAACTTTACTCCTCACGTAGATTGCGGCGATAATGTAATCATTATCAATGCCGACAAAGTAAAATTAACCGGTAACAAGTGGAATGACAAGGTATATCTGTCATACACAGGCTATCCCGGCGGTCAGAGAGAAATCACTCCTGCTCGTTTGCAGGCAAAACCGAACGGTGATGACAAGTTGCTGAGAAAAGTAGTAAAGGGTATGCTGCCTAAAAATAAGTTGGGCGCCAAATTGCTGGGCAATATGTATGTATATGCCGGCAGCGAGCACAAACATGATGCTCAGAACCCGAAAATGATTGATATTAACGCACTTAAATAAGAGATAATGGAAGTAGTAAATGCATTAGGCAGACGTAAAAGTGCAATTGCACGTATTTTCGTAAGCGAAGGTACTGGAAAGATTACTATTAACAAGAGAGACCTCGCAGAGTACTTTCCATCAAGCATTCTTCAGTATGTAGTTAAACAACCGTTGAACAAGCTGGGTGTTGCTGAAAAGTACGACATCAAAGTAAATCTCTGCGGTGGCGGTTTCACCGGACAGTCTCAGGCATTGCGTCTTGCAATTGCTCGCGCTTTGGTGAAAATCAATGCTGAAGATAAAGCTGCTCTCCGTGCTGAAGGCTTCATGACTCGCGATCCCCGTTCTGTTGAACGTAAGAAACCGGGACAGCCGAAAGCTCGTCGTAGATTCCAGTTCAGTAAACGTTAAGAGTTGGAGAACGGTTGGGGCGGACAAGTTGCTTAATTCTCGACTTTCACCTCTCAACTCTCAACTGAAAAAGCGTTTAGTATCTAAACTACCGGGACTCTTCATTCGGATAGGCTACCCGGCGGTTGGTTTAGAAAAAACAAAAAAGAAAGTAAACGATTTAAAGATTAAAACAAAATGTCAAGAACTAATTTTGATACATTATTGGAAGCCGGTTGTCACTTCGGTCACTTGAAAAGAAAGTGGAACCCTGCAATGGCTCCTTATATCTTCATGGAGCGCAATGGTATTCATATCATTGACCTCAACAAGACGGTTGCTAAAATTGACGAAGCTGCTGAAGCTTTGAAGCAAATCGCTAAATCAGGAAAGAAAGTCCTGTTTGTTGCTACTAAAAAACAAGCTAAGCAGGTGGTTGCCGACAAGGCTGCATCTGTAAATATGCCTTATGTAATCGAGCGCTGGCCGGGTGGTATGTTGACCAACTTCCCGACAATCCGTAAGGCTGTGAAGAAGATGGCTACTATCGATAAGCTGACTAACGATGGTACTTATTCTAACCTCTCTAAGAGAGAAATCCTGCAAATCTCCCGTCAACGTGCCAAGTTGGACAAGACGTTGGGTTCTATCGCTGACCTGACTCGTCTGCCGTCTGCTTTGTTTGTTATCGACGTAATGAAGGAGAATATTGCAGTTCGCGAAGCCAACCGTTTGGGTATTCCCGTATTCGGTATCGTTGATACCAACTCCGATCCTACGAACATCGACTTCGTTATTCCGGCAAACGATGACGCTACCAAGTCGGTAGAAGTTATCTTGGATGCTTGCTGCGCTGCTATGCAGGAAGGTTTGGAAGAACGTAAGGCTGAGAAGGTAGACATGGAAGCTGCCGGTGAGGCTCCTGCCAACAAAGGCAAGAAGAAAGCTACAAAAGCAAGACTCGACAAGTCTGACGAGGAAGCAATCAACGCAGCTAAAGCTGCCGCTTTCATCAAGGAAGACGAAGAGGCTTAATTCATAGTGGAGAGTTGAGAATTGAAAGTTGAGAGTTACTTTACAGCAATTCTCAATTCTCTATTCTCAGCTCTTTTTCGCTTTTTAGAACGATATTTATTAACTAAAATATAAAGGAAAGATAGTATGGCTGTAAGTATGGCTGATATAACCAAGCTCCGTAAAATGACCGGTGCTGGTATGATGGATTGCAAGAATGCATTGAACGATGCAGAAGGCGATTTCGATAAGGCAATGGAAATTATCCGTAAAAAAGGACAGGCTGTTGCTGCTAAGCGTTCAGACCGTGAAGCTTCTGAAGGCTGCGTTTTGGCTAAGACTACCGGTGACTTTGCCGTTATCATCGCTTTGAAGTGCGAAACCGACTTCGTAGCTCAGAATGCCGACTTCGTGAAACTGACTCAGGATATCCTTGACCTTGCCGTTGCCAATAAGTGCAAGACGTTGGATGAAGTAAAAGCCCTGCCAATGGGTAACGGTACTGTACAGGATGCAGTAACCGACCGTAGCGGTATCACAGGCGAAAAGATGGAACTCGACGGTTATCTGACTGTAGAGGGTGCAACTACGGTTGTGTACAACCACATGAACAGAAACGGTCTTTGCACGATTGTTGCTTTCAACAAGAATGTTGACGAACAGTTGGCTAAGCAAGTGGCCATGCAGATTGCTGCCATGAATCCGCTGGCTATCGACGAAGACGGTGTTTCTGAAGAAGTTAAGCAGAAAGAAATCGAAGTTGCTATCGAGAAGACAAAAGCCGAACAAGTACAGAAGGCTGTTGAGGCTGCTTTGAAGAAAGCCGGCATCAACCCTGCTCACGTTGACAGCGAAGACCACATGGAAAGCAACATGGCTAAGGGATGGATTACAGCTGAAGACGTAGCAAAGGCAAAAGAAATCATTGCTACAGTTTCTGCTGAAAAAGCTGCACACTTGCCGGAACAGATGATTCAGAATATTGCTAAAGGTCGTCTGGGTAAATTCCTGAAAGAAGTTTGCTTGCTGAACCAGGAAGATATCATGGATGGCAAGAAGACTGTAAGAGAAGTGCTGAAAGAAGCTGACCCTGAATTGAAAATCGTTGATTTCAAGCGTTTCACTTTGCGTGCTGAATAATTCCGTACGGATGTAAATATATGGAAACGGTCGCATGGAAATATCCATAGCGACCGTTTTTCTTTATTATGTTTTTAAAGCAGCAGTGAGTTATCCCACCGTTTTGGTCTGTGCATACCCCTCTTTCTTTAGTAATTCCAGTACTTTTTGCTTAAAGTCTCCTTGTACAATGATTTCTCCGTCTTTGGAGCTTCCTCCCACACCGCATTTACTTTTAAGGAATTTGCCCAGTTCTTTCAAATCGTCTTCCGTACCGATAAATCCGGTAACGAGAGTTACAACTTTACCGCCCCGGTTCTTGCGGTCCAATTGTACGCGCAGACGTTGTTGGGACGGTTGGAGAGTGGTTTGCTCTTCTTCATCGTCCAATTCGTATTTGAAGTCGGGGTTGGTTGAATACACTACATTCAGTCTGTCTTTCCAATCGTTCTCTTTTGGTTTCTTAGCCATATATACTTGTTTTAATTTTCTCACAAAAGGAGTCCAAAAATACGGTTTTGCAAGGAACTTTGCAATCACAGGTAGAAATAATGTTAACCTTTTGTCATAGATATATTATAGATTGGAAAAAAAGCACTACTTTTGTCAGTCATAATATTGAGAACTTAAAGGAAAAGCTATGAACAGTCAGTTACAAAAGAAAGACTCTACAAAGGTGCCGGAACCTACCTTGCGCCGGCTTCCGTGGTATCTTTCCAATGTAAAATTGCTTAGAAAAAGAGGGGAGCGTTTCGTTTCTTCTACTCAAATTTCCAAAGAAATCAATATTGATGCCTCTCAGATAGCGAAGGACTTGTCATATGTCAATATTTCCGGCCGTACCCGTGTGGGGTATGAGATAGATACGCTGATTGCCGTGCTGGAAGATTTTTTGGGATTTACCAATATACATAAAGCATTTCTTTTCGGTGTGGGAAGTTTGGGTGGTGCATTGCTGCGAGATTCCGGTTTGAATCATTTCGGTCTGGAGATTGTGGCAGCATTTGATGTAAATCCCGATTTGGTAGGGACGGCATTGAATGGCATTCCAATCTATCATTCCGATGATTTTGAAGAGAAAATGCAGGCATATGACGTCAATATCGGTGTGCTGACAGTACCTATTGAGATTGCGCAGAAAATTACGGATACGATGGTGGCAGGCGGCATTAAAGCCGTATGGAATTTTACTCCGTTCCGTATCCGTGTGCCGGAAGATATAGTGGTTCAGAACACTTCGTTGTATGCACATCTGGCAGTAATGTTTAACCGTTTGAATTTTAATGAGATAAGGTAATGAAGATCATAGCAGTAGGGATGAATTATGCACAGCACAATAAGGAGCTTGGGCATACTCAGGAGAATAGGGAACCTGTTATCTTCATGAAACCCGACTCGGCTATTTTGAAAGACGGCAAGCCGTTTTTTGTTCCCGACTTCTCCCATGAAGTCCATTACGAAACGGAAGTTGTAGTACGTATTTGCCGGTTAGGTAAGAATATAGCTCCCCGTTTTGCGCATCGTTATTATGATGCGGTGACGGTAGGCATTGATTTTACAGCCCGTGACTTGCAGCGGAAATTCCGTGAAGCCGGTAACCCGTGGGAGCTGTGCAAAGGGTTTGACAACTCTGCAGCTATCGGTACGTTCATTTCTTTGGAACAAGCCGGTGGAGACTTGCAGAATTTGGATTTCCATCTCGATATAGACGGTTGCGAAGTACAACGTGGCAATACGACAGACATGCTTTTCAAGATAGACGATATAATAGCCTATGTCAGTCGTTTTATGACTTTGAAGATTGGTGATTTACTGTTTACAGGTACCCCTGCCGGGGTAGGGCCCGTCAGCGTCGGTCAGCATTTGCAAGGTTATTTGGGAGAAGAGAAGCTGCTTGATTTCCATATCCGCTGATTTCGTCAGCTCTTTCATGCTCCTTTGTATTAGGCTGTAAGACTTGCTGTTTGTTTTTTAGGTACGTAATCCCTCTCATTAAGGAAAAATAGCAGAATATCTTTGAGCCGATAGTGAATAATGCCTACTTTAGCACGTTTATTATATAATTGAAAAGATATGAAGATACGTGTTGGTTTTGGCTTTGATGTTCACCGGCTGGTGACAGATAGAGAACTTTGGTTGGGTGGTGTACGCCTGGAGCATGAGAAAGGTCTCTTGGGACATTCGGATGCAGACGTGCTGATACATGCTATTTGCGATGCATTGCTGGGTGCGGCGAATATGCGCGACATAGGCTATCACTTTCCCGATACGGCAGGCGAATTTAAAAATATAGATAGTAAGATATTGTTGAAGAAAACGGTGGACCTGATAGGCAGTAAAGGGTATTCCATCGGTAATATTGATGCGACAATCTGTGCGGAACGACCCAAGTTGAAAACTCATATACCCGCCATGCAGCAGACTCTTTCTGCTGTGTTGGGGATTGATGAAGACGATGTATCCGTGAAGGCTACCACTACGGAGAAGTTGGGCTTTACAGGACGGGAAGAGGGAATATCGGCTTATGCAACTGTCTTGATAGTCAAAGAATAAACGAACTCCGAATCAAAATCAGAAAATACTATGAAACAATTTGCTTTGACCCTTTGTATGGTACTGCTGTCCGTAATGTTCTGCCGGGCACAGATAAAGCCTTTGAAATTCGATAAAAACGGGGAATTCAAAATAGTGCAGTTTACCGATGTGCATTTCAAATATGGTAATCCTGCCTCGGATATTGCCTTGAAGCGTATCAATGAAGTGCTTGATGCAGAACGTCCCGACCTGGTTGTATTTACCGGTGACGTGGTGTATGCGAAGCCGGCAGAAACAGCCATGCGTACGGTACTTGCTTGTGCTTCTTCCCGTAAAATTCCTTTTGTTGTGACTTTTGGCAACCATGACAATGAACAGGATAAGACGCGTGCCGAATTATATGATGTCGTTCGCTCTGTTCCTTATAATATTCAGCCGGACAGAGGTGAGGCCGATTCACCCGACTACGTGCTTGCATTGCAGGCTTCCGACAGTAATCGTGATGCAGCTTTGTTGTATTGTATGGATTCGCACTCCTACTCCCGGCTGCCAGATGTGAAAGGATATGCCTGGTTTACCTTTGACCAGGTAAACTGGTATCGTAGCCAGAGCGCTGCTTATACGGAAAGAAATGGCGGAAAGCCTTTGCCTGCCCTGGCTTTTTTCCATATTCCCCTACCCGAATATAATCAGGCTGCGGCTGATGAGAGTGCCATATTGATAGGCACGCGTATGGAAAAGGCTTGTGCTCCGCTCTTGAATACCGGCATGTTTGCCGCCATGAAAGAAGCCGGTGATGTAATGGGTACCTTTGTGGGGCACGACCACGATAATGATTATTCTGTTATGTGGCACGGCATCCTGTTGGCTTACGGGCGTTTTACAGGTGGAAATACGGAGTATAACCACCTGCAGAATGGTGCCCGTGTTATTCTGATGAAAGAAAACGTCCGCACATTCACTACCTGGATTCGTACCAAAGGCGGGGAGATTGTAGACAAAACGGTTTATCCGGACAGCTACCGGAAAGACGATTGGCGTAAGCGTCCGCCGGTTGGAGAGAAGTAATCAGGGGGCAGTTACTTTTTCTCCGTTTACTACTACATTGTCTAGCGTCAGGTTCACCACATTCTCCATTTGTATCGCTTTGGGAGCTTTCTTCACGTTGATGTTCCGCAGGGTGATGTTGTGCAGTTTGGCTTCAGGCAGTCCGTTAGCCATGAGCGCTACGCTGTCCACGCGGTTACAGGTTACATCTTCAATGCAGATGTTGCGGAATAGTGTAGGATGATTGCCGCCCCGGTACCCGTGGTAGTTCGTGCGGAAATTGATAACACCCCACAGGCAGACATCGGCTTTGATGCGCCGCATATTCAGGTTTTCGAAATAGCCGCCTCTGTCCGGGTTGGACTTGAAATATATACCGTTACGGCAACTGTCTATCTTGCAGTCCTCAATATAGATATTCCGCACTCCGCCCGACATTTCGCTTCCGACAGTGATGGCCCAACGTGCGAAATGACAGTTGCGGATGATAACATTTTCCGTAGCCTGACCGATGCGCCAGCCGTCCTGGTCGCGCCCTGATTTGATAGCGATGCCGTCGTCACCAACGTTGAAATCCATATCTTCTATCAGTACATTGGTGCAGGATTCCGGGTCGCAGCCGTCATTATTGTAATTGTTGCTGTCGATATATACATTCCGTACGGTTACGTTGTCGCAAAATACGGGATGAATGATCCAGAAGGGAGAATCGTAAATTTTTAAATCTTCTACCAATACGTTCTTGCAACCGTAAAATTGTATCATACAGGGACGCAGATAGTGTCCTTCTCCGAATACGCGTTGGTATACAGGAACGGAATCGATACCCATCTGGCGCAGACGGTCTACGGCAGGACCTTGTATGGCATGCCAGCCGTTGAAAGTCACCGAACCGTTTCCGTCGATAGTTCCTTTGCCGGTTACCGCGACATTCGTACATTGGTATGCGTAGATAAAGGGGGAGTAGTTGAAACATTCTGTTCCTTCCCATTTTGTCAGTACCATAGGCAGGTAGTCGGCGGCTTCGGTAGAGAATTCCAGACGTGCTCCTTCGGCGATGTGCAGGTTTATGTTACTTTTCAGCGTGATGGCTCCTTTGATGAAATAATTTCCTGCGGGAATGAGTACGGTACCGCCACCGTTCGTGTTACAATGACTGATGGCTTGGAGGATGGCGGGACGGCTGTCGAAAGTTGTATCGCTCTTTGCTCCGTAGTCGGTTACATCATAAACAGTATCGGCGAATACGGGCGGTACGATATTTTTTAGTATTCCGGGTACTTTTGCCCATTCTCCGGCCGTTTTCCGGGAAGAGGATGTGGTGCAGGCTCCCATCACCAATAGGAGGGATAAGCACCAGAGTGCAGTTTGTTTTTTCATGGCATTACGTATTTAAATATGTATGGAGCAAAAATACGGGTTTCTTTTCGGTAAGGGGTGGATGAATTGATGTTTGAAATGGAATTTTTGACCGGATTCGGTCTTATGGATGAAATTTTACATAATTAAGTCGCGTCCATTTGTTTTTTCCGATGGTGTACGTACCGGCAATGCGTGCCGAGGCTATATGGACGGTTTCGTCCGTTCGGTAAGCATGTTCCACGGCGGGTAGTTGGCACGAATGCCTGCTTGCCGTGCGGGAGTTGACGCGGAAAGTCACAAGATTTCCGGAGGTGTCTTTCAGCCTTAGTATTTGCCGGACATAGAAGTAAGGGGTCGTACCCCTGACTTGTGTCTTGTAGGGGTCGTCCTCCAGCCGGACACTGAGAACGGTCAGGGTCAGATCTGTCACTTTTTCCCCTTCTTTCCCAAGAAAGTGTCCGGCAGGCGGTTGCTTGGCTTTCCGTTGCAGGATGTCAATGTATACGGAATGGTATATCCGGGCGATTTGTGCGAAGCGTTCCTGTTTAGGAATTCGGGGAGTGAACTTGAAAGCTATCCAGGTGAGATAGCCGGGGTCTATCCGCAGGATTTCGTGCAGATAATGTCCGTGATATTTGCCGAACGAGATAATATCGTCGCCCTTATTCTGCATTCGTTTGGCATTATACTCCACTAACGACAGAGGGCGGGGGAGTAGTAACATAAGGTGCTTGCCATTCGTAAGGCTTCGTGTATATCCTCACTCAGGTCGAATATGTAAAATATGGATTGCCTTTCGGGCAGAGGGGAGTAAATCCAAAGTGAGTATCGGGGACAATCTGCTCTTGGCAATACCACAAGATAGGCGCCTACCTCTTTGAAAGAAGCTTTTTTCAGGTTGTATTCATTTAGCTTTTGATACAACACGTCTTGTTCTGCGGCAGTGATGCCCGGAATAAGCGGATTTGTCATACATCAATTTGCTTATTCCAAAGATATGTAATTTTTTTAGAATCGTACCATTAATTCCAATACTATTTTGTCTTGTTCAGATTCTTTTGCAATACTGCTGTTGGCATAGAAATATTTTTCATAATTCAGGCGCAGGTCTGTGCGGAATGCTTTACTGAGGCTGAAGGTGATACCGCCCGTCAGTCGCTGGCGTTTGTAGTCGGTGGTGACCAATGCGCCGGTTTCTTCATCGGTGGTCTTGGCGTCGCTTTGGTCCGTCATCATGTCGTAGCGTAGCAGGAAAGACATTTTATTGAATATTTTACGAAGCGGAAGGTCGTAATTGATGAATGTGTTTACGGCTTGCACATCTTTGAAGGCATTGTCGGAATATTGCTTGTACAGATATTCCGCTTCGATATGGAAGCGGTCGGACTCATAGTAAGCGCCGATGTCGTACGATTGCACCCGTATTTCCTCCGGTTGGATGCTCTGTATGCTCAGTGTCAGGTTCAGCCCTTTGGTGAAAAGAAATTGGGTTTTGGCAGAATAATTCACTTCTTTATGCCATTCTTTTTGATTGGTCAGTCCCGAACCGTTGTACAGTCCGCCTTCTATCGTAATAGGCAGGTCGGTAGGCAGGGTATATCCCAGTGTGATACCTACATCGCGTACGTTGCCCACCTGCTTGGCTATGAACGAGCGGTTGGCAAAATATTGCTGGTGGGGTGATCGGTGTGCGTCGATGGTAAAAGGCACGCGCATCTGCCCGGCGGTCACTGTCAACCCTTTTGCCGGAAACAGGCGTGCGTAGGCATCAAGCATTTTAATGCTTCCTTCGTCCGACAGGTCTATTTCGGCTTTGTAGGCAACAATCGGCAAGACATTGCCGGTAACGCTGACACGTGCGTTTCTCACTTCGAAACGTCCGGCGCCCATAGTGGTCTGGTATTCGTATTTGCCCCGGATTGTTCCGTGTATTTCGGGCAGATAATCCTTGCTTTCCAGTTTTTCCTTGTCTATCTTCTTTCCGTCTTCGCTGTTTTGGGTGTTTTGGGCTTTTGCCATAAAGGGCAACAGGGTGAGGAACAGTATCAATGCGCTTTTTTTCATAATTTGTTGTCGGTTTGTTTATGTTGGCAAAGATACGGTCGTATGTGTTGTGATTTTATGTCATATGTGTTTCGTTTCTGTTACAAAGTCACGGGCAAAACGATATGCAGCTATGTGAACTCTTGCAAAAAAGGCATGCCTTTTCTCTTTCTTCTGTTTGAAAACCTGTATTTTTGCATTTTAAACGATGTATATCCGAGAAATGAACAAGGCAGAAAAACGAGTGTTGGTTGGAATGAGCGGTGGCATTGACAGTACCGCTACATGTCTGATGTTGCAAGAGCAGGGTTACGAGGTAATCGGTCTTACGATGTGGGTGTGGGGAGAAGAGCCGTTGGAAGCCCGCCAGCTTGCTCAGAATATGGGCATTGAACATTATGTGGCTGATGAACGAGAGGCTTTTCGTGAGGTGATTGTCCGGAACTTTATCGATGAATACCGGCAGGGGCGTACCCCCAATCCTTGTGTGATGTGCAATCCTCTGTTCAAGTTCCGCATTCTAACGGAGTGGGCGGATAAATTGAATTGCCGGTATATTGCTACCGGGCACTATACCCGTCTGGAAGAACAGAATAGGAAAATATATATAGTTGCCGGGGATGACGATAAGAAAGACCAGTCTTATTTCCTTTGGCGCTTGGGGCAGGATGTCTTGCGACGTTGTCTTTTCCCGTTGGGAACCTATACCAAGATGCAAGTGCGCGATTATCTGAGGGATAAAGGCTATGCACCGAAAGCCGAGGAAGGAGAGAGCATGGAAGTATGCTTCATAAAAGGAGATTATCGGGACTTCCTGCGTGAGCATTCGCCGGAGATAGACAATGAAGTAGGCCCGGGATGGTTTGTCAATTCGGAAGGAGTGAAGCTGGGAGAGCATAAGGGCTTTCCTTACTATACCATCGGGCAACGGAAAGGACTTGAAATCGCATTGGGAAAACCAGCTTATGTGCTGAAAATCAATCCGCAGAAGAATACCGTAATGTTGGGAGATGCCGAGCAGCTCAAAGCGGAATATATGCTTGCGGAACAGGATAATCTGATTGATGAGGGGGAAGTTTTCGGAAGCGGGGAACTGACGGTTCGCATCCGCTATCGGAGCAAACCGATACCTTGTTCGGTAAAGCGTCTGGAAGACGGGCGATTGCTGGTGCATTTTGAGACGGAAGCATCTGCCATTGCGCCCGGACAATCAGCAGTATTCTATATTGGAAAAAGGGTGGTAGGCGGTTCGTTCATTGCTTCACAACGTGGTATCGGCATGTATATTTGAAAATAAAAAGAGATTAATGGGGAAGAGATTGATTATTCTTTCTGCTTTAGTGTTGTTTCTGGCAAGTGCGTCGGCACAGCAAGATACGTTGAAATACCGTATTAGTTTAAGAGACAAGGCAGCTACCGTTTATTCATTGGAGCATCCTGAACAGTTCCTTTCGGAGAAAGCCATTGCAAGACGTCAAAAACAGAACCTGGCGGTTGATTCCACCGACCTGCCGGTTTGCCGTCAGTATATTGATGAAATACGCAGACAAGGAGTAAATATTGTAGTTGTAGGGAAATGGGAAAATTTTGTTACGGTTTCCTGCAATGATTCCGCTTTGATAGAACATATTGCCGCATTGCCGTTTGTACGCGCTACGGAGAAAGTATGGACTGCTCCGAAAATGAATGAAGGAGTGGGGGATGCAATGCGTGATTCTGTAATCAATGAGCCGAAGATATATACAGACAGTATTTACGGTCCTGCTCTCACTCAAATTCAGTTGAGCAATGGAGATAAGTTGCATGATGCCGGATTCAGGGGGCAGGGAATGACGATTGCCGTGATTGATGCCGGATTTCATAATCTGGATAAGATAACGGCTATGCGGAATATCCGTGTCTTGGGCATGAAAGATTTTGTCAATCCTCAGGCGGATTTATTTGCGGCAAGCAGTCATGGACTGAGTGTGCTTTCCTGCATTGGAATGAATCAGCCGGGAATTATGACAGGTACTGCACCGGAAGCTTCCTTTTGGCTGTTCCGCAGTGAGGATGAGGCTTCCGAACACTTGGTGGAGCAGGATTATTGGGCTGCTGCCGTAGAGTTTGCCGACAGTGTGGGAGTTGATGTGCTTAATACTTCTTTGGGGTATTATGCGTTCGATGACAAATCGAAAAATTACAGATATCGTGATTTGGACGGACATCATTCCTTGATGTCGCGTCAAGCCTTGCATATAGCCGATAAGGGTATGGTACTGGTGTGCAGTGCCGGTAATTCGGGAATGGGGTCCTGGAAAAAAATAACCCCGCCGGGAGATGCTGATAATGTGTTGACGGTAGGCGCTATCAACAAACAGGCGGTGTTGGCGCCATTTTCCTCTATCGGCAACACAGCTGATAACCGGATTAAACCGGATGTTGTAGCTGTGGGCGAAGGAGCGGATGTGATTCGCACGGACGGAAATCAGGGTAAGGCAAACGGGACTTCTTTCTCTTCGCCCGTCATGTGTGGAATGGTGGCTTGTTTATGGCAGGCATGCCCCCGGCTGACAGCGAAAGAGTTGCTTGAATTAGTCCGTGCTTCCGGTGACCGTGCCGACTATCCGGATAATATCTACGGTTATGGCGTGCCGGATATGTGGAAAGCATATAATAGCTATAAATTAAAAATGAAGTAAGGACAGGAACTTTGCATACTTATACTTAAAGAATGGATGCCTTATCACTATACGAATTAAATGCGCTGGTGCGTCGCAGCTTGGAGCAATGTCTGCCTGATGCCTATTGGATACAGGCAGAATTGAGTGATGTACGTACCAACAGCACCGGACATTGTTATTTGGAGTTCGTACAGAAAGATGCCCGTAGTAATAGTCTGATAGCTAAGGCGAGAGGAACGATATGGTCGAACGTCTTTCGTTTGTTGAAACCTTATTTTGAGGAAGCTACGGGACAGGCTTTTGTTTCGGGTATCAAAGTGCTGGTGCAAGTGACCGTCAGTTTCCATGAACTGTATGGATATAGCCTTACAGTACAGGATATAGATCCCACCTATACTTTGGGTGATATGGCCCGTCGCCGTAAAGAGATTTTGAAACAATTGGAAGAAGAAGGGGTACTTACTTTAAATAAAGAATTGAGAATGCCTCGTTTGCCGCAGCGTATTGCGGTTGTTTCTTCCCCAACCGCTGCCGGATACGGTGACTTTTGCCACCAGTTGCAGAATAATCCGGGAGGTTTTTACTTCTATACGGAACTTTTTCCGGCATTGATGCAGGGTGATCGTGTTGAAGAATCCGTTTTGTCTGCTTTGGATAAGATAAATTCCCGTTCGGACAGTTTTGATGTAGTAGTTATTATCCGGGGCGGTGGGGCAACTTCCGACCTTTCCGGATTTGATACTTATCTGCTCGCGGCTGCCTGTGCGCAGTTTCCTTTGCCTGTTATCACGGGTATCGGACACGAACGCGATGATACGGTTCTCGATTCCGTGGCCCATACCCGTGTCAAAACTCCCACTGCTGCTGCCGAATTTCTGATAGACTGCATGAATGAGGCTGCCGATGAATTGGAATCGCTGGCTGCCCGCCTATGCGATGGTGTCCGGAATTTGCTGGTACAAGAGCAACAGAAGTTAGTATCATACAGGAACCGTATTCCCTCTGCTGCTTATGGTTGCATTTCGGATGCAAAATTAACTTTGCTTACCGTCCGAAAAGATATTGTACAAGCTGTAACAGCCTCCTTGTCTCGTCAGCATCATCGGCTGGAGTTACTGCAACAACGGCTGGCGGATGCTTCTCCGGAAAAGCAATTAGCCCGTGGCTACAGCATTACATTGAAAAACGGTAAAGTAATAAAGAATGCTTCTCTCTTAAATGAGGGTGATGAAATTATCACTCGCCTGTATAAAGGAGAAGTGGTTTCAGTAGTAACAAATAAACTGTCAAAAAAATAAATAATCCTATGCCTGCACCCAAGAAAAAAGAGACTTATTCCCAAGCGATGGAACGGTTGGAGAAAATTGTCAGTCAGATAGACAACAATGAACTGGAAATAGATGAACTTGCCGTAAAGATAAAGGAGGCAAATGAAATCATTGCTTTTTGCAGTGATAAGTTGACTAAGGCAGACCGTGAGGTCCAGAAACTTCTATCGGACAAGCAGGAAAGCTAAATAACCTTGAGTGGCTTTTTGTTAGCTTGATTTTTGATGTATTAATATTATATAACTCTTTTGGACGCTAAAAGAGTTAATTCTGCTTTTTTTGTATTATGATAATAATTAATTTCGCTGGTAAAATTGTTTAAGATGAATAATAAATTGTAAAAGGGTGGAGGACTTTGCCGACTTTGATTTCTTTTTTAAAGAGTATTATGTCTCTCTTTATTCCTATGCACATTCTCTCATTAATAATTGGGAAGTAAGCCGTGACATAGCGAGCGATGCTTTTGAATATATATGGAAGAATTTTGATAGGATAGAGAAGGCCACAGCTAAGTCGTATCTCTTTATATATGTACGCAATCGTGCTATCGATTATCTGAGACATCAGGATATACATTATGCTTATGCTGAATTCTCTCAGAAATTGTATGAAAATTATACAGAAGTGGAGTTCAAGGAGCAAGACGAGCGTATGATGAAGATTCAGAAAGTGTTGGATGGAATGACCCCGCATACGAGGCATATCCTGGAAGAGTGCTATCTACATGAGAAGAAGTATAAAGAAGTAGCCGCAGAATTGAATATAAGCATAAGTGCGGTTAGAAAACATATTGTTAAAGCCTTGAAGGCTATTCGTGAGGAATTTGCTAAATAAATATAAAAAATAGGCTAAACGGTTCAAAATAAGTTTTATAAACGCATTTATAATAAGGTATTAACTAAACTAGCGGATTTATGAGTAATCAAGATAGTACATCTGAATTTGATAAAGCACTGGATTTAATGGAGAGTTCATCCGATAGCTCTGACAAGAAATGGGAGGATTTGAAAGATGTGGAGACATTAGATGCCTGTAAGGATTTGATGGATGTCAGATATCTTTTGCATAAGTGCCAGGCTTCCGGTATGGTTGATGTGGAGGCTGAATTAGCTCGTTTGAAAGGTAGACAGAATAAGAAAAAATATCTTAAGATGTTTTGGATATGGAGCAGTTCGGTAGCAGCTATCCTGGTAGGAGCTTTTGTTTCATTTAATTATTTATTTAATATACCGGTTGCCCCGCCTAAATCTGTCACGGTATTTGCTGCGGATCCGAATGAACAGCGTATTGTTTTGGAATTAAATGACGGCAAGCAATTCTTTTTGGATGATGAGCCTAAAAAAGAAAACAAACAAGTAGAAAAACGGCGGACTCTTGATTATACTAATCTAGCGAGGAATTCCGTTCCGGTAGTGAAAAAGATGTTACAGACTCATTCTATTGTAATCCCCAGAGGCGAGACATTCAAATTGATTCTTTGTGATGGTACGGAGGTGTGGCTGAATGCCAATAGTAAATTGGTTTATCCTACAGCTTTTATAGAAAGGGAGCGTACGGTTTTTCTTGAAGGAGAAGCGTATTTTAAAGTTACAAAAGATACAAAACCTTTTATTGTAAAGACGGATTATTTGCAAACTAAGGTTCTCGGAACGGAGTTTAATGTGAAAAGTTATACAGCCGAAGACAGCCATGTAACGCTGATTAGCGGTAAGGTACAGGTTCGCAGCCATGAAAATGCACGTTTTGTGGATTTGGAACCAGGTAAAGATGCCATACTCCTTTCCAATGGGCAGTTTGAGGTGAAGGAAGTAAACAGTGAGGCCTATACTTATTGGAAAGATGGATATTTTTATTTTGATGAGTTGACTTTGGCGGATATTATGAAGTCTATTGGACGTTGGTATAATGTGAACGTTATATTTAGAAATAAAGAAGCCATGACATATCGCATACATTTTATGTCCAATCGTCAGGGTGGTATTGAAGAAACAATTCGTTTGATGAACCGTTTAAAAAAAGTAACGTTAACACTTTGTGAGAATACGGTCTATGTTGACTAGATGGAGGCATGTTTTGTGTAATTTCTTCCATATTGTAGATGCTTTTTAGAGAAAAAGTTTCATGAATTGAAAAAAATAAGGTAAAAAGGTATCTTGTTATTCAAGTCATACGTATTATTAATAAATGAAGCTTCGCTAATATTATTAAAAATAAACGTATGAGAAGAAAGAGGTACTTATTATTTCCGCTTTTCTTTTTTCTATTTTGTCTTCCGTTCTGTGCGGAAGCTCAGGTAGGTGAGAAGAAACTTACAGTAGAGTTTAAGAATGAAGAGTTGTCTTCTGTATTTAAACAGTTGAGCAAAATTTCAGGTTATAAAATCCTTTTTACGTATGATGATGTGAAGTCATATACGTATAGCGGTGCCATCAAGGATAAGAATATCCGGGAAATTTTGGATATTGTGCTTTCTGGTAAGAAACTTGAGTATACTATCGATAAGGAGTTTATTACCATTACAACAAAAGGTCCTTCCAAACAGGCTAAAGTGTATACGGTAAACGGCGTTGTGCTGTCTGCCGATGACGGTGAGCCGCTTATTGGAGCTACCGTTATGGTGAAAGGTACTTCTACGGGTGTGCTGACAGACATAGACGGTAAGTTTACATTGCCTAATGTTTCCAGTCGTTCCAAGTTGGAGTTTTCTTATGTCGGTATGCTTCCTCAGTCGCTTTCTCCTTCGCCGACTATGAAAGTGACTCTCCAATCGGATGTACAGACGCTGTCCGAAGTTGTTGTGACGGGTATGCAGCGTATGGATAAACGTATGTTTACCGGTGCTACCGACCAGTTGAAAGCAGAAAACATCAAAATGGATGGTATGGCAGATATCAGTCGCGGTCTGGAAGGACGTTCGGCAGGTGTATCTGTGCAAAATGTATCCGGTACTTTCGGTACGGCGCCTAAGATTCGTGTGCGTGGTGCAACTTCCATTTACGGAAGTTCCAAGCCGCTGTGGGTGGTAGATGGTGTTATCATGGAAGATGTAGCTGAGATAGGTGCTGACGATCTGTCCTCAGGTGATGCTGAGACTCTGATCAGTTCAGCTATTGCCGGTTTGAATGCCGATGATATTGAGAGTTTTCAAATTCTAAAAGATGGTTCGGCTACCTCCATTTATGGTGCACGTGCTATGGCAGGGGTGATTGTGGTAACTACCAAAAAAGGTAAATCAGGTACGAACAAAATCAGTTATACAGGTGAGTTTACCATGCGCATGAAACCCAGTTATAGCAATTTCAACATCATGAACTCTCAAGAGCAAATGGATGTATACAAGAATATGGAGCAAAACGGTTCCCTGAGTTTTGTTGATTCTTATCGTGCTTCGCAGAGTGGTGTCTATGGTAAAATGTATCATCTCATTAATCAATATTCGGCAACAGGCGGTGTATTTGGTTTAGCCAATACGCCTGAAGCACGGGGGGCTTATCTGAAGCAGGCCGAGTTCCGTAATACCGACTGGTTCGACCTGTTGTTCAGCAATAGTATCTCACAAAATCATGCTGTGAGTATGGCTACCGGTACAGACAAGGCTTCTTATTATACTTCCATCAGTGTGATGAACGACCCGGGATGGACTAAGAGGAGCAAAGTGCAACGTTATACGGCTAACATTAATTCTACGTATAATATCTTCAAAAACCTTACACTTAACCTTATCGGGAATGCATCTTTTCGCAAGCAGCAGGCTCCCGGTACTCTTGGTTCGCAAGCTGATCCCGTAAGTGGTGAGGTGAAACGTGACTTCGACATCAATCCTTACTCATTTGCGCTGAATACTTCGCGCACATTGGATCCCAATGAATACTACGTACGTAACTATGCACCGTTTAATATTTTCCACGAGCTGGATAACAACTACATGGATTTAAAAGTTACTGATATGCGATTCCAGGGTGAAATGAAATGGAAGCCTATTCAAAAGGTAGAATTGAGCATATTGGGGGCTTACAAGTACTCATCTACTACCCAAAACCATTATGTGAAAGATTATTCTAATCAGGCATGGGCTTATAGGGCTATGGATGACGCTACCATGCAGCAAGCCAATCCGTGGCTCTATACCGATCCTGACAAAATCAATACTCTACCGGAATCGGTACTGCCCGTAGGCGGTTTCTATCGCGATACGAAATATACTATGTCGAGCTATGACTTGCGTAGTACCGTCAGTTACAATGATGTATTCAACGAAAATCATATCGTAAACTTTTTCGGTGGTATGGAGCTAAATGCCACAGACCGCAGCAAAGTGTGGTTTAACGGTGCAGGTATGCAGTATGGCATGGGTATGCTTTCCAGTTACGACTATTTGTTCTTCAAGCAAGGCAACGAGGAAAATACACCTTATAATACTGTTGACGAAACCAAAGCACGCCAAGTGGCTTTTTTCGCTACCGGCACTTATTCATGGAAGGGACGCTATACCGTGAACGGTACAGTGCGTTACGAAGGTTCCAATAAACTAGGTAAAAGCCGTTCGGCTCGCTGGTTGCCTACATGGAATATTTCCGGTGCTTGGAATGCGCACGAAGAAACTTGGTTCAGCAAACTGAATTCCATATTATCTAACTTGACGCTGAAAGCAAGTTACTCGCTGACTGCCGACCGTGGTCCTGCCTTTGTGAGTAACTCGCTGGCAATGGTGAGCAGTTATAATCCTTGGCGTCCCAATGCCGATGTCATGGAGTCGGGACTGGGCATCCTACAAGGCAAAAATTCTGAACTGACTTACGAAAAGAAACATGAACTAAATCTGGGTATCGATTTAGGTTTTCTGGATAACCGTATCAACTTCAGCATGGATTGGTACAAACGCAAGAACTATGACCTGATAGGATGGTTGAGTACTACCGGTCTGGATGGAGAAATTGGCAAGTATGCCAATGTGGCAAGCATGCGTTCGCACGGTATAGAGCTGACTCTTTCTACCCGTAACATTGCCAAGAAGGACTTCAAGTGGAATACTGACTTCATTTTCTCTAAAACCAAGAACAAGGTAACCAATTTGGAGGCATTCTCATCGGTAATGGACATGGTGAGCGGATATGGATTTGCCATGCAAGGCTATCCGGTAAGAAGTTTGTTTTCGCTCGACTTCCGTGGACTGAATGAAGAAGGTCTGCCTACTTTCATTAATGAAAATGGCGAATTGACCACAAGCAACATCAACTTCCAGGAGCGCAACAACAAATCACACCTGATTTATGAAGGTACTACAGATCCTACCATTACAGGTAGTTTGGGAAATGTATTCAGCTATAAGGGTCTGAAACTAAATGTGTTTATCACTTATTCTTTTGGCAATGTCATCCGTTTGGATCCGGTATTTAGCAACCAATATACCGACCTTGATGCTATGCCGAAAGAATTCAAGAACCGTTGGATGAGGCCGGGCGACGAGCATCGTACCAATATTCCGGTGATAGCAGATAAGTATATGAATGTGAACGACAGTTATCTGAGCCGTGCCTACAATGCTTATAATTACTCCAGCGATCGCATCGCAAAGGGTGACTTTATCCGTTTGAAAGAGGTTTCGCTTTCATACGACCTGCCCAAGAAGTGGATTGAACCGTTAAAAATTTCCAATTTAGGATTGAAACTGCAGGCAACTAATTTGTTCTTGCTTTATGCAGATGACAAATTAAACGGGCAGGATCCCGAATTCTTTAACACAGGTGGTGTGGCCGTTCCCATGGCTAAACAGTTCACTTTTACCATTCGCTTAGGCATTTAATTTTTTTAAATAATGAATCACATGAAAAATAAATCATTCATAACCTTGCTATCCGTTTCATTGCTGGCATTCTCTTCTTGCAGTGATTTTTTGGATACACTGCCCGATAGCCGCACGGAAATCAACAGTACCGACAAAATATCTCCACTGTTGGTTTCGGCATACCCAACTACTCTTCCGCTGTTGATTGGCGAGTTGTCATCGGATAACGTGATGGATAACGGTGGACAATTTGATACGGACGAACTCATCGAAAAACTTTATTTGTGGGATTCTCCCAGCATTAGTAGTTACGATAGTCCCTATGCCCTTTGGGAAGGATGTTATGCCGCTATTGCTTCGGCTAATATGGCATTGGAAGGTATCGAAAACTTAGGTTCGCCTGCCAGCCTCAATCCGCAACGGGGCGAAGCTTTGGTGTGCCGCGCCTATTCCCATTTCCTATTAGCTAATGTATTCTGTATGCCTTATAATCCGAATACGGCAGAAAGTCATTTGGGAATACCTTACCGTACTCGGACCGGTGACAGCGTCTATCCGGAAAATACTGAACGAGGCAGCTTGAAGAATACGTATGAACAGATTGCTGCTGACTTGGAAGCTGGACTTCCGCTCATTAAAGATGCTGCTTATGAGGTTCCCAAGTATCACTTCAACCGTAAAGCAGCCAACGCTTTTGCTGCACGGTTTTATCTCTATTACCAGAAATGGGATAAGGTGATAGAATGTGCCAACATTGCTATCGGCAGCAATCCGGTCACAGCACTGCGTAATTGGGAGGCTGATTTCGGCGGAGTAAGTTTGGTGGACGACATCAGTAACCAATACGTGTCTGAAAAGAAACCGGCCAATCTGCTTTTAGCTGCTTTAGGGTCGCAAGCACCTATCATTACAGGTCCTTATAATACTTTGAAACGCTACGGACACGGAACCCCAATCTATACTAACGAGACTATTGACGCAGACGGTCCCTGGCATTGGAGGGGTGGACTGGTTATGAGTACTTTCATCCTCAGTGTAGTACAGAAAAATCCTTTCCCGAAACTGAAATTGTACTTTGAATACGTAGACAAGGCCAATGGCCTGTACTACCCGCACACGGTAGCAGTACCGTTTTCGGTAGATGAAACCCTACTATGCCGTGCAGAGGCTTATGTGTTGAGTGATAACCCTGACTATAGTAAGGCTTTGGAAGACATAAACCTTTGGATAGAAAGTCATAGTGCGCTGAGTAAGGACGAAGGACACGACCTGACAGAGCAAGAGGTTAATAATTTCTACAATAGCCTGCCTTATCAGCCCACCATTGTTACCAAAGACAAGGAACGCAGTGTGAAAAAGCGTCTTAACCCTGAAGGATTTACCGTAGAGCCCGGTACGGAAGAGAATCTTATCCAACTCATTTTGCAACTGCGCCGTTTGGAAACCATGCAGGAAGGACTTCGCTGGTTTGACCTGAAACGCTATGGCATAGAGTTTTCGCACAACCGTGCCGGCAACAGTCCGATTGTGTTGGGAAAAGAAGACCCGCGACGCGCCATCCAACTTCCACAAGATGTCATCACTGCCGGCATGGAACCAAATCCTAGATACTAAGTATATAATCTACTGAATACGATAACATATGAAAAAATATATAACCTATTTTCTGATGGCGGCAGCCCTTATCGGCGGTGCCACTGCTTGCAACGAAGATGACCTGACAAAGGAGAGCAGCTTCGACAACATGACTCCATACCGTACGGCATTTGATGAATGGTTGCTCGATAACTATGTCACCCCTTATAATATCGATTTTAAATATAAATTCGAATACAAGGAATCGGATACCGACTATAACTTGGCACCGGCCGAATTGTCCAAATCAGTAGCCATGGCCAAATTGGTAAAATACTTGTGGATTGATGCCTATGTAGAAGTTCAGGGAAACAACCGCGATTTTATATGTACATATGGTCCTAAGATGATTCATTTGATAGGTTCTCCGGCTTATGATAACGGAAAGATTACCTTGGGTACGGCAGAAGGCGGTTTGAAAGTAACTCTGTATAATATCAACGCTCTGAACCCGAACAGCGTGGATGTAGAGATGATGAACCGCTGGTATTTCAGTACCATGCACCATGAATTTTCACACATCTTGCATCAGACCATCGAATTTCCGCAGGACTTCTATGCTGTGTCCAGTGGAAAATATATTGGTAACGGATGGGTGAATGTCAGTGATGAAGCGGCTTTGGGCATGGGATTCATTACGGCCTACGGTGGTTCGGAAGTACATGAGGACTTTGCCGAGCTGGTAGCGAACTATGTGACCCATGATGCTGCCTGGTGGCAACAACAGTTGAAAATAGCCGATGAGGGAGCCACATTCATTAACCAAAAGATGGAAATTGTGAGAAACTACATGAATGAAGTGTGGAATATTGACTTGGACAAATTGCGCGATATTGTACAGCGCCGTTCCGAACAAGTGAAATATATTGATTTGACAGAATTAAACTAAAAGAACATATATATGAAAAAGATATATAATCTATGGATATTGGCTTTAATATTGATTGGAGCAGGAGCATGTACCTCTGAAGTGGACGATGTTTTCGACCAATCGGCCGCCAACCGCATCAACCAGTCCATCGCCGAGTATCAGGAAGTACTGCGTTCTGCCGGTAACGGATGGGTGCTGAATTACTATCCTGCCGCTACTAAGGCTTATGGGGGATACACTATGCTGATACGCTTTCATAAAGAGGGCACTGCCGATGTGTCATGCGATCTCTTCCAGCCCGATAAGGTGAGTACAGGTGCTTATGATATGGTGAATAGTGCCGGACCCATGCTGACGTTTAGTACGTACAATGAAATATTCCATTTTTTTCTCAGAGCCTTCCAATGCATTGGGTATAGGCGAAGATGGTATGGGTATGGAGGGAGATAGTGACTTTCTTATCTTGTCCTGTACCTCTGACGAAGTGGTGTTGAAGGGTAAGAAGACCGGTAACAAAATGATAATGCATCCGCTGCCGGAGAATGTAGCTTGGGAAGATTACTTGCAAAGCGTTAAACAGATTACCAATGAGGCTTATCCGGCCGCTTATGAGGTGGTGATAGACGGAGTGATACAATACACAGTGACACAGCGTTATCGCAAATTTATCTTGGAAAATGCCGATGGCAGCCAGGTAAATCTGCCTTTTCACTATACACCGGAAGGTATCAGTTTCGATGAACCGTTGTCGCTAGCTACCTTGGATGTGAAAGAGTTGCGCTGGGAACAGGGTAGCATGAGCTTCACAGACGATAAAGTAACTATACGTGCCAGAGAATTGCCCAAAACTTACTCCCGCTATGAGAAATACATCGGTGAATACTTTTTTGTGTATTACCAAGGAAATACCATGCTACCTGTAACGCTGGAAGAAGAATTGTTCAATGAAAGTTATCTTATGAAAGGATTGCCGTTTGATATGCGCATACGCTACAATGCAGTGGCCGGCAGTATCAGTCTGGAATACCAAATGTTGCCCGATGGTATTGTCTTAGTACCATGGACTTTGCAGGGAGGAGGATATCTGAGCCAGACACAGGGTGTTGGTATGGAAGGTTACATGGAGGAAAAAGCAGCGCCCAACCCTGGAGACAGCCATTTGGAAGATGTAACCCAAACCGTCATCTTGCAGGATAACGGTATGTGGGGCAAGTTTTTGTGCGACTCTTTTGTGGCAATAGACAATAACACAGGTAAGGATGTCCTGCAATTGGCTTATGTGACAGGATTCTTTCGTACATTTACACAGCAAGCGGCTTCCAAATAACAAACATTAAAAAAAGAAGTGAATATGAAAAAGAATATCATCTATCTACTCATCGCAGGATGCTCTTTGTTCTTAGGTGCCTGCAACGATGACGATACCCAATATCTGCCACCGGTAGAACTGCAAATAACGTCTTCTACGGTTGATTTCAAATCTGTTGGTGGTGATGGAACCATTGAGGTGGACAACGCTGATCCTACTCTGACGGCTACTTCCAATGAAGAATGGTGTACCATCAAGGCGTGCAGTAATGGAGTGGTAAGCTTCTACATAGCTCCCAACGACGAAATGGAAACCCGTACAGCCACCATCTCACTGGTCATGGGCGAATCGTCTGCCAAGATAGGCATCACACAGATGGGTATCATTACAAACTATAAAACTGACGATTTTTTCTCTTTTGCCGAAAACAAGGCTTTCAAACAGTTTATCCGTTTTGAAAGTGAAATGCCGATAACGGTGAGCATCAGTGAAGAAGCCCAAACCTGGTTGAGTTACGAAGAAGCAGAGAATGGGTATTACATCTTGGCTGATGAGAACACAGAAAGTCTGGAAAGATTGGGTAAAGTGACACTGGAATCCGGTAGTTTGGCTAAAGAGTATAGCTTTATGCAGTATTCCAGGAATTCTTACAACCGTTCTTGGATAGCTGGTTTTAAGAATAGGGACGGATTTGCCACACAAGATGAAGTAAGTGTCATAGCCGAGAGTAATGAGGTAACTGTTTCATTCAAGAATGCAGAACTTACTTTCAAAGGAATCCTTAAAGACGGTGTGCTCAACGTGCCTTGCGGACAATTCCTGAAGACAGCTAATGGCTTTAAACTCTACTTGGGCGTAATCTTTGAAAACGATCAATGGGGATTGAATCCGGATATAAGCTTTACGTTAGCCCCCAGCGCACTGGAAAACGGGGATTGGGGCTTGACTCCGCAAATGGACCAGAAAATCGGACTAAAAATCAAGAGTATAGCTATAGCTGCTATGGATGAGAATGACGAATTGGCGGGAGCCATGGATTTGCTGCAAGAATTGATGCTGAAACCCAACGGGGAAGCGCAAGAGATAGTCAAGACGTATAACGTTGCATTTACCTCGGCTGAGGGTTCCGATTATGGAGATAATGATGGCATCACGTTCAGTGACGGGAACTACACACTTGCACTTGACATTTATGGTGAAGATTATAAATATACCAAAAGCGGTACTTATGTGGTAGGGGCGGAAGATGGATACTACATTGATACGAATATCAATTACACATACTTTATGAAAGGAGAAGAAAAGATAGGTATCCAATCTGGTGCAATGAAATTGAATGCTAATACGGAAACCCAAAAGTATGAAATCAGCATGGAATTCATACTGGAGGATGGCAGCAAAGTAAATGCTACGTATGAGGGGGAAATATCAGGAAAAGGATTTGCCATTTTCGATGAGTTGCAAATTCAGGTTAATAGTATAGAAGAGCTGATACGCACACTTCCTACTAACGGCGCAGTAGATGGACAATGCTATCTCAAGGTTGCATTCAATAATTGGGATATAGAAATGCGCCTTGATTTGCGTGCAGCTGCGGGGGAGAAGGTTCTTCCCGCCGGAACTTATAACGTCGGTAACGATGGCGCTGTCGGAACGTTGGACAGCAAATTCAGTAATATCTCAGTCTATTCGTATGGTTTCACTTCCCGTAAATTTAAATCAGGTAAGGTGGAAGTCACCAAATCCGGTGAAGTATATACCTTTAAGATAGACCTTACTGATACGGAAGGACAGCGTTATGTATGTACTTTCACTTCTAAGGTTACCGATATGGATAATCCCCAATAAATCACATTAAAAAGACGTTTGTTATGAATAAACTAACATATTATATTTTATCAGCCATTCTATCGGTATTGTTTTTCTCATCATGTTCCGATGATGAAAAGGCAGTTCCGGCGGCTGCTACCCTGAACGCCATCAAAGCTACCAGTCATTCATTGGAGTTCTCACTCACACCCCAACATGCAGACCAATGTGCTTGGATGTGCTATAAAAAAGGCGAGACGGCTCCTACAGCGGAGGATATTCTTAACGAAGGCATACCGGCCGATAACTCCGAGACAAGTATCCAACGGGCTATTGCCTTAGAGGCGAAAACTTGTTACATCATTCAGGCAGCTGTTGTGAGTCAAGGACGCTATTTACTTTCCGAGGCTCTTGAAATGAAGACACAACCGGTTTATGAAAATGATGTACCTGTAGTGAACCTGAAATTATTGGAAAAGGCAAGTTACCGTACCGACAATGAGCCTGGAAACGGTAACTATGTTATTCGCCTGGCCTCTGGGGAAATAGGAAAAGACGACTTACCGACCAATATTGGAGACTATCTGGTTCGCCTGGATCTTTATAATGTAGCCGATAGCGACCCTTGGAACGCTACTCTGCCGGCGGGAGAATATCATGCCGGAGAAGAGACGGCACAAATAGGTTGTTGGGATGTGGAAACAACCAATGTATTTACCCGTATTTCATCCGATCCTGCCAATGGAGTGGTTTACAGCTACGTCACAGGAGGAACCGTACTTGTTCAGCGTAAAGGTGACACCTATACCATTGATATGGATATCGTCATGGAAGACGGAGAGCCTTTCCGAGGACACTTCAAAGGTGATATTATCTTTGAAAAATATGAGCCGGAAACACCACAGGGCACTTACCAGCCTTTTACGAAAGATCAAGAGGTGTCTTTCACTTTAGCCAAAGGAAGATATTACGGCAACTGGTTCTGTCCGCATGCCGATGATATGCTGTTGCAATTCTATCATGGAAACTTCAATGAAAACGAGGTACTGACCAATGGCTATTATTTGCAATTGTCAAGCTGTTATATGCATAAACTGTTAGATTACAATATGGAAAATCCTCCGCTGGAAGAAGGTACTTACCAAGTGTCTATCTTTGGAGGAAGTGCACAGGGATATATGCAAATCCCCATGACTATCAACAAAGGCCAAATTTCCGACATAAACGGGCAATATTATCCTACGGGCTCTTATTTGGAGAAAGTCGATTCCAGAACAGGCAAGAGATATATTGCCTTCCTGAACAGTGGAACCATGACCGTGACACGAAGCGGTGAAAATTATGATATTGCATTCAATTTCCAAAGTGCAGACGGTCTGAACATAACATGCAATTTCAGCGGGGCATTGCCTATGGGTAATTTTAACGACAATGACAATAAGAAGCCTGCCAGCCCGATGAGCACCTTGAAGGACAATGTCACATTGGCTCTGCCCGAAGAACTGACAGAGATAGAAGCTTATTATTTGGGAGAATACCTCTATCCCGGATTGAGTTCTTGGCAAATAAATTTCTATAAAGATAAAGACGAAGAAGGGAAGGAGATAAAGTCAGAGATGATTACCATCGAATTCTTTACTGATGCGAATAAAGGAGCCACACTTCAGGAAGGGGTCTACACCATAGAACATAAGTTTGAACCTATGTATGCGCTTCCCGGATACATGATGTTCAACAAAGCAGATATCTTGTATACCTGGTATGGAGATAAGCGCAGTGATGATGAGACTGGATCTACAGATATATTGGCTCCTATCAAGAGTGGTACCATGACTGTAAGTAAAGAAAACGACGGTTATAAATTCGTATTCGACTTCCAGGATGATGCGGGATACAAAATAACAGGAGAATGGAAAGGTACGGTGAACGTGGTGGATAATTTTAATCCTTAAACTTCCCGCAACAGACAATTTAACGATAATTCATTAAAATATAAAGATTATGAACATGAAACGAACCTTATACCAATGGGGTGCAGGTATTTTCTTCTGCTTGTCTGCTCTCACTGCCTGTTCGGATGATGACACTCCGATGGAAGAAAACATATTGCCTCCAACACCTACCGTGACACTCACGGCCGGCGAAACCGGTTACACCACTGTAAACATTACATTGGAATCGACCAATGCCTTGCGCTGTGCTTATTTAGTAATGGAAGAAAACGAAATCATGCCCGATGCACAGGAAGTGCTGGACAAAGGTATTGTGACCACTGCCAACAAGCCGATGGATATCTTGATAGAAGAACTGGATGCCAACACGCAATATGTGGTATTGGCTGCTGCCAAAGGAGAGGAAGAAAACGTGCTTGCTAGTGTAAAGATTGCAACAAAGGCTTTCTCTGTGCCCGACAAGAAGCATACACTTATTTTCTATTACATGGGTGACAATACCGGATTGGAAACGGAAATGGAGGCCAACCTGCGCGTTATTCAGGGGGCTGCCGGGCACCTGATACGTCTGTCCGACAAAAATCAGGTAGCCGTATTCTACGATAATGGCAAACGGTCTACATTGACCAAACTGGTCATCAATGAGGAGAATAACCGGACATCGCATCAGATTATCGAAGAATATACTCAGTCTGATCTTTCTACAGACCCCGTATTCATGAAGAATGTTTTGCAAAAGGTGATGGAGGAAATGCCTGCTGACAGCTACGGATTAGTACTCTCCAGCCATGGTAGCGGCTGGATACCCAGTTCTATTTTCGACAAGCATGTCATGGCACCCAGCACCCGGTTTATCGGACAGGACGGTACTCAATACATGGAAATTCCTGCTTTAGCACAGGCGCTTGAAGGACTGAAATTCGAGTACTTGTTATTCGATGCCTGCTTCATGTCGTCTATAGAAGCGCTTTATGATCTGCGAAATGTAACCGATTATTTAATGGCTTCACCGACAGAGGTGCTGGCCGATGGATTTCCATATAAGGAAATCGTATCGCAGCTCTTCCAAAAAGATTTGAAAGGCGCTTGCGAATCATTTATGAATAAATACCGACAAACGTCGGGTACTGTCGCACTGGTACAAAGCAATAAATTGGAAGCTTTGGCCGCTGCTGTGAAAAACGTGGTAACTGCAGTAGGAAACAAGCAAGTGGATTTGACTGCCATTCAAGGTTATGAAGGGCTTAATCCACACCTGTTTTATGACTTGGAGCAGTATATTGAAGCACTGACCAATGACACTGATGCCTTTAAAGCGGCATTGAAAGAAGCTGTGATTTTTACAGACCACACTCCACAATTCTACAGTGCTTATAGTCAGCAACCCATCGGGCTGTCTCGCAGTTGCGGACTCAGTTGCTTTATTGACAGCAACTTGTTTCCTGATACTCAAAAAGCTTGGCTGGACACTGAATGGGCGAAAGCGATAGGTGCACGATAATCTTGCTGTCAGGGAATTATCCGAATAAATGAAAGTGTGAATAAACTCTTTTTATAGGAATATTTTTTATATCATCTGTAAATTTGTGAAAACAAGCATTTGGTAATTTAATTCTCTCTAACAAGTATAAAGGCCGCTACCGACAGCTATTGGGTAGCGGTCTTTTATGTCGTTTTCCACACCGTTTAATTCTTGTTGCTGCTTCCTGCACAAAGTTTGAAAAACGAAAAAACATCTGTCACACTGTTATGCTCCACAAGGAAAGAGTGGCCCGATAGCTTTTCCTTTTGTGTAAAATGAAGGCTTTGAATTGATTCTCAGTGTATTTGGGCGCTTTCCGGTAAATAGAAAAAGTTTCATGCGGAAAAACGAATAGTTTATCCTAAGTAAACTGTTGGTTTCACCGCATTAAACTATCAGTTTACTTAGGGTAAATTTAGGGTATTCCTAAGGGAAACAGAAAGTTCCAACCAATGAAAATCTGGTTGCTTATCTTTTTATCATAGTTGGCATGTAATGGAAAAAACGTATCGTCACTCTTAGGTTGTAAAAAAAACAGTGCTTCTTTAGGAAATATGAAGAATAACCATTACTTTTGTTACAAATAGATAGTCTTGAAATTAAATTAATACGAGCGAGATATGAAAGAACTGGATTGGGCTAATCTGCCGTTCGGCTATATGAAGACAGATTACAATGTGAGAATTTACTATCGTAACGAACAGTGGGGCGCATTGGAAGTATGCAGTGAGGAAACCATTCCTATGCACATGGCAGCCACTTGTCTGCACTATGGTCAGGAAGCGTTCGAAGGTTTGAAGGCTTTCCGTGGCAAAGACGGCAAAGTACGTATTTTCCGTTTGGAAGAGAATGCGGCGCGTTTGCAGTCTACCTGCCGTGGCATCCTGATGCCTGAGTTGCCGACGGAACGCTTTAAAGAGGCTATTCTTAAGGTTGTGAAGCTGAATGAGCGTTTCATTCCGCCTTACGAATCGGGAGCTTCCCTGTATATCCGTCCGTTGTTGGTGGGTACGGGAGCACAGGTGGGCGTACATCCGGCAAAGGAATACCTGTTTGTCGTGTTTGTAACGCCGGTAGGCCCTTACTTCAAAGGCGGGTTCTCCACCAATCCGTACGTTATTATCCGCGAATACGACCGTGCCGCACCTTTGGGCACAGGTGTCTACAAGGTGGGCGGCAATTATGCGGCCAGCTTGCGCGCCAATAAGAAAGCGCACGATTTGGGCTATGCCTGCGAGTTCTATCTGGATGCCAAGGAGAAGAAATACATTGACGAGTGCGGTGCTGCCAACTTCTTCGGAATCAAGGACAACACGTATATCACTCCGAAATCCACTTCCATTCTTCCGTCCATTACCAACAAGAGCCTGATGCAACTGGCCGAGGATATGGGCATGAAAGTGGAACGCCGTCCGGTTCCGGAAGAAGAGCTGCTTACTTTCGAGGAAGCGGGCGCCTGCGGCACGGCTGCCGTTATCAGTCCGATAGAGCGCATCGACGATGTGGAGAACGGTAAGTCGTACGTGATTGCCAAAGACGGAAAACCGGGACCTGTCTGCACGAAGCTGTACAATAAATTGCGTGCTATCCAATACGGTGACGAACCTGATACGCACGGTTGGGTAACTGTCGTGGAATAACGCATGAGCATAAAGATTACAACCCTTGTGGAAAATTCGGTTTACGGCAAGGGACTACAGGGAGAGCACGGGCTTTCCCTGCTTGTTGATACGGGTGAGCATCGCCTGCTGTTCGATACCGGAGCTTCCGACCTTTTCATACGCAATGCCCGGATACTTGGGATTGACTTGAAGGAGGTGGATTTCCTGGTACTGTCGCACGGACATCGCGACCACACCGGCGGACTGCATCACTTTCTTGCCGTGAACGACAAGGCACAGGTTGTCTGCAAGAGAGAACTCTTCCAGCCGAAGTTCAAGGATGAACGGGAAAACGGAGTGATGCAGCCCGATGCTTTGGACAGCACCCGTTTCCGTTTTGTGGATGAGGTTACTGAATTGTGCCGCAGCGTGTTTGTCTTTCCGCAGTTGCCCGTTACGGATGAGGAAGATACGCATTTTGAACACTTCTTCACGTGGGCGGAAGGGCGGAAACAGGCCGATACCTTTACGGACGAACTGGCGCTGGTGTTGAAACAGGGCGCTGAAGTGTCCGTGCTGAGTGCCTGTTCGCACCGGGGCATTACGAATATCATCCGTGCGGTGCAGGAATATTTTCCGCAGACCTCGCTGAAACTGGTGTTGGGCGGTTTCCATATCCGTAATACCGAGAAAGAGAAATTTGATGTGATAGCCCGTTTCCTTGAAAGCCATTTGCCGCAGCGGCTGGGCGTTTGTCATTGTACGGGCATTGATAAATACGCATTGTTTCACCAATGCTTTGCCGACCGTACTTTTTATAATTATACCGGTCGGGTAGAAACACTTTAATACATACGAATGGGAAAGAATAAGTTAGAGAAGTTTGCCGATATGGCGAGTTATCCGCACGTGTTTGAATATCCGTACTCGGCGGTGGACAACGTTCCGTTTGAGATGAAGGGCAACTGGCATCAACAGTTTTTCAAGAACGATAATCCGATTGTGCTGGAGCTGGGCTGCGGCCGTGGAGAGTACACGGTGGGACTGGGACGCATGTTTCCCGACAAGAATTTCATCGGCGTAGATATCAAAGGGGCGCGCATGTGGACGGGAGCTACCGAGTCCTTGCAGTCGGGCATGAAGAATGTCGCCTTCCTGCGTACCAACATCGAAATCATAGACCGCTTCTTTGCTCCGGGCGAAGTGAGCGAGATATGGCTCACGTTCTCCGACCCGCAGATGAAGAAAGCCACCAAACGCCTTACGTCCACCTACTTCATGGAACGCTACCGTAAGTTCCTGAAAGACGGCGGCACTATTCATGTAAAGACCGACAGCAACTTCATGTTCACCTACACCAAATACATGATAGAGAAGAACGGGCTTCCCGTAGAGTTCATCACCGACGACCTCTACCACTCCGGATTGGTGGATGATATTCTCGGCATCCGTACCTATTACGAACAGCAGTGGCTGGACCGTGGCCTGACCATAAAATACGTCAAGTTCCGACTTCCTCAGTGCGGAGAGTTGCAGGAACCCGATGTAGAGATAGAATTGGACGAGTACCGCAGCTACAACCGCAGCAAGCGCAGCAGTCTCCAGACCGGCAAATAAACAATGGTTGTCGAGCCTGCTATGGGTTTTAATCCAAACATGAGAGCTGAAAGTATAGCAAAAATGATTGATTCTGAAATTCTTCATCTGGATCTTAATTATTATGACTTCACAAGAACTTCAACAATATCTGCTTCGTGAGTTTCCACAAGAGAATGCTCGTTGTGAGTGGAAAGAGATGAAGAATCTCAAAAACTTATTTGCAGGAGACGAAAAGAATGATGTAATATCGTATGTTGCAGCCATAGCCAATATGGAAGGAGGGCATCTTGTAATTGGCGTGCAGGATAAGACTTTGGAGATTGTGGGTACGGACCTTTCCAAATTTAATTTGAACGCACAATCTGCCGTGTGGAAACTATTGGAACATTGTACTAACTTGTCGTCTGAGGGGTTAAGTATAGATGAATACACAACAGAGGATAGCCATAAGACAGTATGGATAATCCATATACCGAAACATTTGCCCCGCCGCCCGGTGTATGCCCATAAGAAGGCATGGCAGCGGGTGGAAGATTCATTGGTGGAAATGACACAGGAACGGCTTGCGGCAATCCTTGAAGAACCTGTTTTTGAGGCAAAAGACTGGTCGGCGGAGATTGTTCCAAATGCGGTATTGACAGATTTAGACGAATTGGCGGTAGCCAAAGCCCGTGTAATGTTCAAGAAAGTACATGCCTCTAAGATTCCGGCGGAAGAAATAGATGCTTGGACAGTGGAAGAATTGTTGTCGAATAGCGGTATAATGATAGACGGAAAACTGACTCGTGCCGCCATTATACTGTTGGGCAAGCCTGTTTCAGTCTTCAAACTTCGCCCGGCTGTGGTTGAGGTAACTTGGACTTTGAGAGATGAACGGCAAGAAGTGGTAGATTACGAACACTTCACTGCACCGTTTATTCTTACTGTAGACCAAATTTTAAGTAAGATACGCAATCTTACAATGAGGGAACTTCCCGGAGGTACATTGTTTCCGGAAACGATGAAGCAATATGATGACTATACCATCCGTGAAGCTTTGCACAATGCCATAGCTCATCAGGATTACACATTACAGCAGCGTATCAACTTTGTTGAAAATCCCGGCTATCTTTATTACGCCAACGGTGGTAGTTTCATTCCGGGTACATTGCAAAATGTGTTGACAACCAAAGGACCTCAACGCTATTTCCGCAACGAATGCCTTTGCCGTGCTATGGTAAATTTCAATATGATTGACACCGTGAGTCGGGGTATCAAGAAGATGTTCAACGAGCAATGGAAGCGTCATTTCCCAATGCCGGATTATGAGATAGATGCACTCAATAAGGAAGTTGGAGTAAAAATATATGGCAATACAATTAATGAGAAATATACTGAATTGCTCAAAGAAAACAATACTCTTACATTGGAGGACTGCATATTATTGGATGCAGTGCAGAAAAGGCATCGTATTTCTGAAAAAGATGTGGTTGCTCTATTGAATAGGGGACTATTGGAGGGTGATACTTCAGAGTATAACATATCACTTGATATTGCTAAAAAGACAAAGCAATTGCCGTATTATACCCATAACAGAGGATTGGATAAAGCTAAGTTACAACATATGATTTTGCAGTATCTCCAAAATGCGGGTTCGGTCGGAGCTAAACGGGATGCTATATTCGATTATCTGAGAGATGTTCTTCCCAGAAATAAGACCCCGGAACAGCAGGAACGAATGGTTGGAAATATCCTTGCAGAGATGAAAGAGGCGGAAATAGTTATAGTTAAGGGTAGAATATGGTATGTAAAATAGTCTTAAGTCTCGTTTTTCGACTAAATATGGCGAATTATGACTATTTACGACTAAATAGAACCGATTACGACTAAAAAGTAGATAAACTCTTTGTCTGACTAAAGAATTTATTTACTTTTGTGACAGAGTTATTTGACAACATTACACTGCAAATCGCTGGAATTCGCAGGTTGCTAATTCGTTACTACTACTACTCAAATGCTCAGTTGAATATTTATTTCTCAAACGGTTATCTCAAACCTTTGAAAATTTAAAAAAATAAATAACATGACTCTTTATCCTAAATTAATCCTCGATGCACTGGCAACGGTGCGTTATCCCGGCAACAAGAAGAACCTCGTTGAGGCTGAAATGGTTGCCGACAATCTGCGTATCGACGGGATGAAGGTCAGTTTCTCGCTTATCTTCGAGAAGCCGACCGACCCCTTTATGAAGTCTATGGTGAAAGCTGCCGAGACAGCGATACATACTTACGTTTCACCGGAAGTGGAAGTGACGATTGCTACGGAAAGCCGTCAGGCGGCACGCCCGGAAGTGGGCAAACTGTTGCCGCAGGTGAAGAACATCATCGGCGTGTCTTCCGGTAAGGGCGGTGTGGGCAAGTCCACCGTATCGGCAAATCTGGCTGTGTCCCTTGCCAAACTGGGGTATAAGGTAGGTTTGCTGGATGCCGACATCTTCGGTCCGTCCATGCCCAAGATGTTCCAGGTGGAAGATGCACGTCCGTATGCAGAGAACATCGGCGGCCGTGATTTGATTATCCCTATCGAGAAGTATGGCATCAAGCTGCTGTCTATCGGTTTCTTCGTAGACCCCGACCAGGCTACCCTGTGGCGCGGAGGTATGGCAAGCAATGCCCTGAAACAGTTGATTGCCGATGCCGACTGGGGCGAACTGGATTATTTCCTGATAGACCTTCCGCCCGGAACCAGCGACATTCACCTCACCGTAGTGCAGACGCTTGCCATGACCGGAGCTATTGTTGTCAGCACGCCGCAGGCGGTGGCTCTGGCCGATGCCCGCAAAGGTATCAACATGTTTACGAATGATAAGGTGAACGTGCCTATCCTTGGTCTGGTAGAGAACATGGCATGGTTTACGCCTGCCGAACTGCCGGAGAACAAGTACTACATCTTCGGTAAGGAAGGCGCCAAGCAGCTTGCGGAGCAGATGAACGTTCCTCTGCTGGGGCAGATTCCCATTGTGCAAAGCATCTGTGAGAGCGGTGACAAGGGTACTCCCGTCGCTTTGGACGAGAATGCCGTGACCGGACGCGCGTTCCTGCAACTGGCTGCTGCCGTAGTCCGCCAGGTTGACCGCCGGAATATGGAAATGGCGCCTACCAAGATTGTGGAGACACATAAATAAACCGGAACAGCGAAAAGAGGTATCCGTATCGATTAACTTTAAATTTGAGAAGCATGAAGAGCTTGAAAGTATTATTATTGGGCGCATGTGTTGCATTATGCGCCTGTTCTTCACCGACATCCACTGTGCAGACAAACGACAAAGGAACTCAGTGGCAGTGGGAGAATGGAACGATTGTCGTTGAAACTCCCCAACGTCCGGCAGACCGGAAAAGCGTGATAGGTCTGGCACTGCCTAAAATGGAGGTGGTGCGCGTGGGTTTCGTAGGTTTGGGAATGCGTGGCCCCGGAGCTGTGGAGCGGTTTACCCATATTCCCGGTACGCAGATCGTGGCGCTTTGCGATTACGAACAAGGACGTGCCGAGGCATGCCAGAAATATCTGAAGCAGGCATCCTTGCCCAAAGCAGCCGTATATTCCGGCGAAAAGGGGTATGAGGAACTCTGCAAGCGCGATGATATAGATTTGGTTTATATCGCCACCGACTGGCTGCATCACTTCCCCGTGGCGATGTGCGCTATGGAGAACGGCAAGAATGTAGCCATCGAAGTGCCCTCCGCCATGAATCTGAAAGAGTGCTGGGCCTTGGTCGACATGAGTGAAAAGACCCGCAAGCACTGTATGATTCTGGAGAACTGCTGCTACGACTGGTTCGAGATGAATACGCTGAATATGGCGCAGCAGGGCGTATTCGGTGAGGTAATCCGTGCACAGGGCGCGTATATCCATAACCTGAGCCCGTTCTGGAATCATTATTGGAAGAACGGCGAGGGCGACAAGCTGGGCTGGCGTCTGGATTACAACATGAAGCATCGCGGCGATGTGTATGCCACTCACGGCCTTGGCCCTGTGGCACAGGCGCTCGACATTCACCGCGGCGACCGTATGCAGACCCTGGTTGCCATGGATACCAAATCGGTTGTGGGAAAGGCTTTGGTCGAGGCAAGGACGGACTCTGCCTGCAATGGCTTCCGCAATGGCGACCATACCACCACGCTGATTCGTACTGCCAACGGTAAGGTGATTGAGATACAGCATAACGTGATGACTCCCCAGCCCTATAACCGTCTGTATCAGTTGACCGGTTCGAAAGGATTTGCCAATAAGTATCCCGTAGAGGGGTATGCGCTCGATGCCGACCAACTGACAGCTTCGGGTGTACAGCCTAAGGTCGATGACTTGAACTCGCACGGTTTCTTGCCGGAAGCGGAAATGGAAGCGCTTGTAGCCAAATACCAGCATCCTATTTTGAAGAAATACGGTGAGATGGCAAAAGAAGTGGGCGGTCACGGCGGTATGGACTTTATCATGGATAGCCGTCTGGTTTATTGCCTGCAGAACGGTTTGCCTTTGGATATGGATGTATACGATTTGGTGGAGTGGTGCTGCCTGGCGGAGTTGGGAGAACTTTCCATGGACAATAATTGCGCTCCGGTGGCATTCCCCGACTTTACCCGTGGCGAGTGGAACGTGGTGAAAGGGTATAAGCATGCTTATGCCGCTCCCGAAGAAGAAGCCGCCGCTATGGAAAAGGCAAAGGCGTTTACTGCCAAGCTGAAAGAGCAAGGGGCTAAAGAATGGGCGCAGGCTGAAAAGAAATGATACTTTTCACTTTTGGAAAATACTTTTTGAACAAAATTCAAACGGATTCTTAACATCATCTGTAATAAAGCTTATATGGAATAAGGAACAGGAGACTTGAGTATCAGTCTCCGAAACCCTTATTCCATATATTATTTAACTGCTATGAAAACAAAATCTTTTCTCTTATGCTTGCTGTTGGCTATCTCTGCCAATGCACAAATCGTCTATCACGACGCTTCCGCTTTTCCTCTTTTAGGAAAAGCTACCAAGACAACCCTTACACGCTACGAACGTTTGCCGGACTCTTTACGGAATATCTCCCGTAAGCCTCTATGGGAGTTGGGACGTAACAGTGCCGGGCTTGCCGTACGTTTCCGTTCCAATTCCACCCGGATTGCCGCCAAATGGGAGGTACTGCTCAACAGGAATATGAATCACATGACCCCTACCGGCATTAAGGGGCTTGATTTGTATTGCCTGCAAGACGGGAAGTGGCTGTTTGCCGGAAGCGGGCGTCCGCAAGGAAAGGTGAATGAGGCAACCATTGTGAAGGATATGCTGCCCGAAGAGCGTGAATATCTTTTATTCCTTTCTTTATACGACGGGGTGACTTCTCTTTCCATCGGCATCGATTCGCTGTCTCAAATTAGCGGGCCGGTAACGGAACTGCCGGTACGTAAGAAGCCGGTTGTCTTTTACGGAACAAGCATTCTGCAGGGAGGCTGCGCTTCCCGTCCGGGTATGGCGCATACCAATATCCTGGAGCGTTGGCTCAATCGGGAGTGTATCAATCTGGGATTTAGCGGCAATGCTTTATTGGATTTGGAGATTGCCCATGTGATGGCGGGTGTGGATGCTTCCGTATTTGTGCTTGATTTTGTTCCGAATGCCAGTGTGGAGCAGATACAGGAACGTGCCGGTGCGTTCTATTCCATTATCCGTAGCAAGCATCCTGATACGCCTGTACTTTTTGTGGAGGATCCTATATTTACCCATTCCCGTTTTAACAGGACCGTAGCCAGAGAAGTGAAGGATAAGAACGAGACTTTGCAGGCTGTGTTCCAGTCTCTGAAGAAGCGGGGAGAGAAGAACATCTACCTGCTCTCTTCCGAAGATATTATCGGCCATGATGGAGAGGCTACCGTAGACGGTGTTCATTTTACGGATTTAGGTTTTATGCGTTATGCGGAAGTGTTGTATCCGGTTTTGAAGAAGCATATGAAGGAGTAGTGCAAACGCACTTGTGGGGAATCCTCACAGACTCCCCACAAATAATTGTTAGAGTGAAAATTTATGAAAAAAAAACTGAAAAATCTGCTTTACTCGCCCTTGTCCACTTTTGCTTCCGCAATAATGTTTTCCGGTACTTTCTCGCAACGTATGTATTTGTTTACATCGTTCTCGTTGTCTTTCGCCGTCCATATCATCGAACCGCTTTCCAGTAAGTCGGTTACGATGTATTTGTTGTTCCATTCACCGTTGCCGAAATCATACTCTCCGCTGATGACGGCGCCCAGATAAGGGTCGTTTTTGATACTGAAACTTCCGGTGATGTAGCGGGCGTACATGCTGTCGAACTTCTGGTACATTTCAAAAGTCTGTTCCTTGCGGTTGAAGGTTATATAGCAGTATGTACCTTCCGCCAGCGGAGTTCCGTTCCATTCGGAAAGTTCCCACGTACCGTTCAGGTTGGCGGGAGTCACTTCCAGGGTCGGTATTATCGGCTCATCGTCATCGCAGGATATAAGGCAGCACAGAAAGACTGCTAAAGCCGTTAGTTTGAAAATATTCTTCATATCGGGTTTCTTGTTTTTTTATCGTTACTTGGTATAGTTTACTTTTATATTCAGGGTCCGGTCCGAAGGCCGGGCATCCACTCCTTCGATGATAATCGGGAATGTGAATGTCTTTTCCTTTCCGGCGGGAATCAGCGAGGCGTCTACCGTTACCACGATGTCGGCTTCACTGCCCGGTTGTATCACTTCCGGCTCTGTCCGGAAAGTTGCGAACTTCGGGATGACGAGTGCCGACAGGCGCAGCGGCTTGTCTCCGCTGTTTCCGCATAGAATCCGTTCGGAAGGTCGCTTTCCGGGCATCACTTCCTGAAATTCCATCCGGTTCTGTTTCAGTCTCAGTCTGCCCATTGCATACGGGTAGCGTGCCCATTCATCTGCTCCGGGAAGAACATTCCCGGTCAGGGTCAGGCGTGCCACGGGATGCTTTTCCGAGCAGGACAGATAGACGAATGCATCCGTATCTATCGTTCCGGGATGATTCTTCGGATGGAAAGTCAGTACAATCGTAGCGGTTTCTCCCGGCAGTATCTTTCCGGCAGGCAGTTCCGCTGCCGTACATCCGCAGGTGGTCCGTACCTTGGTGACGGTAACGGCTTCCTTGCTTATGTTCCTGCCCGTAAAGCGGCAGGCCTGCGGAGCATCATCCTCGGTCAGCGTTCCGATCTCCAGTGTGCTTTTGTCGAAACGCAGTATGGATTCCGCCTGCTGCATCAGTGGCGGGTTTATCAGCGAGTCGGCTTTTTGCAGCCAAGGGACACGGGCAAATATCAATAACACTATCCAAGTAATTAGTTTCATTAATCAATTACATTAAATTACATCCAGCCGTTGCCGCCGGCATTTTGGCGTACGGTGACGGTGATTGTCTGTGCGCTTCCATCGCTTACCTTCACTGTGATGTGTGTGGCGCCGGTTTTTACGCCGGTTACTTCCATCAGGTTGTTGCTGACGGTAACCGTTGCCACGGCGGCATCGTCCGATGTACAGGTATAGGTCAGCTTTTCACCGTTTACAAAGTAGTAGGCAAGGTTTACGGTCGATATGCCTCCTTCGGCAACGTACACATTCGGCACTTTCATATCCGAACCGCTTCCTTCGATATTGCTCAGCAATATTCCTGCATCTACCATTCCCGTACCCATTTTGCCGATGTATTTCGATAAATCCATGACGGCAGGAGTGGCGGCGGGCGAGTTGTGGTTACGGTAATATGTTTTCTTTTTACCGTTGCTGTACCAATTATCAACCGGTTTTACAGACTCTTTCAACAATGCCACGAATTCACTTGCCTTGAAATGACGGCGCTGTTTCATGGCATACGACAAACCCAATGCAGCCACACCCGATACATGCGGGCATGCCATTGAAGTACCGTCCATATAACCATAGGCCGGACTTCCGTTCCGAATCATGGTAGAAAGAATGGAGCCGGAAACCTCATTGTTCTCCCAAAACTCATCATCTTCCTGTCCTATGGCATTATAATACTCCGTATCGCCTCCCGGGGCACATACATCTACTTCCGTACCGAAGTTGGTATAAGAAGAAGGCGTAAAGTCTGCGGCAACCGCACTTACGGTGACGCATTTGGAGTAAGCTCCCGGAAAACCGGAGGCTCCCGCATATTCGTTGCCCGATGCAAACACGGCGATGCCGCCATCTATTACTCCGTTCGGAGAGCCTGCATTGTTGATGAAGTAGTCCAGAATTTCTTTTTCCAGCGGATAAGTATCGGCCCATTCTTTTTCTGTGGCGGGTCCGGGAGTGTATCCTTCCACCTCATTCGCTTCGGCAGAGTTGTAACCCCAACTGCATTGCAGGATAACAGCTCCGTTGTCGGCAGCATACTTAATGGCTTTGGCTTCTCCGTTCAGGCTTACACTGTTGTTGCCGGAAAAGACCTGGCAAATCATAATCTTTACACCCGAGTTCTTCGTTCCGTCTCCTCCGGCTATGCCGCAGACTCCTTCTCCGTTGTTCATGGCGGCAATCGTACCGGAAACATGTGTTCCATGGCCTATATCCTCCACGTCTGTCCACGAAATGTTCGCAGTATTGGTTACGAAGTTATAGCCGTATTTATCGTCCTTATATCCGTTGCCGTCGGCATCTGTCCCGGCACGGAGCTCTTCGCCCTCGTTCACCCATATATTGTCTGCCAGGTCGGGGTGCGTGTACATCACGCCGTCGTCCAGTACGGCAACGATAACGGACGGATCGCCTGTGCATTTCTGCCATGCTTCATAGCAACCGGTATCGCATCCGGCAGACGACCCGGCGATGATTTCGCCTGCGTTGTTCTGCTTGTCGAAATCGTTTTGACCGGAGTTGATGTAATGCCATTGATAGGGAAGTCCGGGGTCCGAAAATCTTCCAGCCGGTACTCCGCTACGGGTGGCAGCTCGCTGTTGCAGGGCGGACTGGCTGATATAGCTGCGGCGGTTTTTAACATCATAGGCACGTTTGATACGCTGGTTTCCCTGAACTTTTGAGATTTCTCCCAGTGCGGAAAGGCGTTTTGCCGCTTCCTGCAAGTCGGTATCTTCATCGAATTTTACCTGATACCACAGATGCAGGCCGGCTATGCGGGTACGTTCTTCGTTCTTGCTGTCTATCGGGAAAATACGTTCGAAATGGTATCCGCCTAAAATCTCCAGCACTTCATCGGTCGAGGGGATGCCTGAGCGGGTCATCGCTCCGCCGCTTCCTGTTGCACGGGTCATTGTCCGGTCGAGGATATCGGTCATTTCGGGTTTGAACTTGATTAACAGTTCACCCGAGTTGACATCGGCGGGAAGCCGGACTTCCGTCCCCCCGTTCGGGGTGGACGGCTGTTCGATAATATCCTGCTCCGTACAAGCAGTCAGCGCCAGGATGATGAGTGCGTTGTATAAGAATTTTTTCTTCATTGTCTTTTTTTAATTATCTGGTTAATAAGTACCTGTCCGGAGCTTAGTTGGATGTTGACACATAACGCTGGTAGTACCACGGGTAGGCTACTCCGTTTACTTTGGCGTCAACAGATTTTTCTTTGCCGTAGTAATATTCGAAGTTGAATTTTATAGCATCGATATTGTTGAATCCCACTTTGGCTCCTGCAGAGTTCTTACCGTTCTCCTGCTGGTTGAAAAGCAGTATTTCCGGCCCCCATTCTGCAAAGTATGGGTGGAATAGAATCCATTTGGGCAACGGACCGGTCAGGAAGTTCAGGTTGATGGAGAAGGAACGTGCTTTCGGCAGTACGCGCGGAACGTCCTTTCCGGTTACCGACAGGGCGTTGCCACCGGTTTCGGTAAATACAACGGTATTGTCACCGGTTTTCAGCCAGATACAGGTGTCGCCTACCAGTTTGTCCTTATAGTCGTCCTTATTATTGGAAAAGTCATCGTCCTGATAGCGGGTCGGTTTACCGGCTTTTTGGAGTGCGGTATCCACCTCATCGTCCGTAGGAAGCTGTCCTTCTATAAAATTGTAGGAGAGCCGCAGGCTTCTCAATTTGTCCCAGGTAAGCAATTTCAGGAATGCTTCTTTCTCTGCTCCTGAAGTGATGTCGATATGCAGTCCGAGGGGTCTTCCGTTATAAGAAGAACCTTGGCTCAGGTCGGAATAAGAGTCGCTCCGGCGGCATCCGGTCAGGTTGAAGGCATAAAGTTCCGGGAAGTTTTCTTCGTTTACTACTTCGGTAATGGCAGCCAGCGACGGGAAATTATTGCCCGACAGGTCCAGCTTCTCCAGTCCCCGATAACTTTTGTCTACCTTGCCTCCCAACTTAATGAAGTTGTCGGGCAGTTTCTCCATACCATAGGCGAATACAGTCAGCGATTTCAGGTATTTCAGTTCACAGATTTCCTCGCCCAGCGAAACGATACGTGTCTGGTTGTTGGAATTACTTTGGATTTCGAAGGATTCCAGGTACTTGAGATAACGTACTTCTTTAGGCAATATTTCGCCTTCCTGCAGGTTGAACAGGGAGAATTTAACGGAACGTACACGTCCCACCGCTCCTTCGGGTATATCCTTGTCGGTAGCTTCCCATAAGGTTACATAATCCCAGTTCTGCATGTTCTCGCTCGTATCGAACGATATCATACTCTGAATTTTCTCGTTAATGGTGATAATGGCCAACGAGTCGCCCGAACGGTTATCCTCGATTTTGGGCGCTGCCTTTTGGGTTACTGTCAGGATGAACGCTTCGATAGGGTTGCCGTTGTCGTCCACCAGCTGGTCTTCTCCCGGGTTTTGCGGAACAAAACGTATTTTGGCTATCCGGGTGTAGGGAGTTGTATTCATTTCCCAGCGGAATTTGGCTTTGACGGTACGCGGACGTGCTTTCCGGTCGAGGTTCAGTTTCAGTTCCGTGTCTTTGGGGGTTGTAATCCAGCCGGTCTTGTCTGCCTCGAATTCCACTTTGTCCTCATCGGTCATTGTTTCCGCTTCGGCAAAGGAGTACTCAATGTTCTCCTTGTCTATCAGGAAGTTGACATTGCTCGATATGACTGCCTCGAAAAGGCGCTTGTCGTAAGCTGCCGAACTTTCTATTTTCACATCCGGTTCTTTGACTATGATTTGCTTGCCGAAGCCGAATTGGGTAACGGTAATCAGCTTGGCTTCCTGTCCTTCCAAGGCGAAACGGATTTGTGAAGTGCGTGCCGTGTTCTCTAAGGTAGAGTCGATGGCAAGCTGGCATTCCGCCGAACTGGAACCGTTGGCCGGTGATACGAAAATCCATGGTTTGGATGCTCCGGCAACCCAGTTGCTGTAAGAGGTAACGGCAATCTGCTCGGTTCCACCTTCCGGACCGATTGTTATTTCTTCCTTATCCACTGCAATGCCACCGGGGATACTTGTGCTATCATCGTCTTTACATGCACCTGCCAGTCCCATGAAAAGAATCACTCCCGGTATTATTTTATATACATATTTCATTGATAGAATCTTTATTGGGTTTATCGTTTAATGTCTAATGCATCACAGCCGCGTATATCCTGAGTCTTGTCATATATCAGTTTATACCTGCCTGCCCTGATTTGCGAGCATACGCTTGTTACATCGATGCTGATGTTCGGATTGTCTTTGATATCCAGGATATACAGTTGCGAGGTTAATGTCTCATTGACTTTACGGATGTCGTTTGCACCTATCTGTAACTGAATCAGGCTCGGACAGGTCGTAATTCCGGTCGGCCATTCGCGCAGGATGCGGTTGCCGTTGGCATCGCGCTGGTGACGGATGCCGATGGCTTGCAACTGGCTGCTGTTCAGCGGGGCTGTCGGAAATTTCGAGAAGCAGTTGTAGCTGATATCCATATTTTTCAGGTAAGGCAATGTGGTTGCCCTGAAGTCGTCCGAGAGTTTTGTCAGCTTGTTGAAGCGCAGGTCGATAACGGTCAGCAGATGCGTGTTCTTATAGTTGCCTTCAGGAGATTTCAGAGAGTTCTCCGGTATCTCTGTCATCAGGTTGTTGCTCAGGTCGATGGTAGAGATAGGCGACCCTTTGGCAAACAATTCCGTAGGGAAGTTCTTTATCAGGTTGTTCGATAGACTTATCGTAGCGGCATTAATCCCCTTGAAGTCATCCAAATCACAATTGATGTTTTTCCCGTCATTCTTTCCTATCCGGTTGTATGAGAAGTCCACAGAACCCATTGTGTAGATAGATTCCGCATCGAAAATATTGGGGATGTATTCTATCAGGTTGTGTGCAAAACTCAAATCCTCCGCCTGGTCGGTGAACCCGCAGAAGTTTTCCGGGATTTCGGTAATCCGGTTGTTGTTCAAAGTCAGGGTGGTGAGTTCTACCTCCTTGCCGAAGGCTTCCAGTTTCCCTGTCAGGTTGTTATTGATACAGTCGAGCAGTCCCAGTTTCCTCATCTTGTTCAGCGATGCGTGCGGTGGGAATTTCGTCAGGTTGTTGTTGCTGAGGTAGAGAATCTGGAGCTTGGCGCCTACGGGGGCATTTGCTAATTTATTCCAGTCGGCGGTCAGTTGGTTACCCGTTCCGTCTTTTGCTCCGTTCAGCCCGTCGATACCTTTGTTATTGGCAATGTTCAGCAACTGAATTTCGGGCAGTTCGAACAGGAAGTCGGGCAGTCTCGTGAGGTTCGGACAGTTGTAAAGCTCCATGTCCGTCAGTTCCGTAAGATTTCTCCAGAGCCATGAACCGCTTTCTGCTTCGTACGACCGGGCATATTCGGAATTGGCATTTTCCCACTCCTTGCAAATATCCTCTGCCTTGATAGGCGAATTGGCTATGTAGAACTGTTGCAGGTTCTTCAACCGCATGACGGCTTTTGAAATGAAAGTAATTTTATTGGTCGTTTGCCCTATCTGTACATCTTTCATATCAATGCGGCTGCTCTTCTTTATATCGGGCAGTTGCGGGTCGCGGTTGATGCCGTCCTGCAGGAGTTCCGACAGGTTCTCTCTGGGGTCATAGTCAAGGAACAGTTCCTTGTAGTGCATACGCATCTTCTGTTTTTGCGCGTCGCTCATATCCGGAGTTATTCCACCGGTACCGAACAGTCTGCCGCCCAGCTTTTCGTTGTGCGAACCGAGAGACAGTACCCTTAGTTCCGTCAACTGGCCGATGGCGTCCGGTACTCTGCCTTTGGCTCCGAACCCTTCGAGCGAGAGGCTGATGACGCGTCCTTTGTTATCCAGCGACACACCCGGCTGGTTGCCCCACATATCTATTTCTTTGTTGAAATTCCAGGTTGTCCCGGCGGGATTTGTTTCGCCGTTATAACTCCAGTTTTTTCCGTCGAGCGCTTCCCAGATGGCTTTCAGTGCAATGTAATCTTTGATGTAAGCTGCTGTCGGCGACAACTGGATGGGAACGATAGCATCGTCCGTCTGCTTGTTGTCCTCGATGCTGAACATCTCTCCTGCAAGCTGGCTTCTGGAATCGAGGGTGGTAACTGCAATGCCGCTCTTCTTATAGATAGTATAAGAGGTCACCTGGTAAGTTCCGGCAGGCAGCCATACGACAGAATCGCATTTGGCGGTTCCTATATCTTTATATTTGTCCTTGTGTTGGTTGCTGTCATCGGTGTAGTCCGGATTCGGGTGTTCCTCGTATTCTTCCTTATAAGAAACCTTCAGATTTTTGATGGTGACGGGTACGCGTGTAAATGTATTGGTCACCGTTACATCAATAATCTTTATGTCGCTGAACAGGTAATCGATGTCCGGATCTCCGGCGGCACGTGTGGAAAGTCCGTCCTTTACCAACTTGAAAGTTACCGTTCCGCGTGTCTGCGAGTCTGTAACGAGGTCTTTGGTGGTCAGCCCGCGTGAAACGACTTCGAAGGTCTCGTCCTCGCCGGTTGATATGCCGGTAATGACTTCATCCAGTTTGTCGAACAGCTTATACCCTATGATTTTGTAACTTCCTGTCAGCAGTTTCAGCTTTTCACTTCGCATGCCGTATTCGGCATTGTTTTCGTTATAGGCGTTCAGAACGAGCGTCTGGGTGATGCTCATGCCGTTGTGCTGCATTTCGATTTCCACCTTTTGGGCATCAATCAGCTTGTCCAGCCCGGAGGCGCGGGTAGACACCGCATCCGTCCGGGTTTTCTCTTCTTGTGTATAGGACGATGACTTGTAGAGCTTGAACTGTACGTAGCCGTATTGCTTGCCTTCCAGTTCATCCTTGTCGTCGGAGCATCCGCCTGCCACCATGCCGCATAGCATGGTGACAAGTACTGCAAGAAACAGTTTTCCTTTTATAATTTTCTGTGAATTCATTTATTTTTTCTTTTCTGTAGTTTGAGTTACAGTGATTGCCTGTACGTATTCCGTTAGAAGTTTGTTTACTCTTGCGTATCGTCGTACACTTCTACGATACAGAGCGCAAGGGTTGTACCTTCTTCGCCTTTAACCACCAGTTGGTAGCCGTTGTCGTACGTTTCGTAGCAGGTATTGTCAAAGGAGATGCCTATTCCGTTGATACGTACTAATCTGAGCGCATCCTGAGACCAGGCCTGTCCTGCCATTTTCTCGGACGAAATATTCTCATAAGAGGTTTTCTCCGTTATTTCCTGGTTGGTGGCGGCATCAACGGCTTCGAATATCAGTTTGCCCGGACCGTATCCCGGTTCTCCCATTTCATCGAACTTTTTGAGCAGGCTTTTGGGAACTGAGGCTTTCCATACATTGTTGTCGGTAACGTTATATGAGTCAACGCCTGCTGAGTTCTTTAAGTCTTCGAATTTGACGAAAGCACCTTCAAAGAAATCCTTTATGTTTCTGAAGCCGGTCTGGTCGTAATCGTACGCATACATAAACAATGCCTGGAATCTGATTCTTTCACCCTGTTCCTGCCAGGCTTCCTGTGTAATACTGGTCATGATGTTGTTTGCATAGCTTACCTTGATGTCTCCCGAGTTTTCGTCGATGAGATGGCCTGCCCAGTTGCTTTTAATTTCATCATAAACGGCTTTGGGGAATACCATGACGGTGGCAGTTCTTTCTTCGGTATTACTGTTGGGGTCGACAGTAACCGTTACCTTGTCCTTATTGTCGCCTGTTCCTGTAACGGCATGCAGCCAGCTTACCGTACTGCCGAAATCATAGGCAAACTCTACCTCTCCGTCTTCATTGATGCTTTTCGTAGCAGCGAATATTACAGGTTGGAATTCATCATTGTACGCTGTAATGGTCGATTGCATATTCTCTACGATTCCGTTGTCGTCTGATAATTCCTCGCCGGATACGCTTGCTACTGCATTGAGATAGGTGGGGCTGATGGCGATGGCATCCCGTTGCAATCCTTCGTACACGACGGGTATCTCCACCTTGCGCACCTTGTCCGTTTGGGCTGTGGCGGCATCTTCTGTAACGAAAGTCAGGGTATAAGTACCTGCGGCAATCGGATACTTGGGGTTCAGTCCGCTTGTGTTCTCGGTATTGAAGGTGAACTGGTAGGTTCCCGCCTTTTCATCGATGGTATAGCTCAGCCATTCCGGATTGGTGAAGCCTATCTTTACACCGCTTTCCGCCTCTGCCTTGATAACGGTATAAACGGGCGAGGAGGCTGTGTTGCCCTTGATTGTCAGCGGATGGGTCTTGTCGTATACATTACCGGCTTCGTCGCTGACGATGAGGTCGGCATACTCTTTTCTGGCACGTGTCACCTTATAGATGATTTGCGATTCGTTGCCAATCTTCAGGGTGATTTCAGCCACGGCGTCTTCGTTGTGGCTCTGTCCGTCGGCTGATGTTGCGATGGTCACGGTCTGCTTTCCTGCCTTTCCATAGATGAGGCTTTCCAGGAATTCGCCGTTCTGGAACTTGCACCATCCGGCACTGCTGGACAGCTCCCAGTCGGCGGTTGTCTCAAAAGATATTTCGGCTGTTTCACCGGCGGCACAGTTTATGTTTTTCAGTTCGGGGAATACAATGGGCTTGTTTCCTTCGCCGTCGTCATCCGAGCATGCGGTGAATGTTGCGATAATCATCATGGCCAATGCCATGATACGGCTCATACTTTTCAGTTCTGCTATTTTCATAATTGTATGATGGTTATGGGGTTAATATCCTTGTTCTTTCAGTTTCTCGGCTTCCGCTTCGCTAATCCACTCGATGATGTTGGCGGGGGTATCCACCACGCCCACCAGCGAACCGTCCTTGTTATCTACACGGATGCTGACGTAGTGGAAGATAAACTTCTCGCAGGTGTTGAAGTAGGCGGGGGCGTTTGAGGGTTGTGTCATGACCAGTTTGCCGTTGCCGTGTATGGTATTGAACAATTCGGCGGTGTTGCCGCAGACATGCTCTTCCATTTCGATGCTTGGGTCAAGTATATCCTCGTTGTTGAATTTCAGCTTGGTGTCGTATCCGTCGAAGTACAGTCCGTGCAGCACAATCGTGTTTTCTTCTCCTTCCACGATTTCGGAAGTAATCAGGCGCAGGGTCGTATTCTCCATATAGGTGTTGAAAAATGTCGAGGTAACCTTGCAGTATCCGGTAAAGGCATGGATGTCGAACGGGCATGCCTTCTGCATCACCACTTTGGTTTCCGTGCCGTATTTGTGCCATTGCTCCACATCGGGGATAATCAGCCGCAGGGCGAATCCGAGCGAATCGTTGATTCCGATGTTCTCATATACACCTTCTATTTCGACATTGGCGGCCATTTCACCCGCTTTGATGGTTACGGTGTTGGAAAGAAGTCTGTAGTGTTTTCCTTCCACGGCATTGCTTTCCTTGTCCACCACTTCTACGGCGAACGTGCGGTCATAGTCGGCCCGCCGGGTAGCGGATACGGGGACTTCTAACTTCTCGTTGCTCTCCTGTACGGCATAGTGGTAAAGCGTGTCGGAGAACATCAGGTAGTTGCGTCCGTTGTACAGCACCTTGTCCTGGTCGCATCCGGCAAGTCCTGTCAGAGCTGCCAGGATGGCGAGGGCTACCATACATCCGGTTAATAGTTTCTTCATTATCATAAATCTTTGGGCTTATTTGTTACTTTCATTAGGTTCTATTTCCGAGCCGGGCGCATCCAGTTCGTGCTGGGGTATGGGCCATACGAACAGCGGGTCGTCTTTTTCCACTTTCAGGCTGCTGCCGTTGGACAGCGACTGGTCCTGGGACTTGCGTTCAAATCCTTTGTGCCAGCGTTTCAGGTCGTGCAGGCGGAAGCCTTCCATATAGAGTTCCTTTACGCGCTCCTGTTCGATGACATCCATTGCATTTTCCTTGTTCATGGCGGTGGAACCTCCGTACGAGGCATAGCGTGCCGTACGGAGCACGGATATGTCGCTTCCCGCCTTGCCGTAGTCGGGATGTTCCTGCTGTACATACGCCTCTGCACGGATAAGGTACTGTTCCGACAGGCGGAGTACTTTCGGCATGCTGACGTGGAGGATGTTGTAATTGACGAACGATTCGTTGCCGAAATATTTAATCAGCAGCGGCCAGGTAAGTCCGTGGCTGTATCCGGTGGTGAAGCTCTGGAAGTAAGTGGAGACACGCAGGTCGTTCAGGTCGTACAGGTTGATGACCCATTCTGCCGGTACATAGTCGGGACGTACGCTGCTGTAGTCGTAGTTGGCGAATACCTGTCCCAGCGCGCCGCCGTAGGAATTGATGGTAAAGCCCACTTTCCAGATGGCTTCGGTGGAGAAGTCGTTGGTCCACATGTATTTGTAGTAGCTTGCGCTCGAAGTGGCTGCCTGTGTGCAGCTCGACAGGTAGTAGTAACCGCTGTCTATGACTTTGGTGGCATACTTGATGGCCTCGTCCCACCGCTTCATATAGAGAAGTACGCGGGCGCGGAGGGCATGCACCGTATATTCGTTGAAGTAGATGCTGTCGTACAGTGTTCCCTGCGTATCGGTATTGAAGTCTTCCTCAAGTTCCAGCAGCTCTGCCGCACGGTCGAGGTCGTCGAGGATAAATTGGTAGGAGTCTTTCAGCGAAGCGCGCCTCATGGTTTCATCGCCCAGATAGTGTTGGCTCAGGATAACTCCCAACTGGCCGGCGGCGTCCTCGTCGCTTTCGTATGCCTTGCAGAAGAGTTTCACCAGTTCCGAGTAAGCAAGTGCGCGGGCAAAGTAAGCCTCTCCGCAACATTGGTCCAGCTTGTCGAGGTCTTTGTCGTCGGTGGTCTTTTTCCGTACGGCGTCCGCGCGGTCGAGCATGAAGTTGCAGCGGTTGATAACATCGTACAACGCACCGTACACGGCTTCGATGTCGGTATTGGTGGGTTTGATTTCTTTCCAGCGCCAGATGTCGCCGTAGATGTTGGTGTTGCCGTTCACTCCGTACACCAGGTCGGTCTGTATGTCGGGCAGCAGTGTCAGGTTGCCCGAGTAGAGGTATTTGCTCCTGAAAGCATCATAGATACCGATAACCGCGAGGTTTATGTCGGATACCGTTTGCAGTGACTTGTCGAAAGGAATCCCGTCCTCCGGCATCTTGTCCAGACAGGAAGCGGACGACACTGCCATGGCAATCAGTATGATGTATAGTTTGAATTTCTTAATCATTTTTCTTTTGCTTGATAGGTTTAGAATGAAACTTCGATGCCCAGCGTAAACTGGCGCGAAGCCGGGTACTGTGCCCGGTAGATATTGCTCGACATTTCGGGGTCGAGTCCGGTGAATCCAGTAAAGGTCAGCAGGTTCTGTCCTTGCAGGTATACGCGTGCCGAGGTGAAGAAATTGGTCTTCTTCAGCAGCGGTTGCGGCAGTGCGTATGCCAGTGTCAGGTTCTTGAGGCGCAGGAACGAGGAGTTCTCCAGGAAGCGGTCGTCCAGTTGCGCCGTCACGCCGTAGCGGGGGATGTCGGTGATGTCGCCCGGTTTCTTCCAGCGGTCGTACAGCAGGCGGCGCGACTGGTTATAGGTGCTGTACAGTCCGTTGCTCTCTTCAAAGAAGCGGTCGTTGTTCATCACCCAGCGGTCGGCCATCCAACTGAACTGTGCCGACAGCGAAAGCCCCTTCCATGCGAAAGTCGTGCCGAAGCCGCCCGCCCACGGGGCGTCGAACGTCTTTCCGGTCATCACCTTGTCGCCTTCGTTAAATTCGGTGGTCAGTTCGCCGTCCTTGGTATACCACAGGGCATCGCCGTTGGCGGGGTTCACGCCGGCGTAGCGGTTCAGGAAATATTCGTGTACGGGATGTCCCACAACGAATTTCAGTCCGGTGGTGGAGTTTACGTACTCCTGCACGCCGTTGTACAGTTCCACCAGCTTGTTCTTGTTGTAGGACACGTTGGCGTTGAGGTTCCAGGTGAAATCTTTGGTGCGTATGATGTCGCTGTTGACCGACACTTCCACGCCCCGGTTCACCATCGCTCCGATATTGTCCCAGCGGTAGCCCTCGCCGGTGATGGCATAGCTTTCGGGTACGGACATCAGCATGTCGGTGGTTTTCTTGTGATAGAAGTCGATGTCGAGGTTGACGCGGTTGAAGAAGCCCAGGCGCAGCCCGATGTTGTTGGACCAGGTCTGTTCCCAGCTCAGCTCTTCGTTGCCGCTCTGTTTGGGGTAGATACCGGCTTCGTCGTTATACTTCGGACCGCCGGAAACAAGTGCCAGGTGGTCGTAGTAGGGTATTTCCGAGTTGCCCGATGTACCGGTGCTGAGTGCGATTTGTGCTCCCGTCAGCCATTCGATGTCTTTCAGGAACGGTTCGTTCTTGATGTTCCACATAAGGCCGAGCGACCAGAACATACCCCAGCGGTGGTCTTTGCCGAAACGCGAGGAGGCGTCGGTACGTACGGCCATTTCGCCGTAATACAGGTCCTTGTAGTTATATTCGCCGCGAAGGAAGAACGAGAGGTAGGAGTATGCACTGGTGGTGTCGTCCCAGGAAGAGGCGCGCGTACCGGAGCTGATGTTCGTAAGGAAGTCGTTGGACTGTCCTTTCGTTACCACTTGGAAACCGCTGGACTGGTAGTCCATGGCCTCTTGCCCCAGCATGAAGTTGAAAGAGTGGTCGTCGTTCAGTGCCCAGCGATAGTTGGCGGTGGCCGTCTCGCTCAGCTTCAGCACATCCGCCGAGTTGCGTCCGGCGGTACCCTGTTCGTTGTTGATGACATAGCTTGGGAACGACTGCATGAAAGTGGTGGAGTGCGAGTAGTCCGCGCCGAACTGTATGCGTACGGTCAGGTTCTGTATCGGGGTGATGTCTGCGAATACGGTGGAGAGTACTTTGTATTTCTTGTAGCTTACCGGGTTGTTTGCCATCCATTCGATGGGGTTCTGTCCCGTACCCGTCCATGTGCCGTTGTTCTCGGATGCCAGCGAACCGTCTTTGTTGTACGGGCTCCAGTAGGGGAGCATGAAGCGCGAGCCGGCTATCGGCGTATAAATCGCCATGTCTCCCTCTTCCGCCTGTTGCACTTCCTCGTAGGCAGACATCGTGCTTGTGCCTATCTTCAGCCAGTTGCTGGCTTTCACTTCGGCATTGGCACGCATGTTGTAACGGCGGAAGGAAGAGTTCTGGGCAATACCGTCCTGGTCGTAGAATCCGCCCGAAACGTAGTAGTTCAGTCGTTCGGTGGCGCGGTTCACGGAGAGTTCGTAGTTCTGCAACGGTGCGCGGTCGTTGAAAATCTCTTTCAGCCAGTTGACGTTGGTGCGTGAGAGCAGTTCGTAGTCCTGTCCGGTGTCCAGGCCTATTTCTTTCTCGAACTGTATGCGTTCGGGGGTGTTCATCATGGTCCATTTGCCGTCGGATGCCAGTTGGGAGAAGCCGTATTGCGCGCGTAGCGTTACCTTGGCTTTGTCTATGGAGAGGCCGCGTTTGGTGGTGATTACCACTACGCCGTTGGCGGCGCGTGCGCCGTAGATGGAGGTTGAGGAAGCATCTTTCAGTACGGAAATCGATTCGATGTCGCCCGGGCTGATGGCGTTGAAGTCCGAGCTGGCAATGGGCACGCCGTCCAGGATAAACAGCGGTGATGTGCCCGAATTGATGGAGTTTGTACCACGGATTTGGAATACGGCTGCCTTGCTGGGTTCTCCCGAGTTGGAGATGACCGACAGGCCCGGAGTCTGTCCCTGCAAAGCCTGGTCGAACCCGGCTGCCGGTACATTTTCCATCTTTTCCGCTTTTACGGTAGATACGGAACCTGCTATGGTTCCTTTCTTGCGTACGCCGTAGGCTACCACTACCACTTCGTCTACCATTTCGGTATTCGGTTCCATAATTACATTGTAACGGGTTGCCGCCGTAAACAGTTTTTCCACTGTTTTCATACCTACGTACGAATACTGCAAGGTGGCGGGAGACTTGCTTACCGTGATACTGTAATTACCGTCAATATCGGTAATTACACCGTTTGCTGTGCCTTTTTCAACTACAGATACTCCGATTACCGGGAGGTTGTCTTCCGCCGATAAGATTTGTCCTGTTATCCGGAATCCTCCCTGTGCCAGCAGGTACGGGATTCCGAACAGTGTTAAAAGCACAAACAAGAGAATTGCTTTTCTCATTTTTGTTCTTTTAATGGTTTGATTAATACTTAATGTTTCTGTTTTTTAGTTTGGAGCGGAAAGAGACATTTTCCAGGTGTATATTGCCGTCCTTTTATTTTTTTTACAGTTTTGTTTGCTTTCGTTTTTCTGTAATATTAGTCCAATTAAAGGATAACATCGGGGTTCCTTGTAGCTTTTCTGTTTTTAATGATGCTGTAATAATGTTAATTTTTTATTTACAAAAAGCCCTCTGTTTAAAACTTTCTTTGGATAAATTTGCAACAAATATAAAGAAAGTTCTGAAAAAAATATATATTCTATGTTGTTTTTATAAATTATTTATAATTTTGCAAAAAGATAACAGTGTGATAACCCCTTTCTCTCTTTTGTTTTTTTCCCTTATTATCCCCCTGTTTTCGACTGTATTATTTCTCTTTATTTATTAATTAATTATTTAATGATGTATGAAAAACATTTTTAAGACGATGCTTCCCATACTGGCAATGGCTGCTTGCGTATGGGCAAGTTGCTCGGACGACAAAGACGATCCGACACCCGGCAAACCTGCTTTACCGACCATCGCAGTGAGTGAACCCGCCCTTAGCGCCGACAACGCCAAGGCTGTAGTAACCGTTACACCTTCCGAAGAAACGGAAAAGTGGTATTGGAAATGCGAACCCAAGGGGCAGAGCGCTGCCGCGTATACAGCTGTTACCGGTAAGGAAGAAGCTAAGCTGGAAATTCCCATTGATATGGATGTGACTTATACGCTGACTGCTTATGCCGAGAATGAAACGGGCAAGAGCAAGGAGGTTTCAAAGGAATTCACATTCAAGAGCGAGGACGTCATGACCGAGCTGGTGGAGTTTGAAGTCAAGAACCTTTCCGCTTTCTCTATGGATGTAGTGGTGAAGAAGAGCGCCAAATGTGCCAAGTATGTAATCGGGGCGACTCCGAAAGGCTATATGGGGACAAACCTCGAAACCGGAGCGGAGGAATACGTAGAGATTTATAAGGAGGCTACCTTTATTGAAAATGCCGAGACTTCTTTGAATCCTGACGAAAGCTATCCGATGCAGCCTTATAACTGGTCGGATGTCAGTGCCACTTTCACAGAGAGGACTTTGTCAAGATATGCCTTGAAGGACAAAGACATCAGCGAGAGCAAGGGTATCATCCTGAGATCGCTGGAAGTGGACGAAATCAAAATGATTATCGCCGTGTATGCGCTGGATGCCGAAGGCAATTCCAAAGTCTATACACAGGAGATTACCATTCCCGAACCGGAAATCACCGGACAGGTAGTGGTATCCATCGATGTTCCTAAAGACAAGATAAAGATGAGAAGCTTTGAGGCTACCTTTACGGCAGATGCCAATTGTAGCAGGATACATGTGGGACAATCGAGTGCAGGCTTGATTGCAAGTGGCGGTAAATCCTTTGATAACATGACTGAGGAGGAAATCTGCGCCAGCATCGTCCGCTTGGGTGCCGAAGTTCCTTTGGCTTATACCGGAGCGTTCTCCAAAGAGTTTGCCAGCAAGGATATGGTGCCGAATACTTCATACATCGTATATGCTATTCCTATCGATAAAGAAGGAAAAATCGGCAAGGTTGTTTATAAGTCCGTTACAACGGGAACTCCCGTTTACGATGGAACCGGAGAGATTACATCTGTAACTTTCCCCGACCAGGTTACACCGGAAAAACTGCTTGTGGATATCAGTGTCAATGACAAAGTAGAGTTTGTCCGCGTATTGTGGGATATGGGTACAGGACCGGGTTCTCTGGACCTTAAAACAATAATGGCAGACGAAGATTCAAGAAACGTGCATTGGCATGAGTATGCTACGGCAGATTTGCCTAAGCTGAAGACTGAAGACAATAATGGCGGTCTGTATATTACTTCTCCGGGTTCTACCTATTATTTACGTGCTGTAACTGTTGATAAGGATGGTAAGTTGAGTGAGATAATTGACTTGGTAGAGAAAGCTAATAAGGGAACCAATGGCATCAAGACTAAAGAAGAAGAACCGGAAATATCGGTTACCGATTGGGAGGGCACAGGTAAACTTACTTTGACTGTTGTTTCAACCGGAACCAATGAAGAAACAGGCTTGTACACTGCTGATTTGAAGGTTGTAAAGGGTGAAAATACGAAGCAGGTCTATATGGTAAAATGGTCTGGTGAGGCACAACCGACTGATATTGATAATTATATAAAAGAGCTTCCTTATTTTGTAAACTTCGATCCTGAGGCTGGAGCAGTAGGTGTTGTAAGCATCGTTTTGGATAAGAATACAGCCGAAAAGACAACAACCGAAGAGTTCATGGATGAGTATAGTGCCATGTGGGGTGGCGATTCCCGTATCTACGTTACATTAGATAATGACGGAAAGTTAAGCATAGCCGATTGGTATATTCATGGTTACGGAACAAAGAATAATCATTAATAAATCCATTCCCCAATTAATATCCTCAAACCAGTAAATAGCATTTTATAACTTCAGAGCGTAATGAGCAGGCGGAAACGCCGTTCATTACGCTCTTTTTCATTTCGACCGAACAGCAGATCGGTTTCCATTCAAATGTAATGGAGTTAATAGCTGATCTTTATTCCTGCGAAATAGCTTCGCGGAGCAGCCGGACCGTAAATATATCCGGAGTCACGCTCCACTCCCTGGTCGAAATCGTTCTGATAAGCATTGAACACATTCTGCACACCTGCACTCAATTGCAGGTCCACCGACTTATAAAGTTTGAAATCATAGGCCACCTTGACTCCCATATCGAAGAAATCGCGCGTATTCACCGCCACATCCTTGTCAATATAACCGGCCATGTGCTGCACCAGCATCGAGCCGGTGTACGTGCCCGACAGGGATAATGAGAGAGGCTTGATCGGTGTATACGTTGCCGTAAAGTACCCATAGGTATTCGGTGTACGGAAAATCTTCTTCTCGGCCGGTGCCGTTTCGCTCCACTTTTCCGGTTCGTCATAACGGCTCTGTTGCAAGGTGACTCCTGCCTGTAACTGGAACAAAGAGAGATAAGCCATTTTTCCCTCCATCGATAGTCCCAATACTTTGGCACCCGATCCGTTACGCCGCTCTTTGATAAGAATGCCGTCCCGTTCTCCGATGTTCTCGAGTACAAATACATCCGACAGTCTGGTATAAAAACCTTCAACCAGGAAGTTCACCTGAAAAGCACCGAAACGGTGATACATATCGGCTGAGGCGCTGAAACTCTGAGATTTTTCCTCTTTCAGATTCTTGGCACGCTCAATCATCGACACCGTTCCGCCTACATTCTCAATATGCAGGTCTTCGTCGAAAGCCTGCGGGGCACGGAAGCCCGACGAATAACTCAAGCGAAGATTAATGTCCTCGGAAGGATTGAAACGGAGATTGGCACGAGGGCTAAAGATAACATGGTCGATTAGATTGTGCTTATCCAGACGTCCGCCCAACAGAATGCTCCATTTTTCGTTTTTCCATTCATTCTGCAAAAAAGCACTACCGATATTTACCGTCTGCTTAGTATAACGGTTGTATCCCCACATATCGTCCTTCAGGTTATCCCGGTTATACTCCAATCCCGCAGTCAGGTCGGCAGGCATGAAAAGGCATTTACCGAAACTGTACACATATTGAGAACCGCCGATAAAGGTCAGGTCCGTTGTCTTTCCATAGGCATTCTGGTCTTTTTTGCTGCCATAATAACTGTCGCGGTCCGTATGCTGTGCCGAAGTATAAACGGTCAGGCGGTGTTTTTCATTCGGAGCAAAATAATCGAATTTCAAGCCGCCGCCGTTGATAGAGTGCTGAATCTGCTCGGCAATGTCAGCCTCGTGAGGCGGACGGTTCAGCAGGTTTCCGCCACGACGGAACTCCTGTAAGTGATGATACTCGAATGTCAACTTAGAATAAGTGCTTGTCTTGAGGAACGAACGGAAGCCGACCGTCTGGTTTTTAAGTTTCGGCATTTCGGAATAACCGTCTCCATCATGATCGTACGCATCCCGATGACGGTTCTGCCCGAACACATAGAGTCCCGCCCGATGATTATCGGTCACCAGCGATGCATTCAGCGAAGTATTATTATCGAAAGACGAGCTGCCTCCGATAGAAGTAAGGGTATGTGCCAACTGCCCCGAATTGCGCAGTGGCTCCTTGGTGATGATATTAATGGTTCCGGCAATGGCGGACGAACCGAACAGGGCAGAACCTCCGCCTCGCATCACCTCTACGCGCTCAATCATATTGGCAGGAATCTGCTCCAACCCGTAAACACCGGAAAGGGCACTGAAGATGGGACGCGAATCGATAAGAATCTGTGTATACGGACCGTCCAGTCCGTTGATGCGCACCTGCTGGAAACCGCAATTCTGGCAGTTCGTTTCGACCCGGACACCGGGCTGGAAGTTAAGCCCCTGCGAAAGTGTAGGCGAGTTTGTATTCTCAAACATCTTCATATCTACCACATTGACCAATGTAGGTGCCAGGCGCCGCTTGGTCACGCTGCGATTGGCCGACACCACCACTCCGTCAAGCGCCACGGCATCTTCTTCCAACTCAAAATTTTCTTCAAGTGTCTTTCCTTTTCTGAGACTGACATTGCGACTGATGGTTTTATACCCCACCGAACTGGCTTCGAGCACAAAATTCCCTTCGGGAAGGTTTTTCAGGAAATAGTGTCCGGTGGCATCCGTCACCGTACCAATGGTAGTTCCTTTCAGGGCGATTGTTATATAAGAGAGGTGTTCACCTGTTTTTTTATCGAGTACATGACCGATAATATTGGCATCAGACGCTTTCAGTTCCAGCAGCTCCGGTTGGTCGGCCATAGCAGGCAACAGGGCACAGCACAGGCCAACGAGGAAAAATATATATTTCTTCATTTTCATTTTTGGATAGTAGAATTACTAAATAAATTTTTCTAAATAATGCAGTGAGAGAGAGGTTTTATCTTCCGGCAGGAGGTGCCCGCAAAGATACCACGCCCACGACGGACGAACAGTATCCTGCCCTATCCGGACGCCACGAAAGGGTATAGAGCAGATAAGCAATAAACTGAAAAGAGAGAAAAAAGATACCGGCTCCGGTAGTCGCCACGTGGCTCAGCAAATGAATCAATTGAAATTCGACTGTGGTATGACTATGGGGAGAGTCTTTCTTAAACGGGTGCGAATGGACAATGGTCACCCCATTCACTACATGCGAGTGAGTAAAGAGTGTGATACCTGCCATGTACGATATAAATAGCACAGGCAGAAACCATCTCATTATTTTCAGGCACCCTTGTTTCATCCGTTTAGTTTTGCGGCAAAGATACAAAGTATTCCATAATGGAACAATCCCTATTTATGGGGATAATAAATACAGCCATTATCTTTCCCTCCAAAGCGCATCTTCGAGTGTTTCCTCTATAAGTATCAGGCAGAAAGCATGCAAGAACCAATCCGTTCCACCGTGGAGAAAGTTTTGTTCTGCCGTGGAGTAGTTTTTATTCCACCGCGGTGGAATGAAAACTACTCCACGGTGGAACGGGATAATCTTTTGCTTTGACTTTATTGGCAGCCATCTTGCTGCTAATGAGCGGAATCAATACACCTTTCAAATACTTATAAAACCCTGCGAAACCTTACGGATAGTCTTAAATTTATAAATAAATGTCTTTTTTGTGAAAAACAATCTAAAAAAGCGATGCGTTATTATGGCGTATAAATTAAAGAGCTATCATGAGATTATTTTATTTGTCAGAGCATCGTTCCTGCTTCAATTATCAACTGAGGTATGAAAGCGGATTTTCACGGTACGAATTAACTGCACACGAAGAAGGCCGGATTGATAATGACGGTTGCTTCTGTGTACTGTTCGTGCTCAAAGGAGAGGTGCAGGTAGGGCTGGGCAGGGAGCATACCATCTCCGTGCATGCCAACAGGATGGTGCTCATACCTCAGCGGGCAGAGAACCGCTTGACGGGCATCACCCCGGCAGAATGCCTCCTGCTGTTCTGGAACAAGGAAATAACGGTGTGCGACAAGATGTATTTCGATTCCATTTCTCATGAGAAACCTATTGTCACCAACGACCACACCCTGCCCATCCGTAAGCCGCTGCTTCATGCCTTGAGGCAGGTGCTGTTCTATCTGGAAACGGGACTGCTGTGCAGGCACATGCATATTCTTAAACAGCAGGAAGTCATTCTGATACTGCGCGGCTTTTATGCCAAAAACGAACTGGCTGGCTTTTTTGCCGGCGCTTCCGGAATGGGGAGCAAGTTCGAGGACCTTATCCTGAACAATTACCGGAAGGTAAAGACCGTCAAGGAGTTTGCCAGTCTGTGCTGCGTTTCGGAACGCTCCTTCAACCGGAAGTTCCAGCACTATTTCAATCAAAGTCCCTATCAGTGGATGCAGGAACGGAAAGCCGAACTTATCCACGAGAAAATCTGTAACCCGGATATCGCTTTCCGGGAAATAGCCAGGGAGTTCGGTTTCAGCTCTTCCGCGCACCTCACCTGCTACTGCAAGAAACAGTTCGGCACAACCCCGACCCATCTGCGCGAGGAGAGCCACATCAAAAAACAATCGTAACACTATGAAATATTTAATGGAGAAGAAAAACCACTGCATGCATAGTTTTGAACGGCTTGTCAGGAAGATGTCCATGCAGATAAAAGACCCCAGGGAGCAGGATATTTTCTGCTCGCTGCTGACAAGGAAAGACGGCATGCAGGAACTTGCGGAGAAATACGGCCTTTCGGCAAAAGAACTGGCCTCTATGTATGAGAGGTCGGTAGAAGAGATTATGGACGATTGGGATGCCATGGCGCAGGAACGGCAGGAGCTTCAGGCGATTAGAGTGAGATACAGGAATTGCCGGTCGCTTCTGTCCAAAAGGAACATCGACCGTACTCCGGTGAGGGTTGTCGTACCGTTCAAGGAGCGGGGCATCCCCGTTGAATACCTGAAAATGCTGTCGACGCCTCTGGCAGTGCTTGAGATAACTCCGAGAATCCTGCGCAGGCTCAGGGAGTATAACATCTATCTGCTGGAAGACCTTCTGCGCTTTGTCAAGAAGAACGGATTCAATGCGTTGGCAAAGCTGCACGGCATAGGCATGAAATCTTGCGAGGACTTGTATTCGGTATTGAAGCGGAAAGGCATCATGGAGAGTAAGGACAACTGCCATCTGTTTCAGTATATATGGGTGTGAAACAGATGTTTACCGCTTGTTTATTCATTTTTCGGGCACTTTGTCCGAAAAGGGAAATTAATTGTCTTTTATCTGAAATGATGCGTTGTAAATGTGTATGTATTTTTGCAGACGAAATAAAAGGACTTCTTGCTGCCCGAAACTTACATCCGTTTGCCATTTGCATCTTATAAACAGTATATACAAACTATAAGCTAATTAAACAATTGAAATTCAGATGAGTAAATTTAAATTTGTACAATGGTACGGGATAGTTGTATGCCTGTTGATGGCCGCCTGTACCGATGTTGACATCACCATGCCCAAAGGGCCTAAAGGTGATACCGGGCTTTCGGCCTATGAGTTTTGGAAAGAAAAAGTAGCGGACGGAACGGTAGACTGGCCGAAAGACCAGACGGAAGTTGCAGACTTTTTCAAGTATCTTAAAGGAAATGACGGGAAAGACGGAAAAGACGGAAAGAGCGCTTTTGACCAGTGGAAGGATATGATTGCCGACGGCAGTGTGGATAATCCGCACAACCCCGGCAGCAAATGGCCTGCCGGCAATAATACGGTGCAGGATTTCTGGTATTTCCTCACAGGCGCTACCGGCGAGAGCGGCCAGACACCGCATATCGGCGATAACGGCCATTGGTTTGTTGGAAATGAGGATACGGGCATTGCCGCGCAGGGAGAAGCGGGCAAGGACGGTGCGAACGGTAAAGATGCCGTGCCGCCTACCGTAACCATCGGTGATAACGACCACTGGTTTGTCAATGGTGTGGACACCGGTAAGAAGGCCACGGGTACGAATGGAAAAGACGGCGTGTCGCCCACGATTACCATCGGTAATAACGGCAACTGGTTCGTAGACGGTACGGATACGGGTAAAAAAGCCGTTGGTGCCGACGGGAAATCTCCGGAGGTGGCCATTGGCGAGAACGGTAACTGGTATATCAATGGTACGGATACCGGAAAGCCGTCTTTCGGTAAAGCCGGTAAGGATGGTACAAACGGAACAAATGGTACAAACGGCGCAAATGGTACGAACGGAAAGAGCGCCTATGAACTTTGGAAAGAATACATCGCATCCGGTGAAGTGGACAATCCTCATAAACCCGACCAGAAATGGCCGGCAGACCGGAACAAGCAGACGGACTTCTGGGATTTCCTGACGGGTAGGTCTTCGGTGATTGAAATACAAGTAGGAAAATATAATGTCATTCCTGATTATTGGAACTCCCAGTTACGGGAATATGTGATTCCTACGGACGGTTCGGTGCTCTTTACCGTGTATGACAAAACGGGAAAGAAAGTAGCCGCAGGCGTGCAGGTAAGCGGATTGCCCGGAGTAGGAGCTACGGAAACCTTCACGACGGATGACAACGGACAGTTCAAGGTGGCATGGGATAAGTTGCCGGACAACCAGCCTTTATCACGCCGGACAGGCAGTGCAACTGTAACGGTTGGCGGAGTGCAGGAAACAAGTGCTAAAAATACGCTGGTTCCGAATAGGATAAATGTGAGGGCTACGGTGAGTATGGTATATTTGAGCAACGCCTCGTCTGATATAAATGCTACCAGATATGCATATGTATCTTTTAAATATGAACGCCAGATAGACGGAGAGTGGAGCGATTATCCAAATAGTCTCAACTCTTCTATGATGAGAGCTGCTAAAATTAAAGATATAAATCAACCTGTAAATGAGGAAAATTTGGATAAAAGCAAGAATAGCACTTATACTTATGGCTCTACATATATCGATATACGGCGTCCTTTAGTGTTGACTCCTACGGAGAAAGCTAATGTGGCAAAGAATGATACGGTTCAGCGGTTATTATCGGATGAATGGGATGGGAACGATTTTTACGCAGGTCTTTACTTCGGTGACGGCAGCGGTTCTTATAATGATTACGGCCAGACCGTATATTTGCAGGATAAGATTCATATTCCGGAAATATATCCGACGCCGGGCTTCAAGGAAGGAGCTGTCTTTTTGGAAATCAAACAGGGAGTAACCACTTTATGGGGTGAAATCGATACAGACCAGTTGCCTGATTTCTATAAAACATATGCTTATCCGTCAGGGCAAGATAGGTTTACGAAAGACCCGGATACCGGTATCTGGAAATTTCCGGAAGGCAAGCTGCCTGCTTCAGATTTGGCAAAAAATCGTGCTGTATTCATCCAAATGCGTACGTTTGTTAACGGAACGGGAGGCACTGTGCACACCGGTACTGTACCGCTTTCGGAAGGTGGCAAACACTTTATGCTGACAAGCGCTTATCCGGGTAATTGGATAGGTCTGGATATTCGGAGTAGAACTAAAGGAACCAATCAGATAACATATAGTGCGACTTACGAATATCGCAGCAGATTTGCTTACTACCTGCTGAAAGAAGGTGAGCAGTATTTCCTGGTTGACTTTGCCGACAGAACCAAGCGCATACCTTTGGAGATAAAAGAGTGTCCGGCAGACTGGATGGATTGATTGATTTACGGTAGATAAATACATATGAATATGAAGAAAAAAACAATACTATATCTTGTCTCCCTCTTCTTCCTGTCAGTTCCTCTGACGGGAAGAGGCCAGGACAAGAAAGCATGGGAAATAGGTGCAGGCGGTTCGTTGATAAACTGGAGCCGCGTGTCTGTCACCGGTTTCCAGAGTACTCCGGATAATTATATGTACAACCTGAAGGCCAACCACCTGATGGGAGGAGCAAACCTGTATGTGGCACGGGAACTGAACCGGTGGTTTTATCTGGATTTGCAAGGTACGGTAGGCGTGGCGAAAAACAAGAACCGGATTGCGGGCAATGACCGGAAACACGACCTGCTGTATATGGGCGGTCTGGGCATGCAGTTCCGCTTTACCCCCTTGTTTGAGTCCCAATGGGTGGAACCCTACCTCAGAGTGGGGGTGAACTACCTGCATAAGAATTTCGCGTCTGCCTATGGCGGCAATTTCGTGGATGACCCCACGGGAGAGGCGCACTGGGAATCGTCCGATGTGTGGAATCCCGACGGGCGCTCATCGGATAAGAACTCTTTTGTTCCGCTTTCGTTCGGTGCAGGTGTAAATGCGTGGTTAAGCAATTCCTTCGGGCTTGGCCTGCAAGGTGAATATCTCCTGCCGGTGCAGAAGAATCTTCCTCACTTTGTGCAGGTGTCTGCCCGCGTCATCTGGCGCATTGGCGGAAAGAGCAAAAAGCAGGCTCCGGTAGTGAAGTATGTGGAGATAGAGAAACCTGTTGAGGTGGAAAAGATTGTTGAGCGGATTGTAGAGAAGCAGGCGGATACAGCCGGCTCTGTCGAAGCAATGGCGTGCGACCTGCTGGATAATATCTACTTCGAGTTTGACAAGGATGTGCTCACGGCTGCTTCGGAAAAGACGCTCGACAGGCTGGCCGGGCTTCTGAAAAGCTATCCCGACGCCCGCTTCCTGATTACCGGCTACACCGATGCAAGGGGAAGCAGCGCTTATAATACGGACCTTTCCAACCGCCGTGCCAAAAGAGTGTATGAGGCATTGCTCGAACGCGGCGTTCCGGCAGCTATGCTGAAATGGCACGGTATAGGCAAACGGGCAAGCATCATCCCGGTTGCGGCTGGCAACAGTGTACGCGAGGGCGACAGAAAAGTGCTGCTGGAAAGAATTACCAATATGAAGTACTGGGAAGCTCTGTAAACAGGCTTTCAACATCTATTTATTATAAATTTATGTACTAACTTAAAACAGAAAAATTGTATGAAGAAGATTTTAGCGAGTTTATTATTGTTGAGTGTTGCGGTTGGCTATGCTGACGGACAAACGGCGCTGACCGGAAACAAGTTTGCCGACAACTGGGCGATAGGTGTCAATGCGGGGGGAACGACTCCACTGATGCATCACTCGTTCTTTAAGAACATGCGTCCGGTAGTGGGCGTTCATGTCGATAAGTATCTGACACCTACCTTCGGCCTGAGCCTGGAGGCTATGGGTAGCTTTAACACTACGGGCAGCAAAACGGCTTTTGACGCGTCAAACGTCAGTCTGCTGGGGCTGGTCAACTTAGGTAATCTGTTTGCGGGGTATAACGGTGCTCCCCGTCTGTTTGAGGTTGAGGCTGTGGCAGGTATCGGCTGGCTGCATTATTACGTAAACTCCGGTATGGGCGAAGACCGTAACAGTATGTCCAGCAAACTGGGACTGAATTTCAACTTCAACCTGGGAGAAAGCAAGGCATGGACATTGGCTGTGAAACCGGCTTTGGTGTATGATATGAACGCGATGGGTACGGAAGCCGTGCGTTTCCATGCCAACCGTGCAGCCTGGGAAATCAGCGCCGGGCTGACTTACCATTTCGGATGCAGCAACGGCCGCCATTACTTCACCGAAGTAAGACCTTACGACCAGGCGGAAGTCAACCAACTGAACGCCCAAATCAACCGTCTCCGTGCCGAGGCCGACAATACCGCCAAAGTATTGCAGGATGCCAACCGGAAAGTTTCCGATTTGGAAAGTGAACTGGCAGCTTGCCGGAACCGGAAACCGGAAGTGGTGAAGGATACTATCGACAACAGCAAGAAGCTGTTGGAGTCGGTGATTACGTTCCGCCAGGGCAGAATCGGCATCGATAATTCACAGTTGCCCAATGTGGAGCGCATCGCCACTTATCTGAGAAATCATAAGGAAGCGGGAGTCGTTATCAAAGGGTATGCCTCTCCCGAAGGCAGTGCAGAGGTGAACGAACGCATCGCCCGCCAGCGTGCCGAGGCTGTACGCAATATACTGGTCAATAGATATAGAATCGCCAAAGACCGGATTGTTGCCGAAGGTCAGGGAGTGGGTTATATGTTTGAAGAACCGGACTGGAACCGGGTGAGCATCTGCACCATAAATACCCGGCCGGATGCTGCGGAAGGAAAGTAGTGAACCAGTTATGTAGATTTTAGATATAAAAAGGGTTGTGTAAAGTAAAGAGACCGCATGCGGCAGCAAGCCGTTGCGGTCTCTTTTTTGTTGTGTGTCGTTTTTGTCTTTTACTTCTTGAAAAGCTCTTTCAGACTTACCGTCTTGTTGTTGATCAGCGGGTGCGCCCAGAAACCGATGAATGTGATGTAGCCTACAAACACGAGGATAATCAGCATTCCGGTACGCAGCGAAGTGGCATCGGCAAGCATGCTGATAATCATCGGGCCGCCTGCTCCGCCCACGATTGCCGAACACAGGATGCCGGCAAACGAACCGTGGTGTTGCGATGCCGAATTCAGCGCCAGCGAGAACACGATGGAGTACATCATGGAAATGCTGAAACCGATGGCAGGGAAGGCAATGATGGATGCTTCCTTGCTTCCGAAGAGTGCGGTGAGCAGTAGGATGATGGTGAGTCCGCCCGATAGTTGGAGCAGCCGTTTGCTGTCAATGAGCTTCAACAGCACCATGCCTACGAGGCAGCCGGCAGTCATCAGTCCCCAGAAGTAACTTACGGCCTTTGCGCCTTCCACCTGCGGGTTCACTCCGTGATACTGCTCGAGGAACGTACTCATAAAGATGGAAGTTCCCTGTTCCGTACTTACATAACAGAAGATGCCGAGGAAGAACAGCCATACGTATTTCTGCCTGAACAGTGCCAGGTAGGAGTCTTTCGAACCGCCTTTCTCATCTTCTTTCAACTCGATTTTCGGGAAACGGGACAGCCCTACGGCAACCAGCATCACCAGCAACAGCAGCGTGAATACCCAGTAAAGCGATACCCAGGGCAGGTCGGGCGGGGTGATACCCGCCAGCAGGTCGATGAAAAAGTTCCTGCCTTCCGTGTATATGTCCGGATTGAGTTCGTGAATGAGGTACGTATATACCAGCGGACTCAGGAACGAAGCGATGCCGAATACGAATTGGGCCACTTCCGCCACGAAAGCATAGTTTTCTTCGCCGCCTACAACGCGTTGCAACGGGTTTAGCACAGTTTGCAGCATAGCCATGCCCAAGCCGATGATGAACGATGAGGCAAGCAGCATGGGGTAGGTGTGTAGGCAGGCAAACAGCGTAGTGCCGATGAACGGCATCAGGAAGCCCAGAAACAGTACCGGTTTCTCGCCGAAACGGTCGATCATCAGTCCGGCAGGAACCGACATGATGGCATAGGCGATGAAGAAAGAAGTTGGGATGAAGCCCGCCATCGCCAGGTCGCTCAGGTTAAAGTTATGGATAATGTCCGGAATGAGCGGTCCCAGGATATTGGTGATAAACGATATGGTGAACCAGAACGCCATAATCAGCGCCAGCATTCCTAAATTCTTTTTCATACTATTTCGTGTTTAGTGAGAAGACCAGTGACGCGGCGCCGATACTTCCTGCCTTGTTACCTAAAGATGCAGCCATGATTTGAGTGTTCACGGCACAGTCGGCTATGGCATAGCGGTGTGCCTTCTCGCTGACTTTCCGGATATAGAAGTCGCCGGCTTCGGACAGTCCGCCGCCTATTACGATGCGTTGCGGGCTGAAGATGTTGATGAATCCGGCGATGCCGTGTCCCAGGAAATCGCAATGCTCGTCCAGGCACTCCGTTGCCAGCTTGTCTCCTTCTTTGTAGAGGCGTACGATAAGCTCTCCGTTGATTTCCTCGCCCGGAAACGAGATGCCCGCTTCTGCGGCACGCTTGCTGAAACGGCGCACTAGTGCGGAAGTGGAGGCGTAATGTTCCAGACAGCCCACAGAGCCGCATGCGCAGGGTTCGCCGTTGGCGATGAGGGGCACATGGCCCAGTTCGGTACCGCGGTTGGCAAAGCCGTTGAACAGTTTGCCGCCGATGACCACCGCGCCGCCGATGCCGGTTCCTACGGTCAGGAACACTACATTCTGTGCGCCTTGTCCGGCTCCGTACATCGTTTCTCCCAGTCCCATCAGGTTGGCGTCGTTGCCCATCTGCACGGGCAGCCCCGTTTCCGCTTCGATGCGGTCGGCAAGATTCAGATTCTCCCAGCCTTTGATGTTCTCGGCTCCGCCCAGCACAATGCGGTTGGTTTCGTCCACAATGCCGGGAGTGCCTATACCTATTCCTTCCACCGCCACTCCGAGTTGCAGGGCCGAAGCCATTGCCTCTTTGCAGGCGGTTACCAACTGGCCGATTACCGCTTCCGCAGATACATCGGCTTTCGACGGCAGCTTCCCTTGAAAGTGAAATACGCCTTCATTGTCGATAAGGGCGTATTTCACGGAAGTACCGCCAAGGTCAATTCCTATAGCGTATTTTTTCATGATTGTCAAACTCTTTCAGCCCATATAGGAGAACTCCATGCCCATTGTCCGTCGCGCTGGCGCACGCGTACATAATAATAATCGGTGTCGCGCTGCGGCTCTTTGTCTTCCATGTAGTGCTCTACGGTGAAGCAGCTTTCGGGCATGGCGCGGTTAAAGAGAATGGCTTCGCTCAACCAGCCTATCATGAAGTGCGAACGTGAGCCTTCGAGCAGTTCGCCCAATGTGTGTTCGAACTTCTTGCCGTTGAAGTCTGCGGTGAGCACGCCGTCTTTCGGCATCTCCAGGTCGAGGATTACCGCCTGCATGGCTGCGGTGGTGGTATTCGGGTTCTTGCTGCTGTACAGGTCCAGTTCCGTTTCCTTCTCGCCTACGGAGAGGATGCGGTTGACATGTGTCTTGAATTCGGTTTCGCCCTCCTGAGGAGAGGTGAAGGCAGCGCCGCGGAAGCAGGGGGTAACGTTTACGATACGGCCCTTGTTGACAGACAGCTTACCTTGCCAGTGCACATAGCGTTCTTCGCGATTCCAGCCGAAATCCACTTTTACTTTGCAGCGGACGGTATCGCCTTCCGGTGCAACCGGAGTCAACGGGCCGTTCATGCGTGCCAGTATCTGGCCGTTCTTGACAACGTCTACATAATCAATGCAGCTTTCGCCGGTTACATTCAGGTAGATGCGGCGGCTGTTGCCACGGACTACATCGCCCATGAAAGCGTCGTTGAGGCGGAAGTCGATGATGATTTTATCACCGGTGGCGGCACATACGTGGCGGGTGCGGAGAGCTTCCCAGATGGCGTCGCGGGTCAGTGACGGAGCCAGGACACCGATGCGGCCGTCGCCGTAGCTGCCCGGATAGCCGGAGTGCTGGTCGGTGGAAGCCATGATACCGAATTTATGTCCTTGTTCCAGACCATACTGGATGGTTCCTTCCCATTGGCGGGGACCCATATCGTGCAGGTACGGGTAGTCGCCCTGGTCGCTTTCCGCCAGGCCGTGACGGGAATACATCTCGACGAACGGAGTGATGTCTCCTTCGGTGAAGCATTTCCAGTTGTAACCGCGATAACCGCCCTGATAGCCCATGTGGTGCGGGGTAACGAATACTTTATGTCCTTTGGCTTTCTCTTTCCAGTCTTCGATAGAGGTACATTCCACGAGCGGCGCATCCAGGTCGTAGTTCAGCGCCACGTGGTCGCCATGCTCCATGCTGTGGGCCTCGTATCCGATGAAGGTAAGGAATTCGCCTTCCTTGTTGTATTCGTTGCTCATCTTTACGTACTTCTCATAGCCGCCTTCGCGCAGACGCTTGAAAGCTCCGGTATGGTAGTCGATTACCCATTTCAGACGAGGGTCGTTTGCACCCGGAATGTCCGGCCACATGGCATGGGGCGTTACGCTGACAAAGTCCAGCTGGCCTTTGGCCGCCTCGAAAGCATCGCGCATATCGCCGTGTCCGTAAGTGAGGTTACAGTGGTTGTGCAAGTCGCCCCAGAATACTTTCAGGTTGCTTGCCGACGGCATAATCTTCTTTGCTTCTTTGCTTCCTGCCACGCAAGAGCCGAGCAGGCTTCCCGAAGCTGCCAGTCCCAGAAAAGACCAGCCTGTGTTTTTTAGAAAACTTCTTCTATCCATGATAATAAATTTAATGGTTTTATCTGTTTTTCATTAATCTTCTGTCGCCCTTGAAAAGCTCGTTTACTTTTTCGTCGGGATCGTTGTCTTTATACTGTTTTTGAGTCTCCTGCAGCAGTTGCATCAGCTCTTTCTGCTTTTCGGCGTATTCAGGCTTGCCGAACACGTTGTTCATTTCGCGCGGGTCGGCTTTCAGGTCGTACATTTCCCATTCGTCGATGTCGTTGTAGAAATGAATCAGTTTGAAGTCCTGTGTACGGATGCCGTAATGACGTTTTACCGAATGCTCGGCAGGGTATTCATAATAGTGGTAGTAGGCAGCCTTGCGCCAGTCGGCGGGTGTCTTGCCTTCGTTCTCCAACACCGGCTTCAAGGAAGTTCCCTGAATGTCCGACGGGATTTCCACACCGGCAAAGTCGAGGAAGGTGGGAGCGAAATCCACATTCATGCAGATTGCATTGCTTGTGCTTCCCGCCTTGATAGCTTTGGGGTAGCGGATGATAAGCGGCATGCGCTGGCATTCCTCGTACATGAAGCGCTTGTCGAACCAGCCGTGTTCGCCGAGGAAGAAGCCCTGGTCGGAAGTGTAGACGATGATTGTATTGTCCAGCTCTCCAGTCTTTTCAAGATAGTTCAGAAGGCGGCCGATATTTTCGTCCACAGACAGCACGGTAGCCAGGTAGTCGCGCATGTATTGCTGGTATTTCCAACTGATTAACGCCTTACCTTTCAGGTCGCCCTTGCGGTATTCGGCAATGCGCTGCGCATATACGGAGTCCCATTTGTCCTGTACGGCGGCAGGCATGCGCTTGTACACGCTGTAAAGGCGGTTGGTGGTATCCTTCAGCATTTCTTCACGAGTCAGCAGTTTCAAGTCCCAGTCGTTGGTCAGGGTATGTTCGATGGACATGTCCTGCTCGCGGGCTGCTCTGCCGCGTCCCTCGTAGTCGTCGAACAGGCTGGCGGGTTCCGGGAATGTGGTATTGTTGAAGATGCCCAAGTGGCGCGGAGCCGGCATCCAGTTGCGGTGAGGCGCTTTCTGATGATACATCATGCAGAACGGTTTGTTCTTGTCCCTGCCTTCGAGGAATTTGATGGCCTTGTCTGTGATGATGTCCGTGGCATACCCTTTCTCTACGATATGTTTGCCGTCTTCCCAGAAATCGGGGTCGTAATAATCGCCCTGTTCGTGCTGGCCGCTCAGGATGCTCCAGTGGTCGAAGCCCTGCGGTTCGCTGATAAGATGCCATTTGCCAATCATGGCCGTTTGGTAGCCGGCTTGCTGGAGCAGTTTCGGGAATGTCTGCTGGTCGCCGTTGAAGGTGCTTGCATTATCCGTAAAGCCGTTTTCGTGGCTGAACTTACCGGTAAGGACGCAGGCGCGTGACGGGCCGGAAAGGGCATTGACCGCGTAGCAGTTGTCCATACGGATACCTTCGTTGGCTATACGATCCATGTTGGGAGTTTGCAGGAGATTGCCGCCATAGCAGGACATGGCTTGTGTGGTATGGTCGTCCGTCATCATGAAAATTATGTTCGGACGCTTGGGTTCTTCTTTTTGCTGGCCGGCACAGGAAGCGAGGCTTAATGTGGCTAACGGAAGAAGTACATTGGAAAGATTGTTTTTCATAACCGGGATGTATCGCTTTTCATTATGAAGAAAGGGACTGCTCAAAAACTAAAATCGCTATCGATTGGCTTTTCATTTTTGGGCACTCCCTTTCGTCATGTTGCTTTTATATTATAATTTGTAATTTAAAGACTGTTTCTTGCCGTTTACTTTCACCTCTACTTCCAGTCCGGTTTCATTGAATGTCTTGTTTTTGAACTTGGCAGACAATTTGGGGGCGTCTGCGCTGTTCTTTATCGGACAGATAACGGTGATGTAACGTACTGCATCTTCGCTGTCTTTCTTCACATTGAAGGATACGTTCATGCGTTTGTAGCGTTTGCGGTAAGCGGTGGAGCACCAGCCCGGCTCTTTTTTCATCGTCATGCCTTCGGGGCCGAAGCATTGCAGCTTCATGTTGCTTCCTTCTTCAAACTGAGTGACGAAAGTCATATCCTCGCGGCTGTTGGCGATTTCGCCTTTCGGCATCTGGTAGTGCAGGTTAATGGAACCTTTCTGGCTTCCCACCATTTCGTCTACAATTACGAAGTAGCTGTTGTCTACGAAGAATACGGAACGGCGGTGTTTCAGGTTCTTGTAGCTCGGATTCTCGGTAACCAGTATCTGTACGTTGCCTTCCGGCTGCCACAGCTTGGTTACGGATTCGGTCTGGTCCAGATTCTTGTTGTTCAGCGTTACGGTGTTGTGTACGCAGGTCTGACGGTGCCAGTTGCGTTGTTCCATCACTTCGCCCTCGCCGGCATATACGTAAGAACCGGAATCGGGGAACAGGTTTTTGCCGTTGAACCAGAGTTCGAAAGTACCGTTATCCGGCTGGCAGTGCCAGAATGCTTTCGGGCCGGCCTTTACAACCATTTGCATGGCATCCGTTCCCCAAGAGTTACGGAATACGAAGAAACCGGATTTCAGGAAACCTTTAGAGAGATATTCGGGCAGTGCGCCTTCTTTGCCGTCTGTTGCCAGATATTTGATGAACTGGTTCTTCGGGAACATCTTGCTCCAGCTGCGGTAGTTCTTCAGCATTTCTTTCTTATTGGTGAGTTTGGCATCGCTGAAACACGGGTTGGTGTAGTCGGGGAAAGAAACGTTGGCATAGAATACAATCATTTTTTCGATTGTATCCAGGTACTCCTGCGGGAACTCGTTGCGGAAACCGTTCAGGTCGGCAATGTTCAGTGCCTTGCAGAAAATGTTGATGGCAGCGAGGTGGTAGTGCGGGTCGAGCTCGAACTGTCCGCCGTCGTTATACACCTGTACGTTGATTTCACGGTTCATGATGTCGATACCGCTCTTTCTCCAGGCAGCAGCCTCTTTGAATTCGGGGAAGAAAGCGCCGGCGTAGATCATACGCTGTGCCTCGAACAGCAGGTGATTGCCCTGTGCAGAGTAATTGCCCAGTATATGGATGGCATGTTTGTGGTAGTTTACCAGGAACTCGGTCAGGAACTCCGGGGTGAAAGAGGGAGACGGGAGGAACAGTTGGAACTGTGAGGTCTGGTCTTGCAGACGGTTGCTCACTTCCAGCGGACGCCATGCGAAACGTGCGTTTTCCACATCACCTTTCAGTTGGTTGTCACCGGTCATTTCATACTCTTTCTTGTCAACCTTCACCAACGGATTTTTCTTGATCCAGTCGATGTACTGTTTGGTCCACTCTACGGCGTATTTCTCGTCGCCGCTTACACGATAGGCCTTGCCCATGGGAGTAAACCATTTGTGGCGGTGCAACTGCCAGCGCAGTTCGTTGTCCTTTACCGGCCAGTATCTCCAGTCGATGTCTTCACCGTAATTGAATGACGGCTGGTAGCCTTTGTGGGCAAAGAATGTATGTTGCAGAGCCTCGTCGGCCATTTTCTGTTCATCCTTGCCGATGGTAACCTTTTTCAGGTTTACGTCGGGAGTCTTCACGTTGGTACGTGCACGGTAGTAGTCGAGCAATGCTTTGGCTGCATCGGCATCTTTGCCTTCCTGGTGCAAGGCCTTTACTTTCTCCAGTCCGGGATAATCCAGGTTGAGGAGCGAGAACACTTCGGTTTTCAATTCCAGGGCATTTGCTTTGCCAACGAAGCAGGCAAGCGCCAGCAGGACGATATATTTAAAAGTCTTATTCATAATGTTTGTTGGTTTACAATATGGCTATTAGAGATTCTTGTAGCTGATACCTTTCAGATCCATGAAGCGTTTCAGGGCTTCCAGGTAATAGTAGTCCGCATAGTTCAACGGAGTGTCGATTTCCGAACCGTTAGGCAGCGAACCGGTAGAGTGCATCAGGATGAATCCCTGGTTTTCGCCGACCTTTGCCAGATAGGCGTCGCCCGACAGGCTCTTCAGGATTTTTTCTGCATAATCCAGGTATTTCTTTCCGTCGGGAACCATTGTGCTCAGCTCTATCAGGGCGGAAGCGGTTACGGAAGCGGCAGATGCGTCGCGCGGAGTCTCTTCGGTTACGGGAGCGTCGTAGTCCCAGTAAGGAATGGCATCGTCGGTCTTGACACGGTTCATAATCATGTCGGCCACTTTTACGGCGAAATTCAGGAAAGTAGTGTCTTGCGTCTCACGATAGCAGGCAGTATAACCGTATACGGCCCATGCTTGTCCGCGTGCCCATGAAGAGTCGTTGTTCTTGCCCTGGAATGTCTGTTTCTTCTCTACCGTGCCGTCGTTGTTGTAGCTTACTACGTGCCAGCAGGTATAGTCGGGGCGGAAGTGGTTGTTCATGGTAGTCATAGCGTGTTGTACGGCGATGTCTTTATAAGAGTTGTTGCCGGTTGCCTTGGCTACATTGAACAGCAAATCCAGGTTCATCATATTGTCGATGATAACGGGGAAGTTCCATGTTCCGAAGTCCCATGAACGGATAGCCGAGATGGAATCGTTGAAGCGTCCGCACAGGTTGTCGGCTGTTTCTTTCATTACGGCTGCAATGGTGTCGTTAGGAGCCAGACGCTCGGCATTGCCGTAGCTGCAATTTACCATGAAGCCCAGGTCGTGCGTACCGGTGTAGTAACGGACGGGGTTCAATAGGTTGGTATATTGAATGGCCCATGTTTTCAGTGTATCGTTGCCCGTCAGTTCGTAGGCATACCATAAAGAGCCCGGATAGAAACCGCTGGTCCAGTCATAAACGCTGCACAAACGGCGTTTTCCCAACTGGTCGGCTGTAGGCTGCGCACGGAGTGAGTCTTTGAAAGTAAGCGAGTCTCTTTCCAACTGGCGGCACAGGAAGTTCATGTCATAGCCTGTACGGATAGAACGCGGCAGCATGTTAGTGGACGAAATTTCTTCTGCGGTTAATTGCAGTTGCGCAGAGGCTGCGTCCAAGCCTTTTTTAATCCAACTGTAGTCTTCTTTGGGTTGTGTTTGGCATGACACGAAAGTCAATGCACCCAAAGCCAAGAGAACAAGGTTCTTTTTCATGTTATTCGTTTTTAAAATAATTGATTTTAGTAGATTTTGTAACGAAAGCAAAGCTAACGGATTTTTTATGGTTCTTGTAGCAAGAATGTTGAAAAGGCAATTAATCCGCGTTCTTTGAATGTCACTTTTGTTGAAAAGAGTTTAGAAAATCTCCAATATGCCCCTCTCTGGGCATATTGGAGATGTATTTGGAGTGGTTGTTACCAACCTGGGTTTTGGTTGAACTGGGTACACAAGTCCATTTCGCGTTGCGGAATAGGCATCAGTTCGTGCTGACCTTTTTTCGTGTAGTCGTATACTACATAGCTCGCAGAACTCCACCAGTTTTTCAATTCATTATATGTTTCTTGAATGGTCTCGTAGTAAATACCCCAACGTATTAAATCGAGACGGCGGTGACCTTCGAAAGCTAATTCATAGGCCCGTTCTTTATGAACAGCCTTTCGGAAAGTAGCTTGATCCATACCTTCTGGTAACGAATAGTTTCCCTTATTTCCATAACCACGTTTCCGTACTTTATTAATAGCGGCATAAGCGTCTGTGGTAGGTCCGCCTTTCCACTCATTCAGTGCTTCTGCATATAGTAGCAGTACATCCGCATAACGTAAAACATACCAGTTTACAGTTGATTTGTCGTTGTTGACAAAAGGTATACTTTCCATGTATTTATCAATATCCCATTTGGCCGGCGTGTAAGTTTGTTTGGCTTTTTGAGATTTTTCAGGATCTAAATCCTTGCTTAATGCTGTGGCTTCATCATCGGTTGGAATGCTGGCCGCTAAATAGTAATCGCCTAAATAAACTGCTCCGGTTTTGCTGTCATTGTGTCCATGTTTATAGTTGGCTATAGACAAATTTTGACGTCTGTCGGGACTTATGCCAGTGCTTGCATCGGGTTGTGCCTCTTCTCTCCAATTAAGTACAAATGAATGAACAACCTGAACGTTGGCTGCGGTACTTCCGCTGCGACCGGCATCAACTGTGGTCTTTACTCCGTTCCACTTTCCGATGCGGCCTACAGGATCACTGTTTCCTGAATATGTGGGAGAATAGAAGGATACTTCAATTAAACTTTCTGTTGGGTCCCAAATTCCGTTACAAGTATTTTCCCATAATTTTTCATAGTCAGTCAGCAAATCATGTTTGCCCGATTCAACTAGGATACGTGCTGTTTCCGCAGCTGCTTCCCATTTGCTTGTGTCCTGTATTGGATATCCAGCCCAAGTGGCATATACTTTAGTGAGTAATCCCAAAGCTGCTCCTTTTGAAAAACGATAATCGTTACTACTACGGTAAGTGTCATCTTTGGCATATGGAAGAATATCGCAGGCATACAATAAATCGTCTTCGATAAATTTATAAACATCAACAGGGTCGGCTTGTACGAAAGTTGAGGGGTGTTGATTAGCCATAGCTGTATTAGTCATTAAAGGAATATTTCCCCAGCGACGAACTAATTCAAAATAGTACAATGCTCGTAAAGCTCTTGCTTCGGCAATATAAATTGTTGCCAATTGTTTGTCGGATTCATTATACGAATCCATTTTCACAGAAATGCGTTCCAGAAAATCATTTGCATTATAGATTCCGCTATAAAGAGATGCCCATGAGGTCTGTACTTCAGCTTGTGAAGCAGAATATGCGTTCGTAGGAAGAATACGGAAATTTTCAGTTGTGCTTCCCTCTACTTGTGAAATATCTGTTCCCATAGAGAAATAAATGGATAGATGATGACCATACATTCCTTCTTCTATAGTAGAACGGTATACTCCAAGTAGTACATCTTGTGCCTCTTTGGCGTCATTCATATATTTATTTTTTTCTACTTCAGTGCTACTTTCTTCTTCCAGAGAACATGCAGCTGGAAGAAGGCATAAGGCTAAAATTCCTATATAGTATATAAACTTTTTCATATGTATATTATTTTATGAATTAGAATTGAAGGTCGATTCCTACTGTGAATACACGGCTCTTAGGATAAGCACCCCAGTCCAAGCCTGGCATCATTGGGTTGTTCAGACTATTGACTTCCGGGTCGTAGCCGCTGTAATTACTCAAACAGAACAGATTCTGACCGGTAGCATACACACGAAGTCTGGAAGCATGGAACTTGTTCGTCCATTTTTTCGGCAAAGTATATCCTAATGTCAGATTCTTCAGGCGCAGGAATGAACCGTCTTCAACGAAACGTGAGTATACATCATTGGTGATGTAGCCATCGTAAGCAGGAACCACATTCGAGGCATTGGTCGGACTCCAACGGTCTGCCACTTCAGCAAGCATATTACGACGTCCGCTACGGCTTTGTGTAGCATATAAACGTGTAGCGTTGTAGATGTCATTGCCATAGTTGAATTGGAACATAAAGCTCAGATCGAAGCCTTTGTATTCGAATGTATTGGTGATTCCACCAAACCATTTCGGCATGGCATTACCAATAACGGTACGGTCATTGGTTGTAATATCGCCGTCGCCATCTTGGTCTTTATATTTTGTAACACCGGGGCGGGCACCTACTTTCTTATCCTTGCTGTAGCGTGAGTTTTGGGTGATTCCCGGTTTCAATACCAAATTACCATTTGTATCAGTATAGAAATCATCATATTGATAGACTCCATCGAATTCGTAACCGTAAATCAATCCTAAAGATTCACCAACTTTAGCAATGTAGTCGTAACTGGTAAAATTGCTATCAAAACCAGAACGTGCATACATGTGGCTTGCACCGTCTGCCAATGCTTTTAACTCATTCCGGATAAATGAGATATTGAAATTGGTATTCCATGTAAACTCTTTAGTCTGTATGTTGGTAGAGGTTATACTCAATTCGATACCTTTGTTCTGAATCTTACCGATATTCTGCCATTGTGAGGTAAAGCCGGTTGCCTGTGCCAGCGATTGTGCTAATAATAGGTCTTTAGTGTTCTTGATAAAGAAATCGGCTGTTACATTCAAACGATTATCGAAGAAGCCTAAATCCAAACCTAAGTTAACAGAACTTGAACCTTCCCATTTTAAGTTGGAATTTTTTAGTTGCTTGGGTGTCAAAACAGTTACTGTACTATTACCAATGCCATATTTGCTGTCTGTATACAAATCCATAGACAAATAGTTACTGATACGGTCATTACCTACAATACCCCAACCAAAACGAACTTTGAAATTGGAAATCCATTTAAGGTCTTTCATAAATGCTTCTTCCGATACTCGCCATGCGGCAGAGAATGAGGGGAAGAAACCCCATTTATTCTTGTTAGAGAATACAGTAGAACCATCGGTACGTACAGTTGCTGTCAGTAAGTAACGGTTGTCATAATTATAGTTGGCACGGGCAAAGAAAGAAAGTAAAGTTTTGTCATAATAGTTGGTATTAACTTTACTTGGTGTAGCTCCCAACCCTAAGTTGTCATTACCCAAATTATCAAAGGGGGAAGTCCATTGCTTCACCAAGTAAATACTCACTGCTTCTAAAAGATACTTCGTGGGCCAACATCACATCATAGTTGTGTTTTTTTACCTTATCTTTCCATGTCAGTGTATTTGTATTAGTCCAACGGACATCACGTCCCATCTGCGTTCTTCCGTATGGTTTCTGTCCGTTACGGTAAGCCTCTTTCGAACCATCTCTGTAGAATATATCTGTACGGTTATTGGTTGTGTTATAGGAACCGCTTGTCTTGAATGTCAAGCCTTTGATAATCTGCCAATTTACGGCTGCATTGGCCGACCACATTTCAGCGCGCTTATCATTCGTTACAGATTCTGCTTGTTTTACGGGATTTACTTGTGCCAAGCTTTCACCAGTACTTAACATTTCAGGGTCAATAGCCGATTCCAAAAGTTCTTCATTAGTCATTTTCAGACCACCAGTAGGACGTGCACTTAATATCTGTGCCAACATGTTGAAGCGACCGGAGTCACCAGATGTACCTACACCTTTACGGTTAGTCATGGCATAGTTTACCGTTAGATTGAAAGATACTTTTTTGTTGATCTTCTGGTCTAAGCGGAATTTAGCTGTAGTTCTGTCGAAACCACTGTTTTTGAAGATACCGTTTTCCACATAACGTGAGAGTGAGCCGTTGTATTTAGTATTGTCGGTTCCTCCCATAATACTTATGTTATGGTCTTGTGACCAAGTAGGGTTGAAGGTTTCACCTTGCCAATCTACTCCGGTTACACCAATATAATCATCAAGTGTTTGGTATTTATAAGGATTACCATCTGCGTCATTCTCTGCTTTGAAATAAGTACTACTGTAAGCTTCGTTGACTTCTCCTTGTAGTTTTACGAATTCATATGGAGAGAGCAGGTCTAATGTCTTTGAGATTTTACGGTAGGTAGCAGAACCATTGTAAGAAATAGTTGTCTTGCCTGCTTTACCGGATTTAGTAGTGATTAACACAACACCATTGGCAGCACGTGCACCATAGATAGCAGATGAAGAGGCGTCTTTTAATACTTCGATAGACTCAATATCGGAGTTTGAAAGATAATCTATGTCCGAAACTTCGAATCCGTCCACAATATAAAGCGGAGAGGCATCTCCAGTTAATGTTCCCACACCGCGAATACTGATGTTGAAGCCTGCACCGGGAGTTCCGTCAGTAGACGTAATTTGAACACCGGCAATTTGGCCTCCTAAAGCTCCGGCTACAGAACTTGTTTGGAAGCCTTCAATGTCCTTAGAAGCTACGGAAGCAACAGAGCCTGTCAAGTCGCTTTTTTTCATGGTACCATAGCCTACGACAATTACCTCATCCAGAGTTTTGCTGTCAGGAGTTAGTTGTACTGTTATCTGTGTTTTTCCTTGCAGGCGGACTTCCTGCGTCAAGTATCCGATGTAGCTAACTACCAGTGTGGCGTTTTTCTTTACTTTGAGAGTGAAGTTACCATCTAGGTCAGCTGCAACACCGTTGTTCTCACCTTTTACTTGAATTGTAGCACCAATTAGAGGCTCTTTATTTTCGTCGAGTACAGTTCCTTTCACTGTTACACCTTGTGCGAAAGTGATAATGGAGACGAGGAGAGCTAAGAGGGTGATGTACCCTCTTTTGCTCAGTGTATGATATGTTGGTTTATACATAATTATTTGTCGTTTTAGTATTATTCAAAATTTTCATCGAACCAGATAGCTATTGGTATGATTCTTGTCTTGTCAGGAACGCTACCGTCGGTACTTACTGCAACCTGAGGGATTAAAACACCATTGGCATACTCACCTGTAGCAGATTTCCACATATCTGGATTTATGACTATACTTCTATCTGTTTGGTCGAAATATCCTAATGTCATATCTAAATTCTTTGTATTGTCAAATCCATTAGATGTATCTAAAGAAGACATAGGCTTTTTAGCACCAGTGTTAACATTGCCACTGTTTGCTCCAGTTGTTTTATAGAAATTTACCCATAAATCATTCATTATGCTACCTGCCGTTGCCGGTTGTACACCATTCGCAGTTGTAGTATTGACCTCGAAGAAGTTGAAGTTTGTACGGAAGTCCATTATTAAATTATCTGAGGCAACCGTTGTCGGTATTGCCGAGCGTCCACCTGTTTTTGGGTTCATTTGGATGACAAAGGGAGTGTATTTTATTAAATTTTTACTTGCTTTTTTGCTACTTCTAACAAAAACGGGAGCGGTAACAGAATAAGCTAATGGACCATCGCCAACAGTTGCTTTTACAACAAGCATACCAACACACACGTCTGCGCTTTGTAGTTTAGCATTTGAGAAGTCAATAGTTCCTGTATTTTCATTAATTGTAGTTTCTAATAGTTGATCTTTGCCCCCTAATACTTTCTTAACGACTAATTCCCATTTTGCATTTTTGCCATTAAGAGTTGTTGTAGGCGTTAAATTCAAAGCTTTTAACTCAGAAAAAGTACTATCATAATCTACTTCATATTGATTAGCATAGTTCTCTGCCGGGCTCAATCCTAAGTTGTTACCGTAATAGAACGTAAATTTATTGGGATTAGCTTTGATTGTCAGTGTAAAAGAAGTTGTAACTTCGCTTTTAACATTGCTTGCTTTTACAGAAACGGTATAATCGCCAGGTGCTAATGTGTTTTTCTTTGCAATGAAAATTTTACCACTTTCTATATCAATGCTCATTCTTCCTTTCTCTATTTGTTCTTTGATTGCTTCGGAGTTGTTGTCAGCAAAATTATATATTACTTCATCGCCGATAAGCCCTCCTGCTACTGGTATTGTATATTCCATTTCTTCATAAGTTTCTGGAACTACATAGCTGAAAGTTGTGGGATCGATAGGGTTAATAAAGTCTACAACAGTTACTGTATAGGCTTCGGGGAATTCCGCACTGCCGTATTCGTTGCTTACCATAACATTGATATTGTAGATAGCGCCAATTGTAGATAAACTATTCTCTGCTATGCTAATTTTACCGGTTTTTTCATCAATCGTAAATCCGGTTGCTTCCGGTGAAATAGATTTGATGGAATAGTTCATTCCCTCTGAACCTTGGATAGTAGGTAACTGTGATTCGTGTGCTGTATTTTTTTCTACTTTTACTTCCTTAGGCTTGTATTGCAGATTGTATGGCTTGGAAATCACTTTGAATGTTACTGCATCCGGATAGAGATGTTCTCCGGCTTTGGTGGTAAGTTTTAGGCTCAAGACATACTTTTCACCAGGAACGATATTATCTTTCTGGTCAGGATTGAAAGTAATGATACCATTTTCAATGGTGAAATATTTCCGGTACTCTCTGCTTTCATCCTCTGCAAATTCGTATTTGATGATGCTCACATGCTTTTCTGCATCGGTAGTTACTTTAGCACTGGCTTCCCACCAATTTTCATCCTCCATTTTTACTAATACTTCTGCAGGTTCTACTGATACACCTTCAGGTACTGCGAGTAGCATATTTACTTGCACAGCATCTTTGAAATCAAAGAATTTGCCATTAGAATAGCAACCTACGCTAATATTGTATAATCCTGGTTTCATCTCATCAGTGTTCTGAACTGTAATTTCACCAGTTTCGGAATTTATCACAAAGTTGTCATTGTTGCTGAAAGATTCGTTATCAAGTGTAATCTTTGTGATTGTAAAATCATAAGGCGTACTGCCTTTATAAGCAGGTGCTTTTAATGTGTATGACATGCTGGGGCCTATATCTGTTATACCCAGATAGTGAAGAATAAACCCTGTTGTATCTGTTGTCTCTGTCTTATCACAAGAGACACAGAACACAGTTAATGCAGCTACCATGATAATTCGTAGCTTGTTGAACGTGCTTGATAATTTAGATTTCATATTTTAAAAATTATTGGATTGCAAGATATAAGATAATGGGTATTCTATACCATTAATAGTTACTTTGATTGATGCTCCGTTTGCACTGTATCCATTATCTGTGAATACTGCTTCAATAGTTTGTCCTTCTGTTTTCTTACAAGGATAAATAACCGTAATAAAACGAGCTGTTTTATTAGCTAATTTATTTATTTTAATTTGATAAGCTTTGCGCTTGTCAAATACATCATTTTTTACAACATAGGCTACTCTTCCTTCCATTTCATTGAAAGTGGCTGTTTCGTTAGTAAATGTCCGTACTACGATATTATTATCTGTGAATGTAGTATGAGCTCCCATTTCATTGGCATCATATTCTACTTCCGACTCATATCTGCAAAGATTGAAACTTAAATTTGCAGAACCAGCCGCGCTGCCGATACCCTCGTCTACCAATACAAAAAACTCCTTATTTACATAGAATACGGCACGGCGATGACGCATATTGGGATAACTTTGATTTTCAAAAACAAGTGTCTCAACGTTCCCTTTAGTTTCAGATTGTAGTAACTTACCATCAGCTTTCTCACAATTCCGGTCATCAAGTGTCAATGTATTATGGTGCATTGTTTTACGATGCCAGTTACGGTAGCCTTGTATGGTCTTGTCGCTACTTTCATAAGCACATACACCCGAATCAGGGAAGAAGTTTCGCTCGTTGATATATAGTTCAAATGTACCATTATCCGGCTGGTTATGGCTATAAGAAGCAAAACTGGTAGATTCGTCATTAAATTTGTTATTGCTGAAAATCATTACTGTTGATTCGGGAACCCATCCATTACGCATGATATAAAATCCTGCATCTTCAAATAGTTTCATTTCGTTTCCTGGAGTATTACCTTGAGATGCACCACCGTTTCCTGATGTGGCCATGTACTTCAATTCGTCACTCTCTGGGAACATTTCTGAGTATTTTTTGAAATTTTTAGTAAGTATGCTACGAGTCTTATTCCATGAATCATTAAACATAGGAACAATTTGGTCTAATTTCTCTTCGCTGTCACTGCTGCTACCTTTGGCAAAAAAATTAGGATAGGTAAAGTGCATTACCACCTCGACTGCTTTTCGGAGTGCATCTTTAAACTCTACTGATTGTCCATTAGCATTAGCTAACTTCATTGCTTCATAAAAATTATCAATTACTCCAATATGATAGTGCAGAGAAAATTCTTTGTGCCAACCGTCTGCAAGAAATTGCTGTATCTCAGTATTTAAGATTTCATTTCCTTTGTTCTTCCAGTTTTCTGCATTTTTAAATTCAGGCATTAATGTACCGGCTGTAGCAAGCGCATTGGCTTGTGTTATAAGGATGTTTCCACCAGACTTATAAGGATACGCCTGCAAAAAATCAGCTTGTTCTGCAAAGGATACCAGAAATGTGGTGAGCCATTCAGGAGTAAAATTGGAAGATGTTTTATAATAATCCAAAAGCTGTACTTGATCAAGAACGCGTGTCGCTACTTGTAGCTGCCACCAAGGACCTTCGTCTATAGGTCCTGCTTCTGGCTTCGGGTTTTGGACAATCCAATCGCCATATATTTCAATCCAGGAATTGATATATTTCTCATCATGGGTTCCACGATATACTTTAGCTTGCGGTATGAACCATTGATGACGGTGTAACTGTTTCTGATATTCTGCACTTGTTCCTTTAGGATTATTGGCCCAATTGATAGCTCCTGCTTTTCCTACAGAATATGGTTTTCCTATAGCAGGATCTTCAAGTTGTCCGTTAACATAAAAACGATATTCTAATGCATAATTTGCTTTGGATAAATCAGCATCGCTGTAAGTTACATCGACCAATGAGAGATTAGGATTTATAACATTAGTTCGTGTTCGGTAATATTCCAACAATGCGCTGGCCGCAAGATAATCCTCACCTGCTTCATGATATTGCTTTACTTTTTCCAAGCCGGGATAGTCGAGGTTGAGTTGGTCAAAAACAGCAGTGTTCAATACTGCGTTTTCTTTGTTCTCAGGAGTCAGTTCTGGACTGATGTTTCCGCCTGTGGCGAATTCTTCTTCGTCGTCAACACATCCGGAGAGTGCAAACATTGCGAACAAACAGATAAAAAGAGTGTTCTTCATACTTAAGTTGTTTTTTATTAGTAAAAGTTTCAATTTTCCTTGCCGCAAATATATTACATTGATTTCTAAGAGCTAATCTGTCTTGTTTATGCTTTCTTTGAAATCTGAATTTTATTATTAAATTTGTTGAATGAAATATCGTATTTGTTTAAAAAGCCTGCATGGGGTATTCTGAGAGGGGTGTTCGGATGAATAGGAACTATCCTTTCTTATGTGCATTCTATCAGTATCTTATCAGAAAAAATGTTAGCCTGTACCTCCTTCACCCTTCACAACTCTTTATTCATGCGGGATAGCGGGTGAAGCCCGGTTGTAGAGCTTCATTGGCAATGCTACACAGTTGCATATAAAACTCCACACCTTACCACCCGAAAGTGCAGGCATTTGCTTGGCAAACCTCAGGGATTTTATCTGTTATAGCGCGGCATTTCACTCGCAAAGACGCGGTGTTTCGGACGCTAACATGCGGTGTTTTGAAAAGCAAAATTGCCTTGCGGGATAAGGCCTATCCTTTTACTTTTTTAATGTACTCCGTCGGCAAACAGCCTATATACTTCTTAAAGCAAGTTGCAAAATAAGAAGATGAATTAAATCCCACCATGCTGCTGACTTCGGTTACCGTATAACGTCCGCTTTTCAGCAGTTCGGTAGCCCTTTTGAACCGTACTTTACGGATAAAGTCGATGGCTGACTCTCCGGTGATTGCTTTCAGTTTCAAATGCAGGTTGGAGCGGCTCATATTCATCTTTTGCGCAAATTCATCGGTAGAGAACTCAAAATTATCAATGTTTTCTTCTACGATGCTTACGGCGCGTTTCAGCAGCTCTTCGTCCATGGCATTGAAAGTAATCTTCTCCGGTTCCACTTCCAAGGATTTGGCGTACTTCTCGAGCATGTGGCGGCGGGTACGCATCATGTTCTGTATCTTGGAAGTGAGGACGGCGATGGAGAAAGGCTTGGAGATATAATCATCCGCACCTACTTGCAGACCTTCCAACTGGTCTTTTATGTCGGTTTTGGCAGACAGGATGATAACCGGAATGTGGCAGGTACGAATATTCTGTTTGATATTCTTACATAGCTTGATGCCGTCCATTACAGGCATCATGACATCAGTAATAATAATGTCCGCCTCATGGTTCTTCAGTTTTTCCAAGGCTTCTTCACCGTTTCCGGCTTCCAGTATGTTGAACAATGCAGCCAAACCGCTGCTGAGATAATGGCGAATCTCCTGATTGTCTTCCACAATAAGGATGGTTCCGCGTTTCTTGTCGCCCGTCTCTATGGCTTCATTCTCCATTTTCTCCGTATCGATGAAATACATTTCTTTGGAGTTGGTGGAGTACACCTGCTCTTCTTCCTTGGAAGTGTTGGAGCCTGCCAGCTCGGTGGCCTTATAAACGGCCAGGTCTTGCGGCAGATAGACGGAGAATGTACTTCCCTTGCCCTCTTCGCTCTCCAGTTCGATGCGTCCGTGGTGCAAATCGACCAGACGCTGTACCAGCGACAGTCCGATGCCGCTTCCTATATGCTGGCTTTCTATCTGATAGAAGCGTTCGAACACTTTACCCTGCTTATTGATAGGAATGCCGGCACCGGTGTCGCTCACTTGCAATATCAGCCAGTTGTTTTCCTCTTTCAGGGTAACGGTGATACTCTTTCCGTTGTCCGTATATTTGAAAGCATTGGACAAAAGATTGTTGACAATCAGTTCCAGATAGTTAGGGTCGAAAAGTTCCTCTTTTTCTTCCAAATCGGAGTGGAAAGCGTAGTGTATCTCTTTGTGGCGTGCCAGCTTGTCATAATACAGGAAGTTCTCGCGTATCAGGCGATAGGCATTACCTTTCTTTATTTTCAGCTCGAAAACTCCGAGTTCCGCCCGGCGGTAGTCCATAAGCTGGTTGACAAGATGCAGCAGGCGGTTGGCATTCCGCTGGATGTATTCCAGTTGGTTGCGGGTCCAGCGGTCGTTGATTTTACTGATGACCTCTTGAAGCGGTGCCAGGATTAAGGTAAGCGGTGTACGGAGTTCATGCGAAATGTTGATGAAGAAGCGCATCTTCATCTGGTTGATTTCTTCGCGGTGTTCCTTGTCGCGGCGTTCGATTTCAAGCTCTGCTTCCATTTTCTTGCGCATCCAGAAGAAGCGGAATACGAATGTGACAAAGCCGGCAAAAGTGGCAAGGAACAGTATGACAGCCCACCAGGTCTTGTACCACACGGGCAGAATAACGATTTCCAGTACGGTAGGCGTGGTGTTCCATTTGCCGTCGTTATTGGCGGCTTTCACCATGAAGTGATAAGTACCTTGCGGCAGGTTGGAGTAGGACACCGGATGCCTGTCCGTGAGGTAGTACCACTCTTTATCGTAACCGTCTAATTTGTAGGCGAATGTATTATGTTGTCCGGAGATGTAGTTCGATACGACAAACTCCAGGGAGAATGCTGTCTGCCAGGATTTCAGCGTGATGCTTTCCGTGTCGCTGATATTCTTGCTCAGAATGCCGGTTTCATCGTCGGGACGGACGGTCTTGTTGAAAAGCTGTAGCTTGGTGATTACTACCGGCGGGGTATAGGGATTGTCCTGCAACAGTTCCGGACGGAATGTGGTAAGGCCGTTTATGCCTCCGAAGTACATCTCGCCATCGGAAGTGCGGTAGCAGGAAGAGGTGTTGAACTGATTGCTCTGCAATCCGTCCGCTTCGGTGAAGTTGCGGAATTTCTCCGTTTCCGGATTGAAGCATGAGATACCCCGGTTGGTACTCATCCACAGGCGGCCGTAAGAGTCTTCGAGAATGCCGTAAACCACGTTGTTGGGCAGTCCGTCGGCTTTGGTATACCGTTTAATCTGCTTGGCTTTCTCGTCGAAACAATAGAATCCTTCGCGTGTACCTATCCAGACCAAACCGTTGTTTGCCTCGTAGATGTAATTGGTGAATGCTTTCGTAGCGGTGGATTCGGGTAAAATGTCCGCTTTCTGTATGGAGGTTCCATGCTGGTTGAATACGGACACGCCTTCCTCACCGCCTATCCAGAGACGCTTTTTGGAATCTCGGAACAGGGTAGTAATCTTCTGGACGTTGATTGGCGTTCCGTCATTTTCCTGAGTGATGGTGGTAAAACTCCGTTTTTCCGGGTTGAAGTGTATCAGAGCGCTTAATGTTCCTAAAAGGAAATTGTTCTCTCCATCGGGAAGGATGGCATATACGTTCTCATTGATTAACGGACTGTTGAGCTGGTTGAAGTTTTCCATGCGTCCGCTGTTGCGATGCAGGATGCTCAGGCCGCCGGCATGTGCGCCGATGTATACCAGTCCTCTCGGTTCGTCCACGTATACGGATTTGATGTTATTGGAGCCTAAGCCGTCTTCGCGCTGGCTTTCCTGTAATGCGTAGTGGATGAACTTCTGAGTGCCGGGGATGTAGAGGTTCAAGCCGCCGTCGTTGGTTCCTATCCAAAGGTTCTTCTGTTTGTCCTCGACGATACAGCTTGCAACATTGTCGCTCAGCGAATTCTTGAACGGAATGTGCTCTATGTTCTTGAAGCGATTGCGGATGGGGTGGTAATAATTCAGTCCGCCGAAATACGTTCCCAGCCACATGCCGCCTTGCGAGTCCATGAAGATACTACGTACGGAGCGTTGCGACAGGCTGCCGCTTTCTACGGGATTGCTGCTGTAGGACATGAACGAGTCGTTGCCTTCATGGTAGATGTTGAGATCGTTGAAAGTTCCTATCCACAAGCGGTTTTGTGAATCCAGTGCCAGTGAGCGGATATAGTTGGAGCTGATGGATTGCGGGTTGGAAGGGGAATGCCTGTATGTTTTGACTTCCCGGGTCTTGGGGTTGACAAGGAGAAGGCCGGAACCTTCCGTGGCTACCCATATACGGGTAGGAGATTGCTGCAGGATGCTTTGGATTTGCTTGCTGCTTGGAATGTAAGCGAGTTTTTCGAGTGTATTCTTCGGAATGGAATAGCAGTACAGACCGTCTGACGGTGTGCCTATATAGATTTGGTCGTCATGTCTGTACAGGGCGGATGCAACCATTTTGTGCATTGCCGTGCCGAATATGTCGTCTACAAAACGGGATGCGGGGATGTCGAACATAGTCAGTCCTTCGAGCGTGCTGATAAGCAGCCGCTCCGGCGAAAGTTCCACAATGCCGTTGACTTGCAGGTGCTTGCCGTTTTTTTCGAGGAAGAAGTTCTGGAACTTGTCTTTTTCCTCGTCATAATACGACAGACCGTCGCGGGTGCCGATCCATACACGCCCCTTGCTGTCGGTCATAACAATGCGGGAGATGTCGTTGGCGATGCTGTTGGGATCGTTTTCATCGTGCTGATATACGGTAAATGTGTATCCGTCGTACTTGTTGACGCCGTCGTAGGTGGCGAACCACATATTGCCGAGCTTGTCCTGCGCTATGGAGAAGACCGTGCTTTGTGACAGACCGTCGTTAATGGATATATAAGAAAAGTTTATCTGTCCCCAAGCTTCCGGATAAGCGTTAGAGACTCCCGTTATACATAAAATAAACAGGATGGTTGTTATCTTTTTCAGGATACTCATTATTGAACCGTAAAATTTATGATGGACCAAAGATACTAATATCTTTCAGAATTTCTATATCTTGTAGAGTATTTGCACAAATATAGGGTTTTCCGAAACAAATAGGGGATAGGTGTGAGGCGCAGCTTTCGTACTTTTGCCGCATCGTTTTTAAGTTTAATATCAAATAAGGATGAAGAAAAACATTTTTGCTATCTGCATGATGACGGCAGCGGGGTGCATGGCAACGCTGACCGCACAAACCAAAGGCGCTGAAACGTTGGTTCCTCTGACCGAACGGGTGAATGTTCAGGCAGACTCTGCACGTATCGACCAGATTATAGACGGCCGTTGGGTGGCTGTCGGTGCAAAGAAGAAACACGCGATTCAGCGGGATTTCACATGTCTGTTCAACGGCAAGCCTTCTTACCGTTTCGAACTGCGTCGGGAGGACAATACATTGGAGGGATACGGCAAGGGAGAAACCAAAGGCCGTGCCGAGCTTTCTTATTGTTATGCCACTTCGGCGGATTTTAACGGACTGCCGGCGGATGCTTACCGGAAAGCGCAAATTACGAAAACCGTATATCATCACGGAAAAGGCATTTGTCCGCAAGGGGCTTCGCGCGACTATGAGTTCTCCGTATATATCCCGTCTGATTTGGACAGCAATGTGTCCACCATTTTTGCCCAATGGCACGGCATGCCCGACCGCACGCTTGTGCAGACTCCTGCGGGTGAAGTGAAGAAGCTGACCGTTGACGAGTTCATAGAGCTGGATAAGACTACTATCTTCAAGAAGAATACCGGATATGAAAAGGTGGCGAAGTTGGATAAGCAGGGAAATCCGGTGAAAGATAAAAAGGGAAACCCTGTTTATAAGGCAGGAAAGAAAAACGGCTGGCTGGTAGAGCAGGGTGGTTATCCGCCGCTGGCTTTCGGATTTTCCGGCGGCTGGTTCTACATCAAGGCCAATTCGGACCGCCGCTGGCTGACCGACAAAGACGACCGTTGCAATGCCAATCCGGAAAAGACTCCGATAATGAAGCCCGTTACTTCCGAATACAAGGCTTCTACGATAGCCTATAAAATGCCTTTTGCCGACTTCCCCAAAGATTGCTGGGTGACTTTCCGCATTCACATCGACTGGACCACCTACGGCAAGGAAGCCGAAACCATCGTGAAACCGGGTAAGCTGGATGTGCAGATGGAGTATGCCGACAAAAAGAAAACCGTTAAAGAGCATATCGTGAATAACGAAGAAATCCTGATAGGGCGCAACGACGACGACGGCTACTACTTCAAGTTCGGCATCTATCGCGTAGGCAACAGCACAGTGCCGGTATGCTATAGGTTAGCGGTTAGGGATTAGTGATAACACTAATCCCTAACCGCTCTTTCTCTGGTAGACGAGGCAGGTGGTGAGGAAGTAAATTCCGGTTTGTATCCATAGGGCCTGATACTCGAAGGCTACTTCGTTGAGGGTGGCTCCCATGCTGTTGATACGTACATAGCCGTTGATTCCGAAAGTGGAAGGGAAGATATAGGAAAAATACTTCCAGAATTCGGGCATTGCGGCGCCCGGCCAGGAGATGCCGGAGAGGAATAATAGCGGTACGGAAGTAAACACAAACAATAACATACAGGTTTCCCGGTTGCGTATGGCAATGGATGCTGTCATTGCAAAGAAGATGCAGGCTGTCAGGTAGGGCAGGGCAAACAGAGCCAGCACACTGGGAATTGCTATCTGGTTGAGGCTGAAAAGGCGCGGTACTACACATAGTATGTACACGGCTACCAGCGAGTAGACCATAAAATAACTCAATCCTTTTCCCATGACGATACGGAGTGTTCCGTTGTAATGAGGGTCGTCAGGAATCAGTTCTTTGAACCGGTTTTGCTCGCGGGCTGTTCCGGCAGCCAGACCGATACCCAACAGCAATGTCTGCTGTATAATCAGTATGAGTACGGCAGGTATCAGGAAGGCGGCAAACCCGTTGGTGGGGTTGAAGATGGCTATGTCCTCATACTCGATGGGGTAGGCTGTTATTTCATCCTGGCGGGCGGTAGTATTGCCGGCACGTTCCATTTTAATATCCGCATTCATGGCGAGCGACACGTTGGTGTTGGCAGTGAGCAATGCCTTGTAATAGAGCAGTCCGCTCATGTCGCAGAAGATGCTGACTTGCGTTTGCTTGCCCCGGACTATGTCATCGCTGAAGCCGGAGGGTATGTAGATGATGCCGTATGCCTTGCGCTCTTTTAGCATGAGTCTGGCTTCTTCCATATCGGCGCAATGCGCCACGATGCTTGTTTCGGGACTGGCATCCACTTTCCTCAGATATTCCCGGCTCAGGGAACTGCGCGAGTTGTCCACCACCACGGCAGGCACTTCACGGACTGTTTCGTTGGTATAGATGAACGAGTATATCAAAGGATATGTCAACGGAACGAGTACAAAGAATATCAGCACACCCTGGTCGCGAAAGAGGTTGCGTAATTCCTGCTTCCATATATAGAACAGGTCGTATATGCCTTGTACTACTTTCTGTTTGAAGGTAATCTGTTTCATCAGGGTAGGTATTTATAGTGTATCAATGCTTCTTTCAGCCTGCGGGCCACAAGGAAAGGAAGCATCATGAAAACAAGCAGTGCCACATAGTTCATCCACGAGTAAATCATGGGATAGCCGTTCAGGGCCTGGTCTGCGTAGATAAGGAAGTAATGGCGCAGGGGAAACAGGTTTGCCAGGCCTTGCAGTACGGGATGCATCGCCATGGCGGGAAATGACAGTCCGCACATGGAGAACGACAGTACGCCCCATAGGGAAGCAAAGCTGAGTCCCAGACGCAGGGTGGGCAGAGTACCTATCATCAGTATGCCCATGCCTTGCGATGCCAGCACCAGGCAGAGCGTGGCGAGCAGCATCGGCAGTATTCCGCTGTTGCAGGGGAAATGCAGGAAACCGTACAGGTATGTGTTGTATAAGATTCCCATAAGGAAGAATACGGCTGTATGCGGCAGCAGCTTTCCGGCAAGGGATATCCAGATGGAACCGTTGCCCGTGCGCAACCATTCGCGGGCGGTACGGTCCTTGATTTCCACCCCGATGGAGTAGACGGTTATCATAAAGATAAGCAGCATCAGTACGCCCGGAGCAAAAGTGTTGCACAGGTATACGGAGTAGTTCAGCCACGGATTGTTCAGCGGATGGGTGTCGATGACAATCGGTTGCAGGAATGCCATTGCCTGCTCTTCCGTTGCGCCTTTGGCGTATAGTGCGGTGCGTGCGGCGGCTCCCGATGCCAGTTCGCTCATCATCTTCATGTCTTTAAAGAGCAGTGAACCGGCTATGAGCAACGTATTGTTGGTGTAGAAGGATACTTTAGGCTGCCGCTGCGCCTGTGCTTTGGCGGCTGTTCCTTCGGGGATGTAGTAGAAGCCGTAAATCTCTCCTTTCTGCATGGCGATGCGTGCATCGGAAATATCGGGATAGCGGGCTACGACGGCGGTTTGCTCAAAAGCATCCAGGTTGCGCACCAATTGGCGTGAAGTGGCGGTCATGTCCCGGTCCACCACGCCGACGGGCATGTCGGTAGGCAAGCCGGAATCCATTAGCGTTGTGAAGAATATATAGCAGAACAGAGGTGCTATGACCATGCAGAACAGGTATAGCGGGCGCGAAACGAGCCGTCGCAACTCGCGTTTCATCACATTCAGCAGGGCCGTGTATTTGTTGTTCTTCTTCTCCATTATCACTCTGTCACCTTATTGTTTTACAACCTTATGTAATCTTGTCACTTATTCAATATCACGCTCATACCCGGACGCAGGCCTTCTGTCTTCTCCAGTGGAGATGCCTTGACTTCAAATGTCTTTAAGTCGAACTGTCCGGTTGTTTTGGTAGCTTTCCAGGCGGCGTATGTGCCGAGGTCTTTCAGGTAGTATACTTTCAGACGGATGTTCCTGTCGAGGGCGGGGATGAAAGCTTCAAATTCGGTTCCCATGCCCAGTCCCTGCAATAAATCCTCGCGCACGTTGAAAGTGACCCACATATCGTCCATAACGGCAATGTTCATGATGGGGGCGCCTGTGCCTACCAGTTCGCCTGTTTTGGGGAATATTTCGGAAACCTCTCCGGCGGTCTGCGCTATCAGGCAGGTTTCCCTGATGTATGATTCCACTTCGGCAACAGCGCCTTTCGCACGCTCTACCAGGGCGGCTGCGGCAGCCTTGTCCTCGCGTTCCGCGCCGTTCTTCGCCATAGTGTACTGGGCTTGTGCTGCTTTTTCAGTGGCTTGTGCGGCATCGCGCTGGGCGGTAACTTCGTCCAGTTTCTGGGCGGACATCACTCCCTGGTCGTGCAGGTTCTTTACGCGTTTGTACGATTTTTCGGCAATGGCAAGTCCTGCCCGGGCTTTTTGCCAAATTTCGTAGGCTGCCTGTATCTGTTCCTGGCGGGCGCCTTTCAAGGCTTTTTCGTTTTGGGCTTGTGCGGCGGCTTCGGCAGCACGGGCCTGTTCCAGTTTTGCCTGTACATCCGGAGCTTCGAGAATGGCAAGCGTATCTCCTGCCTGCACGCTCTGTCCCTCTTTCACCCGGAACTCCAGGATACGTCCCGGTACTTTGCTCGATACGCGATACTCTGTTACTTCGGCCTGCCCTTGTATGATTTCCGGCCCTTTGCGCAGCATGAAGAAACCTACGAGGGCAACGATGGCAATTACTCCCGTCAGGGTGAGGAATGCCAGCAACATGTTACTGTTTTGTGATTTTGTATCCATTATTGTAATTTATGATTTCAGTTTTTAATTCTCGATATTCAGACTTCCCGTTGCTTTCTTCAGATAGATTTCCGTCAGCTTCACGTCTATCTGTGCATCTATCTTTTCCGATTGGGCGGACAACCAGGCGGTGTGGGCTTCCAATACATTGCTTGCCGGGATAACCCCTTCCTCGAATCCGAGAGTGGCATAGCGCAGGTTCTCATCAGCCTTTTCCAGGTTCTTCTCCGCCATGATAAGTTTCTTGGCCGCTTCGTTTACCTTGAAAACCGATTGGCTGACCTGCAGTTCTATCTTTTCTTTGGCATCGTCCAGTTGGTACCGGCTGATGCGCACTTCGGACTTGGCGGCTTTTACCTTGTAGATGCCTTCTCCCCAGTGCCAGACAGGTATGCTGACCATGACGCCTACGTTCCACATGCCCTTGAACTTGTTTTCGAAGCTGTTGAATACGGACGGATTGGTTGCCATATAGTTTCCGATGAGTGCTACGGACGGCAGGAATTCCGAACGGGTCACGTTCACCTTCTGCTTATAGATTTGTGCGGCGAGTTCCAGGCTGCGCACTTCCGGGCGTGTGGCATATACACTATTCATATCGATGCTGCCGTTGTCGGCCGGGGTGGGGAACAGGTCGTCTTCCTGCTCGTCTGCCAGAGTGACGGGAGTGGAAAGGTCTAATCCGCATAGTTGGCATAGCAACATTCTGGAAAGGCTCAAACCGTCGTTTACTTTTGTCAGTGTCATTTCGGCTTCGTTCACTTTGACTTTTACCGACAGTCCGTCCGCTTTGGTCGCCACTCCTTCGGCAATCATCTTGTCTATGTCGCTTTCCAGTTTTTGCAGGAGTTCGAGATAGCCTTCTGCCAGTTTCTTCTTGTTGGCGAGAGACACCACTTGCCAGTATGCCTGGTCGGTGCTCAGAATTACTTCCTGCATTCCGCTGTTGTGCTGCTGGCGTGCCAGTTCTTCGGCATATCTGGTTATTTTGTTGTAGGCACGTATCTTACCGCCCATATAGAGAGGTTGGGTCAGCGTCAGCGCTCCGGCATACATATTGCGTGTGTCGGTGCGGAAAGCATCTACGAGCGATTGTCCCAATCCGTTGAGCGGGGTGGCAATGTCTATATTGCCCAATGATTGCACAAGTGCCATGAATTGCGGGTTCTGTGCCAGTTGCGGGTATTGGGTCATCATTCCCTGGATTCCGTTTTGCAGCGCACCGCTTACCTGCGTTCCTACACTGCCGAGCGCACTTTTCTGTGCATCGTTCAATAAAGAAAACTCTTTCTGGTTGCGCATATATCCGCCGGTAGCGGAAATCTTGGGCAGATAGTTTGTAAATGCTTCTTTTTTACGGTAGTGCGCCGCATTGATTTTCTCGCGGCTTATCAGCAACTCCTTATTGTTGGCTACGGCCAGTGCACGGCAACTATCCAGGCTCAGGATGCCCTGCGCGCTCGTTGGCAGCATCAGGCAGGTCAAGTAGATGAAACAGAAGAACTTTTTCATTGTATCTATACATTGTAAATGTTGTGGAAATATTGTTTTGTGAAGCAACAATAATTGCATAAACAACGATGCAAATGTATAGGGTTTCAATGATATTACAAAATAAATTGCGTTTTTTTTGATTTAAGGGAGGGGAAGAAACAGAAAACAATCTTTTTCAGACAGAAGAACAAAAGAACAAATTTGAGGTGTGTCAAAACTAAAATTTGTTCTTTTGTTCTTCTGTCCGAATTAATCCGAATCATCCGAATTAATCCAGATTGAACGACTGTGAACCGATAAGCGTTCCGTCCGAGAATATGTCTACACGGTAGCTTCCTGCGTACAGGAACTCTTCGACATCCCAATACACCGTTACGTTCTGTTCCTCGCCGTTATATTCTATATATTTCTTGATGGAATATACCAGTTCGCGGTTTTCATAGGGAAATGTATTGGAATCGCTTTTGCTCAATACGCCGTTGTCCGGTTTGGTGATACGGACGTAGAGGGTGCGTTCGCCTGTTTCGGCGGTTATGTTCTTGACGATTGTGAAGTTGATTTTCAGCTTGACGACGTCTTTTACCTTTTTGGCTTTCTTGCCCCGCTTGTTGGCGGCAAAGATGTTGATGTTCGTTGCATCGAGTTGGGCCGCAAGCGTCACTTTCTTATTCAGGTTTTTCTTTTCCTCGGCAAGGCTGCTGATTTGTTGCGAAGCGACGTTGTATTTGCGGGTAACATCAGCTATCACCTCTTTCTGATGGGTAGTGAGGCGGCTCAGGGAGTCTATCTGGTTGATATAGCCTATCATTACTTTACGCAGGGTTGCCAGTTCTTTCTTCAAGCGGCGTATTTCGGTGGCATTAGTACTTTTTACGGTACGGAGCTCTTCCAGCAAACGCTGCGTTTTCAGTTGTTCCTGCTCCAGAAGGACGGAAAGGGAGTCGTTGGATACGGTGAGCTTCAATTCATCGTACTGCTTGGCGAAGTCGGTGTACTGGTTTTCCAGGTCTTCCTTTTCCAGGTTGAATTCCTGCACCAACTCGTTGTTGGCGCGTTTTTCTGAAATCAGCAATACGGTAACACCTATTAATAATAGTATCAGAATGCTTCCGACAACAACCTGAAGCGTATTTTTCTTGTTGGCCATTTTGATAGTGTTTAGTGGTTAATGATTGGTGATTGACAGACGGGTGCTTCCCCTCTATAATCGTAAATCGCCGCAAAAATAATCATTAATCACTAATCGCTAATCACTAACCCCAATCAAATTCTTCATTTAACTAAAATTATTACGGAAATATTTCTTTAATCAGGAATGTCGTTGTATTTTTGTAGCAACTTTATAGAACACTAATAAACAAAAACTTTAGAAATTATGTCAAAAGTAACCGTAGTAGGTGCAGGTAACGTAGGTGCTACATGCGCTAATGTGTTAGCCTTTAATGAAGTGGCTGACGAAGTGGTAATGCTGGATGTTAAAGAAGGCGTTTCAGAGGGTAAAGCAATGGATATGATGCAGACTGCTCAACTGTTGGGCTTCGATACCACTGTTGTAGGTTGTACCAACGATTATGAGAAGACTGCTAACTCCGATGTTGTGGTAATCACTTCCGGTATTCCCCGTAAGCCGGGTATGACCCGCGAAGAGTTGATTGGTGTGAATGCAGGCATCGTTAAGTCGGTTGCGCAGAACATTCTGAAATATTCTCCCAACGCTATCCTCGTGGTTATCTCCAACCCGATGGACACTATGACTTATCTGTCTTTGAAATCTCTGGGTATCCCCAAGAACCGTATCATCGGTATGGGCGGCGCTTTGGACAGCTCTCGTTTCAAATACTTCCTGTCTCAGGCTTTGGGCTGCAATGCCAACGAAGTAGAAGGTATGGTTATCGGCGGTCACGGTGATACTACCATGATTCCTCTGGCTCGTCTGGCTACGTACAAAGGCCAGCCGGTAAGCACGCTGTTGAGCGCGGAAAAACTGGATGAAGTAGTTGCTTCCACTATGGTAGGCGGCGCTACGCTGACTAAGTTGCTGGGTACTTCTGCATGGTATGCTCCGGGTGCGGCAGGTGCTTATGTGGTTGAATCCATCATCCACAACCAGAAGAAGATGATTCCTTGCTCGGTATATCTGGAAGGTGAATACGGCGAATCGGATATCTGCATCGGTGTTCCCGTTATCCTTGGCAAGAACGGTATCGAAAAGATTGTTGAACTGGAACTGAACGCTGACGAAAAAGCTAAATTCGCTGCCAGCGCCGCTGCCGTTCACAAGACAAATGCTGCTCTGAAAGAAGTAGGCGCTCTCTAATCGGGAGACGACCTGGAATATATAAGTAAAGCCTCGCTGACTTTTGCCGGAAAGGGAAAGTCGCGGGGCTTTTGCGTTTTTACTATCTTTGGACATACCCTCGTGGGAGTTATCTCACATCTGCTCCCCACATCATCTTATTTCGCAACGTATCGAAAAAGATGTGATTGAATCGTTTCACTACCTTTATGGAATAGTCCGCACGTGAAATAGTGAGCCGCGTAGTCTCCTTGCACGATTCGCTCCGTCCGTCGACGGCTACGAGGAAGTTGTGGCTACGGCTTTCCACATCGAGCGTGATTTCCCAGTCGTCGCAAATGACAATGGGACGTACATTCAGGCTGTGAGGGGCAACGGGGGTGATGGCGATGGTCTTGCTGTGAGGCACGATGACCGGGCCGCCCACACTTAGCGAATAGGCGGTGGAACCGGTAGGAGTGGCAATGACCAGTCCGTCGGCCTGATAAGTGGTGAGGTGTGCTCCGTTGATGGCGGTATGGATGCTTATCATGGACGAACTGTCGCGTTTCAGTACGGCTATTTCATTGAGGGCGTACGGATATTCCATCAGTTTTTCATCATCGCACTTCAACTGCAATACGCTGCGTTCCTCTACTTTATAGTGGTTGTTGTAGATTTCGTCAATCGTTTCTTCCATTTCTTCGGGCGATATGTCGGCCAGAAAGCCGAGGCGTCCCGTATTGATGCCCAGAATAGGAATGTTTTTCTTGCCTACACGGCTGGCGGCTTTCAAAAACGTGCCGTCACCGCCGATGCTGATAACCATATCGGCGCGGAAGTCGTCACCGTCGAACAATTCGGCGGGCGGAATGTTGAGGTGTAGGTCGGAAGTCAGGAAATTATAGAACTCGCGGCAGACACAGAGTTGTGCCTGATGCTGAGCCAGCAGGCGGAAAAGATTTTCGGCATGCGATGACTTTTTCGCCTGGTAGGTATTTCCGAATATGGCAAATTTCATAATTGTTTTCTGTTTTTGTAAGATGCAAAAATAGTTTTTTTCTCAGAATGCTGCCAACATATTGCTATTATTTGTACTTTTGCCCCAAACTATAAGCCGAATTATGACTAGATTAAGTGTAAATATTAATAAAGTAGCGACATTGCGTAACGCACGCGGAGGAAATGTGCCTAATGTTGTAAAAGTGGCGTTGGATTGCGAGAGTTTTGGAGCCGACGGTATAACGGTGCATCCGCGTCCCGATGAAAGACATATCCGTAAGAGCGATGTTTACGACCTGCGTCCGTTGTTGCGCACGGAGTTTAATATAGAGGGATATCCCGCACCCGAATTTATTGATTTGGTGCTGAAAGTGAAACCGCATCAGGTAACGTTGGTTCCGGATAGCCCCACTCAGTTGACTTCCAACTCCGGCTGGGACACGAAAGCCAATCTGGAGTTTCTGACCGAAGTGCTGGAAGCGTTCAATACCGCCGGTATCCGTACGTCGGTATTCGTGTCTACCGATGCAGAGATGATAGAGTATGCCGCCAAAGCCGGTGCCGACCGGGTGGAACTCTATACCGAACCCTATGCTACGGCATTCCCTAAAAATCCGGAAGCTGCGGTAGCTCCTTTTGTGGAAGCAGCCAGAACGGCGCGTAGCCTGGGACTGGGACTGAATGCAGGCCATGACCTGAGTCTGGAAAATCTGAATTATTTCTATAAAAACATACCCTGGCTGGATGAGGTCTCTATCGGTCATGCGCTGATTAGCGATGCTTTGTATCTGGGATTGGAACGTACCATTCAGGAATATAAAAACTGTCTCCGCTGATGAATCTTATGTTGTTATTGGCCCAAGTGGCTCCGGCGTTGGCCGATTCTGTTGCCGGCGCCAATCCGGTACTTACTCCCATTGCCGCTCCCGATGAAATGAACCTGTGGAGCATGGCTGTCAAGGGTGGTTGGATTATGGTAGTGCTCGGAGTACTCTCCGTAGTGTGCTTCTATATTCTGTTCGAGCGCAATTACGTTATCCGTAAGGCGGGCAAGGAAGACCCTATGTTTATGGATAAGATCAAGGATTATATTCTGGGTGGTGAGATTAAGGCTGCCATTGCCTATTGCCGCAGTGTGGATACGCCTTCGGCACGGATGATAGAGAAAGGTATCAGCCGGTTGGGACGCCCGGTGAATGATGTGCAGGCAGCCATAGAGAATGTCGGCAACATCGAAGTGGCGAAACTGGAAAAGGGGCTGACCATCATGGCTACCATTTCGGGCGGCGCTCCGATGATTGGCTTCCTGGGTACGGTGACCGGTATGGTACGTGCTTTCTTTGAAATGGCGAATGCCGGTAATAATATCGACATCACCCTGCTTTCCGGCGGTATATACGAGGCCATGATTACTACGGTAGGCGGTCTGATTGTGGGCATCATCGCCATGTTCGCCTACAATTATCTGGTGACGCTGGTGGACGGTGTGGTAAATAAAATGGAAGCCAAGACAATGGCTTTCATGGACTTGCTGAATGAGCCTGCCAAATAAATCATAATTCATAAATCAGAAACAACGACCGTGTTACAACGTAGAGCAAAAATATCACCCAATTTCAGTATGGCGTCCATGACGGATGTTATATTCCTGCTGTTGATTTTCTTTATGATTACTTCTACGGTAGTATCACCGAATGCAATCAAGGTATTGCTTCCGCAGGGAAAACAGCAGACATCCGCCAAGCCGCTGACAAGGGTTATCATTGATAAGGACTTGAACTACTACGCTGCTTTCGGTAATGATAAGGAACAGGCGCTGGCTTTGGACGAGCTGACTCCTTTTCTGCAATCGTGCGCAGCGAAAGAGCCTGAAATGTATGTGGCATTGTATGCCGATGAGTCCGTCCCCTATCGGGAAATTGTGAAGGTGCTGAATATCGCTAATGAGAATCATTTCAAGATGGTGCTGGCTACACGCCCGCCTGAGAATAAGTAAACGGTGTCAACCGTAAATAGCTAAATCGTAAATCGGAACGGTGAATCGGAAGAAGAAAGGAAAATATATAGGATTGGCAGGTGCGCTGTTGGTGCACGTTGTTGTCATTGCCCTTTTGATACTGGTGGGATTTACCTTGCCCGAACAGTCGGAGGAAGGCGGTGTGCCCGTGATGATGGGAGAAACGCCCGATGCGTGGGGTGCTGCTGACCCTTCTTTGGTTGAAGTGGAGACGATGCCGGAAGAGACCGCTCCGGAAATGCCGGAAGAGGCGGATCAGGAGATGCTGACGCAGGAAGATGAAGAAACCGTTGCCATAAAGCCTAAGGCGGAAGAAAAGAAGAAAGAGGTGAAGAAACCCGAAAAGAGCGCTGCCGAGAAAGCCGAAGAGGCGCGTAAGCTGGCTGCGGAAAAAGCGGAGCGTGAACGGAAGGCAGCTGAAGAAGCTGCCCGCAAACGTGTAGCGGGAGCTTTCGGCAAAGGTGCGCAAATGGGCAGCAAGGGTGCTACGGAAGGAACCGGTGTGCAGGGAAGTCCTACGGGAAACTCTTCGGAAGGGGCAACTGCCGGGACCGGCGGATACGGTACCTTTAACCTTGGCGGACGCTCCATAGGCGAGGGCGGGTTGCCGCGTCCCGTATATAATGTGCAGGATGAGGGAAAAGTGGTGGTTACCATTACTGTAAATCCTGCCGGACAGGTTATCGGCACCAGCATCAACCGCCAGACGAATACTGTAAACCCCGCCTTGCGGAAAGCAGCCGAAGACGCGGCGAAGAAAGCGAGGTTTAATACGGTAAGCGGATTGAGTAACCAGACGGGAACGATTACATATTATTTTAATCTAAAATAAGAGGAGAAACTATTATGGGTACAGTTTATGTGTTTTTTGCAGACGGTTTTGAAGAAATAGAGGCTTTCACTTCGGTTGATGTAATGAGACGTGCGGGGTTGAATGTGGAAATGATTACGGTTACTCCTGACGAGATTGTGAAGGGCGCTCATAGCGTACCGGTGCTTTGTGACAAGAATATCGTGAACTGTGACTTTTTCGACGCTGATTTGATATTGCTTCCGGGTGGTATGCCGGGTGCGGCCACTTTGGAGAAGTGCGATGACTTGCGCAGGCTGATTTTACGCTTTGCCAAAGAAAACAAACCGATTGCAGCCATTTGCGCCGCTCCTATGGTGCTCGGCAAACTGGGACTGTTGAAAGGTAAGAAAGCTACTTGCTATCCGGGTTTTGAACAATATCTGGAGGGTGCCGACTGCACTGGAGCGATGGTGGAAAAAGACGGCAATATCATTACAGGAAAAGGTCCGGGCGCTGCCGTGGAGTTTGCTTTGGCAGTAGTGGAATTGCTGCAGGGCAAGGATAAAGTTGCCGAATTGAAAGAGGCGATGATTGTCTGATTGTAATTTATGAAGAGGCTGTGTGAATCCAATGAAGTATGTTCTGATTGTAGCCGGCGGTAAAGGTTTGCGCATGGGATGCGAACTTCCCAAACAATTTCTTCCGATAGGGGGAAAGCCTGTATTGATGCGTACCATAGAGGCCTTTTATGCGTATAGCCCGGAGATACGGATAATATTGGTGCTTCCATGCAACCAGCAGGCTTACTGGAATGAGTTGTGCCGGAAACATGGTTTTTCAATTCCTCATCAAATCGCAGACGGCGGAGAAACACGCTTCCATTCGGTGAAGAACGGACTGGCATTTGTTACAACACCTGGTTTGGTCGGAGTGCATGACGGGGTACGCCCTTTTGTGGCTCAGGAGGTTATAGCCCGTTGTTACTCCCTGGCTGCCGTGAAGCAGGCGGTGATTCCTGTGACGGATGTGGTGGAGACGGTGCGTCATTTGGTTGGCGAAGGAAGTGAAACTGTCAGCCGCGATGCATACAAGCTGGTACAGACTCCGCAGGTGTTTGATGCGGATTTGCTGAAACAGGCTTATGAGCAGCCTTATACTTCGCATTTCACGGATGATGCCTCGGTGGTCGAGGCATTGGGCAAGCCCGTTTATCTGACAGAAGGTAACCGGGAAAACATAAAGATAACCACTCCCTTTGATTTGAAAATAGCTGCCGCCCTTTTGGACTCATGTTCGATTTAACTACGCGTGACATAAAATATCTGTCGGGCGTCGGGCCGCAGCGTGCTTCGGTGCTCAATAAGGAATTGGGCATCTTTTCCTTCCATGATTTATTGTATTATTTTCCTTATAAATACGTAGACCGCAGCCGCATCTATCGCATCCGTGAAATAGACGGGGCGATGCCTTATATCCAGTTGAAAGGCGAAATCTTAGGCTTTGAAACGGCAGGTGAAGGACGGCAACGGCGGCTGATAGCTCACTTTTCGGACGGTACGGGGATAGTCGACCTGATTTGGTTTCAAGGCATCAAATATCTGATAGGGAAGTACAAGGTTCATCAGGAATATATCGTATTCGGTAAGCCTACGGTGTTTAACGGCAGGGTAAACATTGCGCATCCGGACATAGACTCGGCTTCCGAACTGAAGCTCTCTGCCATGGGGTTGCAGCCCTATTACAATACGACGGAGAAGATGAAGCGAAGCTCGCTCAACTCGCACGCCATCGAGAAGATGATGAAAAGCCTCGTCGGGCAGTTGAACGAACCTCTGCCCGAAACGCTTTCTCCCGCCCTGCTGGCAGAGCACCATCTGATGCCGTTGACGGATGCTTTGATGAATATCCATTTCCCGTCCGGTCCGGATGTGCTGCGAAAAGCGGAATACCGCCTGAAATTCGAGGAGCTGTTCTATGTCCAGTTGAACATACTGCGTTATGCCAAAGACAGGCAGCGCAAATACCGAGGGTATGTTTTTGAGAAAGTGGGGGATATATTCAACGGCTTTTATTCCCGCAATCTTCCTTTTGAGTTGACGAACGCTCAGAAACGCGTGTTGAAGGAGATACGCCGGGACTTGGGTGCGGGCAGGCAGATGAACCGTCTTTTGCAGGGAGATGTGGGGAGCGGAAAGACATTGGTTGCGTTGATGAGTATGCTGATTGCGCTTGATAACGGTTATCAGGCATGTATGATGGCGCCTACCGAAATATTGGCAAACCAACACTACGAAACGATTCGCGAACTATTGTACGGAATGGATGTACGGGTTGAACTGTTGACCGGTTCAATCAAAGGCAAACGGAGGGAAGCCATTCTTTCCGGTCTGCTGACAGGAGATGTACAGATACTTATCGGTACGCACGCCGTCATTGAAGATACCGTGAATTTTGCATCATTGGGACTGGTTGTCATCGACGAACAGCACCGTTTCGGCGTAGCCCAGCGTGCCCGTTTGTGGACAAAAAGCGTACAGCCGCCTCATATTTTGGTCATGACCGCGACTCCCATACCGCGGACTCTGGCAATGACGCTTTATGGCGATCTGGATGTATCGGTCATTGATGAGCTTCCGCCGGGAAGAAAGCCGATTGCCACCATTCATCAGTTCGACAGTCATCGCGTAAGCCTGTATCGTTCCGTGCGCAAACAGATTGACGAAGGACGTCAGGTCTATATCGTTTATCCTTTAATCAAGGAGAGCGAAAAGATTGACCTCAAGAACCTGGAAGAAGGCTATCTGCATATCTGTGAGGAGTTTCCCGATTGTAAGGTTTGCAAGGTGCACGGGAAAATGAAACCCGCCGAAAAGGATGCGCAAATGCAGTTGTTCGTTTCCGGCGAGGCGCAGATAATGGTTGCCACCACGGTTATTGAAGTCGGTGTGAATGTACCTAACGCTTCCGTGATGATAATAGAGAATGCCGAACGTTTCGGACTTTCCCAGCTTCATCAGCTCCGTGGTCGTGTAGGGCGCGGAGCCGACCAGTCTTATTGTATTCTGGTGACCGGTTATAAATTGGCGGAAGATACCCGGAAACGTATCGAGATTATGGTACGTACAAACGATGGTTTTGAGATAGCAGAGGCGGACTTGAAACTGCGTGGTCCCGGTGATTTGGAAGGAACCCAGCAGAGCGGCATCGCCTTCGATTTGAAAATAGCGGATATAGCCCGCGACGGACAATTGCTGCAATATGTCCGTGAAGTGGCACAGGCTATTGTGGATAAAGATCCGAATGGTTCTCTCCCGGAGCATGAAATACTGTGGCGGCAACTGAAAGCTTTGCGGAAGACAAACGTTAATTGGGCGGCGATAAGTTGAAAAACGGTTAAACATATGCTTTGTTTTTAGGTTTATGTTGTTAAACATGAAATAATAGTAAGTATTTTGTTTTTAGAGTTTTATCTGCTATTTTATCCTGTCTCTTTTTAAACGGTTTCGAAAAAATAGTTAACGGCACGTGTGTCTTTTCAGAGAGAAGTGTTATCTTTGGGAGAATTTTTTGAAAACAATCTGGATATTTGCTTAAGAACAGGTACGGTTGATTTGCCGATACGCTCTACGAATATCGAAAATGAATGACGGAACGGAATGAACTTTAATTGGATTAGAACGACTTTATTAGCGGCAACGGCGATGATCAGCCTGAACTCTTTCTCCCAGGATTTGATTGCCCGTCAAGCTCCCATTGATAGAAAACTCAAAAGCGTAGATTCATTGGCCCTGCAGAAACAGATTCGTGCAGAACAGGCTTTATATCCAGGATTGGATTTGTATCCGAGCTGGAATAATGAATTTGTGCAGGCTTATGGTAATGCCATCGTGCCGGAAAGTTACACATTTGATTTGAAAGGCTTCTGTATGCCTACCGAACATACCCGTATTACCGATGTATTCGGTTATCGTCCTCGCAGAAGAAGAGCGCATTACGGTCTGGATATTAAAGTATATGTAGGCGATACAATCCGTGCCGCGTTTGACGGTAAGGTACGTATCGTTAAGAATCAGGGTCGTCGCGGATATGGTAAATATGTCGTTATCCGTCATGATAACGGTTTGGAAACGGTCTATGGACATTTGTCCAAGCAATTGGTTGATATAAACCAGTTGGTAAAGGCCGGTGAACCTATTGCACTGGGCGGTAATACCGGACGTTCTACCGGCTCTCACCTGCACTTTGAAACCCGTTTCCTGGGAATTCCTATTAACCCTGCATTGATGTTCGATTTTGAAAAGCAGGACATTGTTGCCGATTCTTATACGTTCCGTAAGACCAAAGGCACTTCCGGTACGGCTCGCAGTATGGCGTCGGGTGAAGGTCTGTTCTATAAGGTGAAGAAAGGCGATACCTTATCCAAGATTGCATCCCGTCAGGGTACAAGCATTGACAAGCTTTGCAAGCTGAACCGCATTACCCGGAGAACGATTCTCCGTCCGGGACAGGTATTGCGTTGCTCATAAAACGGAAATACTCTCTAAACGTAAACAATCTCTATAGGAGAGGGCACTTTAATATAATTTAGAGTGCCCTCTTTTCTTTTCTCTTTAATTATTCCTAAATTTGCAGCCTATTTGTAAGGATATGAAAGATACCAAGCAACAATTTGAGCATGTCATCGCTATTTGCCGTGACCTGTTCTCCAAGAAACTTCATGATTACGGTCCTGCATGGCGTATTCTTCGCCCGGCTTCCGTAACTGACCAGATATTCATTAAGGCCAATCGTATTCGGAGCATTGAGACTAAAGGCGTGACTTTGGTGGACGAAGGTATCCGTTCGGAGTTCATTGCGATTGTCAACTACGGTATTATCGGTTTGATACAACTGGAGTTGGGATATGCCGAATCTGCGGATATGACGAACGAAGAAGCAATGGTCCTGTATGATAAATATGCGAAAGAATCGCTGGAATTGATGCTTGCCAAGAACCACGATTACGATGAGGCTTGGCGCAGTATGCGTATCAGTTCGTATACGGACTTGATATTGATGAAGATATACCGTACAAAGCAAATTGAAAGTCTGTCCGGCCAGACATTGGTTTCGGAAGGTGTCGATGCCAACTATATGGACATGATTAATTATTCCGTATTTGGTTTGATTAAGATAGAGTTTGGAGACTGAGAAAAAACATATTATAAAGCTCGTCTGGGTAAATGCCTGCCGTTTTTTGCTGGCAACGTTGTTTATCTTCTCCGGATTTGTGAAGGCTGTCGATCCGCTCGGTTCATTTTATAAGATTCAGGATTATCTGGCGGCATTCGGCATAATTTCATGGTTTCCTACATACCTGCCGTTACTTTTTGCCATCATTCTGTCATCTGCAGAGTTCTGTGTAGGAGTTTTCCTCTTTTTCGGTGTACGCCGGAAGATTGCGTCGACCTTGGCGCTTCTCCTGATGAGTGTAATGACTCCGTTGACCTTGTATCTTGCTTTGGCGAATCCCGTATCCGACTGCGGATGCTTTGGCGATGCGTGGGTGTTGACGAACTGGCAGACATTCGGGAAGAATATCGTATTGCTGATTGCGGCGATAGCGGTATTCCGGGAGCGGAAACTCATGTTCCGCTTCGTTACGCTGAAGATAGAATGGATGGTGTCCTTATACACGCTTTTGTTTGTCTTTGCACTTTCTTTTTATTGCTTGGAATATCTGCCGGTACTGGACTTCCGCCCTTATAAGATTGGAGCGGATATAAAGGCGGGTATGGAGATTCCCGAAGGGGCGAAACCGAGTGTATTTGAGAGCCGCTTTGTATTGGAGAAAGACGGCAGGCAACAGGAGTTTACATTGGATAATTATCCGGACAGCACATGGACTTTTGTTGAAACGCGTACCGTCTTGAAAGAAAAAGGCTATGAACCACCCATTCATGACTTCTCCATGATAAGCCTGGGCACGGGGGAAGATATAACCGACAGTGTACTGACCGACAAAGGATATACCTTTTTATTGGTAGCCCACCGGATAGAGGAAGCGGACGATAGCAATATCGACCTTATCAATGAAATCTATGATTACAGTGTGGAGCACGGCTACGGTTTTTATGCGCTGACTTCCTCACCGGATGAAGAAATTGAGATGTGGCGTGAAAGAACCGGTGCGGAATACCCGTTCTGCCAGATGGATGATATTACCCTGAAAACGATTATCCGTTCCAATCCCGGCCTGCTGCTGATAAAAGACGGTACAATCCTGAATAAATGGAGCGATAACCAACTTCCCGATGAATATGTACTGAACGATAGTCTGGATAAATTAGAGTTGGGACAGCAGAAACAGGAAAATAAATTGCATACCATTGGCTACGTATTATTGTGGTTTATCGTACCTTTGACGCTGGTTGTCGGCATTGATATTCTGATAATCAAGCGGAGAGAAAGAAAAAGCAGGGAGCGGCAAGCCGCCCAATCCTCGGACAATCGGGAGAATGACAAATTGTAAATCTTTGAATAGCAGATATATTAACCCTTTTAATAATTAAAACAAAATGAGAAAAAACATTGTTGCAGGAAACTGGAAAATGAACAAAACCCTTCAGGAGGGTATTGCTCTTGCAAAAGAACTGAATGAAGCGTTGGCTAACGAAAAGCCTAATTGTGATGTAATCATCTGTACTCCGTTTATTCACCTGGCATCTGTTACTCCGCTGGTAGATGCTGCCAAAATCGGTGTAGGTGCAGAAAACTGTGCAGATAAGGAATCAGGTGCATATACAGGTGAGGTATCAGCCGCTATGGTTGCTTCTACCGGTGCCAAGTATGTAATCCTCGGTCACTCGGAACGTCGTGCTTACTACGGTGAAACAGTGGAAATCCTGGAAGAAAAAGTAAAATTGGCTCTGGCCAACGGTCTGACTCCGATTTTCTGTATCGGTGAAGTGCTGGAAGAACGTGAAGCTAACAAGCAGAATGAAGTGGTTGCCGCTCAGTTGGCATCTGTATTCTCTCTGTCTGCCGAAGATTTCTCCAAGATTATCCTGGCTTACGAACCGGTTTGGGCCATCGGTACAGGCAAGACTGCTACTCCGGCACAGGCACAGGAAATCCATGCTTTCATCCGTTCTGCCGTTGCCGAGAAGTATGGCAAGGAAATCGCTGAAAACTGCTCTATCCTCTACGGTGGTAGCTGCAAGCCTTCCAATGCAAAGGAACTGTTTGCAAATTCTGATGTAGACGGTGGCCTGATTGGTGGTGCTGCTTTGAAGGTTGCTGACTTCAAGGGTATCATCGACGCTTTTAATTAATAACAGAGAGCCGGAAGTTGTCGTATCCAAAGGAAGGTCAACTTCCGACTCTTCATGTTTAAAGCTTGTTTTTAAAACTGTATAAAACACTCTTTTATGAAGAAACTCGGTTTGCTTTTAATTGCATGTTTTGCCTTTGCCGCTATATCTGTGGCGCAGAATAACATCGTAAAGAGTCTGGAACGTAATGTGCCGGGGCAGGGTAAAGTGTCCATTCATCAGGATGCCCGTATCGGGGCACTGATAGGTTCGGAGTATATCCCTACCGGTTCGGACGACCGGAAAGTGATTAAAAGTTCGGGCTATCGCGTACAGGTATATGCCGGTAATAACACCCGTCAGGCCAAGAATGAAGCCTATTCGGTGGCTTCCAATATAAAAGAGCGTTTTCCTGACCTTCCCGTTTATACATCTTTCAACCCGCCCCGCTGGTTGTGCCGTGCAGGCGACTTCCGTAGCATTGAGGAAGCGGATGCCATGATGCGCCAACTGCGTGCCACCGGTGCTTTCAAGGAAGTGTCTATCGTGAAAGATCAGATAAATATCCCCCTTTAATTCATAACTCATAATTATCCCCCTCACTTTCTCATGTTAGGAAAAGAAGAAATCGTATCTCCTTCATTGGACGAACTGAAAGAACATTATCATCATATATTGACTTTGTTAGGTGAAGACCCTGAGCGTGAAGGGTTGCTGAAAACACCGGAACGGGTAGCCAAAGCCATGCTGGCACTGACTAAGGGGTACTCTATGGACCCGCACGAAGTACTCCGCTCCGCCAAGTTCAAGGAAGATTATAATCAGATGGTGATTGTGAAAGACATTGATTTCTTTTCTCTCTGTGAACACCATATGCTGCCTTTCTACGGCAAGGCGCATGTGGCTTATATTCCCAACGGCTATATTACAGGTTTGAGCAAGATTGCCCGTGTGGTGGATATCTTCTCTCACCGCTTGCAAGTACAGGAACGTATGACGCTCCAAATAAAGGAGTGTATTCAGGAAACGTTGAATCCTTTGGGCGTGATGGTCGTGGTAGAGGCGAAACACATGTGCATGCAGATGCGTGGCGTGGAGAAGCAGAATTCAATAACCACCACTTCCGACTTTACGGGGGCTTTCAATCAGGCTAAGACGCGTGAAGAGTTTATGAACCTCATCCGCCACACTTCTTAATGTCAGGGGAGCACCACCCGGTCTCCCAACCGTTTTGCCATAATACTCTGCACTTCGCGCATTTCGCTGTAGCGTTTCATGATGGCGTTGCATTTCTCTTCGTCGTTGGCGATGGCAGGGTCTTGCAGGGCAGACATCATGTGCTTTAGCTCTTCGCTGACAATGGCATACTTGAAGTTTATCATTAATGCCGGAACCAGCTCGTAAAGACGTTCTTCATCGGTTACTATCTTCTGGCTTTTTGAATGGTATTTGCTCAGCTGGTAACGGTTGCTGATAAGTTCCACGCTCAGTTTGCTGATGGCAGGGTCCGGATAAGCCAGAAAATAACGTTCGGCTGTAAATCCGGCGTCATGTATATGCGCGGCGGCTTCGGTCAGTATTTGGCGATGCAGCGGGTTGTGGAATGACAACTCGTCTTGCTTCAGGTCGCTGACGACATATTCAATTACGCTCACCGGTATTTCCTGCCCTTCTTCATTGGTTACATTGCACATCACTTTTTCGCCATAGCGCACAATCATTTGAAGAATCAGCCGTTCGTATTTATAGAATTCCTGCCCCTCTTTTCCTTCTTGCGGAATAAAGGATATATAGCTGTCTTCCGGCGGGAACGGTGCATCCGCATTGTGCTCGGAAGGCTCTCCGGCAACAGTTGGGGTTGCGTCTGCCGTTGTCGGGGCGGCGGGAGTCGAACTTTTGGCGCCTGTTGCATTCTGTGTGCTTTCTGCCTGTCTGCCGGCGTTTCTACGTTCCCGTTCTGCCTGTTCGGCACGCTTTCCAGCCTGCATCTCACGCCGTTTGGCAACTTCGGAAACCAACAGTTTGTCTTCCACCCGCAGTAACTGGGCGCACTCTTTGATGTACACATCGCGCACAATCGCTTCGGGGATGACCGAGATGCTTTGTACAAGATTACCGATTAGTTCGGCACGTTTAATCGGGTCTTTGCCTGCATCTTCCAGCAGCAGGTTGGTTTTGAAACGGATAAAGTCTGTTTCATGTTCCTGTATGAATTGCTGGAACTCAGTCGAGTTATGTTTGCGGGCAAAAGAGTCCGGGTCGTCTCCGTCGGGCAGGAGGCACACTTTAATGTTCATGCCTTCTTCCAGCAGCATGTCGATACCCCGGATGGAAGCCTTGATACCGGCTGCATCCCCGTCGTACAGTACGGTCATGTTGTTGGTGAAGCGGTGAATCAGACGGATTTGCCCCGGTGTCAGCGCAGTGCCCGAAGAGGCCACCACATTTTCTATACCGGATTGGTGCATGGATATGACGTCCGTATAGCCTTCCACCAGGAAGCAACGGTCTTGCTTCACAATAGCCTGCTTGGCGAAATAGATACCGTACAGTTCGTTGCTTTTATGATAGATTGCCGATTCGGGAGAGTTGACATACTTCACCTTGACTCCTTTTGTGGCACTGGCAAGTACACGGCCGCCGAAAGCCACCACTTTACCCGATAAGGTATGTACGGGAAAGATTACGCGTCCCCAAAAACGGTCGCGCAGTTGGTGGTCGTCCGTTTCGTAGCAGAGTCCGGTCTTGACGAGAAATTCTTTCTTATATCCTTTCTTCAAGGCTTCTTCCGCCATGGCATTATGGCTTTCGGTACAGTATCCCAACTGGAATTTTTCGATGATGTCATCCCGGAATCCGCGATTACGGAAATAAGCCATACCGATGCTGCGTCCTTCTACATGGTTATGCAGGATATTCTGGAAATAGTCGCGGGCAAACTGGTTGACGATGAAAAGGCTTTCGCGCTCGCTCTGAACGAGCTTTTCCTCGTTGGACAGCTCCCGTTCCTTGACCTCGATGCCGTATTTCTTGGCAAGGTATTTCAGTGCCTCAGGGTAGGACATCTGTTCGTGCTCCATAATGAAGTGAACTACATTACCGCCCTTGCCGCAGGCAAAGCATTTGCACAGTCCCTTGGCTGGCGATACGTAGAACGACGGGGTCTTATCGTCGTGGAACGGGCACAGACCTACATAGTTCACTCCGCGTTTCCGCAGCGTGACGAAGTCTGACACGACATCAACGATTTGTGCCGCATCCAGAATTCTGTCTATGGTGGGTTGGTCTATCATGATTCGAGCACAAAGTTACACATAAAATCAGCCTCTGCAAAAAAAATAGAGGTTAGTGATTAGCGATTAGGGGTTAGTGATTAGCGATTAGCAGGCTGCGCTATTATGCCGCATGGTACTAATCACTAACCCCTAATCACTAATTACTTAATTTTTTCTCTGATCTTCGTCAGATACTTCTTCATTCCTTCCGCATCCTTGTTGGTGATAATCTCCAGTAGTTGTTTCAGTTCCAGACGTATATTCTCTACTTGTGAAGGGGTGCGGGGATTGAACAGAATCTCCTGTAACAGATAATCGTCCTCGCTCAACAGGCCTTTGGCAATGGCCATGTGTTTCTTGAATGTAGTTCCCGGAGCTTCCTGATGCTTCATGACTGCTGCAAACACGAAAGTCGAAACAAACGGAATGGACAAGGAGTAGGCCACCGTTTCATCATGCTCGTCGAAGGTGTACTCAAAGATATTGAGCTTCATGGTCTGGTATAAATCTTTAAAGAAGATTTTGCCCAAATGGTCACCCTCGCTGATGATGATGGCATTTTCTGTATTCAAGTTGCTCAGACTGGCAAAAGTAGGGCCGAACATAGGATGTGTCGACACATAACGGAAACCGCTTTCTTCGTAGAATTTTTTCAGTCCGGTCTTTACCGAAGCGATGTCGCTGATGATGCAGTCTTTGGGAAGCACAGGCAACACCTGCCGGAAAGCTTCCAGAGTATATTTTACCGTAGCGGCATTGATTACCAGTTCCGGTTCAAATTCCTTGATTTCTTCCAGCGTGGTGAAACGGTAGGTGTTATAGACGAAACGCAGTTGGTGCGGATTGACGTCGAACACGGCCGTCTCGTGTTGAAAACTTAAAATATCTGTGAAGAAGGAGCCCATTTTACCGGCTCCGAGTATTAATATTCGCATAATTTTCTGACTGTTATAAAAACCGAAGGTATGTCAAAACTACAATCCACTTACTATTTGCTTCTACCCTCAATCTACGAAATTATCACTTATTGATTATTTCCATTTGTTGTCTCACACTCTCCTCGTGTATCGCTTCAAACACTTTCTTGATAAACTCGGAATCCATGCCGCAGAGCGAACCCTGCGAGCCGCGTTTTTCGAGAATCTCGTTATAGCGTCCCGTTTGCAGAATCGTCATATCATGTTCCTTCTTGTAGGTGCCGATTTCACGGGCTATGCGCATCCTTTTGGCCAGTTCTTGGATAAGGTTATTGTCGCATTCGTCAATCTGCTTACGCAATTCGCTGAGGTTTTCGGTGCTTTGTGTCTCCTTGCGGATAACGAGCAGGTTGAGAATGTAGTCCAATACATCCGGCGTAACCTGTTGGGCGGCATCGCTCCATGCGCAGTCCGGGTTGCAATGGCTTTCCACAATCAGACCATTGAAGCCCAGGTCCATAGCCTGCTGGCAAAGCGGGGCAACCAACTCGCGTTTTCCGCCGATATGACTGGGGTCGCAGATGATGGGCAGGTTTGGAATGCGGCGACGCAGTTCGATGGGAATATGCCATTGCGGCAGGTTGCGGTAGAGCTTCTTGTCGTAGCTGCTGAAACCGCGGTGAATGGCTCCCAGGCGTTTCAATCCGGCATTATTGATGCGCTCCATGGCACCTATCCATAATTCCAGATCCGGATTTACAGGGTTCTTTACCAAGACCGGGATATCCACGCCTTTCAGGGCATCTGCTATTTCCTGTACGGCAAAAGGATTGGCGGTAGTGCGGGCACCTACCCAGAGTATATCTATTCCGGCTTTCAGGCATTCGTACACATGCTTGGCTGTGGCTACTTCGGTGGATACATACATGCCTGTTTCTTTCTTCACTTCTTTAAGCCAGGCAAGCCCTTCTACGCCTACACCCTCGAAACCGCCCGGTTTGGTACGGGGTTTCCAGATGCCTGCGCGGAATATCTTCATACCTTTGGCAGCCAATTGCCTGGCGGTGTCCATAACTTGTTCTTCCGTCTCTGCACTGCATGGACCGGCAATAACCAGAGGACGCTTCTCCTCGATACCCGGCAACAAGATTGATTCTAATTCAAGTTCCATATTCTTTATTTGTTTAATTATATTCGGTTGTATAAATATTTCCAAACCGTTACTCTCGCTTCTGCATCCCTTTCCTATAGCGGGTTTTCAGGCTATTAATAAATTCGAGTAGAATTTTACTATAATTTTTCAAGAATTATAGTAAAATCTTGAAGAGATTTATTAAGCGGATGAATCGGTTTTATTAATAAGCTGTTTTTCTGTAATGATTTATCTCATTCCTTTGATGCGTTTCAACGCTTCCGCCAGTTTGTCGTCCTTGCAGCAAAGCGAGATGCGGATATATCTCTTTCCGTTGCTGCCGAAGATGAATCCCGGAGTGATGAATACGTGCGCTTCGTGCAATACCCGTTCGGTCAGTTCCTCTACATCGGCGCAACTGTCGGGTATCTTTCCCCAAAGGAACATGCCTACCTGGTTCTCGTCGTAAGTACATCCCAGCTCACGCATAATCTCTCCTGCCAGTTGGCGGCGGTTGCGGTAGTTCTTGTTATTGCCTTCGTACCATTCCTCACCGGCTTCCAGGGCATTGGCTGCGGCAAGTTGCATGGCACGGAACATACCGCTGTCTATGTTGCTCTTCACTTTCAGTATCCATTGTACAAAGTCTGCATTAGAGGCGAGCATACCGATGCGCCAGCCCGGCATGTTGTGGCTCTTGCTCATGGAGTTGAATTCGATGCAGCACTCTTTCGCGCCCGGAATGCTGAGAATACTGATAGGGTGTTCGTTCAGAATAAAGCTGTACGGGTTGTCGTTGACGATGACAATGTCCTTGCGGCGTGCAAAGTCCACCAGTTTTCGGTACAGTTCCGGTGTGGCGTTCGCTCCTGTCGGCATATTGGGGTAGTTGGTCCACATCAGTTTTACGCGGCTCATATCCATCTTCTCCAGCTCGTCGAAGTCGGGCATCCAGCCGTTCTCCTCTTTCAGGTTATAGTTTACGACCTCTGCACCCAGTATCCTGCTCAATGAAGTATAGGTGGGATAGCCGGGATTGGGAACCAACACCTGTTCGCCCGGGTTGACGAAAGCCAGCGTAACGTGCAGGATACCTTCCTTGGAGCCGATAAGCGGCTGTATTTCTGTATTCGGGTCCAGCTCTACGCCGTACCATTTCTTATACCAGCCGGCAAAGCTGCGGCGCAGTTCGGGAATACCCACATAGGGCTGGTAGCCATGTCCGTCGGGGTTGCGGGCCGCATCGCAAAGCGTCTGTATGGTACTCTCCGAAGGGGGCATGTCGGGACTGCCGATGCCCAGGCTGATTACATCCTTGCCTTCGGCGTTCATCTGTGCCACTTCTTTCAGCTTTTTAGAGAAATAGTATTCGCTTACGCTTGCCAGCCGGTCGGCCGGCTTTATTTTAGATAGTTGATTTTCCGTCTTCATATTCTCCCAATATTTTAAGTTCTTTGGTCAGTGGGGTGATAGCCACGATAGATTGTTTATACTTCAGCACATTGTCGAAAACTACGTCTACATAGAATTGATATTCCCATTCGCGCCCGATGATGGGCAGTGACTGTATCTTTGTCAGGTTGATGCGGTAGAAAGACAGGATGGACAATACTTGCGAAAGGCTTCCCTCGGTATGCGGCAACGTGAATACTATGCTTGCCTTGTTCACTTCCTTGTTGCGGTGGCGGCTCAGCTCGTCCACTTGCCAGGGGTCTGCCACAACCAAAAAGCGGGTGAAGTTGTGTTTGTTGGTTTCGACACCTTCCTGCAACACCTTCATGCCGTAACGTTCGGCGGCGGCTTTGGAACAAATGGCGGCATGTCCTCTCAGGTTTTCTTTCCTGATGATTTCCGCACTGAGGGCGGTATCCTCGCCTTCCACTACCTTGATGCGGGGATGCTGTCCGAGGAACTCACGGCACTGCATCAGGGCGATGGGGTGGGAGTTTACTTCCGTGATGTCGTCCCAATCCTCGTCGGGCAGGCAAACAAAGCTATGCGAGATGCGCAATTTGTATTCGCCTACAATCTGTGTGCCGCTTTGGCGCAGGAGTTCATTGTTGTGCAGCAAGCTTCCTGCAATCGTATTTTCTATTGCCAGCATGCCTATGGTCTGACTGTCCTGTTTGACAGCAGCAAATACTTCCTCGAAGCTGGCGCAGCAGATAAGCTGTATTTCTTCTCCTTCGAAGTATTTATGTGCGGCAATGTCGTGATACGAACCTAATGTTCCTTGAATGGCTACCTTCTTCATTCCTGACTCTCTTTTTCTTGATTTATGCTACAAAAAAAATCCCGCTTCCATACACTGGAGCGGGACTTTATATATTACTTAGTTCTCTATTCTGTTCTTAAGCATCACTGTCACTTGATACATACAAACTCCCGCTCTACTTTCCGGCTAAAGTAAAAGTAAAAAAAGAAGTAATATGCATAAGTAAATGATTTCATTCTTGCTTTTCGTTTTGAATTATGTGGCAAATGTAACACTTTTCTTTTAGATGCAAATAAAAACCAATGTTTTTTTTGATAATTGCATCATTTTATAGATAATGTTTTATAATCCTAATACATTTGTCGTATTGTTGCCCGGCAGATTGCCGTATTGTCCGTTGAAATCCTGCAACTCTTTCGGGTTAAGCTCCAATCCGCGTTTCATGTCTTCCATGGAGCCTTCCTCGTCGCCGTTCAGCAGTTTGGCGCGGCCGCGTTCGTGGTATGCTTGGGCAAAGTCGGGATTCAGCTCGATAGCTTCATCAAACAAAGCGATGGCTTCGGTCAGCTTTTTCTGGACGATGTACAACTGTCCCAAGTAGAGGAATGCCTGTTCGTTGAACGGATTCAGTTCCGTTATATGAAGATAGTCGGCTTCCGCTTCGGCTTCTGCACCGGTCGCTTCCTTTATCTTTCCGCGGAGCAGTATGGTGTTTTCATCGTCCGGGTCTTGGGCGAGTATGGCGTCGATGTCTTCCATAGCCTCTTTGTACTGCTGCATCTTTGTCAGAGCCTCGGCACGCAGCAGACGGGCTTCGGTGAAGTCGTCCTTGAGTACGATGGCTTTTGTGAGGTGGGCGATGCACATGATGCCGTCGTTCTGGCCGTTGTCGGCTTTTCCCAGCAGATAGTGCGCCATGGCATTGCCTTCTTCAACGGCAATGGCTTTTTTGGCGGCTTCCGCCATGGCGGCATAGTCCTCCTGCATGTAGCAGACGTTGGCAAGTGTGAGTAAAGTAGAGGTATGCTCCGGTTCTGTTCGGTTCATTCTTTCCAAAAGCTTGCGGGCTTCATCCAGTTCGTTGGACTGGATGTATACTTGTGCCAGGTAGCCCATTGTCTCGAAATCTTCTTGCAACGCAAGGGCTTCGGTGAAACATTTGATGGCATAGTCGGCACGTCCCATACGTTGGGCACGCATACCGTCGTACTTGAATATCTCGAAGTTCTTCTGATTGTTTTTCTGTTTTTCCTCTTCCGGATTTGCCGGCTTGCCGGAGAAGAAAGATTTAAAGAATCCCATGATTATGATGTTGTTTTAGTTATGTTTTTAATAGGTTGACTGGATTGGTGTGCTGATGCACTGTACAAAAGTAATGATTTATTTTTTGATTTGCAGTATTCCGTCAACGGCAATAATTTTCCCTTCGTCCGATAACCGGTGCAATATTTCGGTCAGAAGCTCTTTGTCCATTGGAAGTTGTTTGAGCAGGCCGGCGGGAGTCAGGGATTCACGGGACAATATCCCGCATACTTTTGCACAAAGCGTTTCCCGGTCCGGTTGTTCAGAAACTTTTGATTTGCTGCGCAGGCTGATACAGGTGTCGCATTGTCCGCAGTTATGTTCGTTTCTCTCCCCGAAGTAGTCCAGCAACATACGGCTGCGGCATACGGTGTCGTTGGTCACGTAATCGAGCATGGCATTGATGCGCGTTTCATAGCGTGCTTTCCGGTGTTCGTATACTTCCGGGGAGATATGGATGCGCTGTGCTTCCACGCGTTCGCGCGTGTATATTATATAAGGTGTCTTTTTATGGGGAATATAGCTTACGATGCGCAGTTTGGCAAGGTGAACCAGCATTTCGTAGATTTGCTGGCGGGTAAGTCCTGTGCGTATGGCAAGCGAATCTTCGTTGATATAGGTATAGTCTGTGAATACTCCGGTATAGGAACGAAGCACGGCTTGTATGAGCCTGTCCATGTCTTCGCCCATTTCGCGCAGCCGGTAGAGTTCATCCCTGCGTATGGTGAAGAGGATGCGTGAGGTGCTGTCCTGTTCGGCAGTGTACTCCAGATAGCCCGCCTGGGTCAGGATTCGCAAAGCGCTGTCCACCGGTACGGGGAAGTACTTGAATTTGCGGCAGAAATCTTCGATGTTGAATTCGCGTACGCAATCCAGCCCGTCACCCATTGCCATTTGATAATAGTATTGGAGATGTTCGTAAACGTCTCTGATATATTCTTTCTCCGGAAAGGTGTCAGGGATGCGTTTGTGCAGTGTAGTCTTGTCCGACTTGGCATATAGGATGACGGCATACGCCTTCTGTCCGTCACGTCCGGCTCTTCCGGCTTCCTGGAAGTAGGCTTCTATGGAGTCGGGCAGGTCCATGTGGATAACGATGCGCACGTCCGGTTTGTCTATGCCCATGCCGAAAGCATTGGTTGCCACCATGACACGGCTCTCGCCGGATTGCCAGCGGTGCTGGCGGATGTCTTTGGTGGCATCGTCCAGTCCGGCATGGTAGAAATCGGCTGTGATGTGCTCGTTGTTCAGCAGTTCGGTAATTTCCTTGGTGCGGCGGCGATTGCGTACGTATACAATGGCACTGCCGGGCATGCTGCGCAGTATATGCAACAGTTCGGCAGTCTTGTTCTCTGTTTTGCGAACAATATAAGCAAGGTTGTTCCGCTCGAAGCTCATGCGGAATACATTCTTGTGACGGAAATGCAGACGGGCTTGGATATCCTTTACCACTTCGGGGGTTGCAGTGGCGGTCAGTGCCAGAACAGGGACATCCGGCAGCAGTTCGCGTATCTCTGCGATTTTCAGATAGGCGGGACGGAAGTCATACCCCCATTGCGAGATGCAGTGGCTTTCGTCTACCGTAATCATGCTGATGTGCATTTTCCGCAATTTGGTGCGGAATATTTCCGTATCTAGACGTTCGGGTGAGATATAGAGGAACTTATAGTTGCCGAATATACAGTTTTCAAGGGTGATGATGATGTCCTGCCGGCTCATGCCGGAGTAGATGGCAAGTGCCTTGATACCCCGCTTCTTCAAATTCTGTACCTGGTCTTTCATCAGGGCTATCAGGGGGGTAATCACCAGGCACATTCCTTCTTTGGCAAGTGCCGGGACTTGGAAAGTAATGGACTTGCCGCCACCCGTAGGCATCAGTCCCAAGGTATCCTTATTCTTGCTGATGCTGTCGATGATATCTTCCTGGATACCCCGAAAACGGTCATATCCCCAATACTGCTTTAGGATTCGGGAGTTGAGAGTTGAAAGTTGGGAGGCGTCGGGCTGCGAGGACATGGTTGTAAAGTTGAAAGATAAAAAGAGTGTGTGATACTATATATAATGATGATATTTCAGGTACGGATTACACGGACTTTGTAGACTAAAAACAGTAAAATCCGTGTAATCCGTGCCTAAAGGAAAAACACAAAGAGAATCTTCTCCCGTCTTCTTCGGCTTAATTCGGCTTTATATCTTCAATTTGCAACTGTACTTCTCCCCGTTTGTGGGTGTTTTCCTCAATGGTGTAACAGATGTCGAACGAACGCTTGGTCTTGATGTAGCGCACGTGAGAACTCTGCCCGAAAGCAATTCCGTTCATTACATTGTTTGATTTGTTGTCCACCAGTTCCAGCTTGATATGCTCCTGGTCGCGTCCTACAACTTTACTGGTTCCGTAGTCGTACACGTTGTGGGTACAGAATACGGGCTTGGTATTGTCGGGACCGAAGGGGTTGAACTTCTTCAAATCATTGCAGAATTTGGGAGTGATATCCCGGAAGTCGATTTCGGCATTGATGTCGATTACGGCGCTGGTCTGTTCCGGCAGAATATGTCGGGATACGAATTCTTCGAAACGTTCGGTGAAAGCGGGTACGTTTTCCACTTTCATGGACAGACCGGCAGCATAGGTGTGTCCGCCGAAGTTTTCCAATAAATCCCGGCAGTACTCGATGGCTTTGTATACATCGAAACCGGAAACGGAACGTGCCGATCCGGTTGCCATATCATCCGTGCGTGTCAATACTACGGCGGGGCGGTAATATACTTCCGTCAGGCGGGAAGCGACGATTCCGATTACCCCTTTATGCCAATCCTCGTTGTACAACACGATGGAGCGGCGGTCTGCGAGTCCTTCCAGACCGGCTACGATTTGATTGGCCTCTTCGGTCATGGTCTTGTCGAGGTCTTTGCGGGTTTCGTTATACTGATTGATTTGTCCGGCCTTTTCCAGAGCAACCGAGAAGTCCTTTTCCGTCAGCAGATCTACCGCTTCCTTGCCGTTCTGGATACGTCCGGAGGCGTTGATACGCGGACCTATCTTGAATACTATATCGCTGACGGTGATTTCTTTTTCCGACAGTCCGCATACGTCGATAATGGCCTTCAGCCCTACGCTCGGATTACTGTTGAGCTGTTTCAAACCGTGATAGGCAAGTATGCGGTTCTCTCCCATAATCGGTACGATGTCCGAGGCGATGCTGACTGCCACCAAGTCCAACAGCGGAATCAGATGATGAAATTCGATACCGTTGCTGATAGCGAATGCCTGCATGAATTTAAAACCTACTCCGCAGCCCGAAAGATGTTCGTAAGGATAGGTGTTGTCTTCGCGCTTGGCGTTCAGTATAGCTACGGCAGGGGGCAACACTTCATCGGGTACGTGGTGGTCGCAGATGATGAAGTCGATGCCTTTTTCCTTGGCGTATGCAATTTCGTCTACGGCCTTGATGCCGCAGTCCAGCACGATAATCAATCCCACACCGGTTTCGGAGGCATAGTCCACACCTTGTGTCGAAACGCCATATCCCTCGTTGTAACGGTCGGGTATGTAATAATCTATGTTCGAATAGAACTGTTGAATAAACTTGTAGACCAGTGCCACGGCGGTGGTTCCGTCTACATCAGTAATCTCCATAAATCAGAATGCGCTCTTTCTTTCCCATTGCCTTGTTCAGGCGTTCTACGGCCACGTCCATATCTTTCATGAGGAACGGGTCGTACAAATCCGGTAGTTGCGGGCGGAAAAACTTCTTGGCAGCTGTCGCTGTCGTTATTCCCCGCTCCACCAGCAATCTCCCAAGTACAGGGCTAATCCCTAATTCCTGGGCCAGTCGTTGGCTTGCTTCTGCCTGATCGGATGTAATGGGTAAATAATTCCATTTGTGAGTCATTTTATATATTATTTTTTCTTTTTCTATCGCCAAGTGCCGGAGAATAAGGGAACTTAGTGTTATCCGATTGCTGTGCGCTATTTCTCCAACAAGCTGTAAAGGTATGAAAAACTCTTGAAACCGATGTGAATTCTATGGAAAATATTCTTAATGATGCGCTTTCTCTCCTGAAATCCTTTTATTTTTGTGGCGTCTAAGAGTTCGTTTGGACTTTCTTCAAATATAAGGAATATGCCTATGCTCACTTTTATCTCTTGTGCCAAGACCATGGCGTCGCACTGTTCTTTGAAAGTGCCCGAAGTTACCGTTCCGTATTTTGAAGCGGAAGCTGTACGGAATGCGTTGGAAATGTCACAGGTTTCTGCCGCAGAACTGGAAAAACTCTTGAAGGTGAATGCTAAGATTGCTGCGGAAAACAGGGCACGTTTTCATGACTTTTGTTCGGAAGACAATCGCCCTATGCCGGCAATCGGTGCATATACGGGAGCTGTTTTCAAACGCATCCTGCCAAAGGATTTTACGGCTGATGACTTCCGTTATGCACAGGAACATCTCCGTATCACCTCTTTTCTTTACGGATTGCTCCGTCCGCTGGACGGTATCAGACCTTATCGTCTGGAGGGAGATGTGCGCCTGCCGGAGAAAGGCGGTATCACCATGTTTGATTATTGGAAACCTCTGTTGACGGACTATTTCATAGAAGAAATCAAGAAACGGGGCGGTATATTGGTCAACTTGGCAAGTGGTGAGATGAAGGATTTATTCGACTGGAAACGGGTGGAGTCGGAGGTGCGTGTGATTACTCCAGATTTTCAAGTGTGGAAAGGCGGAAAGTTAAAGACCGTTGTCATTTATGCGAAGATGTGCAGAGGGGAGATGGTGCGTTACATCATCAAAAATCGCATTGGATGCCCCGAAGATTTGAGAGGTTTTTCGTGGGAAGGTTTTACTTTTGACGAGGAACTCAGTACGGATAATCATTTGCAGTTTGTGTTGGAGTAAAAATTAGACAGATATTTTAAGAATATATTCCTACCTAATTATATATCGAAACAGTTTGCAGCGGTAAACAGTTAGATGCATTTTCTGTTTACGCAAAAAGAGGATTTATATTCGCAAATTGCGGCTGTAAGTCATTTGGCGTTTGTGTACTTTTGTAATATCTAATATTTGAAACTATGAATATAACATCTGTACACATGTTTTCTGTTGTATTTATGCTGAGCTGGTTCCTTTGTGCAAAACCGGCTTTCGCAGGCAGCAAAGGCGATTGGATGAAACTTCTTTCTGATACATTGCCTGTATGCAAACTTTCTATCCCTGGTACTCATGACAGTGGTGCTATTTATGGTGGTTGTATGTTGAAAACTCAAGATGCAGGTATTTTCTCGCAATTAGAATTGGGCATTCGTGCTTTTGATATTCGTTTAGCTGAGAAAGACGGAAAGCTGGGAGTGTTTCATAGTCATGCTTTTCAGAATATGTATTGGGAAACGGATGTATTACCTACTTTTATAAAATTTCTGAAAGAACATCCTTCTGAGATGTTGATTGTGTCTTTAAAGAGAGAGGGCGGAAGTTCTGAGGCTTACGCTTCTTTGGTAGAAACCTCCTTGTCGGCTATTGATGCAAAGCCTTTCTTTGTTTGGAATTTTTGTCAGGATTTAGCATTGGGTGATTGTCGTGGAAAAATTCTGTTTTTACACCGAGATGCAGCCATGAACAAATATCCCGGAACTGCTTGTGATGGTTGGAAGGATGATGCCACATGTTTGATGACGCTTCGAGGCAGTAATGGTGCGGAAGCACAAGTCTTACTTCAAGATGAATATCAGTATGCTTCGGATGAGGAAGTTGGATTAAAAATAGAAGCTTGTATGCGTAATTTGCATAATGTAGCAGCAGAACCTAGTTCTTCATATCGATGGGCGATTTCTTTCGTTAGTGCTACTGGACTTCCGCTAGGCACACCTGAAGTTTTTGCTAAACAAGTGAATAAGTTTGTGTCAGAGTATCTAAAACAAAGAAGAAGCCAGATGTGTGGTATTGTTTTTATGGATTTTGTACAGCGTCCTGAAGGGCTTGAGTTGTTAGATTGTCTCATAAGAGGAAATAATTAGTTTGCGTAAAAAGAGGATTCAAATACGCAAATTGTTTACTTTGTTGACTTATGTGTATTTATATTTGCAATATAAAAATATTTAGAATAGAGAAATTATGAAGTTAGCCATTGATTTAGGTGGTACTAATATAAGGATAGCACAAGTGGCGGAAGGAAAGTGTTTGAAACGGAATTCGGTTGCTTGCTTGGCTACACAAGATGTTGATGTGATCTTGACGCAGCTTTTTGAACTTATTGAACCTATGATAGGTGAGACTGTTGAGGGGATTGGTATTGGTGTACCGTCAATCGTTGATACAGTTCATGGTATAGTGTATGATGCGATGAATATTGCTTCGTGGAAAGAAGTGCATTTAAAGGAACTGCTGGAGGAGAAGTTTGGCTTACCAGTGGCTGTCAATAATGATTCTAATTGTTTTGCTTTGGGAGAAAGTCTTTTTGGAAGCGGGCGACTTTATGAAAATATGGTGGGTATTACTATCGGTACCGGAATAGGGCTGGGAATCATTATTCATCATAGTTTGTACGGAGGGGGATATGCCGGTGCAGGTGAATTGGGAGCATTACCCTATTTAGAGGCTGATTACGAATATTATTGTAGTAGCGGATTTTTTAAACGTAGGAATACCACTGGTGCTGCTGAGTCGGAAAAAGCATTGAAAGGAGATAATGATGCTCTATTGTTGTGGCAGGAGTTCGGTGGGCATATAGGACAATTGGTAAAGGCTGTATTATTTGCTTATTCTCCACAGTTAATAGTACTAGGAGGTGGAATAGCAACAGCTTTCCCGCTTTTTAAAGAAGCGATGTATGAGACTTTAAAAGATTTTCCTTATCCACGAGTTGTGGCTGATGTGAAAATCGTGTCTTCACAATTACAGGATGCTGGTCTATTAGGAGCTTCAGCACTTTTGGGATAGACAGGTATTACCATTTTCTGGAAAATAGTAATATTTTTTTTATTTTTAATAATATTGTAATTCTGTTTTTAAACCTTTGTGACGGAATTATAAATTTATATTATAAACTTTAAATTTTTAATGTATGAAACAAGTAAATCTTGGATTTTATCGAATGGTTTTGTTTCTATTATTGGGATTGTTTACTTCTGTGATTGCGTACTCACAGCAAATTTCAGTAAAAGGAATTGTGAAAGACCAAATTGGAGAGCCTGTAATAGGTGCTAATGTACTAGTGAGAGGCACTACTAATGGAGTAATTACAAACGTTAATGGTGAGTTTATTCTTTCCGCTTCTAAAAGTGATGTATTGGTTGTTAGCTTTGTGGGTTATACTACTCAAGAAATACCTGTAAGTGAGAAGCAAATGACAATTGTGTTGAAAGAAGACACAGAATTGCTGGACGAGGTAGTTGTTTTGGGATATGGTGCCAATACACGTAAGCAAGACTTGTCAGCTTCTGTAGGTATAATTAGTAATACAGATGAGTTGGCTGCACGACCTGTTACTTCTACGGAAAGTATGTAACAAGGGCAGTTGCCTGGTGTAACTATTCAGGCTGATGGTGGTGATCCTACTTCAACTCCTAATATCGTGATTCGCGGTCAGGGTTCGCAGAACGGCGATAACGTATTATGGGTGGTAGACGGTGTTCCGGGAGCTCCTATTACTTCCATGAACGATATTGAAAGTATTGTTGTATTGAAAGATGCTGCTTCTGCCGCTATTTATGGTGCGCAGTCAGGAGCAGGTGGTGTAGTGCTTGTTACTACCAAAAAGGCAAAAGAAGGTGCTCCTACTTTGACGTATGACGGAACTTTCGGCTTTCGTCAGGCTACTAATTTAATTGAACCACTCAATGCAGAAGAACAAGTGGAAATGCGTAGAAGGTCGTATGAAAATGCAGGCCAGGCATTACCTGATGGCTGGAATGTAACAAAAAATCCGTGGGTAGGTACTACACGTACTGATTGGATGGATGCTATTTTCCGTACAGCTTTTTATCAGCGCCACAATATTGCTTTAAATGTAGGTACAGATAAGTCTTCCAGCCGCCTCTCATTGTCTTTTGATAACGATCAGGGTACTTTGATTAATACTTATAAGAAAAATCTTGCTTTGCGTTATAATGGTAAGATGCAATTGAACAAGTGGATTACAATCAGCGAAGATTTGGTGTGGAAGAATACAACAAGTCGTTCTAAAGAAACGGATAATGATGCATACACCGGTCCTATATTATCAGCTGTATATATGCCGGCTAGTGCTACTATTTATAATCCCTTGGATGGCTCTTATGGTGGTACAACAACAGAAGACCCTGCTTACATTGAAAAGTATGGCTCAAACTTTGCCGATGCTCATGGTGATGCTGTGAACCCTGTACGTTTGCTTGAGGCAGAAAATCTCTACAATAAGACAAGTGATGTGTGGAGTACTACTAGTTTGGAAATAGGTAATGTATTGCCTGGTTTAAAGTTTGTAAGTCGTTTTACTTACAATTTGCAGAACTATTATTATAAAAAATTCAATCCTATCCGTGACGAAGTTGGTAAACCGAACCTATCAAATAATGTTCAGGAGCAATCTTATCGTATGGACGCTTGGAAGACAGAGAATACATTAACGTATGATAACACATTTGGTAAACATACCGTAGGTGCTTTGTTCTCTACTACGGCTGACCATTATTCGAAACGGGGGTTGGAAGCGATTGGGAAGGACTTGTCTAGTGAAGCAGCCTATCTGCAATACATGGCTTATGCCAATTCAACTGAAGTGCTTGATTATTTAACGGGACCAGATGCGAATGTTTCAATGATTGCTCGTTTGGCATATTCTTATGACGACCGTTATTTCGTAACCGCTTCATGGCGCCGTGACTATGCAGGACGTCTGCCTAAGGAACATAACTTTGGCGATTTTCCCGCTGTAACATTAGGATGGAAAATTTCTAATGAGAAGTTTTTTAAGAAGAACGATATCGTAAACCTTTTGAAATTACGTGCTTCTTGGGGACGTGTCGGTAATTTGGGGTCTATTGATTATAATTATAAATCACCACTATTATCGAAAAATACTTATTCAGAACAAGCACAATACGGTGTAACTTCTAATCAATTATGGAATAACTTTGCTTATTATAGTACTGCTTTAAATCCAAATTTGACATGGGAGACTTCTGAACAGTATGACTTGGGCTTGGATATGGAAATGTTCAATAACCGTCTTTCTTTGTCAATGGATTATTTTGATAAACGTACTTTCAATTTGATACAGCCACAACCGATGAACTGGCCTTCTACTATGGGGTTGGATGCTATGCTGGTAAATCTTGGAGAGGTCCGAAATCGCGGTTTTGAATTGTCTATAGGTTGGAATGATAGAATAAATAAAAACTTTTCTTACTTTGTAACAGGTAACTTTTCTTATCTGAAGAATTGGGTTTCTGACATTGGGGTGAAGAATGAGGATGGAACTCCGGGAGTGTGGACAGATGATAAGAGTTTCCGTAGTGTGAAAGATATTTATCAGACCACAGAAGGTGAACCTTTGAATTCTTTTCATTTGATACAGACAGCTGGAATATTCCAAAGTGATGAGGAAGCAGCGGCATATGTGGATAAGAATGGTAAGAGAATTCAACCTAATGCTAAAAAAGGAGATTTGAAGTTTGTAGATTATGACGGTGATGGTACAATTGGTTTTGGTGACCGTCAATATATGGGTAGTGCTACTCCTAAAACTACCTTTGCATGGACACTTGGATTTACTTGGAAGAAATTGTCATTCAGTGCAATGTTTCAAGGAGTAGGTGGAGCACAAGCAATGAATGTTTCCAAATATATGCTTTTAAGTGATGTAGAAGGTAACTTTAACCGTTCTCGTGAGATCTTGAACGCTTGGTCGCCCGATAACAGAGGATCTAACATTCCTATTCTGTCAAAGAATGACAACAATGGAAACTTTAGCACAGCTTCAGATTGGTATCTGGAAGATGCTTCATACCTGCGCTTGAAGAATGTAACGCTTTCTTATGATTTGAGTGACGTATTTTGTAAGTGGTCACACTTGAATGACCGCAACAGCCGCCTATCTGTATTTTTGAGTGGAGAAAATTTGGCAACTATCACCAGATATTCTGGTATGGACCCTGAATGCGGGGGGTGGGATGCTTTGAAGTATCCGGTATCTCGTGTATTCTCTTTAGGAGTAAAACTGACTTACTAATTATAAATTGAATGAAGATTATGAAAAAGAATATATTATTTGGAGTAGTATGCGTTGCACTACTTACTGCCACTTCTTGTAGTGATTTCCTTGATGTACAACCCGAAGGAGATGCCAGAGACAATGCTTATTTCTTAAATGATCAGCAGGCAATTGACGCTGTGGACGGATTATACGAACGTTTTCATCAGGAAGCCATGTATGGTCGAGAATTATTTTGGGAGCAGGGTGCTGCTAATGATATAGTTTGGGGAAAAACACGTGATTTCCCGACACTTGCGACGTTTAAATATACAGGTGATGAGTCTCCATTACGTACTGTGTTCGAAACCATGTATAAAGTGATTTCCCGTTCTAATTGGGTGATTGATCAATTAGTAGATAAGGAAAAGACTACTGCATTGACAGAAATAGAAAACAGGAGTCTTGGTGAAGCCTATTTTACCCGAGGATGGGCACATTTTCTGATGGCTTATCGCTATGGTACAGATAAACAAGGAGTTCCTTTTGTACGTTATGAAGATTTTGTAAATGGATATGATAACTCTATTCCACCCCAGCAGGCTTCAGTTATTGATAACTATAAATTGATTATTGAAGATATGGAAAATGCTAAGAAACGTTTGCCACGTTTCGAAGATTATGATGATAAGGACTTAGGGCGCGCGCATCAGGCAGCAGCTATAGCATTTCAGGTAAAGGTATATGCCTACTGGGCCATGTGGGATGAAACGAAATGGGATGAGGTTATTAAATTGGTAGATGAGCTGGAAACGACGTATAATCGTGGTTTGGCAGACACTTTCGATGAATTGTTTTCTTCTGACTTCTCAAAATATTGGGGAAAGGAATATTTATGGACTATTCCAGGTACGGGTGGTTCTACTGGAGGAGGTTCTGAATTTCCGGGTGTTATACTTGAAAATAAAGGTTGGGGCATCTACAATGGTTGGGGACAAATTAAACCGACATATGACATTTATGCGGAAATGCTAAAAGATGGTAAAGAAAATGACCGATTGAAACGTTCTATTTTAGAATACGGACAAAAATTCCTATTTTTTGGAGAGGAACGCGAGTTTTATTCAGCGTCCGACATTGAATCAGGTTTCCAAATTAATAAGTATATGGAACCTTTTGGTTATGCTAATGCTACAACCGAAGGATATGTAAATGCTAATGGTGACTGGCCTACTGCACGAGTTAACTTCCCGATAATCCGTTTTGCTGAAATGATGCTTTTTCGGGCAGAAGCTTATTTGATGAAGAACCAACCGGATAAGGCTTGGAAAGATTTGAACAGAATTCATGTACGCGCTTGTGGTCTTTCTTTACCATCACCAGCTACAATGGAACAGTTGTATCATGAACGTCGTTGTGAATTAGCATTTGAATTTACCGATCATCTTTTCGACTTGAAACGTTGGCACCATTCTTCTAATGCAGAAATCAAGGCATTGGCGGAGAAAGAGTTAAATGCTCGTCCTCTCGTTCGTCATTACAAGAACCGTGGTATGGTCGATACAAATGGAGATGGAAAACCCGATGCTATTGATTATACACATAAAGTTGAGTTTTACACGGATTATACAGACAAAACTTCTTATAAGGATTGCTTCATTGTTTTTCCCTATCCGTCTAATCAGATTATAAACTCAAACGGGCAGTTGAAACAAAATATCTATGAGTAATCTTTCTCTTTTGGAAGTTTACGATTAAAAAGTAGATCATTGCCATTGGTCTTGTCTGCAAGGATTGGTGTCTTCTTTGTATGCTGGTTCTTGCAGATTTTTATTAGATTTGTCGAATGAAGTGTGGTTGTTAACCGAATAATTTTCAAATACATGCTTTGATGAAATTGAATATTTTACATATCTTGTTGTACCTTTTTATATGTAGTGCTTGTAACTCTGAGGAGAAATTTTCCGTTGATTACGTGGATCCTTTTATCGGTACAGGGTTTCACGGTCATACCTATCCTGGAGCCACCGCTCCTTTTGGTGCAGTGCAGTTAAGTCCTGATACACGTGTAGGCAATTGGGATGCCTGTGCTGGATATCACTATAATGATACTACCTTGAGGGGGTTTTCACATACCCATCTGAGTGGAACTGGATGCATAGATTTGGGTGATATATTATTTCGTCCTACCACCCAAGAACCAAGCTTTACAAATGAGTTCTTCTACAGTCCTGCTAACTTTTCCCATCAAGACGAAATGGCATCGGCTGGCTATTACTCGGTGCTGTTGAAAGATGAAGGTATAAAGGCTGAATTGACGGCGACCCCTCATGTAGGTATGCATCGTTACACTTACCTTACAGGAAATCTTGCTGCTGTAATTGTAGATATGGCACATTCGCTTGATAATGAATATATTTATGAAGCTGAATTAGAGAAAACTGCAGACAACGAAATTACGGGTATGCGCCGAACCAGGGGATGGACAGATAATCAATATATTTATTTCGTAGCTCGTTTTTCCAAATCCTTTCAGACTGTAGAGTTTGTGAAAAATAAGAAGAAAGTGCCTATCAATACCAAGTTGACCGGTACGGATTTACAGGCTATCCTCACATTTGATAACACGAACGGTGAGCCTATTATTGCTAAAGTGGGATTGTCATTGGTGAGTGTGCAGAACGCGCGTCAAAACATGGAGGCCGAAGTGAAGGATTTCGATTTTGATGCAGTACATACAGCTACTCGAAGTGCTTGGGAACAACAACTATCTACTATTACTGTGGAGGGTGGTAGTGAAGCCGACAAGGAGAACTTTTATACTGCTATGTATCACGCTATGGTTGTACCCAATATCGTGAACGATGTTAATGGTGAATATCGTCGCCACGACATGCAGATAGGTAAGTTGCCAATAGGAAGGATCCAATACTCCACTTTCTCCCTTTGGGATACTTTCCGTGCATGGAATCCGCTGATGACGTTGATAGATACTGACTTGGTCAATCACATGATAAACTCCTTTCTCGACATCTATGATGCTTCTGGGGAACTTCCTATTTGGCCGCTTTCTGCTGGAGAAACAGGCACGATGATTGGTTATCATTCAGTATCAGTTATAGCTGATGCCTATTTGAAGGGAATTAGGTCTTTCGACGCAGAGAAGGCTTTGGAGGCTATGATGATATCCTCCGATAAAAACAAAAAAGGCTCGGACTTTTACGTAAAATATGGTTTTATTCCTTCTAATATTAAAAGAGAATCTGTATCTTGTCTGCTTGAATATGCGTACGATGACTGGTGTATTGCACGTATGGCCCAAGAAATGGGAAAAGAAGATATTTATAAAAAATACATTGAACGTTCGCAAAACTACATCAATGTGTTTGATGGTGCTACGAGATTCTTTCGTGGAAAGCGTATGGATGGCAATTGGGAATCACCTTTTAATCCGCTTGCAGTGGGACGTGCCTATACAGAGGCTACAGCTTGGCAATATCGCTTCTTTGTACCCCATGATGTGAATGGGATGATACAACTTTTTGGCGGTAAAGAAGAATTTGTTGCTGCTCTTGATGATATTTTCAATACGGATGCAGAGATACATGGCAATCTTGTAGATATCACAGGTTTAATAGGGCAGTATGTCCACGGGAATGAGCCTAGTCATCACATCGCTTATTTGTACAATTATGTGGGTGAGCCTTGGAAAACACAGAAAATGTCGCGACGCTTGCTGAACGAGATGTATCATCCCACTCCGGAAGGTATTATTGGCAATGAAGACTGCGGGCAGATGTCGGCATGGTATATTCTTTCAAGTATGGGACTTTATTCGGTTTGTCCTGGTAGCAACGAATATGTTCTTACTACTCCCTTGTTCGAGAAAGTTGTAGTGCATTTGGCTAATGGAAGAACCTTGACGATACTTGCCAATGATCCGCAGAAAAATATTTATATTACAAAGGTGGAACTAAATGGGAAACAGATAGATACAAACTTTATTACCTATGACTGTCTGATGGGAGGAGGAGAGTTGCGTTTTACCTTGTCTGACAAGCCAAATAAGAGCAGAGGTACTGCTGAACAAACTGCGCCTTACTCCTATACCCGAGATAAAGTTGTATCTATCCCTTACGTCGATAAAGATTTGAATTTATTCCAAGGAAGTGTAGTTGTAGAACTGGCCACAACCACTCAAGGTGCGAAAATAAGGTATACACTGGACGGAAGCGAACCGATCGAGGAGTCATTCCTTTATAAACATCCTTTCAGTTTGAATAAGACGACTCAAGTGAAAGCGAGAGGATTTAAGGAAGGTTATCATCCAAGTAGAGTCTTGTCTATTATAGCTCTCAAAGCGGAATTGAAGGATGCTCTTTCTGTACATCCTGTACAGAATGGTGTGACCTATAAGTACTTTGAAGGTAATTACCAGAAAGTAACTGACATAGAAAAAACACCTTTGTTGAGGACTGGAGTTTTGTCTAAACCTTCTATACAAGGTGCAAGCAGGACAGACCATTTTGGTTACATTTTTTCCGGACTGATAAAAGTGCCTGAAAATGGAGTATATACTTTCCAAACTAGTTCAGATGATGGCAGTGTATTATACATTGATAATGAACTGGTAGTGAACAATGACGGTTCACATGCTGCAATTCCTGCTACCGGATTCATAGCTTTAGAAAAAGGTTTCCATTCCTATAAGCTCTATTACTTTGAAGATTATGAAGGAGAACATTTGAGTTGGGCTTGGAAATTGCCTTCTGCTGAAACGTTGGTGCCAATTCCTTCTTCTGTTTTGTATGTGGAATAATTAAATATATTGTTATGAAAAAAATCATTTTATTGTTTCTATCTTTTGGGGTAGTATCCTGCGGGCAAGTGAAACAACAAGTTTCTGAACAGGCGCGTGTTAATGTAATGTCATATAATATCCGCTATGACAATCCAGAAGATGGTATGAATAATTGGCAATACCGAAAAGACCGTGCTGCAACGGCTATCCGATTCTATGATGTTGATATATTGGGTACACAGGAAGTGCTTCACAATCAGTTAGAAGACCTGAAGCAGCGTTTACCAGAATATGGTGTGATTGGTGTCGGGCGTGAAGATGGAAAGGTAAAAGGCGAATATAGTGCTCTTTGGTACAAAAAAGCGCGTTTTGAGTTACTTGCTTCTGGATATTTTTGGTTGAGCGAAACACCTGAAATTGCTGGTTCTAGAGGGTGGGATGGTGCTTGTGAACGCATTGCTTCATGGGGTAAATTGAAAGACAAGATTTCAGGAAAGGAATACTTTGCATTGAATACACATCTAGACCATATAGGAGTTGTGGCTCGTCGTGAAGGAGTGAGCCTTATATTGGACAGAGTGAACGAATTGAGTGACGGATTACCAGTAATTGTAACAGGTGATTTTAATGCAGAGCCAGAATCGGATGTTATCAAGCACATGACCGATGCCGAGAATCCAAAGCATCTGCAAGATACACGGCTTATGTCTCCAATTGTTTATGGGCCATCATGGAGTTTTCACGATTTTGGAAAGATACCTTATGATAAACGCCCATTGATAGACTATGTGTTTGTACGCAACGATCTTAAGGTATTGAGATACGGAGTGCTTGCCGAGACAGAAGGATCAGAGTTTTTATCGGATCATGCTCCGGTGCTGGTTACTGTAGAGTAGTTTTCTACTTTTTGAACTTTAGGTTGAAAATAATAAATTTAAGGTTTAGGAGGTTCATCTTTAGGTTTAGAACTGAATATCTTGTCCTATGTACTATGAATAATAAATAATTTGTAAATGTAACTGATAAAACCAGATAATAATGAAAAAAATAAGGAAGTGCTGTGTTATAGTATTGTTAGTAGTATTATTCCCTGCTAATATATTTGCACAAGAACGTCGTGATAAAGAACAGACTTATGTGTTGGAGAATCCCTATGAAGTTAACAAAATAACACCGTTACAAGGGAAGAAGATTAAAAATGTTGTTTTGATGATTGGTGATGGTATGAGTCTTATGCACGTATATTCTGCTTGGACGGCTAATTGTGGTAAACTTTTTTTGGATAATTGTCAGGCTGTGGGGCTTTCGAAAACCTACTGTGCAAATAAACTGATTACCGATTCTGGAGCAGGGGGGACGGCCATTGCTACTGGACAGAAAACAAATTATCATAGCGTAGGCGTAGATGTGGAAGGCCGTCCTTTGAAGTCGTTGGTAGACTTTGCTGTAGGCAAAGGTAAATCTGCGGGTATTGCAGTTACTTGTCGCCTTTGGGATGCCACTCCAGCTGATTTTTGTTGCCATAACAAAGATCGTGATGCTGAGGCTGAAATTGTGGCGGATTATGTGAACAGTAACGTAGACTATGTCTTTGGCGGTGGTGCTAAACTCTTTGAGAATCGTGAGGACGGACGTGACCTGTTCAAGGAGTTGCGCGACAAAGGTTTTCAAACGCCTCGTAGTTGGGATGAACTGGTAAAAATTAAGAGTGGCAAGGTATTTGCAGTGCCTTATCCAGTGGATGCTCCGTTGCCTGACGAACGTGGAGACCTTCTTGCCCGTGCGTCGTTAAAAGGTATTGAACTTTTAAGCCAAAATGATAATGGTTTCTTCATGATGATTGAAGGTTCGCAATTGGATGATTATGGACATTTTAATGATATTAATCTCTTGATGCAGGAAACACATGATTTCGACCGTACTATCGGTGCCATTTACGAATGGGCGGCTAAGGATGGTGAAACGCTGGTAGTGGTTACCGCCGATCATGAAACCGGTGGTCTTACATTGGTAGATGGTGATTTGAAAGAGGGTAAAATTGTTTGTAAATTTTCTACAGGTGGTCATAGTGGTGTAATGGTACCTGTATATGCTTTTGGGCCCGGTGCACAGGAGTTTACAGGTATATATGAGAATACCGCAATTTTTGATAAGATAAAGAAACTGCTTAATCTATAACTAAAATATTATTTCCTATGCTGAAACATATCTTGTTTACATGTTTACTTTCCTTTTCTGTAACTCCTTTATTGAAAGCTCAAAATTGTGGTAATGATGAAATTTATCATTTGCCCTATAAGAATACATATGTAAAAGAACCTTTGGTTACCGAGAACGAGTATCGTGTGGCCAAACCCGAGGTTATCGAACCGAAGAGTTTTGAAGAAGCTCGGCAGATACTTCCCAGTCCGATTTGGGATGGGCATGGAAAAGAAATGGAAATGTATTGGAGGGCATGGGAAATAGCAGTCGGAAATATTCGTAAGCCACAGTCCGGTTCGGGTTTTGTATCAAGTTATTTGGATACTGCTTACAATGGTAATATCTTCATGTGGGATTCTTCTTTCATACTGATGTTTGCACGGTATGGTACACGTTTTTTCCCTTTTCAGCGCACGTTAGATAACTTTTATGCCAAACAACATCCTGACGGTTTTATCTGCCGAGAAATTAAAGCAGATGGAGCGGATTGTTTCGAACGATATGATCCGGTAAGCACTGGACCTAATTTGATGCCTTGGTGTGAAATGGTTTATTACCATCAGTTTGGAGATATGGAGCGTCTGCATAAAGTTTTTCCCGTACTTTGTTCATATTATAAGTGGCTGAGACTTAACCGTACATGGCGTAATGGTACTTATTGGTCGAGTGGATGGGGGACAGGTATGGATAATATGCCGCGGGTTCCGAACGGATATAGCCCTATTTATAGTCATGGACATATGGTTTGGTTAGATACTAATCTTCAGCAATTGTTCATTGCAAATTTATTACTTGAAATGGGATTTTATTTAGAACGCTGGCAAGAGATAGAAGAATTTGAAGACGAAGCTAAGATGCTGGGAAAGTATATTCATGATAATCTTTGGGATGAAAAGACTGGATTTTTGTATGACCAATATGCTGATGGCACTCTTTGCAAAACCAAAGGTATAGGTGCTTATTGGGCGCTATTTACCAATGTGTTAGATACAATACAACTAAACCGTATGGTAAAAGAATTGGATAATTCGGAAACTTTTAACCGCAAGTTCCGTGTTCCTTCTTTGTCGGCAGACCATCCTAAGTATAAGGAAAACGGTCGCTATTGGCAAGGTGGCATCTGGCCGGGTACCAACTACATGGTGATACAAGGTCTTGTGAAGAAAGGTTATCGTAAGTTAGCCCGTGAAATAGCTTTGAACCATTATAATGAAGTACTTGAGGTATATAAGAATACGGGTACATTTTGGGAATACTATTCTCCGGAGAATGCAGAGCCTGGATTTATGGCTAGAAAGGAATTTGTCGGTTGGTCAGGACTTCCACCTATTGCCGAACTGATAGAGTTTATAATAGGTATTCGGGGAGATTACTCCAAACAGCAAATTGTTTGGGACATGAACCTGACAGAGGCCAATGGAATAGAACGTTATCCTTTCGGACCAGAAGGTATTATCAGTTTAAAGGCGGAAGCACGCCGTTCTGTCAATGATGAACCGCACATTACGGTAGATACGAATATTGGCTTTGAATTGTTCGTACTTTATGGTGAAAAAGAGAAGAAAATTACTGTGCTTCCTGGTAAACACACTTATTAAAAAGATAATCTATGAAAAAGAATATGTCACGACGTCATTTCCTGAAGATGGGAGGATTAGCTTTGGCTGCTATGTCCGTCCGTCCATCTTTGTCGTTTGCCGCTTTCAGGGAATCAGAAACGAAATTCGTTTCCTTGCGTCCTTCAATAGACAAAAGGCGTTTTGTATCAAGAGCTGTAGAGGTAATCATTAAAGAAGTAAAGCCAAAGATAAAAGATGAAAAACTGCGGTGGATGTTTGAAAATTGTTTTCCCAATACACTTGATACTACTGTCAGATATAAGATGAAAAACGACCGTCCGGATACGTTTATCATAACTGGTGACATTGACGCTATGTGGTTGCGTGATTCTTCCGCGCAGGTGTGGGCCTTATTTGCCGTTGATGAAAGACGATAGGGATTTGCAGTTTTTGATAGCCGGACTTATTAACAGGCAGACAGAATGTATACTGATAGACCCTTATGCTAATGCTTTCAATGATGGTCCATTGGGTAGTTATTGGGAAACTGATCATACACAGCATATGGTGAAAGAGTTGCATGAACGTAAGTGGGAGATCGATTCTCTATGTTATCCCATTCGATTGGCTTACCAGTATTGGACATTGACTAAAGATACGTCTATCTTTAGTGCAGATTGGCACGAGGCTATGAAATTGGTAGTCCGTACTTTTAAGGAACAGCAGCGTAAACAAGGAATCGGCACTTATAGTTTCTCGCGCGATTGTGATCGTCCTACAGACTCGCAAATCAATAATGGTTGGGGTGCACCAGTTAAGCCAGTTGGACTGATCGTTTCTTCGTTTCGCCCTTCGGATGATGCTACTCAATTTGGTTTTCTCATCCCTTCCAATATGTTTGCTGTTGTGTCGTTGCGGCAATTGTCTGAAATAGAACATACAGTCTATAATCATATAGATTTTGCTAAAGAATGTATAGCTTTAGCTGATGAAGTAGATGCCGCAATTCGCAGGTATGGTACGTTTAACCATCCTATTTGTGGGCGGGTTTATGCTTTTGAAGTGGATGGGTTTGGCAATGTGCTTTGTATGGATGATGCTAATATTCCCAGTCTGTTGTCTGCTCCTTATTGGGGATATTGTTCTTTCAAGGATGCAGTTTACCAAAATACTCGTAAATTGATATGGAGCGATAATAATCCTTATTTTTTTAAAGGAAAAGCTGGAGAAGGAATAGGCGGTCCACATGTAGGGTTGAACTATATTTGGCCAATGAGTATCATAATGAAAGCTTTTACGACTGATGATGAGGAAGAAATACGCAGTTGTTTGAAGCAACTGCGCGATACGGACGGTGAAACAGGTTTTATGCATGAGTCTTTTAATGCGGAAAATGCAGCTGATTTCACACGTCCTTGGTTTGCTTGGGCAAACACGCTGTTTGGCGAGCTAATCCTTAAAGTAGTTCAGACATATCCTAACCTTTTATTACAAACGTTATGAAATATATTTGGGGGGTGTTTACTGCCATCTCATTGGCTCTCTTTTCATGTGGCAGCGGAAGCAAGGAATCTGTAGAAAACTATGGTATCATACCGATGCCCAATGATATAACTCTATCCCGAGGAAAGTATTTTTTGCAAGGGGAGAAAACTGTGGCTGTGTCTTCCGGAGAGAATGAAATGAAAGTTTTTCGTTATTTAGAGAACTTTTTGAAGAACACACAGGTAACATTAAGAGCTGTTTCTCCAACAGAGAAGGCCGATATTTATCTGTTAATTGATAATTCTCTAAAAGATGAGGCTTATACATTGGAGGTGGCTTCCGATGCTATACGGATTTGTTCTAACGAAACTGCAGCAGGACTGTTTTATGGTGTTCAATCTTTATTGCAATTGATGCCGGCAGAAATCTATGCTTCCGATCGTAGGTATGAGGGACGTATTGAAATTCCAATTGTCAGTATTAAGGATGCTCCTCGTTTTCCTTATCGTGGTGCTTTGATGGATGTTGGTCGTAATTTCCTTCCCAAAGAAGAGGTACTGAAGTTTCTTGATTTGATGGCTTTCTATAAGTTGAATAAATTTCATTTTCATTTGACTGACGATCAAGGTTGGAGAATTGAGATAAAAAAATATCCGAAGTTGGTAGAGGTGGGGTCGCATCGTAGTCAAACTCAAGTAGGACATTCTGATTATTATTACCCACGGCGGTTTGACGGAAAAAAACAAGCGGGATATTATACACAAGAAGAAATTAGAGAGATTGTTAAGTATGCTTCTGACCGTTTTATAACAGTAATTCCTGAGATAGAAATGCCGGGACATGCTTCTGCTGCATTGGCGTCATATCCAGAGCTTTCTTGTGGGTTGAGAAAAGATTATGTGGTACGCGATTACTTTGATGTTTTTGATGAAGTCTATTGTCCTAAGGAGCATACGTTTGATTTCTTGGAAAATGTATTGGTGGAAGTTATGGAACTCTTTCCTAGTCATTACATTCATATTGGAGGTGATGAATGTCCTAAGAAAGCTTGGAAAAAGTGTATTCATTGTCAAACTCTGATGAAGAAAGAGGGACTACCAGATGAAGAAGCTTTACAAAGTTGGTTTATTCATAAGATTGAACAATTTGTTAACAGCAGGGGGCGTGATATTATCGGTTGGGATGAGATATTGGAAGGCGGGCTTGCTCCTAATGCTACTGTTATGTCGTGGCGTGGTGAAGAAGGTGGTATTATAGCGGCCCGTCAAAAGCATAAGGTTATTATGACACCGAGTAAACGATGCTATATAGATTATTATCAAGAGAGCCCAGAATATGCTCCACTGGCGATAGGTGGTTTCCTTCCGTTGGATAGTGTATATTTTTATAACCCACTACCAGCTGGATTGACTACCGAAGAGCAGTCTTATATAATAGGTACGCAGGCGAATATTTGGGGAGAATATATTCAAACTCCTGAAGCATTTGAATATATGGCTTTTCCTCGTTTGTTGGCTATGTCCGAAGTGCAGTGGACGCAACCTGAATATAAAGATTTTGTGTTTTTTACTCGCAGGTTGGATAAGGAGTTCAAACGGTTGGACTATTGTCAGGTGAATTCTTGCCGCAATTTTTATGAAGTGAATTATGCGGGAGTGTGGAATGAGAATCATGAGACCTATGAAGTGGCTTTATCTTCTTTTTGTCCGGATGCGGAGATACACTATGCGATTAATGATTCTGTGATAACGGCTTCTTCTTCTCTGTACAAGTCACCAATATTGTTGAGTAAAGATGCAGTTATTTACGCAGCCGTTTATAAGGAAGGCAAATCTATGGGTAGGGTGACTCATAAAGAATTTGCCATAAACAAGGCCACTGGATGTGATTGCAAGTGTGTTCCTAAAACAGAGTGGGAACATTTGGATGAAAGCTTTGGATTGACTGACGGATATTGTGGATATGCTCAAGACATGCGTAGATGGGTAAGCTTCTCTCAG